>RCUO01000101.1_pt1 | contig 61769 bp, 56 predicted proteins | sample 2166161 | NCBI WGS metagenome assembly RCUO01 (sample SAMN09932617, study PRJNA488358) | compost metagenome | feature: garden; material: soil; isolation source: compost soil in cyclohexanecarbonitrile-enriched culture | place: Germany: Experimental Botanical Garden Goettingen | collected 2016-01-27
GGATAATCGGCTGACTTGCTGCCTTTCAGCGTCGGGTGCTCCTCGGTAAAATGGTCGTAGTTATGCGGACTGTCCTTGACGTCGGCCCGGTTACCTGCGCGGTCCTTTTTGGGGTCGGCGCTATTCTTGGGCATGCCATTCACCTCCTGTAATGTTCCTTTAGTATAGGGAGACGGTTGCCTGTTTATCCGGTGCTCCACAAAAAAAGCGTCCCCCGCCGAAGCGGAAGGGACGCTTTTTGTTTGGAAATAAAGCCGTACCTTACTTGTACCAGCCCCATACAAAGATGAACATGGTTCCGAAGATGGTGACCAGGCCAACGAACAGGGCGTACGCGATGTTGATGTACAGCTCTTTCTTGGTGTCGGCGGATTCGCCGATATGCATGAAGAGGAAGAGCTGCAGGGAAGCCTGGATTACCGCCGTGATGATGAGAATCGCCATGTTGGTCCCATGGGAGAAATCGCCATAGATGACGGCCAACGCGGCGGCGGAAAGGACCAAAGAGGCGATGTAGCCTATCACATGGCGAATGGGAAACAACGTCTTCAACATGTTACATCAGTCCTTTCAGGTAGACGAAGCTGAAGATGAAGATCCAGACAACGTCCAAATAGTGCCAGTACAGCGAGAAGATAAACGATTTGTTGGCGACAGCCGGGTTGAGGCCTCTGCGCCAAATCTGAATCAAGATGCCGGTTCCCCACAGGAAGCCGAAGGTTACGTGAGCGCCGTGAGTGCCGAGAAGCACGAACAGGCTGGACAGGAATGCGCTGGTCTGCAGCGTGGCGCCTTCGTTCACATAAGTGACGAATTCCGAGATTTCGATGCCCAGGAAGCCCAGACCCATCAGCAGCGTGATGGCGAAGAACACAATCACGGCACGCTTGTAGCCGTGGCGCATCGCGTGGATGGCCAGGCCGATGGTAAAGGAACTGGTGAGCAGCAGGAACGTTTCAATAAGCACCGGTCCGATCTCGAACAGCTCGGCGCCGTTCGGTCCTGACGCGAAGCGGTTCACCAGCACGAAGTATACGGTAAAGAGAGTGGCGAACAGCGCAATTTCCGCTCCCAGGAACACCCAGAAGCCGAAGATGCGGTTGCTGTTCTCATGTGTTGAGTATTCAAGCGGTTTGGAGGCGTCTACTTTCATACCGTTCTCCCCCCCAATTTCTGTTCTGTCCGCGTGACCTCGGCTGCGGAGATATAACGGCCGTGATCCTGTTCAAAGGACATGGCGGCCAGTGTAATCAGGATGGCCACGCCGGTAACGATTGCCGGGATCCACATGCTGAATACCATGAAGAATCCGGCCAGGAAAAAGATGACGCCGAGTACAAACGGTTTGCCGGTGTTGTTCGGCATATGAATCTTCGTAATCTGACCTTCGAACAAAGGCTTCTTGTCGATCTTGGCTGCCCAGAACGGATCGCGGGTGCTGACCTTTGGCTCAATCGCGAAGTTGTATTCCGGAACCGGGCTGTGCGTCGCCCATTCGAGCGTGCGGGCATCCCACGGATCTCCGTTCTCGTCGCGAGGCATGTAGCGTGTGCTCCAGTAAATATTGTAGACGAGAAGGACAAAGCCGATGGCAAGGCCGAGCGCTCCTACAAAAGAAAGCATGTTAAGCGGACCGAAGCCGGTCTCCGGCGAATACGTGTACATCCGGCGCGTCATGCCCTTCAGGCCGAGAATGAACAGCGGGAAGAAGGTGACGTTGAAGGATATCACGATCCACCAGAAGGAATGTCTGCCGATCCGTTCGTTCAGACGGAAGCCGAAAACCTTTGGCCACCAGTAGTGGAAGCCGGCGATAACGGCGAATACCGCGCCTGGAATCAGAACGTAGTGGAAATGCGCTACAAGGAACATCGTGTTATGGTACTGATAGTCGGCGCTGGCCATAGCCAGCATAACGCCTGTTACACCGCCGATCGTAAAGATCGGGATAAAGGCAAGCGAGTACAGCATCGGCGTCGTGAAGCTGATTCGCCCTTTTCGCAAGGTAAAGAGCCAGTTGAATATCTTAACCCCTGTCGGCACGGCGATCGCCATCGTGGTGATGGAGAAGAAGCCGTTGACCATAACACCTTGACCCATCGTGTAGAAGTGATGCGCCCACACGACAAAGGACAAGAGAGAGATGAGCAGCATACTGGCAACCATCGAGGTGTAGCCGTACAGGTTCTTTTTCGAGAAGGTTGCGATAATTTCACTGTATATACCGAAGGCTGGCAGAATAACGATGTAGACCTCCGGATGGCCCCATACCCAGAACAGGTTCGCCCACAGCATATCCATGCCGCCGTTGGCCATTGTGAAGAATTGGGAGCCGAACAGCCTATCGAACATCATCAGCGCCAGAGCAACGGTCAGAACCGGGAAGGCGAAGACGATGATTACGCTTGTGATGAGAATGGACCAGGTGAACATCGGCATTTTCATCAGCGTCATGCCAGGGGCGCGCATCTTCAGGATCGTCACGATGAAGTTGACGCCTGTCATCAGCGTACCGATACCGGCAATCTGCAGGGCGATGGCATAGTAGTTGTTGCCAACGGTCGGGCTGAATTCATTGCTCGCCAGTGGGAAGTAAGCCGACCAGCCGGCGTCAGGCGATCCGCCGATGACGAACGAAATGTTCAGCAGCATCGCGCCGAAGAAGAAGAGCCAGAAGCTGACCGCGTTCAGACGCGGGAAAGCCACGTCGCGGGCGCCGATCTGCAGCGGGACGACAACGTTCATAAGGCCGATGATAAAAGGCATCGCCATGAACAAAATCATAATGAGGCCGTGAGTCGTAAAGACCTCGTTATAGTGCTGGGCGTTCAGAAACTTCATGTCAGGCGCGGCTGTCTGCAGACGCATCATCAGAGCGTCGACGCCCCCGCGGAAGAGCATGAGCAGGGCGGACAGAATGTACATGACGCCGATCCGTTTGTGATCCACGGTTGTCAGCCATTCCCGCCACAGCCAGCCCCATCTTTTGGTAACGGTTAAACCGACGACGATTGCAATCGAAGCGAGAGCGATGCTGGCCATCGCTCCATATATCAGCGGCTCGCCGGGAACCTTGAATTTCTCCAAATCAAAATTCATTTGGGAGGTCTCCTTTCGGGTAATTGGGTAAGTCTAAGGCTAGTGGCTCTGGTGTGTCTGCTCGTCAACCGGAGAGCTGGGCAGCGGCGAATTCAGTTCGGGATCAGGATTTGTGTTGAATTCGGTCTCCTCGGTTGTAGCGGGAGAAGGATGAACTTCCTTGTTGTCCTGATGCTCCGTGCTGCCGTTATCCATATCCATTCCACTGTGATCTCCGTCCATATGCTCGCTGTGCTCGCCGGGAGGAGGGCTGAAGCTCAAATGATTCGACGAATAGGTTTCCTGCCCGACATGGGCAGTTGCCAGCAGCGTCTTGAACCGGTCTTCAGTCAGCGGTTTGGCGGTTTCCTTAACGTCCTTCACCCACTTGTCATAATCATCGCTGCTCATGGAGCGGGCGGTGAATTCCATTTGGGCGTAGCCTTTACCGCTGAAGTTCGTGTTCCTTCCCAGGAAATCGCCCTGGACGTCAGCAGCAAGATTCAGGTAGGTGACCATATCGCTCATGGCGTACTTCTGTCCGCCAAGCTGCGGAATCCAGAAGCTCGCGATCGGTCCGAAGGAATAGAGCCGGAACTCTACCGGACGGTTCACGGGGAAGTTGACGTAATTGACGGTTTCAATGTCTTCCTCCGGATAGCTGAAATGCCATTTCCAGTTCGAAGCTGATGCATAAATGACAAGCGGCTTCTGGTCTTTGTAATCCGCAGGCACATTTTCCACGGCGCTCGTCGTTTTAACGGTTACAACCGACAGGAATGCGACGATAATGACCGGGATGGCGATCCAGAGTGTCTCCAGCCATTTATTTCCTTCCTCATGCGGCGGAATGTATCCTTCGTTGCTCTTTTTTGCACGATACTTCACTAACATGATAATGTAGAGGATGTAGACCACAGCCAGGACTCCGAGCATCGTGAGGATAGACAGGATGATCGTGTCGGACAGCGTTCTAGCCGCCGGCCCCTTCGGATTCAGCACCGTAAGCGAGCTGCATCCGGGAAGCAGCAGAACAAGGCTGAAAAGCAATGCATATAACGGCCCCTTTTTGTTCATGATGAACTCCTTTCCTTTAATACTGGTTCTAATTAACCGGAAAACATCAACCTGTATCTATATTAAAAATTCCTTAAAGACAATGCAAAAACCAAATTATCTTTTTATTCCTATATAAATCCAATAAAATGAACGTTGTGTTAACATTCTGTGTAAATTGTATCACAAAAACGATAAAAATATGATATAAATCACTCGAAAGGCGCTATATTGCGGCAATTTTATATCGTTCATATTTTGTTCATAATTCTAAAATTGTTGCTAACTTTGTCACAAATATCAGCCGGAGGATCATCGCTTTTTCATACGGAAAAGTAACAAAATTTTGCCCTGTCGGTTACATTCTCTCAAATTTACCACCTTTCATTTGTGATATCGTAGGTGGAGGAGAGATCAAAACTACATAGACAGGAGATTTGCCGAAATTGTTCAGGAAGTTTGGAATTACCGCACTTATTTGTATGCTGCTGCTGGGAATGGCATCCTCCGCCTGGGCCGTCGGAAGCACGGGTCTGAAGCTTGGGATCAATGACACGCTGACCGATGTGGAAACAACGGCCGTGGACAACACCTTCTATGTCCCGCTTCGGGCGATGGCGGAGCAGTTGAAGCTGAAGCTGGGGGGGACGCCTCAAGATCTGCTGCTGTCCGGAGATTCCGGCAGTCTGAGGATCACCGGAGGAAACAAGGCGATCGCCGGTAACGGAACGGAGATGGCGGTGACTACCTTTGTGCGCGGCGGCAGCCTTATGGTCCCGCTCAAAGCAGCGACGCTGCTCGGGTATTCCGTATCCTACAAGCCCGAATTGTATGTGCTTAGGCTGACGGACGGTTCTCAGAAGCTGGATGACAAAGCTTTCGCTTCGAAGTATCAGGATAAATTGAAGCCTAAAGCTCCGACACTGCCATCCGCAGGTGCTGCGCAGCCGAAGCCGAGCACTCCTAAGCCAAGTACCCCGAAGCCGACAGCCAAGACCGTCTATCTGACCTTCGACGACGGACCGTCCGCCAACACAGGCAGGCTGCTCGATATTCTGGATAAACATGGAGTGAAGGCGACATTCTTCATGCTGGGTCCGAACATCGGGAAATATCCGTCACAGGTTAAGCGCATGGTCGCAGGCGATCATGGGCTCGGCCTTCACGGCATGAGCCATGTGAAGAACAAGTTCTATGCTTCGCCAGCAGCGGCTCTGAATGAAATGAATCAGGACAACGCTGCTCTGAAGAAGGCTGCGAGCGTAACGACCCGGCTGATCCGGACGCCTTACGGCAGCAAGCCCTATTTCACGAGCGCGTTTCGCGACAAGGTGCTGTCTGATGGTTACCGTCTGTGGGACTGGAACATCGACTCCCTTGACTGGAAGTACAAGAGCGACAGCGGATCGATCTACCGGGGGGTGGTCAACCAGCTGACTAAGCTCCAGAAGAGCGGAACGGCGCCGATCATTCTGATGCATGATCAGAAGACCACTCTTAACGTTCTGCCTCGTATACTGGATTATCTCCAATCCCATGGGTATCAATTCGAAATCATCACATCCGATCTCACCCCGGTTAACTTCTGGAAAGATGTACGATAATTTGCAGCACAAAAAACGTTCCCGGCCGCTATGCGGTTCGGGAACGTTTTTTGTGTGCTGCCAATAGAGAGGGGATAAGCTGCCCGTCTAACCGTAACCGGCATGACTCCGGCAAGGGCGCTATTCCCCGAAAGCATAAATGACCAGCATATCGGTCAGCTCGGCTTTGATCCGTTCCGGGTCGATGCGGCTCCGGAAGAAAACCATGCGGTCAACGGCGCTGTTCACCGCTTCGAACATAACGGCGGCAGCAGCCTCCAGATCGCGAACGCGAAGCTCCGGCTCGCTCATCTTAAGCACCTCCAGCGTCTTGCGTCTGGCCTGATCGTACTGAATCTCCATAATTTCCTGGACTTCCTCGTCCGATGCCGTCATGGCTGACAGCTCACGGTGGAAGGTGATATAGGGAGCATGAGCCTTAACGAGAGCGTCGATCAACCCGGAAATGATCTCCCGTTTGTCCGCATGATGAAGATTGAGCTTCGCGACTGTCTCATCAACATGCGCATGAATAGCCTCGCCGTTGATCTTCAGCACTTCCATGAAGACGGCTCGCTTATCCGTATAGTAGGAATAGAAGCTGCCGGTAGATACGCCTGCGGCAGCGGCAATCTGCTTCGTGTTGGTTCCGTGATAGCCCTTCTCCGAAAAAAGCCGGGACGCCGCCTGCACGATCGCTTCCTTGGTCCGGATGCTGCGGTCCTGCTGCGGCTGTCTCGTCTTGTCCTGTATGAGTTCTTCGCTGTCTTTCACGTTCAAACCCTCCTTGATTCGATTGTAAGTATGGAGGGAATCGCTGTCAATAAAAATTGAACTAAAGTTCATATTTATCGTTGACAAACATGAACTAAAGTTCATATAATCAAGAACATGAACTATAGTTCACATTTATTTGAGGAGTGATTATGAAAATGAATGAGAAGACAGCCAGAGTGATGGCGTTCACCGCCATCATACTCGGTTTTTTTATGGCGCTGCTGGACACGACAATCGTCAATATCGCCCTGCCGGAGATGACGCGTTATTTCGGCGGAAATGTCAGCGACATTTCCTGGGTGATGAACGGCTACAATCTGGCATTCGCCGTACTCATCCTGACGGCGTCCCGGCTGGCGGACCAGTTCGGGCGGCGCAAGGTATTCATGATCGGCATCGCGCTATTCACGCTAACCTCCCTGCTTGCAGGATTTGCGCCGACTCTCGGTATTCTGATTGCGCTGCGGGTTGTTCAGGGGCTGGCCGGGGCGATCATTGTGCCGGTGACGATTCCGCTTACAACGACGACGTTTCCCAAGGAAATGCATGGTGCGATCATCGGCATATGGGGCGCGGTATCGGGGCTGGCTGCGGCCAGCGGACCGGCGCTTGGCGGACTGCTGATGGACCAGTTGGGGTGGCAGTGGATTTTCTACGTCAATGTGCCTCTCGGGGTGCTGAGCCTCATTCTGACGCCGCTGTTCATCCGGGAATCGAAGGATGAAACGGCCGGGCGGCGGATCGACCTTGCGGGAACCTTCTGGATTATGGCCAGCCTGTTCTGTATCGTATATGGACTGATCCGGGTATCGGACTGGGGCTGGACCTCGCCTGCCATCCTCATTCTGTTCGCCGCCGGACTGCTCAGCCTGCTGTTCTTCCTGCTGGCCGAGCGCAGAGGGAAGGAGCCAATGCTCCCGCTTGAGCTGCTGAAGATCAAGCCGTTCAATGGCGCATCGCTTACTCTGCTGATCGTCGGAGCGGGACTGATGAACGTTTCGCTGCTGACCTCGTTCTTCCTGACGAGGATGATGGGCATGACGGAGCTGAAGGCCGGACTGATTCTGTCGATGATGGCCATCGGCTCCACGCTGACCTCGGCGCTGTGCGGGCCGCTGTCCGGAAAGTACGGCAGCCGGTGGTTTGCCGCCGCGGGTGTGGCCGTTATAGCCGGCGCCACGTACTCGCTTAGCGGACTTGAGGCGAATTCGCCGGTAGGCGCCGTTCTGCTGCGGCTGGCCTTCGCAGGGCTCGGCATAGGGCTGACGATGGCGCCGGTCATGTCGTCCGCAGTCCGGAATGTGCCGGAGGACAAGGTCGGCATCGCCTCCGGCGTGACGAATATGACCAAGGCGCTGGGCAGCGTGCTCGGCGTTGCCATCGTTGTCACTCTCCTGCAGCAGAATATTGCGGATGAGATGAAGCCGGCACAGGTCAGCGCGGTCCGGATAGTCAGCGAGGACACCGTTCTGCTTCCTCCTGTGAAGGAGGCGCTGCTGGCTTCGCTGAAGGACGCCGGCGCCGCGGCGGCGGATGCCTCTGCTGCTCCGTCGCCGGGGCAGACCGCGCAGGCGGTCGAGAAGCAGCTGCGAAGCGCTGCCGCCAGCCTTGCGCCTGCGCAGCGGGCCGCTCTGGAGCAGGCGATCCCCGCCCAGGCGGCGGAGGCGGAGAAGCTTACCGGCCGGGTCTCGGCCGGGCTGAAGGAAGCGGCCGTCCAAGGCTTCGGCCGCACCTTCGCTTTCGCTTCGCTGCTGCTGCTTCCTGGCATCGCGTTTGCGCTGATCAGCGACCGGCCATACCGCCGGGGCCGCCGTGAGATCAACCCCGCCGCAGAGAGCGAGATATCGTAGAGCATCAAGCATAGAGCATGAAGCATAGAGCATGAAGCATGAAGCATGAAGCATGGAACATGGAGCATAGAGCATGAAGTATAGGGCGTGAAACACAGAGCATGAAGCACAGAGCATGATGAAGCATATAGCATGAAGCATGGAGCATAGAGCGTGAAACACAGAGCATGAGGCATAAAGCATAAAGCATAGAGCACAGCGCATTGGCTTTTCCAGCAGCCGGCAGTGAGGATCTGTTGGCCTTCCAGCCATACCGCTGCTCCTGATGCTCGCTTAAGTCGTACAATTCCATCCCCGTTAAGCGCGGATTGCGCGGACGGGGATTTTTTCTTGACGGACAACTGTATTATTTAATATAGTACAGTTAACACACTTGCTCTGCGGGTCCGATACGGTCCTGCAGATGAGAGGAAGGGGGAATTGACCGTGTTCGAGCTGGATATCCGCAGCCGGAAACCAATTTACGAGCAGCTCACGGACAAGATTAAGGAAATGATCCTGTACGGCATTCTGAGACCCGACGAGCAGCTGCCGTCGGTGCGGACGCTGTCGGCGCAGCTCACCGTCAACCCGAATACGATCCAGAAGGCTTACCGGGAGCTGGAGCGGGAAGGCTACACTTACTCCCGTCCGGGCAAAGGAAGCTTCGTCTCCCCGGCACAGCAGGGAAGTCTTGCAATCAAGCGGGCCGAGCTGCAGGGTGAGCTGCTGCGCCTGATGGCGGAAGCCGTCTACCTGGGCTTTACAGAGGCGGAGATCGGGGAGCTGTACCGGGAAGCGTCGGAGAAGAGAGGAGAGGAGAGCGGAGATGATTGAAATTCGTGAAGTCAGCAAAAGATTTCAGGACCGTCAGGCGGTCGCCGGCGTCACTTTGAACATACATAAAGGGAGCATATTCGGACTGCTCGGCTCGAACGGCGCAGGCAAGACGACGCTGCTGAAGACCGCTGCAGGCATTTACCGGCCGGACACGGGAACCGTGCTGATGGATGGAGCGCCGGTGTATGAGAACCCGGATATCAAGCGCAGACTGTGGTTTATGCCCGATTATCCTTATTTTTTTCCGCAGGCTACAATTCATCAGATGGCCCGGTTCTACGAATCGGTCTATGAGGGCTGGAACGGCAATCGCTTCAGAGAGCTTGGGGAGCTGTTCCCGCTGGACGTCACGCGCAAGCTGAACCGCATGTCCAAAGGGATGCGTCAGCAGGCGGCCTTCTGGCTGGCGCTGAGCTGCATGCCTGATGTGCTGATCATGGATGAGCCGCTGGACGGTCTCGACCCGGTGATGCGAAGACTGGTCAAGAACGTGCTTTTTCAAGAGGTTGCGGAGCGCGGGCTGACCGCTGTCATTTCCTCGCATAATCTGCGCGAGCTGGAGGATCTGTGCGATCATGTCGGCATCATGCATAATGGCGAGCTGCTGATCGAGAAGGAACTGGACGAACTGAAGAGCGATACGCATAAGGTGCAGGTCGCTTTCCGGGACGAGCGCCACGAGAGCGCGATCTCATCCAGGCTGACGATCCTACATCAGGAGAAACGGGGGAGCGTCTGTCTCTACATTGTAAAAGGAGAGCAGGCCCGGACCCGGCAGGCTTTCGCGGCTTACCAGCCCTATGTGCTGGACCTGCTTCCGTTAACGCTTGAGGAAATCTTTATTTACGAAATGGAGGGAGCCGGCTATGACATCTCGCCGATACTTCTTTAACCGGGGCGTTATCCGGCAGGATGTGAAGCAGCACAGCTGGATTTCGGTCATCTACTTGCTTGGGCTGCTGTTTTCGCTGCCGCTGCAAATGCTGCTGACCGCAAATCCCGATAACCCGGCACGGGAAATCACCAGCCTGTTTATGGTGAACGGGGCTCTGACGATGCTGTTCACCGCTACGCTGCCGGTCGGTGCAGGCCTGCTTCTGTTCCGGTATCTCCAGAATAAGGGAGCGGCGGACGCCGCCCACAGCCTGCCGCTGCGCCGGGACCATCTCCTTGCCAATCATTTGGCGAGCGGGGCGGCTCTGCTGCTGATTCCGGTATGGCTGACGGCGCTCATCGCGGGGCTTCTGTCGCTCTGGAGCGGCAACCCGTACCAGTATGGAGCTTCCGAAGTTTGGTGGTGGGGGTTGACCGTCAGCGTGCTGACGCTGTTCCTGTTCGTCTTTACCGCATTTGTCGGCATTTGCATCGGACAGACGGTTCTCCAGGGAGTTGTGGTCTATATTTTGCTTATTCTGCCTTCCCTGCTGTCGCAGATGGTGCTGTTTCACCTGAATCTATACCTGTACGGTTTCCTGTCATTATCGAATACTCGCAGTGTAGATAATTGGTCGCTTCTTCTCCATATGATGAACGTAGGAGGCTCGCCATTCCAGGGAGGAGAAACCGCCCTCTACGCCGGATTAACGCTTGTCTTCGCCGCGCTGTCCTTTGTGCTGTACCGCAAGCGCTCGTCGGAGACGTCCGGACAGGCGATGGCGTTCACCTATTTCAATCCGCTGTTCAAGGGCGGTGTCATGCTCTGCGCCATGCTGATTGCCGGCACCTACTTCGCGCAAATGCGCGCAGGCCAGATCGGCTGGGCCCTTGCCGGATATGCTCTCGGCGCATTGGCCGGCTATACGGCAGCGGAAATGGTCATCCGTAAAACCTGGCAAATCTGGAGCCGAAATCTCCCCATCCGGCTTGCTGGATATGCCGCAGTTATCGGCGTGCTCCTGTATGTGCCGGTATCGCCTTTAACCGGGTTTGAGAACCGGATTCCATCCCCGGACCAAATCAAGGGCGTCTACGCGGGGGGACATTACTGGGAGTATTTTGATTCCCGGAATGACGCAGCTGACACGAACCGGGCCCGCAGCCCTTATGATAGCGTTGATCCGTTTGTTTCCGATCCAGGATATATATCGACTGTTCGCAAGCTGCATGAGGCGGTGGTGCAGACAAAGCCGAAAGACGATTCGTCTAAGGCCTGGTATGAGCGTTCGAATATCCCATTCACGATCGTGTATGAGCTGAAAGACGGCAAGCGTCTGTCGAGAGAGTACTGGGTTCCTGTCGCGGGGTTCGAACCGGAACTGAAGGCGGTTATGGAATCGAAGGACTATAAAAATAAGGAATATGTGCTGGACCAGCTCGATCAGCCGAATTCCCGGATTGAACTGAATTCAGGGCTGCATACCGCAACGATCGCCGATGAGGATATGGACGAGTTTAAAAAGCTGCTGAAGCAGGAAATATCGCAAATGAGCTTTACCGATCAGAGGGATGACCGGGCTTCGCTGGCTACCATACAGGTCTTTCCGGATGAATCGATCGGACGCAGTTATTCATTCAACTGGTATGACTGGAAGCCTTCCTACCGGGTGCTCGGCACATGGCTGGAAGAGAAGGGGTACGCAGACCGTGTGCTGATCAAGGCGAAGGATGTGGTCTCCGTCGAGCTTGCCGATCAGGCCCGGATTTCGCCGAACATTGTTCGGAATTATGATCCTGAGTCCTACCTTGCGGAGGCCGAATCACTGGATCAGACGATGACCGTCACGGATAAGGCGCAGATAAGTGAGCTTCTGAAGGCGCGGCGTTCCTTTAAACCGGTCGCGAACAGCTGCATGGCTAAGGTGAAGTACACAAACGGCAACAGTGAGTATTTCCGCATTAATAAAGCCGAGCTGCCTCCCGGGATTTTGAAGCAGTCCTGATCGTATGACAAGAAATTCGGCGCGGGGCAGACAATCGGGCGATGTGAGGCGAAGGAGGAAGCGAAATGAACCCGGTAGAGGATCATCTGGATGTTGGCCTGCAGATTGTGTTTATCGGATTCAATCCGAGTCTGAAGTCGGGAGAAGAGGGACATCATTACGCAAACCCGCGAAATAACTTCTGGCGCATCCTCGAAAAAAGCGGGCTGACTTCGCGGCTGTACCAGGCCGCCGAAGACGGGGAGCTGCTGAAGCTGGGCTACGGCTTCACCAATATTGTCGCCCGTCCAACCCGGGCTGCGGAGGAAATTACCCGCGAGGAGTACAACGAGGGAAGGGAAGAACTCCGCGTGAAGCTGGAACGCTTCAGGCCGAAGATCGCCTGCTTCGTAGGAAAAGGCGTCTACACGGAATTCAGCCGCCGGGGACAGGCGGACTGGGGATTCCAGACCGGCGCAGCGCCTGTGGTGGATGGCGTCCGCGAGTTTGTCGCGCCTTCCTCAAGCGGGCTGGTGCGGATGCCGATGGAGGAAATCATCGGAATTTACCGCCGCCTGGCCTGCGAAATTCAGGAGCAGCCGGATGAGGAAGCCGCAGGTTTCGCGGAGGAATAGCACTTTGGCCGGATCAAATCTCCGGATAAGCCCCTGTTGTTAAGCGCCTGCTCTTAAGCAGACTCAGATGACGCTATTGGTTATAATCGGCCTGCTCTCAACGCTGACGGACCGAGCGGGCCTTATCCAGCCCAGGGACAAATCCACTCCTGACGGCTCGGGTGTCCGCTGGGATCGAGCTTGTTATTGTAAAAGTAGCAACGGTTTAGTCTCAGAAAATCATCCTCAGACTAAAACCTTCAGACCGCATCTTGTGCGGGCTGAAGGTTTTTTGCCGTTTTGCCGTTTTGCCGTTAATGCTCCATTCAGGGCTTATCCTTCATTGCCGGTTCACGGGATGAAAGCTACAATGTACAAAGATGTCATGACTGATCATAACGCCCGGCCGGGTATTGCTTGTCCAATGCTTGCCGGCGGGTGCTGCTGTTATTTCCATTCAAGCCGGGAGGGTTTCATGAATGAAGTATGAGGTTCTGTTGTTCGATGCGGACGATACGCTGTTTGATTACAAAATGGGAGAGAGCTATGCGCTTCAGGAAGCTTTTCGGGAGTTCGGCAAGCCTGAATGCTTTGAAGCCTGTTTGACCACGTATCAGCGGATTAACAAGGCGCTCTGGAAAGATATGGAGCTTGGTCTGGTTTCGTCGGCTGATCTGCGCGTGGAGCGCTTCGCCCGGCTCTTTGCGGAGCACGGGTACAAGCTGGACCCGGGGGCCTTTAGCGATTCTTACTTAAAACATCTCTGCGCAGCGTCCTTTCTGATGGAAGGGGCATTGGAACTGTGCGCTGCACTTCCGGATTGCAGACTTGCCATCATTACGAACGGGATCAAGGAAGTTCAATATTCGCGAATCCGGGGCTCGCAGCTGCACGATGCATTCTCGCATATTATCATTTCGGAGGAAGTGGGCAGCCAAAAGCCCGAGCCGGGCATATTTGACTATGCTTTTAACCGGCTCGGGCTTGGTCCCGAGGACAAATCCAAAGTGCTCATTATCGGCGATACGCTTTCGTCCGACATCAAGGGGGGCAATGCCTACGGGATCGACACCTGCTGGTTCAACGTACGGCTTCAGCCGGCCGACCCCGGCATAGTTCCGACTTATGAAATCCGCTCGCTGTCAGAGCTGGTTCCGATCGTCAGCGGAGAGGTCGGACAGGCTTAGTGCCGCGTATCCAGCGGCTTCAGCATCCCCTCAATCTCGCTGCGCTTCGGCTCAAGGAACGGAGGGAGGGCCAGCGCTTCGCCCAGACTCTCGAACGGCTCATCCGTAGCAAAGCCCGGGCCGTCCGTTGCCAGCTCGAACAGAATGCCGTTCGGCTCCCGGAAGTACAGAGAACGGAAGTAGTACCGGTCGACGAAGCCGGAATTGGGCAGCCGGACGGTGCGGATGCGTTCGACCCAGCGCCGCAGTTCCTCCTCGTTGTCTACACGGAAGGCGACATGATGAACACCGCCGCGGCCCAGACGCTCACCCGGCAGGTCGTTCCGTTCCTCAACATGCACCTCCGCTCCGGAGCCGCCTTCACCGGTTTCGAAGACGATGACATCCGGCTGGCCCAAGGTGGTTGAAGGATAGGTTCCCTTCCGGCGGAAGCCGAGCAGCTGCTCCAGCACTGTGGCCGTCAGATCGGCGCTCTCCACGGTAAGGTGGGCGGGGCCGAGGCCGGTTATGGCGAATTCATGAGGGACAGGGCTCTTCTCCCAGGGCTGCCCGGCGGCGACGCCCCGGTTATGCTCGTCCGAGACCAGAAAGAAGCGTTGGCCTTCGGGATCACGGAAGAACAGCGTCAGGCGTCCGCCGCGTTCTTCAATTTCGCCGTGTTCCGTTCCAAATTGCGTCAGCCGCTCCTTCCAATAGGCCAGTGCCGCATCCGATGGAACGCGCAGAGACAGGGCGGATATGCTGTTGTTGCCGTCGCGGTTGCGGCCCGCGTTCGGGATTTCGAAGAAGGTGACCTCGGTGCCGGGATTTCCCCGTTCATCTCCGTAGAACAGGTGATAGACCGAAATATCATCCTGGTTGACTGTCTTCTTAATCAGCCGGAGTCCAAGCACTTCGGTGTAGAATTTATAATTCTCGGGAGCCTTGGCCGTTAATGCGGATACGTGGTGCAGTCCTTTCAGTTCCATGGCGTATGCCTCCATATCGTTTGTTTTTTAACTAAACTTAAGTTACTATAATTTTAACAGTAACATACAAAGTATTCAAGTCTTTTTCATACTTCGGAACGATGCCATTTGGCTCCACGGATTGTGGCCTGTCCCTATCATTATGTGATATATTAAATGAACAAAAACCAAAGTAAGGAGCTTGGAAATGGAAAAAACATTGATCTTTGGGCATAAAAATCCCGACACCGATACGATTTGTTCCGCTATCGCCTATGCCGCACTCAAGAAAGAGCTGGGCTGGGACGTGGAGGCTGTTCGCCTTGGCGAAGTTGGCGCCGAAACGAAATTTGCGCTGGACTACTTCGGAGTCGAAGCTCCCCGCCTGGTTGAGCAAGTGGCAGGCGAAGCCAAGCAGGTTATTCTCGTCGATCATAACGAACGCCAGCAGAGCGCAAGCGATATCGATCAAGTGCGCGTCGTAGAAGTCATCGACCACCACCGGATCGCGAATTTCGAAACGGCTCATCCGCTCTACTACCGTGCCGAGCCGGTAGGCTGTACAGCAACGATTCTGAAGAAGCTGTACAAGGAGAACGGCGTGGAGATCAGCAAGCCGGTTGCCGGGCTTATGCTGTCCGCCATCGTCTCCGACTCCCTGCTGTTCAAATCCCCGACCTGCACGGAAGAGGATGTAGCCGCAGCCAAGGAACTGGCCGAAATCGCAGGCGTGAATACCGATGTATACGGGCTGGACATGCTGAAAGCCGGCGCTTCCCTGCTCGACAAGAGCATCGATACACTGCTTAATCTGGATGCGAAGGAATTCTCGATGGGCGGCAAGAAAGTCGTAATCGCCCAGGTCAATGCTGTGGACACGAACGACGTTCTGTCCCGCCAGGCCGATGTTGAAGCTGCTCTGCAGAGCATCATCGACGAGAAGAACCTTGACCTGTTCCTGTTCGTCATCACGGACATTCTAAACAGCGATTCCGTCGGCATCGCGCTGGGCAGCGCGGCCGGAGCTGTGGAGCAGGCCTACAATGTGAAGCTGGACGGCAACAAGGCTCTCCTGAAGGGCGTTGTCTCCCGCAAATCGCAGATCGTTCCGGTGCTGACCGAAACGTTGTCCAAGTAAGAAGAGCGTCATCGTACAAGGATAAGGATGCAGCCGGGATACTCTCCGAAGGGCCGGAAGGGTCCGAAGGAGCTTGTCCCTGTAAGCGCAGAGGAGCGCCACCGTCTGAAATGGCGGCGGCGCTCTTTTTATATACGGGACTTGGAGCGGCTACGGATTTATGAACTTCGGCTGTTGCCTGCAAGGATAACCGTTGTTACAATGAAGGGAATGATGGAAGGGAGGAGACTCAAATGACCAAGCGCAATATAGGCTCCCTGCAGTACAAATCTTTCGGTCTTGCTCTCCAGGCGCTGGTAGTGCTGACCAAGGAAGGCGGAACATGCCCGAGCTGTGAAATCGCCAAGCTGATGTCTTCCGAGCCTACGCTTCTGCGCCGTATTCTGGCCAAGCTGGCCAAAGAATCGATTCTGGTGACCCGGGAAGGAAGAGATGGCGGCTACATGCTGAACAAGGCGGCTGACCAGCTTACCCTGGCAGAGGTGTACCGTGCGCTTGAAGTGGGCGAAGCCCGGCACGAAGTGGTCAGCGGAACGGCATGCACGAACGAATTCGGCAGACAGATGAAGACGGCTTTCGGCGATATTCTGGATGAGGTGGACAGCAGCGTTCTTGGTGTGCTGAAGAAATATACGGTTGCCGATATGGCGGCAAGGGCGGGATATTGACAACTGTGTTCTGGCGCCCTATACTGTGCTTATTACGCAACAGTTAAGGCTGTAACTGGAAATTGAACATTGTGATTTGGCGATAGGTTGGCGAAAGATTTTTTTTGTTGTTAACTGTGTTATTAACTACACAGAATATAAGGGAATCCCGGGAGGCTGAATCCAATGGAAAATCAAGTTCAAGTTGCTCCATCTTTTCAAGAAGTTATTCATGAGCGTCATTCGGTGAGAAGTTATGACCCAAGCCGGAAAATCTCCGAGCAGGAGATCAACGAGCTGCTCAGCGATGCCATTCTGGCGCCGTCTTCCTCCAATCTGCAGCCATGGCGGTTTCTCGTGATCACGGATCAGGCGTTGAAGGAGCAACTGCTGCCAATCGCGAAAAACCAGCAGCAGGTTGTGGACGCTTCCGCCGTCATCGCTGTTCTGGGCGACCGCGAAGCCTATCGCAATGTCGATCAAATCTGGGATTCTGCCGTTGAAGCGGGCTACGCCACTACAGAGATCCGCAACCGTATGACGGAGAACAGCTGGAACGCTTATTCCAGCTTCGGTCCGGAAATTCAAAAGGACATCGCGCTGGTGGACGGCGGGCTGATCTCCATGCAGCTGATGCTTGCCGCTAAGGCGAGAGGCTATGATACGGTTCCCATGGGCGGATACAACGTGCAGGAATTCCGTGAGTTGTTCCGGATTCCGGATCGTTATGTCAACGTCATGCTGATTGCCGTGGGCTATGCCGCTGCTGAAGGCCGGCGCACCACCCGGCTCCCGCTGTCAGACGTGACTTTCTACAATGAATTCAAAGGCTGAGCTATCGGATTGAGCCATCTGATTCGACTACAATTCCCGGGCTTCCTAACGGCGCCCGGTTAATATTATGAACCCCCGCCGGCCGGCGGGGGTTCATTAGCGTCTGCGAACTTCCCTAGCGGTTAAGACCGCCTTTCGCCCGCCGGTTTGGAACAGGACTCCGCTGCGTGCTACAATCGGGGTGAAACGGCCTTGGGCCGTTCGCAGCCCATAAGCGAGCAATTCCAGACCAATCAACAGGAGGCGATGATGACGATGATCCAGGTATACCCGGCCGAGTCGGCCCACCGGTTCGATCATGGATGGCTGAGAGGCAGCCATATTTTCTCATTCGGCGAGTACTACGATCCCGATAATACCGCATTCGGTCCGATGCGCGTATGCAATGACGATACCATTTTCCCGGGGAGAGGGTTCGGCGCCCATCCTCACAGCGATATGGAGATCGTCTCGATCATTCTGTCCGGCGTGCTCCGTCATGAGGATAATCTCGGGAATGTGGCGGAGAGCACTTTCGGCGGTATCCAGCGCATGTCGGCCGGAACGGGCGTCATTCATACTGAGCATAACCCTTCACAGGATGAGCCGGTGCGCCTGCTGCAGCTCTGGTTCATGCCCGCAGTTCGCGGCAAGGAGCCATCCTACCGGGCGGGAAAATTCCCGGCGGAGAGGCTGGATGGCGCGCTGCTGCCCGTGGTCACTCCGGACGGCGGCCAAGGCAGCGCAGTGGATATCGGACAGGATTTGACCATTTACCTGGGACGCCTGCATGCCGGCCAGAGCGAGATTTTCCGGCAGCGGCCGGACCGGCGTATTTTTGTATATGTTATAGAAGGAACGCTCTCGGCAGGAGAAGCCAGACTGCGCTATGGAGATTCCGCCCGGATTTCAGGCGAGGAGCAGCTCAGGCTTGAAGCGGAGGAGCCCGCTTTTATCATGCTGATTGATCTGCCATAAGTAGCCGTCTTGATTAGGAAACCGTCTGAATGGAGGAACAGAAGATGAGCCAGCAGGAGAGAGTATTGGTCAAGCATGCCGTAACGGGACGGACGCTGCTGAGCAGCGAGTACGGACTGGCGTACAGCTTCGAGCAGAACGGCGGTCTGACGCGCTTGACCATCCGGGGCGTAGCGCCGGACCAGGGCCATCAGGTACTGGAGCTGAAGTCCGAGCTTAACGTGTTCCGGTTCGAGGAGCCGGAAGGCGCGCCGGTCGTGAAGCATTGGTACTATGTCGGAGACAACCTGGTTGAATATGACGAGAGCACAGGCAGTCTGACCGTCACGGCCGAACGGGAAATCGAATACCGGCCCGACCAGTATTGGGAATAGGCTCCAGGCGGGCGTTTGACTTTTGCGCTCCGGTGTACTAATTTGGGTATGGCTGCCAAATGGATGTGCCGGATTATTAGATGACGGGAGATTTGGAGAATATGGATATTTTCACGGCGATGGAACAGGCTGACTACGAGGAGCTGGTGTTCTGCCAGGACCGGGCGTCCGGACTGAAAGCCATTATCGCGATACACGATACAACGCTGGGGCCGGCTCTGGGCGGAACCCGGATGTGGACATATGCCACGGAGGAAGAAGCGATTGTGGACGCGCTTCGTCTGGCCAAGGGCATGACATACAAGAATGCCGTGTCCGGGCTTAACCTGGGAGGCGGCAAGACCGTCATCATCGGCGACCCTAGAAAAGACAAGAACGAAGCGATGTTCCGCGCTTTCGGCCGATATGTGCAGGGACTCGGCGGCCGGTATATCACGGCGGAGGATGTCGGCACGACGGAAGACGATATGGATATTATCCACCAGGAGACCGATTATGTAACGGGGATCTCCCAGTCGTACGGTTCTTCGGGCAATCCCTCGCCTGTTACGGCCTTCGGCGTATATCGCGGGATGAAGGCTGCGGCGAAGGTGGCTTTCGGAAGCGATTCGCTCGAAGGGCGGACCATCGCGGTTCAAGGTGTTGGCAACGTAGCCTTCGCGCTGTGCGGCTATTTAAAGGAAGAAGGCGCGAAACTGATCGTGACCGATATCAACAAGGAAGCGGTACGGCGGGCCGAAGAGGCTTACGGAGCGAAGGCGGTCGATCCGAAGGATATCGCTTCGGTAGGATGCGATATTTATGCGCCTTGTGCGCTCGGAGCGGTCATTAATGACGAGACGCTGCCGCTCATCAAGGCGAAAGTCGTCGCAGGCGCCGCCAACAACCAGCTCAAAGAGCCGCGCCACGGCGACGCGCTCTATGAACGCGGCATCGTCTATGCTCCGGACTATGTGATCAACGCGGGCGGCGTGATCAACATTGCCGACGAACTGAACGGCTACAACAAAGAGCGCGCGCTGAAGCAGGTGTCGAAAATTTACGACAACATTACGCGTGTGCTTGATATTTCCCGGCAAAAGGGCATTCCGCCGCATGCGGCGGCCGACCATCTGGCCGAGGAACGGATCGCCCTGCTGAAGAACAGCCGCAGCACCTTTCTGCGCGACGGCCATCACATCATCAGCAGAAAGCGGCCCTAAAGTCATCGCCGGATCATGTCACGTCAAAGTTGAAAGCTGAACAAGCACCAAAAGCCCCCTGTTCTCTGCCGGCTGTGCCGGATTGAAAACAGGAGGCTTTTTTAATTTGATGATTCTATTGAACCTTCTTTTGAACCTTCTACTGTACCTTCACGGGCTCGGGGTAGGTCACGCCCAGCGTATCCACCGTCACCTTTTTGATAACAGGCGGCTCTTTGGGACGGTCGTTACTGTCACGCTCCAGCGCGGCGATGGCGTCTACGACATCCATTCCCTCGGTTACCTTGCCGAATGCCGCGTAGCTTCCATCGAGAGACTCCGCCGCATCGGTCATAATGAAGAATTGGGAGCCGGCGGAATCGGGATCATTCGCCCGGGCCATCGACAGCACGCCGCGCGTATGCTTGAGATCATTGGTGAAGCCGTTGGCGAGGAACTCGCCTTTAATGCTGTATCCGGGTCCCCCGGTGCCTGTCCCCTCCGGATCGCCGCCCTGTATCATGAAGCCAGGGATCACCCGGTGGAAAATAAGGCCGTCATAGAATCCCTTGTTGATCAGGGATATGAAGTTATTGACCGTATTGGGCGCAACCTCGGGGTACAGTTCGGCTTTGATGATGCCGCCGTTTTGCATTTCGAAGGTTACTATAGGGTGGCTGGTGCTCTTCGAAGGTTGACCCGCAGAACTGCTGTCCTCTGCGGAGGATGCCGGGGAAGGGGAAGTCGCCGCCCCGCCGGAAGCCCCGGGCTTGCTGCCGCAGCCTGCCATCAGCACGAGCAGAGCCAGTCCCAGAAACGCCCAAATGGCAAATAGTCGGGTGCGTGTCGGACGCGTTGATTTCACTTGTTCATCTCTCTCCTTATAAATCTTTGGTTATAATCGTACTATCGAAGTCATCATAACCTGTCCGGTTCAACTTTGTAAAATTAAATGAAGAATCGGGATTGGCAGAGACTCTAAACAGGTTTACAATAATAGGATGTTACTGGGTATCATGGCCCCGCTCTGTGGGCCTTAGCTTCGATAGCCAAGCCTGGATACTTTGCCGTGACCCGAAACTTAAAATTCTTTTATTCCAAAAAAAGGCCGCCGGACCTGTATCCGGCGGCTAAACCTAGTTCTTGGGAATGCTTATACGCTTCAGGAAAGCGGAAGCAACAGGGAGGCGCGTCCTAATCGTCTTCCCCGCCTGTCGACCCGTTGAGCAAATCCGTGCCCGGCATAACGTCAATCGGAGGGGAGGACGGGTCAACCGGGCTTCCCGGCGCGATTGTCTCGGCGTCCGGGACATCCTGCAGAGGATCTGTCCCGTCCTCATATGCCGCTTCGTCGTCGGCGTAATCCAGGGTCCCCTGGGTCAGCCCGGCCGCGGCGGCCGCGAAGGAAGCATCCGAGCTTAAGAGCTCGTCTCTTCCGGGGGCAGGCCCTTTCAGTATCCCGTCGTCCAAGGGAAAATCAGACGCCAAGCTGGCAGCGGCGGGAGCGCTTAAGCCGACATCCTCCGCCATTTCGCGGTCCAGTGCGAGAACCTCATCATCCGGGGCGAACAGGCCGATTTCATCGGGTGCGCCGCTTCCCGTCCGGTCATGGCTGGCAAAGGCCGATTCGATGGGGGTCCGCATGCTGCCGGAGGCTTCCCCGCTCAGGCTCTGGGCCGTCTCCGTTCCGACGAGACGGATATCGTCTGCGGGAATATCCTGTTCCGGAGAGGTGTCGCGCAGCTTCGAATAACGCTCATACTCGAAATCGGCTTCCGTTTTATTGAAGTTAGCCATTATTATTCAGCTCCTTATCTCAAGGTGTCGCCGTCCCGGCGTGTTTATCCTTGGGCATTGCATGGCGTATCGCGTCTATTTGATCTTCGTCCGGCAGGGAATCCGGGAAGGAACCCTCCCGGAACAGGCCGAATTTGTCATCGATATCGCGTTCGGTTATGAGGCCTTCGTCCTCGGCATCGTTCCTGACCCGGGGGTCTTTCATCAAGCGCTCCTCCTTCCGTATTTCAAGCGTACAGATAACGCTTATATTAATGTATACCCTCCCAAAGGCGAGCGAATCCATGCAGCCTCCGGTTCCTGTATTCCCAACTAGTCTTTCACCGTACCGGAAGATCTATGCCACGGGAGAAGAGCGACCGACACTGTCAAAGGGACAATGGCCCTATACCTATACTGAATTATGATGTGCTTAATCGGCAGGACAGGCATACCCTGGCCCGGAAGCCGTCTGGATATCCAAGGGGAGGAATTTGAAGTGAGCGGCAACAACGAGTTGCTGAATTATTATTTGAATGAAGCACTGATGGATCTTGTGATCGGCGGATCGCTGATTTTTGCCGCCGTTATTCTGGGCATCTGTGCGATGTTTCTTAAGAAAAACTTGTTCGCCAGCGGATTTCTGCTGATGCTGATCATGCTGTCGTCCGGAGTGCTGATCATTTACTACTCCCCTTACTTCTCGTTATTGGTCGGCCAGAAGGAACGATGGAAGGATATTTTCTTCGATTTGGCGCTATTTACGCTGCTACCGTCCTTCACCTTCTATTTTGAGAAGCTGTTCGGCTCCGGCCGCCACAGGCTAGTGACCAAGCTGAGGAAATTTCAAATCGGATATTCACTCTTGTGTATATCGCTGAGCCTGCTGAACATCCTGTCCTCCTACCATCTGAACGGAATCTATAATATTTTCACGATCTATATCACGGGAATATTAATGATGCTTCAATTTGTCTTTCTGTTGACGCTTGCGGTGCGTTATGCCGTGAGGCACAACATTGAAGCGATTATTTTCACCTCGGGCTTTGCGGCGTTCGCATTGACGGCACTGATTGAGCTGCTGATCTTCTATACATCGGGCGAGCGCTATTACTTGTACTGGTGGAAATGGGGATTTGTCGCCTTTCTGATCTCGCTAATCGTCATACTGGGGCGCCAATTTGCGAAGACTCACGAGCAGGTGGTGGAATACTCCAAGGAGCTGGAGAAGTTCAATAACGATCTTCAGCGTTCGGAGAAAATGGAAATCATCAGCGAGCTGGCCGCCTCGGTTGCGCATGAGGTCCGGAATCCGCTCCAGGTTACCCGGGGCTTCCTGCAGATTATCGGCGACGGGTCGGACAGCAAGCAGAAGGAATATTTGCAGCTGGCCATCTCGGAGCTGGACCGGGCGGTGCATATCATCAATGATTTCCTTACCTTCGCCAAGCCGGAGATGGATAAGGTGGACCGCGTGAACCTCGGCGGCGAACTTCGGCATGTGGCCGGCATTCTTCTTCCGCTGGCCCAGACGCAGGGCTGCAGAATCGAGCTGCATCTGGAGGAGGAGCTGTATGTGAAGGTCAGCGCGCCCAAGCTCAAGCAGGCTTTTATCAATGTGGTCAAGAACGGGATCGAAGCGCATAAGGATAGCGGACTCGTGACCATTGTCGCCTGGAAATCCGGGAATTTCGTCATTGTCAGCATCCGCGACAAGGGAGAAGGTATGACGGCAAGCGAACTGGCAAGGCTTGGAGAGCCCTATTTCTCCAACAAAACAAAAGGAACGGGCCTTGGGCTTATGGTCTCCTTCCGTATTATCGAGGCGATGGAGGGGTCCATTGAATTCCAGAGCACCAAAGGGAAAGGAACCGAAGCCATCATCAAGCTGCCGGCTGTGAGAAGCTGAACGCCGCAGGTCTTTCGGAGCGACAGTACTAATGAAGAGAGGGACGGAAATGGAATGGTACACATTCGGCCAGATGCTGATTCACCTCCGGCTGGGTCAGAAGGCGGCGACGCCCGACGGGCGGACCCTGGTCCGAAGGCCGGAGGGATTGTTCTGGACGGAAGGCGAGCGAATAGGGGCGCTCGCCCCGGATCAGGCGTCATCTCTTCTCCGACCTATGGCGCATCTTTGAAGATGAGGAGAGCCTGATCTGGGCCGGCGGCCGGGAGAACGCGGAAGCCGAGGAGCGTCAAATGCTGGAGAACCAGTACGAAGAGCTGCTGGCGGCTTACCGCGAAGAACGGGGACGACAGTAAGGAGTGGGGCATGGAGAAGATTGAATTCAGATCTATTATTCAATCTATTGGCATATCTCGTCCAATAGGACTGTTATCCCACCTGCAATCTTGGGTATAACATACATAGCGGCCTTAGCGGCCGGAAGCGGCCCGGATTACCGGATTCCATATGGCCTATCTGCGGTCCGGGCCGGCGGGTCCAATGTCGGGATCATTATAACACAAGGGTCCAGTCGCCCATGGGTACCAAATTTCGGCTGATGAAATCGGACCTAGTGAGAATGGAGAGCCAGAAGCGGAGGGGGAGTCGATCATGCCTGCGGTGGTATCATGCTGACGGGCAATGCGGGTATAGCTGGCAGCCGCCAGGAAAGTAATAGAACATAGCCTTTACATGCAGTGGAACTTTATGGCAGATGGGGGTTCCCTTATACCCGTTTTCAGACGGAATAAACAGGGAAAAATAAAAAAAATATGCTGATTTTTTAATCGTGTAACCGTTCACACTCTGAAAGATAACTTGTTATTGTGATTTTTCTTTTGTATGATGCTTTTATCGAGGCAGTTCCCAGGAAGGCTTCATGCTCGCATTTTCCACAAATTTGGAGAATTGGGTGGTGGGATGAATATCAGGCTAACTGCGGAAGATCGTATGATTACTTTTTTCAGGTATTTTTCACTGTCCCTTACTTCACTGATTTTCCTGTTGACGCCAAACGGTCCTCCAGTTGTCTATAAATTTTTAGTCATTATCGCTCTGGTGCTGCTTGCTCTCGTGTTCACCAGCACGTACAGATCCATGCGCTACAGGCCGCATGCCGTGATGCTGTATGTCAGCATCGAAATGATGATGATCCTGCTGCTGGCGATTTTTACCGGCGGATTTAACAGCCCGTTCAAACTGTATTCGCTGAATCCCATATTAATTGCGGCGGGTTCGCTCTCATTCTATTTTTGCTGGACCCTGCTGGTTGGTTATTTTGCTATTTTTTTTGGTTGTTGTTATTTTTTCTATAAATCTGCGGGAGATACGTTTGCCTCCGTTCTGCTGGAGAACGGAAATCTGTTTCTTGCGCTTGCGCTTACGGTAACCTTCATGCAGCTGTTGTCGAAGCTGAGACGGCAGCGGGAGGAAGCCAATGCGCGGACGGATGAGACGCTTGAGCATATCAAATCGCTCTATCACATCGTGGAAACCTCAAGCGAGCATGATTTTATGAATATCGGACAGGTCATCACGGACTATGCCGTCAAGCTGACGAAGCTCAATAAGGCGCTGTTCTGGTTCGCCGGCACCGCCGGGGAGCCTTCGCCCGTAAGCCGTCAGACCGGCTGGCTTCCCGAAGAGGAGAACAACCTGTTCGGAGAGCTGAAGAAACATGAGTCCGATTGGCGGCGCCAAAAGGAGCCGCTGTTCAAGAGCCTTCCGGGGTTCGGGGATCTGCTTCTGATGCCCGTCCGTATGAGCACCCGATTCGTCGGCATGATTGGCGTGAAGCTGGAGGCACATGAGGGGCTCGAAGGAAGAAGATGGTACATCCAGCAGCTGATGTTCCTGGCCGAACTGAGCGCAATTACGCTCGAAAGGCATGAACTCAGCGTAGCCGAGAATAGGCTGATAGTAACGAATGAACAGAACCGGATCGCCGACGAAATGCATGACAGTGTCTCCCAGAGCTTGTTCGGCATTGTCTATGCGGCGCACTCACTCAAGCAATCCTTCCGCAAAATGACCCCTACGCAGCTTGAGGAACAGATCGAGCTGATCCATGATTCCGCGACGAAAGCAGCCAAAGAACTGCGTATTACGATTTACAGCCTCAGCTCCAAGAAAAGCGGCGGGCCGACATGGCTCGGCATGGTGCGGTCTCACTTGAAAAATTTGTCGCGGCTGAACGATGTGGAAATCGACTTTAAGGTCAAGGGCGATGACTTCAGTCTCCCGTATACTTATCACAAGGCGCTCTTCCGGATTATTTCCGAAGCGACGGGCAATGCCATCCGGCATGGCGCAGCCCAGAACATCGAAGTGGAGCTTACGCTTAAGCCGAGATGGGCGGGTCTTGCAATCCGCGATGATGGCGTCGGCTTCGATACCGACCTGTTATGGACCCGATCCGAAGAGGGCAGCGGGGGGCTCGGGATGAAGAATATGCAGCATTTGGCCCATTCGCTGGGCGGTGACTTCCAGTTGTCGAGCAACGAGAATGCAGGAACCCAGATTCTGATTTCAATTCCGGTAGGCGTAGTTGAATTAAAGAACGCATAAGGATGATAAGGAGGTTTTTTGCATTATGGATATCGTCATTGTGGATGATCATCCCCTTGTAAGAAGAGGGTTGGCTTCGGTAATTTCCATGCAGCCGGATGTGAATTTCGCGGGTGAGGCAACCAACGGAGAAGAAGCGATGCGCGTACTGGAGGAGATTCGGCCCGACCTCGTGCTGATTGATCTCAGACTTGCAGACGAATCGGGACTGGACGTAATCAAGATGGCGCGCAGCCGCGGCATTGACAGCAAGTTCATCCTGCTGACCTCGTCTGCCAGCCGGGAGGATTTCCTCAAGGCGGAGGAAGTGCTCGTGGATGGCTATGTGCTGAAAGAGGCGCTCCCTGAGGAATTGCTGTTTGCCATTCAACTGGTGTATAAGGGAAGAAAATATTACGATCCCGGCCTCATGGAAGATAAGATGCGCATGAGTGGCAAGAGTCCTACTGACGAACTGACGCCGAAAGAGCGGGAAGTGCTCATTGAGCTGGGCCAGGGCGCCTGCAACCGGGAGATTGCCTCCAGGCTCTTTATCAGCGAGTTCACGGTCAAGAAGCATGTCAGCCAAATTCTGGCGAAGCTGCAGGTGGCGGACCGTACTCAAGCCGCCCTGTATGCGAACGCTGTCGGATTAACCAAATACGAAATGTCGGTTGACTAAACGTCTGAATACCGAGGGCATGGACCTGGAGTCCATGCCCTTTTTGTATGCATCGCTTCATATAGTAAAGCCCCACTCTGCGGGGCTCTTTTGCGCGCATAAATGCGAAAACGGTTGCAGGAAATGGGGGCTAGAGGATATGGCACTAAAGTATACCATCCCTCCTCCTTAAGCATTAATTTGGTTTATTCGAAAGTGAAAATGAAAGTAATGGCAGGGACCATGCCTCAAAATGAGAGGATTGATAGAATTAATTCAAGTTAATGAAAATTTCAGAATTTTTCAAAATCCTACGGAAGGAGGATCGCTGTGGAAAAGACGATGCTGGATTACTTGAACCTGATCAAAAAAAGGTTGTGGTTGATTGTACTCTTCGTTCTGATCTCCTGCGGCACTACCTATTACTTCAGCAAGAACTACGTGGTTCCGGTCTACGAAGCGTCCGGTCAGCTGCTGGTCAACAATGGGGCAGTGTCAGCCGACGGCAACAACAACAATAACCTGGTCTACAGTCTGAACTTGATCATGAGTTACAAGGAACTCATCAAATCGCCGGCCATCATGAACAAGGTCGCCTCCGCACATCCGGAATTAAAGCTTACAGGGGATCAACTGGCGTCCAAAGTGGCCATCAGGTCCTCGGAAGGCAGCCAGATCATCAATCTCAGCGTGCAGGATACCAATTACGAGAAGGCGGCTAACATAGTTAACGCCGTTTCGCAGACCTTCATTCGTACCCTGCCGGGACTGATGCATATGGACAACGTCTCTTTCCTGACTCCGGCAGATCCTGAGGATGTCCCCGCTCCGGCAGGCAGCGGCTTTATGATGAACATGGTAATCAGCTTCGTCGTATCGCTGATGGCGGCGCTCGGAATCATTCTTCTGATGGAGACCTTGAACGGTACGATCCGCTCCGAGAAGGAAGCGGCATACGAACTCGGTCTTCCGGTGATCGGCACGATTCCCGTCATCCGCAAACGCGATCTCGGCAAGGATTCCAAAGCAACGGTAGGGGAGGGCGCTTATGCTGCAATTAAGTAACACCCTGGTTGCGGACAGCAATCCGAACTCGCATGTGTCCGAGTCCTTCCGCTCTCTTCGTACCTATATCAAGCAATCCGGTATGCTGCAGGATGGAGGCAAGTCGCTCCTCTTCACTTCCGGTGAAGCGGGAGAAGGGAAGACGACCGTAATGGCTAATCTGGCCGTATCCTTCGTTCAGGACGGCAAGAAGGTAGCGGTTGTCGACTGCAACCTCCGGAAGCCGGCGCTTCACACCGTGTTCGGTGTCGAGAACTCGCCCGGCCTGGCCGATTGTCTAAGCGGACAGAAGGAACCTGGCAAGGTAACGGTGTATGGCAATCTGGCCAATCTCACCATCGTGACTGCCGGAAATTCGATAGGCAGCCCGCCCGATCTGCTCGGCAACAGCGTGATGACCGAGCTTCTGGAAGAGCTGAAGGCCACACATGATCTCGTGCTTCTGGACGCGCCTCCGGCCGTTCCATACAGCGATGCCCGCGTGCTTGCCCCGTTGACGGACGGCGTAATCATCATCGCCCGTTACGGCAAGTCCAAACGCGAATTGCTCCGCAAGGTGAAGACCCTGATGGAACAAGCCGGGACACCTATTCTCGGTATTGCCATAAATCAAGCGAAGTAGACCTATTGCCATAAGCACGAAGACTTGGCAGACGCTTGCGAAGCAAGTTTTGTGAAGCTCTATCAAGCAGTCCATTCATAACAAAACTTAGCCGATGCTTACGAAGCGAGTTTTGTGAAGCTCTTCAAGCCGTTGAATCATACAAAACTTTTAGGAGGCCTGGATGATGAAAAAAGTGAAGAAAGTGATTATTCCCGCCGCCGGACTCGGAACCCGCTTCTTGCCTGCCACCAAAGCGATGCCTAAGGAAATGCTTCCGATCATCAACAAGCCGACTATCCAGTACATTGTTGAAGAAGCCATTGAATCCGGCATCGAGGATATCATCATCGTTACCGGTAAGGGCAAACGCGCGATTGAGGATCACTTCGACAACGCGTTTGAACTGGAATCACGGCTGCTTGAGGACGGCAAGCTTGAGCTGCTGAAGGAAGTTCAGCGTTCCTCCAAGGTTGAAATTCACTATATCCGGCAAAAGGAACCCAAGGGCCTCGGACATGCGGTCTGGTGCGCCAGACGCTTCATCGGAGACGAGCCTTTCGGTGTAATGCTGGGCGACGATATCGTAACCGGCAGCACACCTTGCCTGAAGCAATTGATCGATCAGTATGAAGAAACCCAGAACTCGGTAATCGGCGTTCAGGAAATTCCGGACGAGTTCACGAACCGATACGGTATTGTCGATCCTGACATGCAGGAAGGCCGCCTGTACCGCGTTCAGAACTTCGTGGAGAAGCCGCCGCTCGGAACGGCGCCATCCAACCTGGCGATTATGGGACGCTACGTCTTTACTCCGAAGATCTTCAAGTACCTCGATTTGCAGGAAAAAGGAGCCGGCGGTGAAATCCAGCTGACCGACGCGATCCAGAAGCTCAACCAGAGCGAACGGGTCTACGCCTACAACTTCGATGGAACGAGATATGATGTCGGTGAGCGCCTCGGTTACATTTTGACCACATTGGAATTTGCCCTGCAGAGCAAGGATCTTCGTTATCCCGTAATGGATGCCATGGCCGAGTGGCTGAAGAAGGCGGAACAGACTACGATCTGATCGAGGTAGTCAACTGCTGCTTCCAGGGCATTAAATCAAGGAGGATTGAGAGGGAGATGAGCATGCCAAAAATGCCGGATGACGCTGAGCCGATGCTGTCGAGCGCTTATGTGCTGCATGCCAAGGAAGAAGCGCAGGAAGCCAACTCTTACCTGCTGACCAAACGGGTAATCGACGTTCTTTTTTCCGCTCTGTGTCTCTTCTTGCTGCTGCCCCTGTTCGCTGTAATCGCCGTGCTGATTAAGCTGGACGATCCGAAGGGGAAGGTATTCTTCCGCCAGACCCGGATCGGCAAAGACGAAAAGCCGTTTGAAATGTACAAATTCAGATCGATGATCGCCAACGCCGAGGAACTGAAGAAGAACCTGATGGCGTATAACGAGGTCAGCGGCGCGATGTTCAAGATGAAGAACGATCCCCGCATTACGCGGGTGGGCAGATTCCTGCGGAAGACCAGCATCGATGAGCTGCCGCAGCTGTGGAACGTGCTGGTCGGCAACATGAGCCTGGTGGGACCGCGTCCCCCTCTTCCGGATGAAGTGGCGCAGTATACCGAGTACGACAAGAAACGGTTGACTGTAACGCCGGGCTGCACAGGTTACTGGCAGGTTACCGGCCGGAACAGCGTCGGCTTCGAGGAAATGGTCGAGCTGGATCTCACGTATATCCAGATGCGGAGCACCAAGCTTGATTTCAAGATTATCGTGAAGACCGTCCTGATCCTCTTCGGATCGAAAAACGCTTATTAATTTCGGAAAATAGGTGATTGCCCATGTTAGAGCACGGAGACGTACCCCGGCTGTCCATCATCATCTGCACCTACAACCGCGCCGGGCTGTTATCCAAGACGCTGGATTCCCTGCTCGGGCTCGAGATGCTGGATAAGGCTGAGGTCATTCTGGTGGATAATCGGTCCACAGATAACACTGCAGCCGTAGTCAAGCAGTTCATGGACAAAAACGCAGGCCTTATCAGAATGAAATACCTGCTGGAACCCGTACAGGGGTTGTCGGCGGCGCGAAACGCCGGAATCCTGGCCGCCAAAGCATCGCTGATCGCTTTTCTCGACGACGATGCACTGCCGGTCCGGAGCTGGATTTCGACGATCGTGACCACGTTTGAAAGCAGGCCTTCCGTAATGGCTATGGGCGGTAAGGTTTCTCCGATCTTTGAGACCAAACGGCCGAACTGGCTGATCAAGCCGTTCGAATTCCCGTACACCATCATGGATCTGGGCAACCGGATCAAAGAGTATCCCGGGAAGTATCATCCCTGCGGAGCCAATATGGCGATGAGAAGCGAAGTCTTCAACCTGAGCCTGTTCCCGCTGGAGCTGGGACGAAAGGGCGATTCGCTCATATCGGGCGAAGAGACCTGGCTGTTCGGTAAGATCCGCAAGGAAGGACAGCTTGTGCTGTATCATCCGCAGATGGCTGTCGATCATTTCGTCCCCGCCAGCCGGCTCACCGAGAGCTGGATTAAGAAACGGTACTACAGCCAGGGACTCTCTAATGCGCTCGGCAGCACGGGACCACTCGGAACCTTGATGATTTGGGGAAAGACCGGAGCCAAACTGCTGTACATCGCCGTGGATTCCACGCTATCCGCCATATCGGGCAGTGAGGGACGGAAGCTGCTTAACAAATGCCGGATGGAGAGTGTTCGAGGAACGCTCCACATGCTAAAGAATCGAAATCGGGAATCGGCGACGGGGTGAGAGAAAGATGATAAGCGGGCACCGGGCTTCAAAACTTTATGCTTTGCCGTACGGAATGCTGTTTCTTCTGTCGGCTTTGTTTCTCGGAATGGCGGCAATCTACATGCCGGCTCTTGCGGTATTGGCCGTCGGTCTGCTTCTATTCGTTGTCGTCTCTCTGACCCGGCCGGATACGATCAGCTATTTTGTCATTCTGACAACGGCGGTATCCATCAACTTTCTGTATTACGGCAGCCCGTTCGGGATCGAGATTCTGTCTCTATACAAGCTGGGAATGCTGATTCTGCTTATCCCGTGCATTCTGGTGAACGGGTTGCGATTCAAGCTCAGCTATCCGTTGTGGGCCTTGGTCGCGATGACGTTCATGACGTTCAGCTTCTCCATCTGGGAGCCCCAGATGACTGCACAGATTGCGGTCAAGGCATTCATCGGACTATCTCTGCCGTTCGTATTTCTCCTGATCAACTGGAAGAAGGAAGTGGCCCAGCGGCATATTAGACTGATCTGCCTGCTGCCCTCGCTTAGCCTGCTGATTGGCATTCTGCTTCAGGTAGCGCATCTTCATTCCATGGTCAACGTGGAGTTCACGGGCGCGATCCGGCTTCAAGGGGCGAACATTCCGCCTCACCTGGCGATGCTGGCCTTCATCGGAACGGCCATTCCGTTCATCGAGCTAAGACGGGGAACCGGGAATGTGAAGTTCTACTATACCGTGCTCGGCATCAACTTTCTGACGCTGGTCGCTACGGGTACCCGGGGTCCGCTGCTCGCGCTGGTACCGATGCTGCTGTATTACTTCTTTGATATTTTCCGGCGCTATCTGAAAGGCAAGACACGCTATATCATTCCGATTCTGTGTTCGATTGCGGTAATCGCCGGCGGCGTGTACTCGCAATGGGATAATTTCGAGAAACGCTCATTTGAAAGACAAACCGGCGAAGGCATCGACTTATCGGGACGCTCGGAAGCCTGGGCCTTCTTCCTGGAGAAAGCTTCGGGTTCGCCGGTGGCGGGAAGAGGCATCGGCGCCGTCACAGTGGCTAACGACGGCACGTTGTACGAGGGCTTTGTGGTTCCCCACAATGAATATATCCGCTTCTATTACGACGGCGGGTATGTCGGGTCCATACTTCTCTGGGCGGCTCTGCTTGCCGTGTTCCTTCTGGTCGCCAGAGCGCTAACGCCGCCGGTAAGGAAATATTATCTGCTCTTCCTTTTAGGATTTCTGATTTATTCGTTTTCTGATAACACGCTGTCGACGGTCCAATTCATTATTCCATTCTGTTGGTACCTGAACTGCCTGTATCGTGCTTCGCAGCCAACCGATTCCCCACAAAAAGAAGTGATACGATGAATCAAGTGAACATGTTCGATGTCAATTTTAACAATTATGATTTCATGGATCTGCTGGAGTATATCGATACAACAATCCGGGAGAGAAATCATTCCTACATTCTGACCTGCAATGTGGATCATGTGATCAAGCTGCGCAAGGACAAGGAATTCAGGACAGTCTACTCGGAGGCAGGCGCAGTCGTTGCGGATGGCATGCCGTTGATCTGGGCTTCCAAGATGCTGGGCAAGCCGCTTAAGCAGAAGGTATCCGGGGCCGACCTGTTCAACAGGCTCGGCAACGCGTTCCAGCAGAGGAAGTACCGGCTGTTCTTCCTCGGTTCCGCCGAGGGAGTACCGGAACGGGCGACGGCGAATTTGAAGGCAGCTTATCCGGACATCAACGTCGTGGGCTGTTATTCTCCGTCCTATGGCTTCGAGAATAACGAGGAGGAGAACAAGCGGATCATCGGCATGCTGAATGAGACCCGCCCCGACATCGTATTCGTCGGCGTGGGCGCGCCGAAGCAGGAGAAATGGATTTATCGCCATTATTTGTCCTATCGCGCACCCATCTCGATCGGAGTCGGAGCAACCTTTGATTTCCTCTCGGGCTCGGTCAAACGGGCACCGGATTTCATGCAGAGAAGCGGTCTGGAGTGGTTCTGGCGGCTTAGCCAAGAGCCAGGAAGATTGTGGAAGAGATACTTGGTTGACGATGCCCAATTCCTGCTTCTTCTGCTGAAGGAGCTGCGCAAGCGGGATAAAGCGAACGGACCGAGCCTTGAATAATAGGCTCTTCCGCCAGGAACAGGAGGTGTATGGGTCATGACGAGCCGCTCTTCGGGTCAAACCGGCTATCCGCTGATTGGAAATATACGTACTCTGGCAACTGCCGGAATTTTCCTGGCAGGCTGTACGATTCTCCCCCTGATGATCGGTTACGTCAGCGCCAAGCTGAGCTCGGCGAACAGCCTGCAGCTGGCCCTGGTGGCGGCGCTGCTGTTCCCGGCGTTCCTGCTGGCTCTGTTAAGACCCCGGCAGCTTGTCGCCTACACTCTCCTGGTCTGGGCGATCGCCCCGGAGCTTCGCCGGATTGCAGACTGGAGCGTCGGCGCTTACCATTCGGTATCGCTCCTCAGTCTGGCCCCGCTCCTTGCGGGCGCCACGGTCGCCATTCCGGTCATGCGGGAGATACATAAGCTCCAGCGTCCCTGGATGAGGCTGATTCTGCTCTTCGCGCTTCCTCTGGGCTACGCCACACTGATCGGGCTTGCCAAGAACGGCGTCGGCTCGGTCTACGATTTGATGAATTACCTGGTTCCACTGCTCCTGCTGCCCTATTTTGCAATAACGCCATTTACGGCGCAGGATACAGACCGGCTGCTTCGCTCATACGCCGCAGTTGCGGTGTTGGTTGCAGCCTATGGAATCGTGCAGTATACGACGATGCCGCCATGGGATGCCTTCTGGATGCAGAATGCGGGCATGAACTCCATCGGTAGTCCAAAGCCGCTTGAGGTTCGGGTGTTCTCCACGCTGAATTCGCCGGGTCCGGCCGCGACCTTTCTGGTGTTCGCGCTTGTTCCGATGATCCTGGAGAAGAAATGGCGGGGCATCTTCGGCTGGGTCGGCGTCCTGCTCGTGGTGGTCTGTCTGCTCACTACTCTGGTCCGGGCCGCTTGGCTGATTCTGCTCGTAATGCTGCTGGCTTACATCGCTTCCTCTTCCTCTAAGGGCAAGTGGAAGACGCTGATTCAGCTGCTCTTTGTCGCAATGGCGCTGTACTGGATCGTGCCGAAGCTTCCGGGAGCGGAAGTGCTGACGGCGCGGATGGAGACATTCTCCTCAATTCAGGAGGACCGCTCCTATAACGACCGGCTCAACCTGTTGGGGAATATGCTTCCCGTTATCAAGTCCAATCCGGTCGGCCAGGGCATCGGCAGTGTCGGACAGAGCACCAAGCTGGGCAACGGAGGCGAGCTTGGAGAATACGGCATCATGGACAACGGATTTATCGCACTGATGCTGACCTTCGGAGCCCCGGGTGCACTGCTGTTCATACTCGCCCTGGGCGCCGTGATCAAACAGATTATCGGAAGAGTAATGGGCCCGGTTCTGCTGAAGCCCTACGCCAGGCTGGCGCTGGCGTCATGGATGGGCGTGGTGATCGGACTTGTGTCGGATAACGGCTTCTCCGGAATCAAGGCTTACCTCGTCTGGATGCTGATCGCCATCGGCCTTGGGGTGAGAGAAATGCGGGAGGAGCAGCGCAAGACACCGGACAGAGGGGCATATAACCGAGCTGAAGCCCGCCGCTGGGCAGCTCCAGAGCCCGGTCCCGATGGCTAGGGCAACAGGCGGCCGGAAGACGATGATGAATTCCTATATGTAGAGATCGACAATGGATGGGAACGGTTAGAAAAAGGAGGAGACCAGCATGTATTCATTGACTAGCGAGCTTGCCGGTTCAATCCGCGGCCTGGCGCCGGCATTCCGAACCGCCGGAGAGATCAAGGCCGAAGCGGGAGACGAAAAAGACAAACAGTATTCCCCGGATCATGTGAGAATTCATGGTCGGCTTCAAGTCCTGCGATTGCTGCGGGAAACACAAGCCAGCCGGATGAACCAAGAGAGGGAGAGAGGAGGAAGAAGCAATGCCTGATAATGGCGGACTGAACATTATGGCGACAGGCCTGAGCTGGCCTTCGGTACAGCCCGGAGGGCTTAATACGTATTTTAAATCCGTCTGCGAGCAGCTTTCTTCCCAGAACCGGGTACACGCCCTGATCTGCAGCAACGATCAGCCCGATACTCCCGACAGTCTCATTATTCACAATGCGGGCGACCCCAAGCAGTCCATTTGGAAGCGGAAGGATGCCTTTCAGCGAAAAGCGGCGGAGCTGATGGATCGCGGCGAAATCGACATTCTGTACTCCCATTTCGCACCGTATGGTGTAGGGCCCGCTGTCGAAGCGAAGAAGCGCGGCATTCCCGTCGTTACGACCTTCCACGGACCTTGGAACGAAGAAATGAAAATCGAGGGACAGGGAATCAAGCATCAGGTCAAGACGGCGATCGCCAAGTCGATTGAGCGCAAGGCTTACCGGCTCTCGGATACGTTCATCGTCCTAAGCGAAACCTTCCGCGATATTCTCCATTCCCTTCACGGTATTCCGCTTCATAAGATCATGGTCATTCCGGGGGCGGCCAACGTTGACCGCTTCACACCGGCAAGCAACCGGCTTGCGGTGCGCCGGATGCTGAATCTCCCTGAGGGAGCGACCACGGTCCTCACGGTCCGCAGACTCGTGAACCGTATGGGACTCCTCCAGCTTCTTGAAGCGTGGCGTACCGTATCGGAACAATTCCCGAATTCCATTCTCCTGATCGGCGGCAAAGGACCGCTTCGCGGCGAGCTGGAAGCCAAAATCGCCGATTACGGATTAACGAACAAAGTCCGGCTGCTCGGTTACATTCCCGATCACCAGCTGGCCTCTTATTATCAGGCGGCGGATCTGTTCGTCGTTCCCTCCCAGGCGCTTGAAGGCTTCGGCCTCATCACCGCCGAAGCGTTGTCGAGTGGCCTACCGGTCATGGCGACACCGATCGGCGGCAACAGGGAAATTCTGCAGAATTTCCGCCCCGAGCTGCTCTTTAACAGTCCCTCGGCCGAGGATATGGCTGAAGGCATCTCCCGGATACTCGGGAACCGAAGGCTTCTGCCTTCCCGTGAGGAATGCAGGGAGCATGCGCTTCAGAAGTATACCTGGCAGCATGTCGGCAATCAGGTAGAGACGGTATTCAAAGAGGCAATGGGGAAAGGAGAGACGATCAATGCTGAGAGTGGCGTATATCGATCACACGGCTAGATGGAGCGGCGGGGAAGTCGCCCTGTTCAACATTCTGACCCATATTGGTGATCAGGTGAATCCGCTGGTCATTCTGGCTGAGGAAGGCGCGCTGGCGGACCGTCTGCGCGAGAAGGGAATCGACGTTCGGATCGTGCCGCTGGATGACAGCATCCGCAACCGCGGACGCAACACTGTCAACCTGGGCGCTCCGGCAGCGGCGCTGAAGCTGCTGTCTTACGGACGCAAGCTTGCCCCGATCCTGAAGGAGGAGCATGTAGCCTGCGTTCACACTAATTCCCTGAAATCAGCGCTGTACGGCACTGTTGCCGCCAAGTCAGCGGGTGTTCCGCTGATCTGGCATATTCGCGACCACATCGGCGCGCCTTATCTGAAGCCGGTTGTCGCGAAAGGCATCCGGCTCATGTCGCGTTATATCCCGAGCGGCGTTATCGCCAATTCGAAATCAACACTCAACGCGCTTGAGCTGCCCCGTTCCAAGAAGACGCTCGTTGTCTACTCCGCCTTCGCCAAGGCGATCGCCGCCTCGGCCTCCCGGAAGGAGCAGAAGGATTTCAACGTGCTTCTGGTCGGCCGGCTGGCCGAATGGAAAGGCCAGCATATTTTGCTGGAAGCAGCCAAAATGCTGAAGAGCAACAGCCGCATCAAGTTCTGGCTGGCAGGCGACGCACTCTTCGGCGAAGACGAATACAAGAAGCGGCTCGTGTCCACGATCGACCGCGAAGGATTATCCAATGTCAGCCTGCTCGGACATGTCGAAGACATTCAGGGGCTGATGCAGCAGGCGGATTTGCTGGTGCATACCTCCATAACACCGGAGCCCTTCGGCCAGGTTATTGTGGAAGGCATGGCCGCAGGACTTCCGGTTATCGCCTCGAACGAAGGCGGACCTGTCGAGATCGTCGTTCAGAATGAGACCGGACTGCTCATCCAGCCGGGTGACTCCGCCGTTCTGGCCGAAGCCATCAGCTGGATGCTGGAGCACCCGGAGGAAAGAGAAATGATGGCGGAGGCGGGCATCAAACGGGTCAAGGAGCATTTTGTAATCGAGAACACGGTAAAAGATATCGTAGCTTACTATAAAGGCCTGCTGGCAGGCGCCTAAGCGAACTGGCGAAACCAATTGCTCCATCAAACATTGAGGATGATTCACATGAAAATTGCGATAGCGCATGATTACTTAATCCAAATGGGCGGGGCGGAGAGAGTGGTGGAGGTCTTTCACCAGATGTATCCCGAAGCTCCGATCTTCACGACGGTATTTAACGGAAGCCGCCTGACCGAGAATCTCAAAGATGCGGATATCCGGGCCTCCTGGCTGCAGAAAATTCCGGGAGTGAAGGCTAACTTTAAAGGGGTGCTGCCGCTATATCCCATGGCTATTCGCGATCTGGATTTCCGCGGTTACGATATCGTCTTGAGTTCCAGCAGCGCGTTCATGAAGAGTATTCAGGTTCCCAAGCGCACCTTTCATCTCTGCTACTGCCATACACCGATGAGGTTCGCCTGGGATTACGACACCTATATGGAACGGCAGTCCAACTCCGGCCTGTTCAAACGGGTGCTGAAGCTCTATATGCAGCAGCTCAAGATGTGGGACCAGCGGACTTCCAAAAATGTGAATCAGTTCGTGGCCAACTCTTCGGTCGTCAAGAACCGCATCCGGAATTATTATCACCGGGACGCCGACGTGATCTTCCCGCCAATCAATACGGCCCGCTTCACCAGCTCCAGCTCGATCGGCGATTATTACCTGATCGTCTCGCGGCTGGTGTCCTACAAGCGGATCGATTTGGCGGTGGAAGCCTTCAACCGCAACGGGCTGAAGCTGCTGATCGTTGGCGACGGGCCCGACCGCAAGCGTCTGGAAGGCATGGCGAAGAGCAATGTGCAGTTTCTCGGCAGGCTGGATGATGAACAGGTTACGGGGCTCATGTCCCAGTGCCGCGCTTATATTTTTCCTGGAGAAGAAGATTTCGGCATTACCCCGCTGGAAGCGAACGCCGCAGGAAGACCGGTCATCGCTTACCAGGCGGGCGGAGCGCTGGACACAATCGAGCCGTATGTCAACGGCGTCTTCTTCAAAAGGCAGGAGGTTGACGACCTGCTCCGGGCGATCGCCGAGGTGGAGTCCTACGCGTGGGACATCGGCAAAATCATGAAGCACGCGCAGAAATTCGATGAGCAGAACTTCATCGTTCAGTTCAAACAATATGTCGAGCAGGCATATGTCAACTTTTTAAAAGGAGGATGATGGTATGAATCTGGCGGTAATTGGCACCGGCTATGTCGGCCTCGTATCCGGCGTATGTTTTACACTTGGGGGTAATCATGTCATCTGTGTCGACAAGGATGAAGAGAAGATAGCCAAACTGAGCCAGATGAAATCGCCCATCTATGAACCGGGCATTGAGGCGCTGATCGAACTGAATCTGAAAGAGGGAAGACTGTCGTTCTCTTCCGATCTTCAGGAGTCGGTGCGCCGCTCGGATATCGTCATCCTCGCCGTGGGCACACCGTCCCTACCGAACGGCGAAGCGAATCTTCAGTACATCGAGAGCGCAGCCGCTGAAATCGGCCGGTCCATGGAAGGCTACAAGGTTATTATGACGAAATCGACGGTGCCGGTCGGCACGAACGAGAAAATCCGGCAGATTATCGCGGCGAATACCGGATATCCGTTCGATATCGTGTCTGCTCCCGAGTTCCTGCGCGAAGGCTCCGCCATCCAGGATACGCTCCATCCGGACCGGATCATCATCGGTCTCGACAACCCGGTTCTGGAGCCGATGATGCGGGAACTGCACAAGGGCTTCACCGAGAACATTATCGTCACGGATATTCGCAGCGCCGAGATGATCAAATATGCGTCCAACGCTTTCCTCGCGACGAAAATTTCGTTCATCAATGAAATTGCGAACATTTGCGAGAAGGTTGGCGCGGATGTGACAGAGGTGGCGGAAGGCATGGGTCTGGACCGGAGAATCGGTTCTTCTTTCCTTCAAGCAGGGATTGGATATGGAGGCTCCTGCTTCCCGAAAGACACCAAGGCGCTGATTCAAATCGCCGGCAACGTCGATTATGAATTCAAGCTGCTGAAATCCGTGGTTGAGGTTAATCAGGGGCAGCGGTTCATGATCCTCTCGAAGCTCCACGAATCGATCGGCAGCCTTCAGGGCATGTCCATCGGAATTTGGGGCCTTGCGTTCAAGCCGAACACCGATGATGTCCGGGAATCGCCGGCGCGGGAAATCGTCGAAGCGCTCGTGAAAGAGGGAGCGATTGTGAAGGTGTATGATCCGATCGCAGCGGATAATTTCCGGAAGGACTACGATCACCCTAATATCCACTGGTGCGCCGTGCCGGAAGAAGCGGCTATGGGCAGTGATGCCCTGTGTCTGCTTACCGACTGGAGCGTATTCAAAGACATCAATCTTCATCTCTTGTCCGCAGGCATGCGCAAGCCGATTCTGATCGATGGACGCAATGTCTACTCCAAAGAGCAAATCGAAGGAACCGGGCTGGAATATTTCTCGGTAGGCCGTCCCCGGATGGGCGGATTAAGCGGATTTTCACCAAGCGTAGCGGGTGCGGTCTAAGCGCTGCCCGCAGTCCTAAATTGACCATTTTGAGGGAGGTTACTTGTTATGAAACTGGTACTCTTGTCTGGCGGTTCGGGAAAACGTCTCTGGCCTTTGTCCAACGATTCCCGCTCGAAGCAGTTCTTGAAGGTGCTTGAAGGTCCGTCGGGTGAATCGGAATCCATGGTTCAGCGGGTATGGCGGCAGCTGGGAGAAGCCGGTCTTGCCGATTCCTCCTATCTGGCGACAGGCCGCGGGCAGGTGGAGATGATCCAGAGCCAGCTCGGCGGCAGTGTGAATATCATCGTGGAGCCGGAACGGCGCGATACCTTCCCGGCCATCGCACTCACGGCGGTCTACCTCTATTCGGTGGAAGGCGTGCTTCCTAACGAGACGGTCGCCATTCTGCCGGTCGATCCTTATGTGGAAGGCACTTTCTTTGACGCCGTGTCCCAACTGGGGGATGTGCTGGACGAAACCGGAGCGAATCTGGCGCTGATCGGCGTTGTGCCAGAACTTGCCTCGGAGAAATACGGCTACATCATTCCGGACGGGGAAGCATCGGAGGGCGGTGCCAGACAGGTGAAAGGCTTCCAGGAGAAGCCGGACCGCAGCCGCGCCGAACAGCTCATCGCCCAGGGAGCCTTGTGGAACTGCGGCGTCTTCGCCTTCAAGCTGGGCTACCTGCTGGATATTCTCCAGCAGAAGGGGCTTCCGCTGTCCTATGACGAGATGCAGAAGCAGTATAAGCTGCTCTCCTCCATCAGCTTCGATTATGAGGTCGTGGAGCGCGAGGAGAATATCGTTGTCCATTCGTATGACGGCTTCTGGAAAGACCTTGGCACATGGAATACACTTACTGAGGAGATGGCGACCAACAAGCTTGGACGCGGTCTGCTGACCGAGGACGCTTCGTCCAGCTGCCTGGTGAACGAGCTGGATATTCCGATCACTGTAATCGGAGCCCAGGACATTATCGTCGCAGCCAGTCCGGACGGCATTCTGGTCACTACGAAATCGGAAAGTCCGCGCATCAAGGAAGTGCTGAAAGGCACGGAGCAGCGTCCGATGTACGAAGAGCGGCGCTGGGGGCATTACCGCGTTATCGATTACGTGAAATACGATGAGGGCAACGAAGCGCTGACCAAGCGAATTTATATCGCGGAAGGCAAGAACATCAGCTACCAGTATCATCTGAAGCGCTGCGAAATCTGGACATTCATCAGCGGTGAGGCGAGCATTATTCTTAATGAAAAAATGCACAATGTGAAGGCTGGCGATGTGGTGCGCATTCCGGCCGGCACGAAGCACAGCATTCTGGCTCTGACCGATGTGGAATTTATCGAGGTGCAGACCGGCTCGGAACTGGTGGAAGAGGATAACATCCGAATTACGCTGGACTGGAAGGACATCGAGCTGCAGCAGTTTATTTCATAATAATGAATCCGCCTTGAGGCGGATATGGTTCTTGTACAAAAGTAATATATTACCCAAAATTCAAAGATTTAAAACAGGTCTTTCGACTTATTTCTTGCTCTTTCGCGCAATAAACCTTTATTAATAACGGAATAGCGTCGATATGTACGGTAGAAGGTTAATCCTTCCAATACGACAAAGGCAAACCTATCGCGAGATAGGGACGCAAAGCCAAGGGCCTCTCTGAGGCAGCCTGGTTACCGAAAGGAAGATGAAATTGAAAACCAACCGCACGTATCGACTGTTCTGCATGCTGTTGTCCTTTAGTTTGATTTTGACATTTATCCCTGATCTTGGCGGACGATACACATCTACGGCTTCGGCGGCATCTGCTGACGGCGCTCCGGTCAACCCGGATGCTTCGCCACAGGCGGTCAAACTGTTGAATTATCTCTACTCGATCTCCGGCAAGGGCATCATCACCGGTCAGCACGACTACTTCGAAAGCCCGGATGAATTCAGCAACAAGCTTCAGGCAACAAGCGGCAAATACGCGGCTCTCCATGGCTATGAGATGGGCGCGATCGGCGGCCAGAGCGACTCGGCTGTAGCGGCTCAACGTAAAAATATCGTATGGAGCGCAACGAACTGGTATAAAGCGGGTGGAATCGTCGCCATGACTTTCCACGAGAATCTGCCGGGTACGACTTATGAATGGAGCAATGTTCAGAAGAGCATCTCCCAGGCGGAATTCAATAAATATGTAACACCCGGAACATCGCAGTACAACAGCCTGATCACGGAGCTTGACAAGGTAGCCGTATCGCTGAAGTCTCTGCGGGACGCCGGAGTTCCCATCCTGTGGCGCCCCTACCATGAAATGAACGGCGGCTGGTTCTGGTGGGGACAGAAGTCCAATTTTACCGCTCTTTGGAATATTATGTATGACCGTTTCACGAACTATCACAAGCTGAACAACCTGTTGTGGGTATGGAGCCCGAATGCTCCCGGCCAATGGTCCGATCCTTATGACAAGACCTATCCGGGTGCCGATAAAGTGGATGTTCTCGCCGCGGATATCTATAGCAATGATTATAAGCAGAGCCATTATGACAGCCTGCTCAGTCTGGCAGCCGGCAAGCCGATTGCGATCGGCGAGAACGGCGAGATGCCCGATCCGTCGAAGGTGCTCCCTAATCAGAGCAAATGGGTCTTTATGATGAACTGGGGCAAAATGCTCTATGACAACAACAGCACGTCTACAATTAAGAACTTTATGAGCAGCAGTCTTACTCTGAGCCGGGATGAGGTTATTTCCGGGATGGCGGCGATGACTTCAACGCCGACACCGACGCCAACGCCAAGTCCGACGCCGACACCAAGTCCGACGCCGACACCATCGCCAAGCCCGACACCAACACCGACTCCAGTGAGTGATACTCCCGTCACCGTTCCGGTCCCTCCTCTTGAGGAGAATGGTTCCGAGCCGGGGTCAGGAATAGCCGTCAACGGTCTGACCGGTGAATATTTCAACAATCTTCAACTGAGCGGAACGCCAGCCCTTGAACAAAATGCTTCCCAGGTCAATTTCAACTGGGGAGCGGGATCGCCAGGAACAGGAGTCAATACCGATGGCTTCTCGGTACGCTGGAGCGGAAAGATCAAGCCGAACTACAGCGAGAACTACTCCTTCTACACAACATCCGACGACGGCATCCGCGTGATGGTTAACGGGGTGTGGGTGATTTACAGCTGGTCCAATCAGAGCGGGATCGAACGGAAGGGCAGAATCGACCTGGAAGCCGGCAAATTGTATGATATTAAAGTCGAATATTACGATAACACGGGAAATGCCAACGCCCGCCTGGTGTGGGAGAGCCCGAGCCAAGCCAAGGAGACCGTGCCGTCATCCGCATTCTTTCTACCGGGAACGCTGACTGCATCGGCATCGTCGCCTAGCCCAACGCCGACACCTACTCCAACGCCAACGCCGACACCAAGTCCAACACCAACGCCAGCACCTACTCCGACGCCGACACCAACACCGGAGCCAACACCGGAGCCAACGCCGGCTCCAGTGCTAATCCAAGCGCCGGTCCTGAATATTACGGACGGCCAGACTACGGACTCGACAGAGCCGAATGCAAGCCAGCCTGTTAGCGGGCTGTTGGGCGAATATTTCAACAATCTTCAACTGAGCGGAACGCCGGCCCTTGAACAGAATGCCTCCCAGGTCAATTTCAACTGGGGAGCGGGATCGCCAGGAACAGGAGTGAATACCGATGGTTTCTCGGTACGCTGGAGCGGAAAGATCAAGCCGAACTACAGCGAGAACTACTCCTTCTACACAACATCCGATGACGGCATCCGCGTGATGATCAACGGGGTGTGGGTAATCTACAGCTGGGCTAATCAGAGCGGCATCGAGCGAAAAGGCAGAATCGACCTGGAAGCCGGCAAGCTGTATGATATTAAAATTGAATATTACGATAATACGGGAAGCGCCAATGCCCGCCTGATGTGGGAGAGCCCGAGCCAAGCCAAGGAAATAGTGCCCGCATCCGCATTCTTCCTTCCCGATTCGCTCTAAATATATTGCTGTCTGGCATATCCTTGCACGGCAGCCGATACTTCAACCTTATAACGAATTCGTTCATTCGAGCCTTGCCGGGCCCTGCTTGTTCTATAGCAGGGCCTCTGAACTATCAACGGCTGTTGATGGGACAGACCGGGATTTTGATGAGAACCTTCCGGCGGCAGATATGCTAAGAAAGGAAGATCACATTGAACATTCCCCGCAAGTATCGAATAATTGCTGCCGTGCTATGTCTATTTTTGCTTGCAACCCTGCGTCCCTGGAATTCCGGCGACAATCTGGAGGAGACGGTGACGAGAGAAATGGACTCGCTTCAATCTGCGCCGACATCCGAGGTAACAACAGGCACAATCACGAGAACTGCGCAATCTCCGGTTAATCCGAATGCCACCCAGGAAGCCCGGGAGCTGCTTCAGTACCTGTATGACCAGAGCGGCAAGGGACTGATCTCGGGCCAGCATGATTATTTGGAGGCTCCGGACGATCAGATGAACAAGCTAAAGAAGCTTACAGGCCAATATGCTATCCTCCACGGATATGAGCTCGGCCCCATAAGCGGCCAGAGTGCAGACATGATCGACAAGCAGCGCCGGGGCGTTGTCCAGAGCGCCATTAATTGGTATAAAGGCGGCGGAATCGTCGCCATGACATTCCATGAGTATCTTCCCGGCACCTCTCCCGACTGGTCCAATGTCTCCAAATGGATCAGCCAGGATCAGTTCAACGCCTATGTTACGCCCGGAACCGCCGAGTATAATCAGCTCATAGCGGATCTGGACCAGGTGGCGGTATATTTAAAAATGCTCCAGGACGCCGGCGTTCCTGTGCTGTGGCGGCCTTACCATGAAATGAACGGCGGCTGGTTCTGGTGGGGGCAAAAAAATAATTTTTCTGCGCTCTGGGATATCATGTACGACCGTTTTGTGGGTAAACATAAATTAAACAACTTGATATGGGTATGGAATCCTAATGCGCCCAACAGCAACTCGGGGCCTTATGAGGACTACTATCCGGGAGCGGATAAAGTCGACGTACTGGCGGCCGACATCTATGACAACGATTATCAGCAGTCCTATTATGACAAGCTGCTCAAGCTAGCGGACGGCAAACCGATTGCCATTGGAGAAAGCGGCGAGCTGCCCGACCCGCAGCAGTTGGCTAAGACGCAAAGCCAATGGGTCTACGTAATGACCTGGGGGAAGATGCTGACCGAGAATAACAGCACACAGAAGATCAGCAGCTTCATGAAGTCGGGTTACACGCTGTCGAGAGAGGACTTCGTCAAGGTTAAGCAAGGGGGCACCAACAGCGCCGGCAAGAGCAATAGCAGCAATTATATCAGCAGTAGGAGCAGCGGCGGCACCAACGGTCTCAAGGGCGAATATTTCACGAACCGCTTCCTGGAGGGGGACCCCGTCTATACACGGACGGATGGCCCGATCAATTTTGCCTGGAAGACAGGTTCACCGGTTAAAGAACTGCCGGATGACTATTTCTCTGTCCTATGGACAGGGCGAATCAAAGCTCCGGCAACGGGGACCTACACGTTCAAGCTGGTGGCGGATGACGGCGTGCGCTTGTGGATCGACGGCAAGCCGATCATCAAGAGCTGGGTTCTGCAGAACGACATCGTCCGGACGGCTACCGTGAAACTCAAGGGAAACACGTATCATGCCATTCGGGTGGAATACTTCGAGAGCAAAGGAAAGGCTAATATCAAGCTGCTCTGGAAAGTTCCGGGTGGGCAGGAGGAAGTTATTCCAAAGAAGGCGCTGTTTCTCCCCGAGTAACGGGGCTTCTTATGTAACCGGGCTCCAGACTTCCTATTGAAAGTGAGGACAGTGAATGAGAGAACCGAAACCAAGTCGACCTTTATCCGAACTTCTCAAGTTTTCAGGACTAATCATCTTATTTCTGCTGTCCGTGTCATTTCTGGGGAAAAATGAAGCAACGGAGAACGAAACCGGCTCCGCAGTCAACGACAGTGCCTATGATGTTTCCGAAGCCAATGTAATCTGGAAGCTGGGCGCACAGAACGATTCGGCGGAAGAATTCTCCGCCAAGACATTCACTACGTCAGCCAAACAGTCAGTCAGTCTTAACGCGAAGACACTAAGCGCATCGCAGCTGAAGCAGCTGCCCTCGGGCCTGAATGGCAAATCCAATCCCGAACTGACGATCACCTATAATCTGAGCAAAATCCCGCAGAATGGCGTCCTCTTCACGGTTCGCATCCTGGATGCCAACCAGTCGGTTCCCCAACTGGCGGTCTTCTCCAACCGCGAGCTGTCGGGCATCATTCAGATAGCGGGTGTAGGAGGGACGGGAGTCGAGTACTCATTTAGGAAGACCTATGAGCTGTACATTCCGAAGGAGCAGTTGAAGACCGGGGAGAACACCCTCAGGCTGCTGGCGGCCCGTTCCGAATATGCCTCAAGCGAAGAGGATCAGTATACCCGGTGGACCTGGGATGATCTTAGTCTGGCCTCCCTGAGTTCGCCGATCGAGGAGCCTATTCACGGCAATTATGTTAACACCGGAACCATGCTGGCCAACAAGCAGTTTTATTACGACACAGGCGCTACCGCTCATCTGCCATACATAATGAAGTGGTTAGGTGTGGCATACAGCGGCAATATCATGCGTACAGGCGGTCCCAGCAATGTCGGCAATTCCAATTCCGATATGGAGAATTATTACAAGACGCTCGCGGAATACAATATGCAGGCCGTTGCGCTGTATCTGTACACCGGAGACATCAAGCTGAACCCGGATGGCAGCCTTCCGGACAGTGCCAAGAAGAAGCTTACCGATTACTTCAAGAAGTACGGTTCCTATATCCAGTATGCCGAGGTTGACAACGAGCCGGGGCTGTTCAACCGCTCCAAGGCCGTCAATCTGGCGGTGGCCAAATGGCTGAATACGGAAGGCAAGAAGATCGCCCCGCATCTTCTGACCGTTGCACCGGGCTGGGCCTATGCGGCTGAATACAAAATCCGCCGCTGCGGGAACCAGACGGGAACCGTCCAGCAGTGTGGGAGCCCGGACGGCTGGGAGCGCGATCCCGCCCAGCGGCTTGAACTGGAGAACATCACCGATCTCACGAACGGCCATTCATACGGCGGATCATTCGCCGCCAAAGACGGAGGAAGCTTCACCGAGAATTTGAAGACTTTCCACGGAGCCGAAGACGGACTGCCCAAGAAAATGCTGGTGACCGAGTTCGGCACCTCGGATGCGCATACGGATGATTGGCATTACGGGGCGAAGGAATCGACTGCCGCCATTTTTGACCGGATCATGAGAGCTCATATCGGGTATGCGGATATGTTCGTGCAGCATGCCGCTTTCTTCTACAATTACAGTCTGTTTCAATTTAAGGACATCAATCTGAGAACCCATGATCCGGCTAAGACGGAGATTTATTATACAAAGCAGGACGAGGATTCCCGTGTTAGCATTATGCGCCGGTTGAGCACGGCCTATGCCACGCATGGAGCGCCGCTCACCTATAACCTGCTCAATAAAGATGAACTGGCCGATAAAATGGTCTATATCCGTCCGGTGGATACTTCCAAGCTGGAGCCTCTGCCCGGCTCGGGAGCGACCTCGAACAAGGTGCTGGTCAATCTCGTGAATTTCGAGAACACGACACAGAAGGTTAGTGTGAAGGTGACGATGCCGAAGCAGACGGTATATGAAGGAGAACGCTTTGGCAACGGGGACACGTATGAAGAAGCCCGCAGCTACGTGACCGGCCTCAAGGCATCGCCCGAGCTGACCTTTACCGAGACGCTTGCACCTGGTGAAGCAGTCCAATATATTCTTCAGCCCTCCACGGAGGTAGGCGACAAGGCTCCGGACAGCCTGACCGCGACTGCGATCAGAGGAACCGCTGTACGACTGAACTGGCATGAAGCCCCCGGCACAAGCTATGATGTGCTGCGGGCGGAGGGGCAGGGGGAACTGAAGACCATCGAGTCCGGTCTCGAAGCGACAAGCTTCGTTGACCGGGCTGTTAAGGAGGGCGTCGTATACCGGTACGCGGTCCGGGTTACCGGGAAGAAAGCGCTGTCTAAGGAAGCCCAGATTACCGCCACCGGGCTTGTGCCGCTGGACCGGACCGGCTGGACGATCTCAAGCAACATGACGAATAATTCATCGAATCCTTGGGCCGCCATCGACAATGAGCTAAGCTCACGCTGGGATACGGGAAAGAACATGACCTCCGGCGAGAGCCTTCAGGTCGATATGGGAACCGAGCACAGCATTGAGGCGGTATTGCTCGACAGCTCCCGGTCGGAATACGATTATCCCAGAGGGCTGGCTATCTATGTATCGACTGACGGGAAGAGCTGGAATCAGGTTTTCACCGGCAAAGGGAAAAAGGATCAGTATCTGTACTCCTTCTCCAAGGTGAAAGCCCGCTATGTGAAGGTTGTGCAGACCGGATACGGCGGCAACTACTGGTCCGTTCACGACCTCGAAATCTACTCAAGGGATTAGAGGCGCGGAATATACGGTCGATCCTAGAGGCATGGCTGAAAAGAACCCTTCGTATCGGGGTTCTTTTTTTCATTGCTAAAGAGAGGGAATCCGGAAATGCTAAAGAACAGATTGTCGCGGAGCCGGGAATTTCAGGGTAAATAGAGAGAAGAACAGGAAAGGGTGTGAACCTGGCCAATGACCCATCTAGCCGATTCCGTTATTATGCTGCTTGCCGCACTGCTGCTGATCGGGGTGCTGTCCACCAAGTTCTCCTCGCGCTTCGGCATGCCTTCGCTTGTATTGTTTATCGCCGCCGGAATGATCCTGAGCCGTTTCATCTATTACGACAATGTGGCTCTCACGCAGCTTGCCGGCATCTTTGCTCTTGTCATCATTTTGTTTGAAGGAGGCATGCAGACAAGCTTTAAGGATATCAAGCCGGTGATCGGCCCTTCGCTGGTCTTGTCCACCCTGGGCGTTCTTGTGACGACGGGAGTAGTCGGCTTAGCGGCGACCTATATTCTCGGCGTCTCCTGGGAGGAGGGGCTGCTGTTCGGCGCGATTGTGGGATCAACGGATGCGGCTGCGGTATTCTCGGTCCTGGGGGGTAAAAATATCGATAAGCGCCTGACTTCGACGCTGGAGGCGGAGTCGGGCAGCAACGATCCGATGGCGGTGTTTCTTACCGTATCCCTGATCGAATGGATTGAATCCCCGGAGACGGGTATTTGGAGTCTTATGCTGTCCTTCGTCTGGGAAATGGCAATCGGACTGATCGTGGGTCTCCTGGTGGGGAGGATCGCTGTTTATTTGATCAATAAAATCAACCTGGACTCCACCGGGCTGTATCCCGTCATGACCGTCGGGTTCGCTGTCCTGACCTATGGCTCTGCCGCCCTGCTTCACAGCAGCGGGCTGCTGGCCGTCTATGTGATGGGACTTGTGCTCGGCAACTCCGAAATCGTCTATCACCGGACGATCATGAATTTCAACCACGGCTTTGCCTGGATGATGCAGATCTTCATGTTTATTCTGCTCGGTCTGCTGGTCTTCCCGCAGGAGCTGACGCATATCGCCTTTCAGGGCCTGCTTCTGTCCGTCATTTTGATGATCGCGGCCCGGCCGGTAGCGGTGTTCCTGTCCCTGCTGTTCTTCAAGTTTACCGGCGCGGAGAAGACGCTGATCGCGTGGGCGGGACTGCGTGGCGCGGTGCCGATCGTGCTGGCCACCTATCCGCTATTATCGAATCTGGAGAACGGCAGGCTGTTTTTTAACGTCGTCTTTTTTGTTGTGCTGACCTCGGCTGTCATCCAGGGGACCACCATCTCGCCGCTGGCCGCAAGACTGAAGCTGACGAGCGGACGAACGGAGGCCCCGTCGCTGATGGAGCTGGTCGCGCTCGGGAGGACCGACGCCGAGTTCAACCATGTCAGCATCCAGCCGGATATGCCGATTGCCGGCATGCGGATATCCGAAATGCAGCTGTCCGATGAAATCCTGTTCACCGCCATCATCCGGGATGACAAGATCGTTACGCCGCATGGCTACACGGTAATTGAGCCGGGAGATGTGCTGTATGTGCTCAGCCCGAAATCGAAGCGTGAGGAGATGAAGGCTTTATTCCGGGTGCCGGAATCGGGATAGCCGGATATGTGACGGAAAACATAGTTTTGGGACAACCGGGTATGATAAGATGTGCAGCAACAAAGATTGTTAAAGGATTGCATTATAGCGAAAAGTATGATAATCTAAATATAGATTTAGATTAAGTCTAAATATTAATATTAAATTTTTAGAAGCCGGGAGGAAACAAATATGAGTACAGATCTGAAAAGCCAAACCGAGTTGCATGCTGCGCTGAACCGTCAAACCGCCAACTGGACACTGCTTGGCATCAAGCTTCATAATTACCATTGGTTTGTAACCGGCCCGCAGTTCTTTACACTGCATGAGAAATTTGAGGAATTCTACAATGAAGCGGCTGGTTATGTGGATGAGCTGGCAGAGCGCCTGCTCGCAATCGGAGGCAAGCCGGCTGCAACGATCAAGGAATATCTGGCGCTGTCCAGCCTGCAGGAAGCCACTGGTGGCGAAAGCGCTAAGGACATGGTAGCGGCTCTTGTGAAGGATTTCGGAGTCCTTGTAGAAGAATCGAAGGCTCTGATCGGGCTGGCCGAAGAATCCGGCGACCAACCTACTGCCGACCTGCTGATCGGAATCCGCAGCACGCTCGAGAAGCATGTCTGGATGTTGAGCGCTTTTCTTGGATAATTAACCCGAACATGGATTAGTCCGCGCTTAATTAGGCGGTAAATGGCCGATATCCGTCACTGTTGACGGACATCGGCCATTTTTGTTGGCTGAGAGTCTACTTGATGATAACGCCGCCGAAAGGCAGCACCTCGCGAAGGAAACGCTTCAGAAGGCCGTCTTCCCGAATCTCCTGCTCGAAGCGCCGGTTCTGCCGTCCGGCCTGAAAGAGAACCGGGCCGCTGCCCGTCATCTTCCATTGATAGCTCATATGCTGGCTTGCCAGATGATTCCCATAGACGGTCAGCTCCAGGCTGGCGTTCTCCGGATAGGCGATCACGCTGCCGGCATCTACATACAACGGTTTGACCGGGTCCAGAGCCGCCTCGCATACCGTTCCTTCCGTGAGAAGGCCGAAGCTGCCTTTTCCCGAGAATTTGATTTTGACAACATCCCGGGTCACCACCATGTTCTTCATGCTGAGAATCCGGGTCTGCATGGAGATTCCTTCCGAATAATAGAAGAGATGCTTGAAATCATAGAGCAGGTCGTCGTCTCCGTTCAGCGTAATGCTCTTGATCCGGTAGCCGGGAGGAAGCGCCGCCGTGAAGCGGCACGGTCCCGTCATGTCCGCCCGGATCAGCTTCTTCTTCCGGTACATCCCCTTCAGATCCATCAGGCGGTCAGCACGGCCGCTTGACGGGCCCTGATAGGCGATGATCTGCTGCGGATGCAGCAGATGAATCCGCTCGTTCTCCTCAAGTAAGAAGGACACCGCTTGTCCTCCGGAATCGTCGTCCGAGAAATGGTTCTCTATATTCACCGTGCCGCTCATTCTCCCTTCACATGTATAGTCAGTTCAGCTCTAGTCTGTTCAGCAAGCAACGACCCTCCAGGTCTGCAATCCGGAGATTCATCGCCACTGATCCCTCCGCCCGGACCGGCTGCGCATGCTGAAGCGGATCACGCGGATCAGGATAAAATAACCCACAACCAGTCCCAGACCCGTCAGGGCCGTTATCTTCAGCCGCCGGATATAGCGCTCGCGGGCGGTCCGTTCGTCACGGAGCTCGTCAAGCATCTTGGTCAGCTGCTGGTTCTTCTCCTGGAGGGTCACATTCTCGTTTCGGTAATCCTCAAGCTGACTCTTGGTCTGCTCCAGTTCATTTACCGTCTGTTGATAGCTGTCTTTAAGCTCGCTCATCTGGCCCGGAAGCTCAGAGAACTGTTCGAGCCCCTTATACATGTCGTTGAATACATTCGCATGGGCAGGTGTTGCCGGAAGGGAGAAGAGCAAGCCCGCTGCCAGCAGCACGACGGTCAGCAGACGCGGTATAATCAAAAAAAGCTTATTGTTCATAATGGGCACCGCCTGTCATAATGATGATTAATACCCATTATACCACGCCAGACAGACAGCTTCCGACATTCGGCGACAGGGCTGCTGTTCATTGAGATGAACGGCAGGTTAGCGTATACTGTGGGCGAGAGAAGGAGCTGATATTCCTGAACAATTGGCTAAAAACCATCTTGTTTCTGATCGGGTCGGTGTTCTTGACCCGCTGGATTCCATTTTCCAGCCTGTTTCGCAATCTGGATACGATGATCCATGAATTCGGCCATGCGGTCGTTACGCTGCTGCTGTCGGGACGGGTGCTGCGCATCGAGCTGTACGCCGATCACAGCGGCGTAACCTACTCGGCCATACAAGCGGGGTTCAGGTCCGTCCTGGTCGCTCTGGCGGGCTATACGTCCGCTTCATTGTTCGCGCTCCTGCTGTTCTGGTTTTATGTTAAAGGACGCAAAGATTGGGGACTCATACTTTCAACGGCTGTTGCGGTGGTCATGCTGGCTCTCTATGTGAGGGGAAGCTTTGGCATGCTGTGGCTGACCGGGTTCGCCTGCCTGAATATGATCATGCTGCTGGCGGGCAATGGAATTCGTACGTTCTATTATTTGCTGCTATCTTTCTTAACGCTGGAGGAATCTGTCGTTGGAGCGCTCTACCTGGTGTTCGCAGCCGCCGGCTCTCCGGCAAGTGCGGGCGATGCAACCAACCTGGCACATCTGACAGGTATCCCCGCCGTGTTATGGGCCGTTCTGTTTCTGGCCTTCGCGCTGATTTGCGCCAAATGGGCACTGGGCGCTTTCTTTCAATCATCGAGATCGCTGGGGAGGCCGAGACAGACAGAATTCGTGGAAAAAGAGTAGGGATGGCATAGGGCCGATGCATATTTGCGAATCGGCTCTTTTTTTGTCGATTTTATTAAACCGAACATACATTCCCTGACAAGGAGTTGTCCGCCATTATTGGTACATTATATAGAAGACCCAGAAAAAGAAAGAGGTGGAAATAATGCCGTCCAGCATACAGCCGGCTTACATCTGGAGCCGAGATTGTGTTTTTTCGGGAAAACCGCAGAAGAACGTTCTGCTTGTTGAATGGAAGGGGGCCGTTCAGCAGGGAGCGGGAGGTAAGAAAAGCCAGCGGATTACCGCCCGCAGCGTTGAGCTTCGAATCTGGCCGGAACCTCATGTAGCCCTGACAGGACTTCAGGGCTGCCGTTCCGTAACCGGAGGAGAAAGGGGGCTTGTGCTTTCGCTTGGCGATATCCGCGCCGGGCAGAGCAAATGCCTGGCCTTTGAATTCATGCTGGATTCCCGTGAGCCCGGGCATCATGAGACGCTATGGCTGCAGTGGCGGTATAGCCGTCGTCAGGGAGAACGCTGCCGGGAGATGCCGGTTCAGAAGCTTACGCTTGAATACACCCGTCATACCGGTTACCTGAACGCGGCTTCCTCTTTTTATGTAGAGAAGCATCTGGAGCTGCTTCGGACGGAAGAAGTGATCGATAAAGCGTCGGAGCTGTATGCCTCTGGGCAGAAGACTGCCGCAAAGGAGCTGCTCCGGCGCCATGGGGACAAGCTGTTGCTGCTTGGGATACGGACAGGCGACAATGAGCTTGCACGGGAGGCACAGTCCCTCTATATGCAGAGCGATCGCGAATTGTTTCTAGAGCGGGATGTGAACAAAGACCGGGATTGCGTAGTGAAAGATGAAAGGCTTGTAGGTAAATATTCCTAATTTTATGTAGGTATATATACATATTTTTCTATGCTTAATTAAGGAAATCAATCGGTCCATGTGATAAAATAGTAAAATAGTTCTATAAAATAAGCCATTATATGGAATTTGTTTTTGCGTTATTGCATATCTGGACTATGCTTCTATATATCTATTTTACTAAAGGGTGGCAAGGAGAAGTTAACATGACAGACCGGTTAATTCGTCTGATGCGCATAATTACGCTCGTGCAGGCCAAGCCTGGCATCCTCGCCCGGGAGTTGGCCGACCGATGCGGCACAAGCGAAAGAACGATCTATCGGGATATGGATGCCTTGAGCGCCATGCATATTCCGATCACCCATCTGGGGCATGGGAAAGGGTATGCATTTATCGGCAATTTTGCGCTGTATCCGCTTGACTGGTCGCCCGAGGAAGCTTCGGCGTTCTCGCAGCTCAGCGGGTCCTTTGAAGAGATCAAGCCGCATCTGCCCGACGGATTCCTGAGTGCATATGAGAAAGTGATGGCCGCCGAATATAAATACAGGGCGGAACGGGAAGAGAAGGTGGAGAGCGTCCAAAGGCAGGCAGGTCTTACGGATCAGCTCGTTCCTCTGCTGAATGCTATTTTGAAGGGAAGAAGGATCCGGGCTGATTACAGCGACAATACCGAAGAGGAAGCCGAGCTTATCATCGACCCATACCATCTGATCTCGCTGGAGAACCGGTATCATCTGGTGGGCTACTGTCACCGCCGCGGCAAGATCCGCACGTTCCGCACCCGCTGTCTGAGTCATGTCTGCTTGCTGGATCAAGGCTTCTCCAAGGATGGATTCGATCTGACTACGTTTATCAAACGGAAATGGTCGATGGAGGAAGACAGCCTCAGACTGGAGTTCAAGGTGCGCTTCTCTGAAGAAGCATTGAGGGAAGTTGGAGTAGGGGGTTACGCCGTAAAGCCTGTCAAAATTGAATCGTTGAGCCGGGTGGCGAGCTTTGAAGTCCCGCTGGAGCGCGATCGGGAGTTTATGGAATGGGTGAGGCGATTCAAAGACGAAGCGGAGATTCTGGAGCCCGTCCATTACCGGGAAGCGTTCCGTTACCAGCTTGAGAATTGGCTGTCCCTCTATCAATAGAGCACGGAGGGAGAGAGATTCTCGGCTGATAGAGATTGTGAAAAAAAGCGCCAGGATCGATACAGTTTCCTACTCTACCGAAATTTGGTCTTGTAGGAAATGCTGATCTGGTGTAAAGTCAAGTTATATAACATCTTTGCCCGTTTAAAGCGGCATCTCTTTCGTATGATGTCAGGTTAATGCTCTATCAAATGTCAGATCGCCATACTCTCTGTGGTACAGGGAGTATTTTTTTCCTATACATTTGACCCTTGTTCAATTTTACCGGAAAAGAGGTAAGTTTCTGTGGTCCAGCCTATTTTGAAAATAGAGAATTTACACACTCACTTTTTTACGGAAAAAGGCGAAGTGCCCGCCGTCGATGGTGTCGATCTGTATATCAACCCTGGCGAGGTGCTTGGAGTGGTGGGGGAATCGGGCTGCGGGAAGAGCGTCACCTCGCTGTCGGTACTCAAGCTGGTCCCGAATCCGCCGGGACGCATTGTGGACGGGCGGATTCTGTTCAAGGGCCGGGATATTGTCCCGATGAAGGAAAGAGAAATGCGGAAGATCCGGGGCAACGCGGTCTCGATGATTTTCCAGGAACCGATGACGTCGCTCAATCCGCTTTTTACCGTAGGCCAGCAGATTATCGAGACGGTGCGTTTGCACCAGGGGATCTCCAAGAAGGAAGCGCGGGAGCATGCTGTCGATATGCTGCGAAAGGTCGGCATTCCAAGACCGGAGTCCATTATCGATGAATATCCCCATCAGCTGTCCGGGGGGATGCGCCAGCGGGTCATGATCGCCATGTCGATCTCCTGCAATCCCGAGCTGCTGATCGCGGATGAGCCGACGACTGCGCTGGACGTGACAATCCAGGCCCAGATCCTTGACCTGATTCGCCGTCTTAACGAAGAGCAGGGAACCGCTGTTATGATGATCACTCACGATTTGGGTGTTGTAGCGGAAATGTGCCATCGTGTCGCCGTCATGTATGCCGGCAAGGTGGTGGAGGAAGGAACGGTGCGGGATATTTTCAAGAATCCGCTGCATCCCTACACCCAGGGACTAATCGCGTCGGTGCCAAGAATGGACGAGACCCGGGAGCGGCTCTATTCCATACCGGGCAATGTGCCGATCCTCAGCACCAGCATGCAGGGCTGTCGGTTCGCGCCGCGCTGTCCGCATGTTATGGATATTTGCCGGCAGAGCCTGCCTGAGCTTACGCTTCAGGATGATCGGCACAGCAGCCGCTGCTGGCTGCATGAAAGCGACCGGGAGGATGCGGTATGAGCGAACATTTGCTGGAAGTGAAAGGACTCAAGAAATACTACCCGATCAAGAAAGGGTTTCTGAACCGGACGCAGGGCTATGTTAAAGCGGTTGACGATATTTCGTTCGCGGTCCGCAGCGGCGAAACTTTCGGCCTAGTGGGCGAAAGCGGCTGCGGTAAATCGACGACAGGCCGGTCCCTGCTCCGGCTGATCGAGCCGACGGCCGGGGAAGTGTACTTCGAGGGCCAGGACATCACGAAGCTGTCGCTGGAGGAGATGCGCAAGCGCCGCCGGGAGATGCAGATCGTATTCCAGGACCCCTTTTCCTCGCTTGATCCGCGCAATACGGTGGAACGCATTCTGGAGGAGCCGATGATCGTTCACGGTGCTGGGAATGCCCGGGAGCGAAAAGCCGCGGTCAGCCGGCTCGCCGATGTCGTGGGCCTGTCGAAGGCTCATCTCCAGCGGTATCCTCATCAGTTCTCGGGGGGACAACGGCAGCGGATCGGCATTGCCCGGGCGCTCGCCCTTCAGCCGAAGCTGATTGTGGCCGACGAGCCCGTCTCGGCGCTGGATGTGTCGATCCAGTCCCAGGTCATCAATCTGATGCAGGATCTGCAGCGGGAATTCGGTCTGACCTACATATTTATCGCGCATGATCTCAGCGTGGTCAAGCATATTTGCGACCGGGTGGCGGTCATGTATTTGGGCCGAATCGTGGAGATCACAGACAAGGAGATGCTGTACGCCAATCCGCAGCATCCCTATACACAGGCGCTGCTCTCGGCGGTTCCGGAGCCCGATCCGGATCTGCGCAAGGAGCGCGTCATCCTGCAGGGCGAGGTTCCAAGCCCTGCCAATGCGCCGGTCGGCTGCGCTTTTCATACGCGCTGTCCGCATGCTATGGATATATGCCGCAATGTCCGTCCGCAGCTCACGGAGACGGAAGCGGGCCATTTGACCGCCTGTTATCTGTATGGAGAGACACAGACACAGCTGGCTTGAGAGGGAGTAAGAGCTGATCTGTATAAGGTTTATGGCCGCGCTACTATATAAAGGCGGCTCCATATAAACGCCAATCAATTTCTAGGGGAGAAAGGAGCTTCACAAAACATGAAAAAATGGGGAAGTTTGGCATTGGTGTTGACTCTGGGCGCGGGACTTGTGCTTAGCGGCTGCGGCGGCAACAACGGAAGCTCAACGACGGAAGGCAGCGCTTCGAGTGCGCCGACCAGTACGGCTGCGGCGAGTGCGGCAACTACGGCGTCCACGCAGGACACGCTGATTGTGGGACGCGGTGGCGACTCCGCTTCGCTCGATCCGGCGATCGTTACCGACGGCGAATCGCTGAAGATCGGCCACCAGGTATTTGATTCACTGCTGGAGTACAAGCCGGGAACATCGGAAGTCGAGCCTTCCCTGGCGGATAGCTGGGAGGTCTCTCAGGACGGCCTGACTTACACCTTCAAGCTGCATCCGAACGTGAAGTTCCATGACGGCACGGACTTCAATGCCGAAGCGGTAGTCTTCAACTTCGAGCGCTGGAGCGATCCGAAGAGCCCTTACAAATTCGAGGGTGATTCCTTCGATTACTATGATTCGATGTTCGGACCGGACGGCTCCCGCGTTATCAAGGAAGTGAAAGCCGTTGACGATCTGACTGTTCAGTTCACGCTGAACCAGCCTCAGGCTCCGTTCCTGCAGAACCTGGCGATGACCTCGTTCGGCATCGGCAGCCCGACTGCGATCAAGGAGAAGAAAGAGAACTTCAAGAATGAGCCGGTCGGAACGGGCCCGTTCGTCTTCAAGGAGTGGAAGCATAACGATTCCATTACCCTCGACAAGAACCCGAACTACTGGAAGGAAGGCCTTCCGAAGCTGAACAAGGTCATTGTCCGTTCCATTCCGGACAACTCCGCCCGCTTCAATGCGCTGCAGAACGGCGAAATCGACCTGATGGAAGACCTGAGCCCGGACGATCTGTCCACGCTCGAGAGCAACACGGATTTGCAGAAGATCGAGCGTCCGCCGTTTAACGTCGCTTACCTCGGCTTCAACTTCAAGAAGAAGCCATTCGACAACGTTAAGGTTAGACAGGCGCTGAACTATGCCGTCAACAAGCAGGCGATCATTGACGCATTCTTCGCGGGACAGGCCCAGCCGGCCGTCAACCCGATGCCGCCTTCACTGTGGGGCTATAATGACCAGGTCAAGGATTATGAGTACAACCTGGACAAGGCGAAGCAGCTGCTGGCTGAAGCCGGCTATCCGAATGGACTTCCGGACACGGTAACCCTGTATGCGATGCCGGTATCCCGCCCTTATATGCCTGACGGCAAGAAGGTGGCCGAAGCAATCCAGGCCGATTGGGAGAAGATCGGCGTGAAGACCGTCATCGAATCTCCGGAATGGGCGACCTACCTGGACGACACGAAGGCTGGCGAGAAGGACGACATTTATATGCTCGGCTGGACGGGCGACAATGGCGACCCCGACAACTTCATTTACACGCTGCTTGACAAGGATACCATACCGGGCAACAACCGGGACTTCTACGTGAACGAGGACCTGCACAAGATTCTCGTTGAAGCGCAGAAGGAGACCGACCAGAACAAACGCGCCGATCTGTACAAGCAGGCTCAGGTTATCATCAAGGAAGATGCTCCGTGGATTCCGCTCGTGCATACGACTCCGCTGCTTGCAGCGAAGGCTAATCTGAAGGGCTATGTACCGGGACCGACCGGCACGGAATATTACAGCGACATTTACTTCGAATAGCTGCATAGCACTAACGACTTGCCGCCGCGCTGTTCGCGGCGGTAAGCCTGTGTAAGGAAGGTGATTTGTCCTTGAGTTCCTACTTATTTAAACGCATCATGGTGCTGATTCCCGTGCTGATCGGGATGACAATCATCGTATTCTCGATCATCCATGCCATCCCGGGCGACCCGGCGGAGACGATTCTGGGGCAGAAGGCGACGGAGCAGTCCAAGCAGGCGCTCCGGGAACAGCTCGGCCTCGACAAGCCCTGGATCACCCAATATGTCGATTATATGGGCGATCTGCTTAAGGGCGATCTGGGCACCTCGATCCGCACGAAGACTCCGATCGCCAAAGAGATTATGCCCTACCTTGCAGCTACACTTGAGCTGACGGTGTCCGCTATGCTGTTCGCCACCATCGTAGGGGTGAATGCCGGTATATTGAGCGCATGGAAGCAGAACTCATGGTTTGACTATGCAGCGATGATTATCGCGCTTATAGGCGTGTCCATGCCGATATTCTGGCTGGGGCTCATGGAGCAGCTTGTGTTCGCGCTGAAGCTGCACTGGCTGCCCTCCATCGGCCGGATGAACCAGCGCGATCCGGTTGAGAGCATAACGAATCTGTACGTTATCGACAGCATTTTGGCGGGACGCTGGGATCAGCTGTGGACCGTAATCAAGCATCTCATCCTTCCGGGCATCGCGCTCGGCACGATTCCGATGGCGATTATTGCCCGGATGACGCGCTCCAGCATGCTGGAGGTCATGAATTCCGACTATATCCGCACAGCCAGAGCCAAGGGGATGTCGCAGTTCCTTGTCGTCTACAAGCATGCGCTCAAGAATGCGCTGATTCCTGTGCTGACCGTAATCGGACTGCAGACGGGGGCACTGCTCGGCGGAGCCGTACTAACCGAGACGATCTTCGCCTGGCCGGGGGTGGGACGGTATATATTTGAGGCGATCAGTTCACGCGATTATCCGGTCATCCAATCCGGCATTCTGATCATCGCATTCATCTTCGTCATCATTAACCTGCTTGTGGATCTGCTGTACGCCGCCATCGATCCGCGCATTCAATATAAGTAAGGAGGAACCCTTTTGTCACAGGTATCATTCAACCTGAATCCGGAAGCGGCTCCCGCTGAAAAGGCCTCCAGTCCCTGGCGCGACGCATGGAAGGCATTCCGCAGGAACAAAACGGCGATGCTGGGCCTCGGCATCATCCTGTTCTTCATTATCATTGCGCTGTTGGCGCCGCTGATCGCGCCTTACGATTACAAGGAACAAGTGCTGATGGACCGGCTGAAGGCGCCATCCGCCGACCACTGGTTCGGCACGGACGATCTTGGGCGGGATATGTTCACCCGGATTATTTACGGCGCCCGCATCTCTCTCTGGGTAGGCTTCTTCTCGGTAATCGGCTCCATTATTATCGGTACGATTCTTGGTGTGCTGGCGGGCTTCTATGGCAAATGGATCGATATGCTGATCTCCCGCCTGTTCGACATTCTGCTGGCGTTCCCGAGCATTCTGCTGGCCATCGCCATTGTTGCGATTCTCGGACCGTCGCTGCAGAACGCTCTCTACGCGATCGCTATTGTCAACGTACCGACCTACGGGCGGCTCGTCCGTGCGAAGGTGCTCAGCCTGAAATCGGAGGAGTATATTACTGCAGCCCGGGCAATCGGGATGAAGAATACCCGGATTTTGCTGACCCATATTCTGCCGAACAGCCTGACGCCGATTATCGTGCAGGGCACGCTCGGCATCGCTACTGCGATCATCGAGGCGGCGGCGCTCGGCTTCCTCGGACTCGGTGCGCAGCCTCCTGAGCCGGAATGGGGCAAGATGCTGTCCGATTCCCGCCAGTTCATTCAGAAAGCTCCCTGGACAGTGGTGTTCCCCGGCCTGTCCATCATGCTGACTGTGCTTGGCTTCAACCTGATGGGGGACGGACTGCGCGATGTGCTGGACCCCCGGATGAAGAACTGAATGACCGCTGCTTGCACGCAAAAGCCCGGCTTCTCGCAATGGAGAGCCGGGCCTTTTACTTTTTTACCAAACCGGATTAAGTCTTCGTTCTCTCTGATCTACTACCGGGCGACGGCTTCAGCCAGTTTCTTTAATGACTTTATAGCTTGTCCGTGCTGGCCTTCATGGTACAAGTTGAGGGTCAGAAGCTCGCGGACTGTTCTCAAGGATAAAGAATGGATGGTTAGCGGGTTCCTGACCACTTCATCCAGCCGGTTATCGAGTCTTTCTCTGATACGGTCAGGCTGCTCGCTTAAGAGCTGGCGAAGCTCGGTTAATGCGGGTGGGGACAGCGTCTGACCCGAGGGACGGGTTCCCGATCCGAATAATTCCCGGTATCCGTCCGGAATCTGTATCGGTTCCCCGGCAAAGTGAAAAGCGAATTGTTCCTGAACCAAATAAATATGTCCCAGATTCCACCGGATATTATTATGAAATCCCTCCGGTATGAGGTCCGCTTGGCTCTCGTCAATATCTTGAGTGATATGCAGGGTTACCTGACGCACAAAACGCAATTGGTCAAACAAATAATCTTGCATCGTTCTCCTCCTTTATGAGATGGTAGGGGTATTTTTTTACTAATCCTATCCTAACTGAAATTTATTGAAAAAACTGGGACATTTATTGTTGTTTTGCTTTGAAGTCAGCAGCCAGATGATTGACCTCTTGAAGCGTCTTTGGAGAAAAGGGGG
>RCUO01000102.1_pt1 | contig 60911 bp, 60 predicted proteins | sample 2166161 | NCBI WGS metagenome assembly RCUO01 (sample SAMN09932617, study PRJNA488358) | compost metagenome | feature: garden; material: soil; isolation source: compost soil in cyclohexanecarbonitrile-enriched culture | place: Germany: Experimental Botanical Garden Goettingen | collected 2016-01-27
CTGCGCAACCCACCCGCCCGGCCACGGACAATTTCCGTGCGCGTCCACCACGGAAAAGAAAGAGAAGATCAAAAGCGGAAGCGGATCGCTTCGCTCTGCATCCACGCATGGCGTGGATCTACCGTGTCGACCAAGGTCGACACCTACCAACAGCCGCCGGAACCTGTCGGGGGTGGGGCGGTGTGGGGCTGCAGGACCGTTGGCGCCATGGATGGGTTCACGGCGTGTCCTGCAGCCCCACACCACCCCGCCCAACCCTCAGCAACCCAGAGCCGCTTTGGCTTTGGCTTTGGCCTCTGCAGGTGCAGGGCTGCAAGCCCTGCAAAGCAACTAGGTCACCCAGCCTGCAATCACCAGCACGGCCAGCGCCGCCAACCACAGCAGCAACATCCGCCACACCAGGCTCATCGCATCACGCAGGTCCGGCAGCCGCTGCCACACCGGCAGCAGGCCGGCTTCGGTGTAATCGTGCGCATCTTCGCGCAATTCGGCATTGACGCTGGCACGCGCCACCGCGCCCAGGAAACCAATGCCGCCGGCCAGGCGCTCACCATGCGCCTGGCGCCATGCCTTCCAGGCCGTGTCGAAGTTGCCGACCAGGGCCATCGAGAACGCCATCAACTGGGCAACGGGCCATTCAATCCAGCCCAGCAACCGCTGCGCCAGCGCCAGTGGCTCCACCGGCACGCGTGCGCGCATCGGGCTTTCCGCCATCAATGCCAGCAGGCGATAACCGAGGGCGCCCACCGGGCCCAGCAGCAGGAACCAGAACAGCACCGCGAACCAGCGCCGCAGCGCGTTGAGCACGGTCGCCTCGACCAGCGAAGGAACATCCTCGCGCAGGCTGCCACCGGCCGACTGCAGGTTGCGTACCGCCGCCTGCCGGGTCGGTGCATCGTCGGCATCGATGATCGCTTCGATATCGCGGTCCAGATCCCGCGGGCCCCAGCACCAGGCCAGCACGGCCACGCCCAGCAGCAGCGCCGGCAGGCCGAACAGCACCCCGCGCAGCAGCCAGGCCACCAACGCCATCAGCAGCAGTGGCGGTACGATCGCCAGCGCCACGCCGGCGGCACCCTGCCAGGCCCGCCCACCGCGCGCGTCCAGCCAGCCCAGCCAGCGCCGGAAGCCGTCGAAACGGCGCAGCGACGCGGCAGCGGCCGGGGCGACATGGCCAAGGGCCAGTGCCACCAACACGGCGACCAGGGTGGTGAACATGGCAGGTCTCCCTACGAGCAAGCGTTCGGCGTCGCTACCTTACCTGTCGCAGCGCCGCCGTCAGCGGTGAACCGTACTGTAACCGGCAGCGTGTTCAGGTGGCGGCAATGCTGGCGGCTGCTGACGCCGGCTGCTGGCGGTACCAATGCTCGATCAGGCCCCGCGAAATGGAGATCGGCGGTGACAGACGGATGCCTTCACCATCGTCCTCGACGTCACGTGCGAGGGCCGCGCCGACTTCCTCGGCGCTGAACCAGCGCGCGTCTTCCAGCTCGCCGTCCACGGTCGGCACGTCGTCCTGTGCCTGCGCACGAAAACCGACCATCAATGCACCCGGGAACGGCCAGGGCTGCGAGCCGAGGTACTGGCAGGCGGTCACCCGCACCTTGCTCTCTTCGTGTACTTCGCGCGCTACGGTCTGTTCGAAGGTCTCGCCCGGCTCGACAAAGCCGGCCAGCACCGAATAGCGGCGCGGCGCCCAGTTGGACTGGCGGCCCAGCAACAGCCGTCCCTGGTTTTCCACGGCGACGATCACTGCCGGATCGACGCGCGGGTAGTGCTCGGTCGCGCACTGCGGGCAGCGGCCGACGAAGCCGCCACGGGCGAACGTCACGGCCGTGCCGCAGACGCCGCAGAAGCGGGTACGCGACTGCCAGTAGGACATGCCGCGGGCATAACTGAAGGCGGTCGCATCGGCCACGGTCCACAGCAGTGCGGCCTGGCGCAGATCGAGCCGGCGTGGCGCGGTGACGGTCACGCTGGCAGCTTCCACCGAGAACCACGCCTGCTCGCCACGCAGGCCGAGGAAGATCGCGACACCGGGCCCGCCACCGACATCAGCGCCGGTCAGCGCCAGCGGCTGGTCGTCATCACCGGTGAAGGCGGTGCCGTCCTGGTCCAGAACAAGAATGCGCGCATCGGGCCACAGGCGCGCCAGAGCATCGGCATCTTCGCGCATGGCATCGGCGCGCTCCAACGGTTCACCCACGAAGGCAAAACCGGAAAGCGGCGAAGGAGAAGTGAGCATCCAGCTAGCCTGCCGCCAATCGACGCGGGTGGCAAGGTCGGCGCTGTGCGCAATCTGCTGTTGTGGTTGCAGGAAGGGCCGTCCACGCATGGCGTGGATCTACCGAAGGCACCGCGCGGGGCGCATGCCCCACGCCCTGCAATCACATGCTGAAACTGCTGCCGCAGCCGCAGGTGGTCTTGGCGTTCGGATTGCGGATCACGAACTGCGCACCGGTCAGGCTCTCGGTGTAATCCACCTCGGCGCCCATCAGGTACTGCAGGCTGAGCGGATCGACCAGCAGGGTGACCCCGCTGGTCTGCACCGCCAGGTCATCGCCGGCACGGTTCTCGTCGAACTCGAACCCGTACTGGAAGCCCGAACAGCCGCCACCCTCGATGTACACGCGCAACGACAGGTCGGGGTTGCCCTCGTCCTGGATCAGTTCCTTGACCTTGGCCGCAGCGGCCTCGGTGAAGTTCAGCGGCCGATCCAGCGACTGGTAGTCGGGCGCGGCGGCCGGCGTGGCGCCGGGGAGGGAGACGAGCGTGTTCATGGGCTCAGCATGGGGGCGCCGGCGATGGCTTTCAAGCCATCGCCTCGGCCAGCTTGCGCCGTGCCGCGGTGTCGCCCTTGCCGTCACCGGCGTCCTGGCTCTCCGGCGCTGGCAGGGCCTGCATCGGGGCGCTGGCATGGATCAGCCGGCCGTTCAGCTGGGCGCCCGCGTTCATTTCCACTACCTGGTAATGAACGTTGCCGTTGACCCGGGCACTCGGGGTCAGTTCGACCTTCTCGGTGGCATGCACGTCGCCGTCCAGGCGGCCACTGATGACCACCACCTGGGCACGGATCTCACCCTCGATCACGCCATGCTCGGCGAGGGTCAGGGTGGCGGCGCTGGCGCCCTCCTGGGCAATCACCTTGCCGTGGATGCGACCTTCCACGTACAGGCCACCACTGAATTCCACATCGCCACGGATCACCACCTGGTTGCCGATCAGGGCATCCACCACCAGTTGGCCATCACGGCTGGATTTGCTGCTTCCGAACATCTGCCTACTCCCCTTTGCTGGCCGGTGCGCCGGCCTGTTTCCAGTCGAATACCTGCGTGGTGCCCCCCGCACCACTCCCCAATGTCACCTTCACCCGTTGCGGAGTGAAGTCAGCCGGCAGCATCACGCTGCCGGTGAGCTGCTGGAAGTACCGGAACGAGTAATCCTGTCCCGGCACCTTGCTGCGCTGGTGCAGCTCGTCCCAGCTGATGGTGGCCAGCTTGCCGTTCTTCACGCCTTCCACCGTGAAACGCATCTGCCCCTGGCTGATCGCGCCCCGGTTGAGGTTCTGGGTCAGCACCACGCTGTACTGCCAGGTGCCGGCCGATTCCGGGCTGAATTCAATCGAATGGGTGTTCAGGCCCTTGCGCTGGCTGGTCGAGCCCACCAGGCGTTCGTAGAAGGCGACGTCAGCGCGCAGGCCGGCGATCTCTTCATCGCGCTCGGCCAGTGAAGACTGCACTTCGTTGTTGGCGGCGCGGCTGATGCGGTCCGACGCTTCCAGCGTGGCCTGCTTCTGCTGCAGCTCGGTCAACTGGGTCTGCAGGGTATCGGCGCGCTTCTCGGCAACCTGCACACGCTGGCCCTGTTCACCGCGCGGCGCGCCCAGCCAGCAGCCACCCAGCACCGCAAGCACCAGGCTGAGCAGCCAGATGCCCGCGATCACCAGCAGGCGACGGCGGTCGGCAGGTGGTTGCGGGGCACCGGGAAGGCGGACCTGCACACGCATGGGAGGGCGGTTGTTCATGGGTAGTCTCCGTGGCATCGCAGTGGCGACGCCAGTACGGCCCCTGGGGCAAACGACGGGCTAGTGTATGACAGGAACGACAGGTTTCCCCCGTGCCGGCCGGCACCGGGCGGTGGCATTCAGCCACTCCATCGTCGATAGTGTGGCACCCCGCACAGTTCCGCCGCCGGAGTCCGCCATGACCGAAGCCCACCTGTTCGTGATCGGCATCCTGCTGGCCTGGCTGGCCGGTATCCGCGTCTACCTCACCGTATTCGGCGTCGGCATTGCCGGCCTGCTCGGCTGGGTCGACCTGCCACCGGCACTGCAGGCCACCGAGTCGTGGTGGGTGCTGGGCACGTCGGCGGCGCTGGCCATCGCCGAATTCTTCGCGGACAAGATTCCCGGCGTCGATTCAGCCTGGGACCTGGTGCAGACCCTGGCGCGCGTTCCCGCCGGTGCCTTCCTCGCAGCAGCGACATTGTCACCCGATGGCGACTTGGGCACCGGTGCACTGGTCGCCGGCGCGGGCGTTGCACTGGCCAGCCACGGCCTGAAGGCCGGCACCCGCGCCCTGCTCAACACATCGCCGGAGCCGGCCAGCAACTGGGTCGCCTCGGCGGCCGAAGATACCGTGGTGATCGGCGGGCTGGCGCTCGCGCTGGCGCACCCATGGATCGCGCTGGTGGTGGTGCTGGCCTGCAGCCTGGCCGGTGCATTGCTGGTCTGGCTGGTCTGGCGCACCCTGTGGAAAAGCGTGCGCTGGTTGGCACGTGGCGGCAGCGACGACGGACAACGGCAACCCGGTACCGGCTGATCGGCAGGCTTGTCGCATAATGGCCGCGAACACCAGGAGCATCGATGGCCGCAAACGAATCCGCCGCGGGCCCCCGCCCGGGACGCGCTGAAACCCCTCCGGCCGATCATTGGCAACGTTGGGCCGCCCCCTTGGCTGCGGCGACGCCTGCCGAAGCACCGCCGTCAGCGACCGTGCAGGTGCCGGCCTCGTCAGCACCCAGCGACAGTGCCCGACTGGGTGCCCCGCCGCCGCTGCCCTCGGCCGCAGCACTGCCAGAGGCGGGCAACAGTGACATGGCGCCTGTCGACGCCGACTCGCCCTACCGCGTGCTGATCGTCGAAGACGACCGTGCCCAGGCGCTGTTCGCACAGAGCGTGCTGCACGGCGCCGGCATGCAGGCGATCGTGCTCGGCGATGCCGATGGCGTGCAGCAGGCCATCCGCGAGCAACGCCCGGACCTGATCCTGATGGATCTGCACCTGCCCGGGCTGGATGGCATGCGGCTGACCGCGATGATCCGCCAGCAGCCCGGCATGCAGCTGCTGCCGATCGTATTCCTTAGCGGCGACCCGGACCCGGAGCGCCAGTTCGAAGTGCTCGACTGCGGTGCCGACGATTACCTGAGCAAGCCGATCCGGCCGCGCCACCTGATCGCTGCGGTGGCCAACCGTATCCGCCGCGCACGCGCGCAGGCCGCGACCCTGCCGGGTGCCAACGGCGCACCGGCGACCAGCAACCCGGAAACCGGGCTGCCCACGCGCCACCATGTGCTGCAGCAGCTCAACGCAACGCTTGCCCAGCACGAACGCGGTGGCGTGTTCTTCGTCGAAATCTCCAGCGCGCTGGGCCTGCGCGAGCGCTACGGCTACGCGGCCTTCGAGCGGCTGATGGTGCAGGCCGGGCAACGCCTTGCCGAAGCTGGCCATCCGCACCTGTTGGCGCGCCTGAACGACAACAGCTTCCTGCTGCTGGCACGCAACACCGATGAGGACAGCCTGGAAGCGATCGCCGGCACCCTGCGCGAGCAGCTGTCCGCGCGCGCCTTCGTGATCCGCGACGACGAATCGGTGCACCTGCGTGGTGTGGTTGGCTACGCGCCGCTGTCACCGGGTTTCGACGATGCCAGCAGCGCCCTGGAAGCGGTCGAACGCACCACCCTGCAGGCACGCCTGCTCAGCGCCGGCGTGGCGGGCCACGTGCATCGCCAGGTGACCACCGAGCAGGAGCACCTGGCGTTGCTGGAAGGCCAGCTGGAGCTCGCTTACCAGCCGATCGTCGCCGTCGCCGGCGGCAGCAGCGCGCAGTACCAGCTGCTGCTGCGCCTGCGCCGGGCCGATGGCAGCGTGCTGACCGCCGGCCAGGTGATTCCGGCGGCCGAAGCTGCCGGCCGCATCGCCGATCTTGACCAGCAGGTGCTGGAGCATGCGATGGGCCTGCTCGACCTGTATCGCCACGCCACCCAGCCGCTGAACCTGTTCGTCTCGCAGTCGCTGCGTACCCTGCAGCGCGATGCGTTCGCTGACTGGCTGCTGGAATCGCTGCAGCAACGCCGCCTGCCCGGCAGCGCGCTGGTGATCGACGTGCGCCTGCCCGATGCGCTGATCCACACCGTGCCGTTGCAGCAGTTCTGCCAACGCATGGCCAGCGTCGGCGTGCGCTTCTGCCTGAGCCAGTTCGAACCGGGCAGCGAAGCGCTTGCCCTGCTCACCCAGCTGCCGCTGTCGTTCGTGCGCATGGCCGCACGCTTTTCCAGCAGCCACTCCAACCCGGATACGCGCGAAGAACTGCGCCAATCGATCGAGCAGGCGCACGCAGCCGGCCTGCAGATCATCGGCCAGCAGATCGAGGATCCGCAGGCAGCGGCCGCGATGTGGGTCGGCGGTGTCGATTACATCCAGGGCAACATGGTGCAGTCGGCCGGCAGCGACCTGAACTTCGACTTCCACAACGCGGTGCTCTGAGTGTCACCGACGGTCGCGCTGCTGGCGGTGTTGGCCTTGGCCATCATCGCCCTGCTGGTACTGGGCCTGCGATTGCGTTCGCGCAATCACATGCTGGCGGCACTGCAGCGCGACCGCATCACCCTGATCAGCGAGCGCGACCAGCTGCGGCGCACCACCGAGCGACAGGGCCAGCTGGAACATCAGCTGCTGCAGGCCAAGCAGGCGGCCGAAGCGGCGGTGCTGGCCAAGGGCGAGTTCCTGGCCACCATGAGCCATGAGATCCGCACGCCGCTCAACGGCATCCTGCCGATGCTGGAGCTGATCGCCCGAGGTCCGCTCGGCGAGGACCAGCGGCAGATGCTGGCCACTGCGTCGGCCAGCTCGCAGCAGCTGCTGCGCATCGTCGATGACATCCTCGATTACTCGCGACTGGAAGCACAGGCACTGGAACTGGAAATCACCAGCTTCAACCTGCGCGAACTGCTCGACGGCGTGGTGCAGCTGCTGCAGCGTGCTGCCGAAGCCAAGGGCCTGACGCTGAGCCTGCAGCTGGATCCGGCCGTGCGCCTGCCGGTACGCGGCGACCCGGTGCGCCTGCGCCAGGTACTGGGCAATCTGCTGGCCAATGCCATCAAGTTCACCGCACGTGGCCAGGTGCAGCTGCGCGTGCAGCGGCTGGGCGAAGGCCCCGCCCAGCACCAGCTGCGTTTCGAAGTGGTCGACACCGGCATCGGCATCGATGAGGCCCAGCAGGCGCGGCTGTTCCAGTCCTTCAGCCAGGCCGACGCGTCCACCACACGCATCTACGGTGGCACCGGCCTGGGCCTGGCCATCTGCAAGCGCATCACCGACCTGATGCATGGCGACATCGGCGTGCGTTCCACCCCGGGACAGGGGGCAACCTTCTGGTTCGAAATACCGCTGCTGAAAGTCCCCGGCGATCTGCCAGCACTGGCACGCTCGCCGGCAGCTCTGCTGCTGTACACCGCCGATGCGCAGCTGCAGCCACGCGTCGAACGCATCGCCGCGCACCACGGCCTGCAGGTACAGCTGCTGGCCAGTATCGATGAGGCGATGGAACGCCTGCGTGCAGCCCCACGTCCGGGCCAGAGCACGCCGGCATGGCTGCTGATCGACGCGCGGCAACGCCGCAATGGCGAGGCGGCCCTGCAGCGGGCCCTGGCCGAGCGCGGTGCCGACGACGCGCTGCAGGTGCTGTGGCTGCAGGACGATCCGGTCACGCTGCGACCGCGCCAGCAGCAGCTGCACAGCACATTCAACGATGCCGCCCTGCACGCGCTGCTGGCGCAGCCAGCCGCCACCGCGCGTCCGGCAGCGCTGCTGGCCAGCGCCGAAGACGCTCAGCCGGCCGCCACGCTGCCGTCATTGGATCTGTGTGTCCTGCTGGTCGAGGACAATACGGTCAACCGGATGGTGGCCGAACACCTGCTGCGGGTCTTCCAGTGCCAGGTGCGCAACGCCGCCGACGGCGAGCAGGCCCTCGCACTGCTGCGCGAAGGTGGAATCGACGTCGTGCTGATGGATTGCCAGATGCCGGTGCTCGATGGTTACAGCGCAACACAGCGCTGGCGCAGGGAGGAGGCCGATGCGGGGCGCACGCGGCTGCCGATCATCGCGATGACCGCCAACGCCATGGCGGGTGATCGCGAACGCTGCCTGCAGGCAGGCATGGACGACTATCTGTCCAAGCCGATCGCGCGGGAGGCGCTGCATGCGTTGCTGCAACGTTGGGGCCGGATATCCGCGGATCGCGGACATGCAGCGCTGCCGGAACCTGTGCAGTTGCCCGCAGCGCCGAGCATGCTCGACGGCGAAAGCCCACCTGATGACCAAGCACGCTCGACCCCGATTCCCCAGCCGGTGCTTGATCGCAGCGTGCTGGATGAGCTGCACGCGGTGATCGGCGATGCCGCTGCGCAGATCGTGACGGTATTCCTGGAAGACGCGCCGCAACTGGTGCAGCAGTTGCAGCAGGCAGCGCAAGGCAACGACATCGAACGCCTGCAGGCGCTGTCGCACAGCCTGAAATCCTCCAGCGCCAACGTTGGTGCGCTGTCGCTGTCAGCAGTGGCGCGGCGGATCGAACACGAAGCCCGCAGTGGCAGCCTGCAGCGCCCTGCCGTGGCAGTGGCGCTGCTGGTGGCGGAGTTCGCCCGCGCGCGCGTGGCGCTGACCGGCTACCTCGCCGGCCAGGCCCGCTGAATCACTCTTCGAGCTTGCTCAGCAGGTACTTCGGCTCACCGATGCGCTCGATCAGCTCCAGCTGGGTTTCCAGCCAGTCGATGTGCTCTTCCTCGGAGTCGAGGATCTTCACGAACAGCTGGCGGCTGACGTAGTCGCCGACCGAATCAGCGTAGGCCACGGCCTCGCGCAGGGTGACCACGCCATCGCGTTCCAGCGACAGATCGCACTGCAGGATCTCGGTCGGGTTCTCACCGATGCGCAGCTTGCCCAGCGCCTGGAAGTTCGGCAGGCCTTCGAGGAACAGGATGCGATCGGCGAGCATGTCGGCATGCTTCATCTCCTCGATCGATTCCTTGTACTCGTGTTCGGCCAGTTCCTTGATGCCCCAGTTCTTCAGCATCTTGGCGTGCAGGAAGTACTGGTTGATCGCGGTCAGCTCGTTGTAGAGGACCTTGTTGAGGAATTCGATGACCTTGGTGTCGCCCTTCATGGGGATGCTCCTGCACGCTGAAATCGCGGGCACTGTAACGCCTTGCGCGCGCGCGTGAAGGAACGCGAATCGTGCGCATTGGCCAGTGCGGCCCGCAATGAAGATGAGGAGAGGGCGGCGTCAACGCGCCGCGAAACGACTCAGGCGACCTGCGCCAGACCCAGTACCGGCAATGGCAGATCGTGGGTGGCACGTGCCTTGGCCAGCAGGTCGCCGGCCATGTCCAGGCAGGAACCGCAGGTAGCGCCGCATCCGGTACGCATGGTCAGCTCGGCCACCGACGTGACGCCATGGCTGGCGGCTTCGCGGATCTGGTGGTCGGTAACACCGTTGCAGATGCAGACGTACACAGGCGGGAACCAGGGCAACAGGCCAGTAGCGGCCTGGTCGCTATTCCAATGGAAACGAGAATGGTTGTCAATCAGAGACCTGAACCATTCTCGATACGGTTCAGCGTTCAGCAGACCCGCCCGCCATGAGTGGGCTACAGACGCATCAGCCCAAGCGCCAGCACCGGTGCACTGAAGAAGACGATCAGCCACTGCACGCCCCCGCCTGCCGCTCTCAGCCGCAGCAGGTGGTCCGCCAGCAACAGCGCACCTGCACAGGTCGCGAAGGCGAGGCACGCCCCCAGCGCAAGCGGCATCCATGCGAGGTCGCCGAGAACCACCACGCTCAACAACAGCCAGGGGAGGCTTGCCAGGCGGACAACCAGTCCTTGCCGGAAATAGCCGGCAGCGCTGCGTTGCGACCGATCGCCCTGCTTGTTGCGCAGCCTGCGCGTCAAACCGCCCCCGGTTCACCCTTGGCTTTCCGCGGCCAGTACCCGCCGCGCATGGGCGTGCGCTTCCTGGGCCTGTCATGGCCGGCGGCGTGGCCTGGCATCCAGGCCTCGGCAGCGCTCTTGGGCATGGCACTGATGCCCTGCCCCGCCACCCCTTGGGCCAACGGCGCCAGATGTCGCAGGGCGCGCGCATAGACGCCACGCTTGAACACCACCACATGCTCCACCGGGTACCAGAAGTCGACCCAGCGCCAATGATCGAACTCGGGCGAGTCGGTATGGTCCAGGCTGACGTGCGCCTCGTCACCGGTCAGGCGCAGCAGGAACCAGACCTGCTTCTGGCCGATGCAGACCTGGCGTTCATTGCGGCGGATGGCCCGCGCCGGCAGCTTGTAGCGCAGCCAGCCCGGTGTCGCCCCGAGCACTTCAACGTGCTCCGGCAACAGCCCGGTCTCTTCCTGCAGTTCACGATACATGGCCTCGACAGGCGTCTCGTCGGTGTTCATGCCACCCTGCGGGAACTGCCAGCCATCCCGGCGCACACGTCGTGCCCAGAACACCTGCCCGTCCTGCCGCATCAGCACGATGCCGACGTTCGGTCGATAGCCGTCCGGATCGATCACGATGCGGACTCCTAAGAAAATCTACTGGTTGGGACTATCCCATGCCGTCTGTCGGGCCACAAGCACGATACAAAGGTGTTGACAGTCCTTGTACACATCAGCAGAATAGCGGGCTCACCAAGGCTATGTAGCTCAGCCGGTTAGAGCACAGCACTCATAATGCTGGGGTCGGTGGTTCGAGTCCACCCATAGCCACCACACTGAAAATCAAGTTGTTTTTCAGCGTGAAGAGTGAGAAAATAGTTACACGTTACATTGCCCCTTAGCCAAGCGGTAAGGCACCTGACTCTGACTCAGGCATCGGTGGTTCGAATCCATCAGGGGCAGCCAAATTAAACGCAAAAGGCCAGATCGAAAGATCTGGCCTTTTGCGTTTAATCTGGTCACGCATTCCACCTTGTCCCCGCGCCTGTCGGCGCACCCCCTTGAACAACAAGGGGGCCCTCCTCCAGACAGAACTCCAGGGCCGGGCATGCGGAACCACGAGGAGTGCTGGCCGCTGGCCGGCAACCTCGAAATGCACACCCCCAGAACGACAAAAGCCCGGCCAAAGCCGGGCTTTTGCGTTTCCAGCCAGCGGGCTCCCGAAGGAGCCCAACCAGGCGCGGTAAATCAGCGCTTGGAGAACTGGGTGGCGCGGCGGGCCTTGTGCAGACCGACCTTCTTACGTTCGACTTCGCGGGCGTCGCGGGTCATGAAGCCGGCCTTGCGCAGCTCGGACTTCAGGGTTTCGTCGTACTCGACCAGAGCACGGGCGATGCCCAGACGGATCGCACCGGCCTGGCCGGTGGTGCCGCCGCCAGCGGCGGTGACCAGGATGTCGAAGCTCTCGGTGTTCTTGGTCAGCTCGAGCGGCTGGCGCACGATCATGCGAGCGGTCTCACGGCCGAAGAACTCGTCCAGCGGACGGCCATTGACGGTGATGTTGCCCGAACCCTTGCGCAGGAACACGCGAGCGGTGGAGGACTTGCGGCGGCCAGTGCCGTAGTTTTGAGTGATAGCCATGATTAGATATCCAGAACCTGCGGCTGCTGTGCGGCGTGCGGATGCTCAGTGCCGGCGTAGACCTTGAGCTTGCGGTACATCTGGCGACCCAGCGTGCCCTTCGGCAGCATGCCCTTGACGGCGGTCTCGATCACGCGCTCCGGGTGGCGCTCAAGCGCCTGGGCGAGGGATTCGGTCTTCAGGTTGCCGATGTAACCGGTGAAACGGTGATACATCTTGTCCTGCAGCTTCTTGCCGGTGACGACAATCTTTTCTGCATTGATGACGACCAGGTAGTCGCCGGTATCAACGTGCGGGGTGTAGACCGGCTTGTGCTTGCCACGCAGACGGCGGGCCAGCTCGGTGCAGAGACGGCCCAGGGTCTTGCCCTCGGCGTCGACGAGGTACCAGTCGCGCTGGACGGTCTCGTTCTTGGCAGTGAAAGTGCTCATGAAGAACTCTTGGTTAGGTCGGGCTCATTGCGGCGAAGGACTCGCCGGAACTCTGCCACGCGTTGTGAAAGGTGGAGCGTAAGGGGCGGCATTGTACGCAGCTTGGCTGGCGGGTGCAACCCGGCTTCCGCCCCGGGTTGGCAGGCGGCCGGGGCCGGGCGAGAATCGGGGCCTCCCCCGCTCCACGCCGTGCCGCCATGACCGTGCTTCGCCAGACCACCCCGCTGGACCACCTGCTGACCGAGGCGCAGCGCGCCCTGGACACGGTGTTCGGCAACCCGCCGGCCAGCCGCCCCTATCCGGCCACGGACACCGGCGAGCCCGGCATGGACAGCGCGCAGCGTCGCCATGCGGCCGGGCTGATGCGGATCAACCATGTCGGTGAGGTCTGCGCCCAGGGCCTGTACTTCGGCCAGGCTGCGGTGGCGCGCGACCCGGCAACCCGCGAACACCTGCTGGAAGCGGCCCAGGAAGAGACCGATCACCTGGCGTGGTGCGCCACCCGTCTGGGCGAGCTGGACAGCCGCCCGAGCCTGTTCAATCCGCTCTGGTACGCCGGCAGCTACACCATCGGTACCCTGGCCGGGCTGCGCGGCGACGGCTGGAACCTGGGTTTCGTGGTCGAGACCGAGCGCCAGGTGGAAGCCCATCTGGACGAACACCTGGTCGACCTGCCGGCCGGCGATCTGCGCAGCCGCGCGGTCATCCGGGTGATGAAGGAAGACGAGGCCAGGCATGCCGAGCATGCGGAGCAGGCCGGCGCACGCCGCCTGCCGTTCCCGATTCCCGGCGCGATGGCGCTGGCCTCCAAGGTGATGAAGACCATTGCCTACCGCATTTGAGGGTAGCCCCCACCAACGGTAGGGGCCTAGCAAACCACACGGTGGGGCCCGACCGTTGGTCGGGCCACCTTTCAGTTGGGCGACACCAGCTTCAGGCCGATCACACCGGCCACGATCAGGCCCACGCAGGCCAGGCGGGCCGGCGAGGCGCTGTCGTTGAACAGATAGATGCCCAGCACCGTCACGCCCATGGCGCCGATGCCGGTCCAGATCGCATAGGCCGTGCCGACCGGAATGTTCTTCATCGCCTGGCTCATCAGGTACAGGCTGATCAGGGCCGACACCACCGTCAGGGCGGTCGGCACGGGTTTGCTGAAACCTTCGGAGTACTTCATTCCAAGGGCGAATCCGATCTCGAACAGACCGGCCAGCAGCAGATAGATCCAGGGCATGGGTGGGGGCTCCTTACCTTTTTTGAGAAAAACGAAACGGCCCGGTGTTTTCACACCGGGCCGTAGGTCGGTACATCGCCGTGGAACTGAAGATTGCGCCAAGCGCAGGCTCCACGGGGCGGGGCGTCCCGCCTGGGTGGCGATGCCTGACGGCATCGCGCATGGGTCACTCAGCCAGGTTGCGGCCGTGGAACAGCTCTTCGATCTCACGACGCAGCAGCGCCTCGATCTTCATGCGTTCCTTGAACGAGATGTTCTTGGCCTTCTCCTCGAACAGGTACTGGTCCAGGTCGAAGTCCTTCAGGTGCATCTTCGTGTGGAAGATGTTTTCCTGGTAGACGTTGACGTCGAACATCTCGTAACGCGACTTGATGTTCTTGGCCAGGAAGTTCTGGATCGAGTTGATCTTGTGATCGATGTAGTGCTTTTTGCCCTTCACATCACGCGTGAAGCCACGGACACGGTAGTCCATGATCACGATGTCCGATTCCAGGCTCTCGATCAGGTAGTTCAGTGCCTTCAACGGCGAAATGACGCCGCAGGTAGCCACGTCGATATCGGCGCGGAAGGTGGCAATGCCTTCCTGCGGGTGCGTTTCCGGATAGGTGTGCACGGTGATGTGCGACTTGTCCATGTGCGCGACCACGGCATCGGAAATCAACTCCTTGCCGGCCTGCTTCTTGTCGATCACCGGCTCTTCGGAGATCAGGATCGTCACCGAGGCACCCTGCGGATCGTAATCCTGGCGCGCCACGTTGAGGATGTTGGCGCCGATGATCTCAGCGACATCGGTCAAGATTTGAGTAAGCCTGTCGGCGTTGTACTCTTCATCGATGTATTCAATGTAACGCTGACGCTCCTCTTCGGTGCGCGCGTAACACACGTCATAGATGTTGAAGCTCAGCGCCTTGGTGAGGTTGTTGAAACCCTGCAACCTCAGGCGAGGCAACGGCTTGACCACGGCGGTCGATTCCTGTGTAAGAAGGGAAAGGGGGAATTATGCGGCATAAGTGTCTCCAGGGGGAACGTGAAGACGCTCAGCTTCTGGCACACTGTTTGCCCTTAACAATTGCGCTGGTTAAGCTCCGCTATCGACCCCGTGAATCCGTTCATGCGCAGAGGGAGCGCCCCTATCGTGTCAACCGTGCGCCTAGCTAGCAGCCCATTGGCCTTGGACATCGCAACAATCGACCGCTTTCTGGCCCACAGCCACAGGCGGCGCTATCCCACCCGTACCGACGTCTTCCGACCCGGTGACCCGGCTGGCACCCTGTATTACGTCATCAGCGGCTCGGTTTCGATCATGGCCGAGGAGGAGGAGGACCGTGAGCTGGTGCTGGGCTATTTCGGCGCCGGCGAGTTCGTCGGCGAGATGGGCCTGTTCGTGGAGTCGGACCGCCGCGAGGTGATCCTGCGCACCCGGACCGCCTGTGAGCTGGCCGAAATCAGCTACGAGCGGCTGCATCAGCTGTTCCTCGGCCCGCTGTCGGCCGATGCCCCGCGCCTGCTGTACGCGCTAGGCCAGCAGATCTCCAAGCGCTTGCTGGACACCAGCCGCAAGGCCAGCCGCCTGGCCTTCCTGGATGTCACCGACCGTATCGTGCGCACCCTGCATGATCTGGCGCAGGAGCCGGAGTCGATGACTCACCCGCAGGGCAGCCAGCTGCGCGTCTCACGCCAGGAACTGGCCCGTCTGGTCGGTTGCTCGCGCGAAATGGCCGGCCGGGTGTTGAAGAAGCTGCAGACCGATGGCCTGCTGCACGCTCGCGGCAAGACCGTGGTGCTGTACGGCACCCGTTGATCGACAGATGTCCGCCGGGCATGGCCCGGCGCTACCCCAAGGCCTCCACCACGGTAGCGCCAGGCCATGCCCGGCGGATCGTCGTACCTGCGACACACCATCGCATGTCGCGCGCACCCGCATCCGCTAGGCTCGATCCATGGAGCTGAGCAGCGAATTCTGGTGGTTCATCCTCATCGGCCTCGGCGCGCAGCTGGTCGATGGCGCGCTGGGCATGGCATTCGGTCTTGTTTCTTCATCAGTGCTGCTCAGCATGGGGCTGCCTCCCGCACAGGTCAGCGCCAGCGTGCATACCGCTGAAGTGTTCACCACCGGCGCCTCCGGTGTGTCGCATCTGGTCGCCGGCAATGTCGACAAGCGCCTGTTCTTCCGCCTCGCCCTGCCCGGCGCACTGGGCGGTGCACTCGGCGCGTACGTGCTGACACAGGTCCCTGGCGACCTGATCCGCCCGCTGATCTACCTGTACCTGCTGGTGCTGGCCATCATCATCCTGGCCCGCGCGGCCGGCCGCTGGATGCCCAAGGGCGAGATCCGCCGGGTACCGGTGCTGGGATTCTTCGCCGGCCTGCTCGATGCCAGCGGCGGCGGCGGCTGGGGCCCGGTGGCCACCTCCACCCTGCTTGCCCGCGGCGGTCAGGCCAGGACCACGATCGGCACCGTCAACGCGGCCGAGTTCGTGGTCACCTTGACCATTTCGGCCACGTTCCTGCTGTCGATGGGCGTGCAGCACCTGCAGATCGTCGCCGGCCTGCTGATCGGCGGCATGATGGCCGCGCCGGTGGCGGCGGTGCTGGTGAAACGGGTGAAGGAACGCTGGGTACTGGTCGCAGTGGGCGTGCTGGTGCTGGGTATCAGCCTGTTCCAGGTGGGCCATGCGCTGTTCGGGTACCTGTACCGCTGACCGCTCGCCGGGCATGGCCCGGCGCTACCCGCGTGGGATGCGGTAGTGCCGGCCGCTGGCCGGCAACCTCATGGCCTGCGGAAGCGCGTGCACGGTTGCCGGCCAGCGGCCGGCACTACCGGGTCCTTGCCCCACGCCCGGCGGGCAGGTGGGCAGGCGGGATCGGTTACGCCTTGTCGCCACCGCGGTCCACGCAACCCCAGTTGAGGATACGGGTACCGGCCGGCAGCACGCGGCGGAAGAATTCCACCTTGGCAGGCTTCGGGTTGACCACCACCGGCGCTTTCGCCGCAAACAGCAGCGGCAGGTCGGCGGTGCTGTCTGAGTAGGCGATATCGATGTCGCCGTAGCCGCGCTCGCGCAGCATGCGCATCTTCTCTTCGTTGTGGCAGTGCCGGGTCGGCCCCACCCCGCCCAGACGCGGCCCCACTTCGGTGCCGATCACCGGCACGTCCTGGTGGGCGACGAAGGCCAGGATCGCGCGGGCCAGCTCCGGCGGTGCGCCGGTGGCCACCACCACGCGATCACCCTTGGCACGGTGCGCGGCGAACACCTCCAGCGCCTGCGGCAGCAGCTTGGCGCGCATCTGCGCCTCGTTGCGCAGCACATAGGCATCGATCACCTTGTTGAACTCGCGGGCGCGATGCAGGCCGAAGCTGCCGATCCAGACGTAGACCGAGATACCGGCACGGCGGGTCGGCAGCATCGCCACCATCGGCCCGGCAATCGGGGTGACCAGCAGCGCCGCCAGCATCCGCAAGGGGTTGCGCTTGATCAGCGAGGCGAACAGGTGGGTACCCGAATCGCCGTCATACAGGGTGTGGTCGAAGTCGAAGACCACCAGCGGCGCATCCTCGCGCGGCGTTGGATAGTACGTTTTCATGCTGCGAAGAATAGCTGACGCAGACCCTCACCCGGCTCTTCCACGCGCATGAAGGCCTCGCCAACCAGGAACGAGTGGATGCCGGCATCACGCATCAACGCCACATCCTGCGGCCCGAGAATGCCGCTCTCGGTAACCAGCAGGCGGTCACGCGGCACGGCCAGGCGCATGTCCAGCGTGGTCTGCAGCGACACCTCGAAGGTGCGCAGATTGCGGTTGTTGATGCCGATCATCGGCGCCGGCACCTGCAGCGCGCGCTCCAGCTCGTCGATGTCGTGCACTTCCACCAGCACGTCCATGCCGAGCGACATCGCCAGTTCGGACAGCGTGGCCAGCTGCGTATCGTCCAGCGCGGCGACGATCAGCAGGATGCAGTCGGCGCCGAGCACGCGCGCCTCGACCACCTGGTAGGCGTCGATCACGAAGTCCTTGCGCAGCACCGGCAGCGTGCAGGCGTCGCGCGCCTGCTGCAGGTAGGCGTCGGCCCCCTGGAAGAAATCGACATCGGTCAGCACCGACAGGCAGCTGGCGCCGCCGAACTCATAGCTGACCGCGATGTCGGCCGGGCGGAAGTCGGGGCGGATCACGCCCTTGGACGGGCTGGCCTTCTTCACTTCGGCAATCACCGCTGGATCACCATTGGCCACGGCGGCCTGCAGCGCGCGCACGAAGCCGCGCACCGGTGGCGCATCGGCCAGCGCCGCCTGCAGCTCCTCAAGCGGGCGCTGGGCGCGGCGCTGGGCTACTTCTTCGGCCTTGCGGGCCAGGATCGTCTGCAGGATATCGCTCATCGTCGTCGGGTCGGTGCTGGGGCGGTGAGGACGACCATTATCGGCCATCGGGTGGGTCAGGCTGAACCGCGCGCTCAGGCAACCAGCGCGCGGGTGGTATCGACATACTGCTGCAGGCGGGCACGGGCGCTGCCATCGGCGATGACCGCGCGGGCACGGGCCAGGCCGTCGCCGATATCGCTGGCCACGCCGGCCACGTACAACGCCGCGCCCGCATTCAGGGCGACGATGTCCAGTGCCGGGCCCGGCTCGTTGTCGAGCACCGCACGCAGCATGGCGATGGACTGTTCCGGGCCGTCCACGCGCAGGTTGCGGCTGGCCGACATGGCGATGCCGAAGTCTTCCGGGTGGATCTCGTACTCGCGCACCTTGCCGTCGCGCAGCTCACCCACCAGGGTGCCGGCGCCCAGCGAGATCTCGTCCATGTTGTCGCGGCCCCACACCACCATCGCGCGCTCGGCGCCCAGCTCGCGCAGCACGCGCGCCTGGATGCCCACCAGATCGGGATGGAACACGCCCATCAGCACCGACGGCGCATTGGCCGGGTTGGTCAGCGGACCGAGGATGTTGAAGATGGTGCGCACCCCCATCTCGCGACGCACCGGCGCCACCACCTTCATCGACGGGTGGTGGATCGGCGCGAACATGAAGCCGATGCCGGTCTGTTCGATGGCCGCGGCAACCTGCGCAGGCTGCAGCTCGATCGCCGCGCCCAGTGCTTCGACCGCATCGGCACTGCCGGATTTGGACGACACGCTGCGGTTGCCATGCTTGGCCACGCGCGCACCGGCGGCAGCGGCAACGAACATCGCGCAGGTCGAGATGTTGAAGGTATGCGAGCCATCGCCACCGGTGCCGACAATGTCGACCAGGTGGGTGGTATCGGCGACCGGCACGGCCAGCGCGAATTCGCGCATCACCGTTGCTGCGGCGGCGATCTCGTCGATGGTTTCCTTCTTCACCCGCAGGCCGGTGAGGATGGCGGCGGTCATCATCGGCGAGACGTCGCCGCGCATGATCTGCCGCATCAGGTCGACCATTTCGTCGAAGAAGATCTCGCGATGCTCGATGGTGCGTTGCAGGGCTTCCTGGGGGGAGAAGCTCATCGGAATACTCCTTGGATCAGGCAGCCGGGCGCTGCAGGAAATTGCGCAGCAGCGCGTGACCGTGTTCGGTGAGGATCGATTCGGGATGGAACTGCACACCCTCGACCGGGAACTGGCGGTGGCGCAGGCCCATGATCTCTTCGATCGAGCCATCCTCGTTCTCGGTCCACGCAGTCACTTCCAGCACGTCGGGCAGGCTGTTCTTGTCCACCACCAGCGAGTGGTAGCGGGTGGCCTGGTAACCGTCCGGCAGGCCGGCGAACACGCCCTTGCCCTGATGGCGGATCGGCGAGGTCTTGCCGTGCATGATGTTGCCGGCACGGATGACCGTACCGCCGTAGACCTGGCCGATACCCTGGTGGCCCAGGCACACGCCGAGGATCGGCGTGGTCGGCCCAAGGCGCTGGATCAGCTCCAGCGACACGCCCGCTTCGTTGGGCGTGCACGGGCCGGGCGAGATGACGATGCGCTCGGGTTTCTGCGCGGCGATCTCGTCCACGCTCATCGCATCGTTGCGCACCACCTTCACCTCGGCACCCAGCGTCTGCAGGTACTGCACGAGGTTGTAGGTGAAGCTGTCGTAGTTGTCGATCATCCACAACATGGTCAGGTTCCGTCGCTTATCAGGAAAATGGCGTACACGTTTTCGGTGTAGGTGATGGGGCCGGCTTCGATCGATTCGCGCGCGCGCGAGCCTGTTGCCTCGATGCTGGTCTGTGCCGGAGCCTGCGGGCTGGGCGGTGTGACCATGTCACCGCTGCGGGGCCAGTTGCCTGCCTGCACGCCGTAGGCGAAGTTCGGGGCCACGTCGGAGATGCTGTAGAGGCCGGTGATGCGCGCGCCATAGGCCGTGGCAAGGTGCTTGGCGGAGGCGCGTGTCTGCGTTGCCGCTTCGGCCTTGAGTTCGCCACGCAGTGCGGCTTCCTTCGAGTAGCCAGGCCGCATGCTGCTGATCTGCAGGTCATCGCTGGCATCGACCGCGCGCAGGAAGGCCTGCAGGTCGCCGGTGGTGCCGAAGCTGCCTTTCAGGCGCCGGCTCACCCGCGTCCCCAGGTATTCCTGCTTGCCCTGCACGCTGTAGCGGTAGTCTGGCTGGATGGTCAGGTTGTCTGCCACCACGCTTGCCGGCAGTGCATGGTTGCGCTTGAACGCACCCAGCACCGCATCGACATTGCCCTGCACGCGCGAGCGCGCAGTATCGGGCTGAAGATCGGTGGACTTGACCAGCAGTTCGACGGTGAACCGGTCCGGCATCACCGTTCGCGCGCCCTCGCCCTTCACCAGCAGGTGCGGCTGCGAGGGAATGGTGTTGGCCTGCGCCCACGCAGACGGGGCGGCTGACAACAGCAGCGAAGACCACAGCAGTACGCTCAGCAGCTTCATCTTCTACTCCTTGCTGGAAACGGGTTCGGGCAGGCCGGCGGCAACCAGGTCGGCAGCATGCCGCTTGGCCAACTGCTGACCCATGAAGCGCGCGTAGCCCAGCGACAGGTGATGCTGGTCGTAGAAGGCCGGCTCACCGTTGGCCTCCATCACACAGCCCTCCATTGCGTTGCCACCGCACAGCAGTTCGTACTTGCTGATGTAGAGGTACGGCAGCGACTTCACCTGTGGGATGGTCGACTTGGCGCGCTCATCCGGGTTGAAGTAGTTCACAAGGTCCGGCCGCTTGCATGCGTCGAAGCTTCCATAGCGGTTGTAGAGCGACGCACAATCGGACGTGGTCTGCAGGAAGGAGCCGATCGCGATGATCTTCAACTGCGGGTTGCGCGTCTTCAGGATCTCCAGAATCCGCCACAGGTCGGCGGCGATCGGGTCGAAGCCCTGATGCGTGTTGTAGACGACCACGTCCAGCGCCTGCACCAAGCGGTCATCGTCGAGCGCCGCAAAGCGGGTATCGCACGCCAGTTCGGGCGTGGGCGATGCAATGCGCCCCCGCTCCAGCACCACCTTGCAATCGTTGACGGTCCCGAAATTGATCAGGTTCACGCGGTGGTCGTGCCCGTAGATCTGCGCGAAGGCGTTGAACCCATCGGGCTCATGCGAATTGCCGAACAGCAGCACCTGCACCGGTCGATCCATGGGGCAGCGCGATGAGTCCTGCAGCGACTGCACGTTGCAGGCCGCAGCAAGGGCTTCGAACCGGCGTCCCTTGCCGGCCTCGATGTCGGCAGCCGCCAGCGGCTGGAACACTGGCACTTCGGCGCGGGCCGCAGGGCCCTGGGCGGAGGCGCTGGCCGTCGTGCCTGGCCCGACCATGCCGGGGGTGAAGTACTGGTAGCGCCAGACCATGCCGTTGGATGCCAGCACCGCCACGCCCAGTGCACAGCAGAACAACGAGACGCCCAGCGTGCGGCCCACCAGCGCCCCCTTGGGCGCGGCCGGATCCACATACCGGAAACGCACTTCGACCCAATGGTGCAGCGCCACGGCCGTCAGCAGCGACAGCACCACCATCAGGCTGAACTGCACCGCCCACGGCGAGTGCGGCATGAACTGGGTGACGAAAACCACCACCGGCCAATGAGTCAGGTACAGCGAGTAGCTGATCTTGCCGAACCAGACGGCCAGGGGGTTGGCCAACAGCAGCGCGGTGGCATGCGAGCGGCTCGATGCGATGACCAGCAGCGTGCCCAGGCAAGGTGCGATAGCGTTGGTGTACGGGAAGACGTCCCCTTCCACCAGGGTGATGATCGAATACACGATCAGGGCGACGCCGACAGCGAACATGCCTTCATGCAGCCAGCGCGACGCCGGCAGTCGCGCGGCGATGAAGCAGCCGGCTGCGCCGATGGCGAACTCGAACACGCGGAACTGCGGCAGGAAGAACAGATCCGAAGCAAATCCCACGCTCTGCCCGGCCACGGCCAGGTGATTGGCCAGGAAACTGGCTGCCCCGGCGACGACGATGCCCCAGGCGATGCCGCGGCGGCCGCCGAACCGATGGCAAAGGAACAGGAACGCCGGCCAGAGCAGGTAGAACTGCTCCTCCACGCTCAGCGACCAGGTGTGCAGCAGGGGCTTGGTCTGCGAGGCCGCGTCGAAGTAGCCGCTTTCCGACCAGAACAGCAGGTTGGATACCGACAGCGCCGAGGCCAACAGGGACTTGCCATAGGCGACCAGGTCGGCAGGGGTCAGGCTGAGCACGGCCAGCACGGTGGTCGCCAGCAGGGTGACGATCAGTGCTGGCAGGATGCGCCGGACCCGGCGGGCGTAGAAATTGCCGAAGCGGAAACCACCGGTCTCCACCAGCTCACTGCGGATGATGGAGGTGATCAGATAGCCACTGATCACGAAGAAGATGTCGACGCCGACATAGCCACCGCCCAGTCCAGGCACGCCGAAGTGGAAGAGCAGGACCGCGAGCACCGCGACGCAGCGCAGTCCATCAATGTGCGGCATGTACCGGGAGGTGGCGCTTTTCATGATCTGCAGAAACCCATTCAAGTGGGCGCGGTGCATCCCATGCACCGCGTGACGGACAGCCTTGGACGACGAGAAAGGTTACAGGCCCTTGGCGGCCTGGGCGACGGCGCGGAACAGCGCGCGGCCCTTGTTCATCGTCTCGTCCCACTCCTTGTCCGGGTCCGAGTCGTAAACGATGCCGGCGCCGGCCTGCACGTACAGGCGGCCGTCCTTGATCACCGCGGTGCGGATCGCGATCGCGGTATCGGCATCGCCGTGCCAGCCGATGTAGCCGATGCTGCCGGCATAGACATTGCGCTTGATCGGTTCCAGTTCGCGGATCACCTCCAGCGCGCGGATCTTCGGCGCGCCGCTGACCGTACCGGCCGGGAAGGTGGCGCGCAGCACGTCGGCGTAGCTCAGGCCCGGCTGCAGCTGCCCGGTCACTTCGCTGACGATGTGCATGACGTGGCTGTAGCGTTCGATCACGAACTGCTCGCCCACTTCGACGGTGCCCGCCCTGGACACCCGGCCGGCGTCATTGCGGCCGAGATCGATCAGCATCAGGTGCTCGGCGCGTTCCTTCGGATCGGCCAGCAGCTCGACCTCCAGCGCCTGGTCCAGCTCCGGCGTGGCGCCGCGCGGGCGGGTGCCGGCGATCGGGCGCACGGTCACTTCTCCGTCCTGCAGGCGCACCAGGATTTCCGGCGAGGAGCCGACCACCTGCAGGTCGCCGACATCCAGGAAATACATGTACGGCGACGGGTTCAGTGCACGCAGCGCGCGGTAGACATCCACCGGCCGCGCCTTGAACGGCACGCTCAGGCGCTGGCTGAGCACCACCTGGAAGATGTCGCCAGCACGGATGTACTCCTTGCTGCGCTGGACCGCGTCGACGAAGCCTTCGCGGGTGAAACCGGAAACGAAATCGGACTCGTCCAGCACGTCGCTGGTCAGCGGTGCCGGATAGCCTGCACCCGGCGCACGCAGTTTGGCGGTCAGTGCATCCAGGCGTGCCTGGGCCTGCTCGAAGGCACCTTCGACACGCGGATCGGCATGCACGATCAGGTACAGCCGGCCCTTCAGGTTGTCGAACACCGCCAGCTCATCGGAGTGCAGCAACAGGATGTCCGGCGTACCCAGCTCGTCACGGCCGGCCGGCGAGGCCAGGCGCGGCTCGATGTAGCCGATGCATTCAAAGCCGAACCAGCCGACCAGGCCACCGGTGAAGCCCGGCAGGCCTTCCAGCTTGGGCACCGAGTGGGCGCTGCGCAACGCCTCGACCTCGGCGAACGGATCGGCCACCTCGCGGGTTTCCACCACCTGGCCGTGCTCGTGTACGGTCAGGGTGTGGCCGTGGAAGGCGTACACGCGGCGTGCCGGCAGGCCGATGATCGAGTAACGACCAAAGCGCTCGCCACCTTCGACGGATTCAAACAGGTAGGTATTGGGGCCGTCGGCGAGCTTCAGATAGACCGAAAGCGGCGTGTCCAGGTCGGACAGCACTTCGCGGACAACGGGAATATGGGTGTGGCCTTCAGCGGCCTGCTGCTGAAACTGAGCGTGCGAGATCAAGACGACTTTCCTTCCGGGACACAGCGTTATAGGGACGGACGACGGCAACAGGCCACCATCGCCACCAACGGCGTGCGGAAGAAAGGGTATGCGGGGTCGTCAGGCTGGACACCCAATGACTGTATCGCAGCTTTGGCCGCAGGGAAACCCTTTGGCGACGGGCGGTTTGTCTTCGCCCTGGCCCACCCGCCGCGCCTGTTCCTGGGTCTCCTGCACCTGCTGCAGGGCCAGCGACACCCCCTGGACCTGCTCGCGACTGGCGTTGATCGCGTCGATCTGGGCGGTGCTCGTGCTCAGCGGTTGGGCAGCCCGCCGCCAGCCGGCGCACCAGGGACTTGTCCGCGGGGACACCATCCGGGGTCGATTCAAGAATCACGAAGCCTTCAATTTCCCCACGAAGGAAGAAGACATTCCGCTGCTGAAACTGCGCTCTTAGCCCCGCGAAAGCAGCACGCAATCCTCCGGCAGGTGCATCCGCACCCTGCCCGCCACGCATGCGATGCGGAAGCTGCACGCCTGCACCGGTTCGCCGTCCAGGTTCAAGGTCAGCGGCTGCGGGGCGTCGATCTGCAGCCACGGCAGCTGCGCGCGCGTGGCGACACGCTCCAGCGCCGCCTCCTTGCCACCGGTCAGCATCTGCCCAAGGGTGGCGGCGACTTCACCGTCCAGTTCCGGCACCACGGTGACGTCCAACAGGCCGTCATCGATCAGTGCCTGCGGGCACAGCTGCTGACCACCACCGGCTTGGCGACCGTTGCCGATACCCAGCGCGATGAACCCACCTTCCCACTCGAAATCCGGCCCGCTCAGGCGCGCGGTGATCGGTTCGATACGGCCGAGCTTGGCGATGCCGGTGATGACGTAGGCCAGGCCGCCGAGCATCTTCTTCAAGCCCGCATCGGTTTCCACCGTGACCTGGGTACCGAAGCCGCCGCTGGCGAGGTTGGCGCACCACCACGGCTTGCCATCGGCATCAACACGCAGCAGGTCCATCGGACGCGGCGTACCGCTGGCAATCAGTGCGAAGGCGTCCTGCGGTTGCACCGGAATACCGGCAGCGGTTGCGAAATCGTTGGCGGTGCCCATCGGCACCAGCGCCAGCGAAGGCAGCGCCTCAGCCGGCTCGTCACGATGCGCCAGCGTCTCGGCCACCGCGCTTAGCGTGCCGTCGCCACCGGCCGCCACGATCACGTCCACGCCGTGGTCGATGGCCTCGGCCACGTAGCGCTCGGCGTCACCGTCTTCCCAGGTCACCCGCACTTCCAGCTGCACGCCGCGGTCACGCCAGTGGCCCACGGCATCGCGCAGGTCATCGTTGCCTGCGGACTTGCCGTTGAGGATCAGGCGCCAGCGCGGTGTGCTCATGCAGTTCTTCCAGGGAAAGGCGGCACAGGCTAGCAATCAGGCGTTCGGGGCCAGTGAAAGACGCTGGCAACCGTTCAGGTCAGATGGTTGGGCTCGCAAATGCGGGATGTCATGCAGGTGTCATCGGCGGCCCGGAGAATGGAAGGCCATAGCAGGGACGACGGATGGAGGCAGGATCAGCCTCCCACGCATGCAGCAAGGCCACGCCAGTGTTTGGCGTGGCTTTTTTTTTGCCTGCCATGCGTGGATGCATTCCGCCTCAACCGTTGGCGAAATCGTGCAGCGCCTCGCCTTCCAGCCGGTACACCGTCCACTCGTCCTGCGGCTTGGCGCCGGCTGCGGTGTAGAAGTCGATGGCCGGGGTGTTCCAGTCCAGCACCGACCACTCGAAGCGGCCGCAACCTTCAGCCACCGCCTGCCGGGCGATGTACTTCAGCAGCGCCTTGCCCGCACCGGAGCCACGCTTTTCCGGGCTCACGTACAGGTCTTCCAGGTAGATGCCCTTGCGGCCCAGCCAGGTGGAATAGTTGTAGAAATACACCGCGTAGCCGATGGCTTCGCCGTTCGCCTCGCAGATCAGCGCGCGGGCGGTGGCGTCGGCGCCGAACAGGCTTTCAGCGATGCCGATTTCATCGGTCTGCACCGAATGCTCGGCCTTCTCGTAGATCGCCAGTTCACGGATGAAGCGCAGGATCAGGCCAGCGTCGGCGACGGTGGCCGGGCGGATGTTCAACACGGCCACCGTGTTCATGGCTCAGCCCCGTGCCGCGGCGACGTTGGCGCGCATCTGCGCGATGACGTCCTGGTAGCTGGTCTTGGCGTTGAAGATGGCCGAGCCGGCGACAAAGGTGTCGGCACCAGCAGCGGCGATCTCGCCGATGTTGTCGGCCTTCACGCCACCGTCGATCTCAAGGCGGATGTCACGGCCGCTGGCATCGATCTTCTGCCGCACCACGCGCAGCTTGTCCAACGCCGACGGGATGAACGCTTGGCCGCCGAAGCCCGGATTGACCGACATCAGCAGCACCAGGTCGAGGTCGTCCAGTACCCAGTCGAGGATGTCCACCGGGGTGGCCGGATTGAGCACGATGCCCGGCTTGCAGCCCAGCGAGCGGATCAGCTGGATGGTGCGGTGCACATGGCGGCTGGCCTCCGGGTGGAAGCTGATGTAGGTGGCACCGGCCTCGGCGAAGTCCGGGATGATGCGGTCCACCGGCTCGACCATCAGGTGCACGTCGATCGGCGCGGTGACGCCGTGCTTGCGCAGCGCCTGGCAGACCATCGGGCCGATGGTCAGGTTCGGCACGTAGTGGTTGTCCATCACATCGAAATGGACCCAATCGGCGCCAGCGGCCAGGACGTTGTCGACTTCTTCGCCCAGGCGGGCGAAGTTGGCCGAGAGGATGGAAGGAGCGATGAGGCAGTTGGACATGGCCGGGGCCTTCGGAACGGGGAAAGGGGTCTCCCGCCCGCAGGCGGGACTGTGGGGTCAGCGCTTGCGCAGGGTCTTGATGCGATCGTAGGCGGCGTTGATGCGCCGCGACTTCTGCTCGGCCTGCTGCTGCAGCTCGGGGGCGGCGCCGCCCAGCTTGTCGGGGTGGTACTGGGAGATCAGCTTGCGGTAGGCGCGCTCGACCTCGGCATCGGTGGCCTCGGAGGTCAGCCCCAGCTCGCGGTACGGGTTCTCCTTGTTCAGGCGGAACCAGTCCGAGTCGAAAGCGTGGCCGATCAACAGGCCAACCACCGCGCCGAACAGCGGATTGGGCCGGAACAACAGGGCCCCGGCGATGAAACCGAGCAGTTTTCCGTACCAGCGCATGGCGCTCCGGGGTCGGCCGACGAAATGGACGCTCATTTTACGTCACAGCGGGCCCGGACCGCTTTACACTAGGCCGCCCGCTGGTCAGCGGGCCCGCCGGGTCCGTTGGGCAGCCGTATCGACGAAGCCCCAGGAGTGCCCGTGCCAACCACGCTGTTGCAATCCGATCTCCCCGGCCTGCCCTTGCGCCACCGCGGCAAGGTGCGTGATGTGTTCGATATCCCGCGCGAGCGGCTGCCGGCCGGTACCCCGCCGGGGGACTACCTGTTGATGGTCGCCACCGATCGCCTGTCGGCGTTCGACGTGGTCCTGCCCGACCCGATTCCGGGCAAGGGCGAGATGCTCTGCCAGGTGTCCAACTTCTGGTTCGCCAAGACCGCGCACCTGATGCCCAACCACCTGACCGGCATCGACGTGGCCAGCGTGCTGCCCGAGGGCGTGGACGCGGCCCTGTACGCCAAGCGTGCGGTGGTCACCCGCAAGCTGAAGCCGGTACCGGTGGAAGCGATCGCCCGCGGCTACCTGATCGGCAGCGGCTGGAAGGATTACCAGCGCACCGGCAAGGTCAGCGGCATCGACCTGCCCGACGGCCTGCGCCAGGCCGAGCAGCTGCCCGAGCCGATCTTCACTCCCTCGACCAAGGCCGCCGTTGGCGACCATGACGAGAACATCGACTTCGACGCGATGGTGAAGACGGTCGGTGCGGAGATGGCCGAGCGCGTGCGCGACGCCACGCTGCGCATCTACAAGTTCGCGGCCGATTACGCACGCGAGCGCGGCATCATCCTGGCCGACACCAAGTTCGAGTTCGGTACCGACGCCGACGGTCGCCTGTACATCATGGACGAGATGCTGACGCCGGATTCCTCGCGCTACTGGCCTGCCGACGAGTACGAGGTGGGCACCAGCCCGCCGAGTTACGACAAGCAGTTCGTGCGTGACTACCTGGAGACACTGGACTGGGGCAAGACCGCTCCGGGCCCGAGCATCCCGGCCGAGATCATCGAGCGCACCCGCGCCAAGTACGCCGAGGCGCTGCAGCGCCTGGCCGGAATCAGCGTCGACTGATTCCCTGCGCCCCCGGCCGGCCTGGCTGGGGGCGTTTCCTGCGCCCCCCGGCAGCCAGGCATGGCCTGGCTCTACTGGCGGCCCCGGCCGGGGTATGCTGGCCGCATGCAGACCACCACCCAGCTTGCGCGTCCGATCGACCGCTATTTCGCCAGCTACTCCGACGACCACCGCAATGTGGTCAACCAGCGCATCCACGTGGTGGCGGTGCCGGCGATCCTGTGGTCGGTGGTGGCCCTGCTGTGGTGCGTGCCGCCGCTGATCACCTGGTTCCAGTACGGCATCTGGTCGGCGTTCGCGATGTTCAGCGCCTGGTGCTTCTACAACAAACTGTCGCGCCCGCTGGGCATCGGCATGCTCATCCAGTTCTTCGTGTTCGGCTGCCTGTGCCGGCTGCTGGAAGCAGAAATCGGCCTGCACAATCTGTTCTGGCTGGCCATCGGCGTCTTCGTCGTCGCCTGGATCGCGCAGTTCATCGGCCACAAGTTCGAAGGCCGCAAGCCCAGCTTCCTGACCGACCTGACCTACCTGCTGATCGGCCCGGCCTGGGTGATGGCCAAGGCCTATCGCAAGCTCGACTGGCGCTACTGACCGGCGTCGCCGCATCGACGCCTTCGTTTCCTGAACGGGCAGATGCCATCACCCACACTGCACGGCGCGCCTGCCAGCCTGCCGCGGTGACCTCCTCACTTTGCCCCGCTCAGCGGCGGCGGTCCCTGTGCGACAGGGGCTGCGGTCTCCCTGCGTGGGCGTAGGGTGGACCTGCCAACCGGGTCCAGACGGGGCATCCGCGCCGCATGCTGCATCGCAGAAAAAATGAATCAGCGCACGTTACATGCAATTGATCGCTGTTCAATGGGTTTCGGCGACATTTGGCGGCCTGTTATGCTCCCTGACCTGCTCGTGAATCATGGATTCCCTGCATGCTCCCCAGCCTGCCCCTGCTGCTGGCCCTGCCGTTCCTCATGGCAGTGGCTGTCGCAGCCTTCCCCCGTAGTTCGCGCTCGACTGCTGCCTGGCTGGCGGCGCTGGCGCCGTTGGGCGGGCTGGCGATCCTCGCCTGGCTGACCCCCTCGGTGCTCGATGGCCAGGTGGTGCGGACGATGGTGCCGTGGCTGCCGCAGATCGGCCTGGACTTCACCCTGCGCCTGGATGGCCTGGCCTGGATGTTCGCGGGGCTGGTACTGGGCATCGGCGCACTGGTGGTGCTGTATGCGCGCTACTACCTGAGCCCGCAGGACAGCGCGCACCGCTTCTATACCTACCTGTTGCTGTTCATGGGCGCCATGCTGGGCATGGTGCTGTCGGGCAACCTGTTGCTGCTGATGATCTTCTGGGAAATGACCAGCATCAGCTCGTTCCTGCTGATCGGCTTCTGGTCGCATCGCCAGGACGCCCGCGAGGGCGCACGGATGGCGCTGGTGATCACCGGCGGCGGCGGCCTGGCCCTGCTGGCCGGCGTGCTGCTGATCGGCCGCATCGTCGGCAGCTTCGACCTGGACGTGGTGCTGGCCGCCGGCGAGCAGATCCGCGCCAGCGCGCTGTACCCCTACGCGTTGTTCCTGGTACTGGCGGGCATCTTCACCAAGAGCGCGCAGTTCCCGTTCCACTTCTGGCTGCCGCACGCGATGGCCGCGCCCACCCCGGTGTCGGCCTACCTGCACTCGGCCACCATGGTGAAGGCCGGCGTGTTCCTGCTGGCGCGCCTGCATCCGGCGTTGGCCGGCAGCGATCTGTTCTTCTACACGGTCAGCGGCATTGGTGCGATCACCCTGCTGATCGGTGCCTGGAACGCCATCTTCCAGCATGACCTGAAGGGCCTGCTGGCCTATTCGACGATCTCGCACCTGGGCCTGATCACCCTGCTGTTCGGCCTGTCCACGCCGATGGCGGTGGTCGCCGGCGTGTTCCACATCCTCAACCACGCCACCTTCAAGGCCTCGCTGTTCATGGCCGCCGGCATCATCGACCACGAGACCGGCACCCGTGACATGCGCAAGCTGGGTGGCCTGCGCAGGCTGATGCCGTTCACCAGCGCGCTGGCGATCATCGCCTCGCTGGCGATGGCCGGCATCCCGCTGCTCAACGGCTTCCTGTCCAAGGAAATGCTGTTTGCCGAAGCGCTCTCGGCCGGCGGCACCGACACCATGCGTACGGCGGTGTCGATCGCTGCGCTGCTGGCTGGTGTGTTCGGCGTGGCCTACAGCCTGCGCTTCGTGCACGACACCTTCTTCGGCAAGGGCCCGCATGGCCTGGACCGCGTGCCGCACGAGCCGCCGCGCTGGATGAAGGTGCCGGTGGAGATCCTGGTGGTGATCTGCGTGGCGGTGGGTATCGCCCCGGCACTGACGGTGGCGCCGGTGCTGCACGCGGCGGCTGCCTCGATCCTCGGCAGCGCGATGCCCGAGTACAACCTGTCGATCTGGCATGGCTTCAACCTGCCGCTGGCGATGAGCGCCGCGGGCGTGGTCGGTGGCGTGGCCCTCTACTTCGGCCTGCGCAAGCTGATCGATCTGCACGCGGTAACCAACACCACGCCGGGACGCAACGTCTTCCACCACCAGCTGGACCTGCTGTCGGCCGGTGCGCAGCGGTTGACCGCCGGCATCGCCAACGGCAGCCTGCAGCGCATGCTGCTGGGCTTGGTACTGGTGGCGATCGTGGTCGCTGCCGCGCCCTACATCGCCAACCCGGCCTCGCCGGACTGGACCAAGCCGCAGCCGATACCGCTGCTGGGCTGGGCACTGTGGCTGGTGATGATGTCCTGCGCGGTGGCGACCCTGCGCATGTACAAGCAGCGCCTGCTGGCGGTGCTTCTGGTCGGCGGCGTCGGCCTGATGGTGGCGCTGACCTTCGTGTTCCTGTCCGCACCGGATCTGGCGCTGACCCAGCTGCTGGTGGAGATGGTGACCCTGGTGCTGATGCTGCTGGGCATGAATTACCTGCCCGCACAGTCCGGCCCGGAGCGGCCGCGCTGGCGCAAGCGCCGTGATGCGCTGATCGCGGTCGTGGCCGGTGCCGGCCTCGGCGCGCTGGCCTACAGCGCGATGACGCTGCCGCCGAACACCATGGCCGGCGAACTGCTTGCCCGCGCACTGCCCGAGGCGTACGGCCAGAACGTGGTCAACGTGATCCTGGTCGACTTCCGCGGTTTCGATACCTTCGGCGAGATCACCGTGTTCGGCATCGCCGCACTGGTCGTGCATGCGCTGCTGCGGCGCACGCGGATGGCGCCAGAGCAGATCATGCCCGGCCCGCCGATCAAGCTGCCGGTGCCGGCCGATCTGGCCCAGATCATGTTCCCGCTGACCCTGACGGTCTCCATCTTCCTGTTCCTGCGCGGCCACAACGCGCCGGGTGGTGGCTTCATCGCCGGCCTGGTGCTGGCGGTGCCGCTGCTGATCCAGTACGTGATCCAGGGCACCGCATCGGTCGAGTCGCGCTTCGGCTTCGACTACATCCGCTGCATCGGCACCGGCCTGCTGATCGCCATCCTCAGCGGCGGCGCCTCGATGCTGTTCGGCGTGCCGTTCCTGACCAGTGGTCACCTGGACCTGCACCTGCCGTTGATCGGTGATGTACCGCTGGCCAGCGCGATTGGTTTTGATATCGGCGTGTACCTGGTGGTGTTCGGTGGCGCGATGCTGATGCTGTCGATGATGGCCACCGTCAAACCCTCGCGGACGCGCACCGCGCGCAAGGGCGAGATCGACCTGCAACGCCGCTCGGCACGAACGGGGGAGATGCACTGATGGAACTGGCCCTGGCCTCTGCGATCGGCGTGCTGACCGCCATCGGCATCTACCTGCTGCTGCGCGCGCGCAGCTTCGATGTGATCCTCGGCATGACCTTCCTGTCCTACGCCACCAACCTGTTGATCTTTGCCGGTGGCCGCGTAGTGCAGGGCAAAGCGCCGGTGCTGCAGGAGGGCGTGGAGAGCCACCTCGGCAACTACACCGATCCGCTGCCGCAGGCACTGGTATTGACCGCGATCGTGATCGCGTTTGCGATGACCGCCGTCAGCATCGTGCTGGCCATGCGCAGCCGCAGCGACAACCACAGTGACCATGTGGACGCGCACGAGCCGGACGACGATGCACCGCCGCGCCGGGGCGAGGACCGCGCATGAATCATCTGGTGATCCTGCCGATCCTGGTACCGCTGCTCGGCGCTGCGCTGTCGCTGTTCGTCGAACACCGCCGCTATGGGCCGAAGGTACAGCGTGCCGTGGCGTGGACATCGCTGGCCGCGCTGGCGGTGGTGGTCGGCCTGTTGTTCGCCGACACCGCAGGTGGCGACATCCGCGTGTACCTGCTGGGCGACTGGCCGTCGCGGCTGGGCATCGCGCTGGTCGCCGACCAGCTGTCCGCCTGGATGCTGCTGACCACCCTGCTGCTGGCCATTCCCTGCCTGCTGCACGCATGTTCGGGGTGGGACCGGCGCGCACCGCACTTCCATGCGCTGTTCCAGTTCCAGCTGGTAGGCCTCAATGGTGCCTTCCTGACCGGCGACATCTTCAACCTGTTCGTGTTCTTCGAGGTGATGCTGATCGCCTCCTACGGCCTGCTGCTCAGTGGCGGCCGTGGCCTGCGCATGCGCATCGGCCTGCACTACGTGGTGTTCAACGTCACCGCCTCGACCTTGTTCCTGATCGCACTGGGCCTGCTGTACGCCTCGCTGGGGTCGTTGAACATGGCCGAGCTGTCGCAGCGCATTGCCGAGGTGCCGCCGGCGCAACTGACCCTGGTGAAGGCAACGATGGGCCTGTTGCTGTTGGTGTTCTGCGCCAAGGCCGCGCTGATGCCGCTGTACCTGTGGCTGCCCGAATCGTATGCGCGTGCACCGGCGGCGGTGGCGGCGCTGTTCGCGATCATGACCAAGGTGGGCCTGTATGCCGTGCTGCGCATCCAGATGCTGTGGTTCGGCGAGGATGCGGGTGCGATGGCCGGCTACGGCCGCGACTGGCTGCTGTGGGCCGGCGTAGCGACGCTGGTGCTGGGCGGCCTGGGCGCGTTGGCCGCAGCGCGTCTGCGCGTGTTGATTTCGTATCTGGTGATCGTCTCGGCGGCGACGCTGTTCATCGCGTTCTCTGTCGGCACGCCGAAGGTGCTGTCGGCCGGCCTGTATTACCTGCCGCACAGCAGCTTCGTCGCCGCCGCACTGTTCCTGGTCGCCGACCTGATCCGACGCCGCCGCGGCGGCGCCAGCGACCGCAAGGAAGTGATCGCACCGATGCCCGGCAAAGAGACGCCCGCCGTGCTGTTCCTGATTGCGGCGGTGTCGGTGGCTGGCCTGCCGCCGCTGTCCGGCTTCCTGGCCAAGGCCGCACTGTTGGCCGGCATGCCCGCGCAGTACACCGGCGCGGTGTGGACGGCGGTGCTGGTCAGCAGCCTGCTGGTCATCATGGGCCTGACCCGCGGTGGCATCCGCCTGTTCTGGCGCGTGCCGCTGCCCGATCCCGATGCACCGCCGCCGCGCAAGGCGCCACTGCGCCGTGTGGAGCTGTTTGCCGCCTGCATCCTGCTGGCCTACGGCATCGGCATGACGCTGTTCGCTGCGCCGCTGATGCAGCACACCGACGCCATCGCCACCCAGCTGCTGCAGCCGGGCGATTACGTGCAGCAGTTGCGCGCGACCACGCCGGAGATCCGCCAGCCATGACCGCCAAGCGTTCCCCGATCCGCCGCCTGCTGCCCTCGCCCGCGCTGAGCGTGATGGTGGTGGTGTTCTGGTTGCTGATGTCCGACAGCTTCACGCTCGGCCAGTTCCTGCTGGGCCTGCTGCTGGGCGTGGTCATTCCACTGTTCGCTGCGCGCCTGGACCGCGAGTTCGCCCGCATCGGCACCCTGCGGCCGCTGCCGAAGCTGTTGTTCGTGACCCTGTGGGACATCCTGATGTCCAACATCCGCGTGGCCATCCAGGTGCTGGGCCCGGAAAAGAACATCCACCCCGGTTTCATCTGGCTGCCGCTGGACATCGCCAACATCCACGGCATTGCCGCGCTGACCAGCATGATCACCCTGACCCCCGGCACGGTGTCGGCCGCGCTCAGCGACGACCGCAAGTTCCTGCTGGTGCACGTGCTGCACCTGGAAGACCCGCAGGACCTGATCGACACGATCAAGCGCCGTTATGAAGCCCCGTTGATGGAGATCTTCCCATGACTGGATTCCAGATCATCCAGACCACCCTGGTGGTATGCATGCACGTGGTCGGCCTGGCCATGCTGCTGGCCACCTGGCGCCTGCTGCGCGGGCCGACCGTGCCCGACCGCATCCTGGCACTGGATACGCTGTCGGTGACCGCCATCGCCGAACTGATGCTGTTCGGCATGTACCTCAATTCGGCGATCTACTTCGAGGCGGCACTGATCATCGCCATGCTCGGCTTCGGCAGCACGGTGGTGCTGAGCAAGTTCGTGCTGCGCCGGGACATCGTCGAATGATCACCTTCATCCAGATCGCGCTGTCGATCCTGCTGCTGTTCGGCTGCTTCTTCATCCTGGTCGGCGCACTGGGCCTGGTGAAGCTGTCCACCTTCTTCAAACGCCTGCACGCACCGACCAAGGCCAGCACGCTGGGCGTGGGCTGCGTGCTGGTGTGCTCGGTGTGTTACCACATCTTCCTGGGCCAGGACCCGCAGCCGCGCGAGCTGCTGATCACCGTGTTCCTGTTCATCACCGCGCCGATCAGCGCGCACCTGATGGCCAAGGCGGCGCTGTCGCTGCTGATGGAAACGCGCCCCACTCTGCCGGGCAACGAACGTGCGGAAGAAGAACAGCTGCCGCCGCCGGAACCGGAGCGGGAAGAGGAAACCACCGCGCGTTGACGGTGGGTGCCGACCGTTGGTCGGCACGACCCCGGCTAACCGCCAGTAGAGCCAGGCCATGCCTGGCTGCGGGGGTTTGCCGAAGTTGCCGGCCAGCGGCCGGCACTACCTCAGGCCGCGCTGACCAGCGCGATTTCCAGCCCCAGCCAGGCCACGAACGCCCCCAGCAGTACTGCACCTTCGATGCGGCTGATGCGCAGGTCGCCGCGCAGCATCGGGTACAGCACCAGGGCGAACGCCAGCAGCGCCGGCAGTTCAAGGCGTACGAACGAAGCAGGCAGCGCCAGTGGCTGCAGCAGCCCCATCGCACCGATCACCAGCATCAGGTTGACCACGCTGGAACCGAGCACGTGGCCCAGCACCATGTCGCCGTGACCACGGCGCGCCGCCGCGACGGCGGCTGCCACCTCCGGCAACGCGGTGCCGATCGCCACCGGCAACAGACCGACCAGCAGCGGCGTCCAGCCCAGCGCAGTGCCGAAATCAGCGGCAGCACCGACCACCAGGCGCGCGCCCCAATACAACGCCAATACGGCGATCAGCACGCGCAGCACATTCAAGGGCAGGCTGGTGCGGCTCAGTGCCGACTCGGCGATGATCGCCTGTACCTCGGCGCTCTCATGGCGCCCGCGGCGCAGCAGCAGGAACTGCACCACCACGAATCCGGCCACCAGCACGCCAGCCTCCCAGCGCACCAAGCGGCCATCGAGCCCGAACACGATCAGCAGCAGGCCCGCGGCCAGCAACGCCCACCACAGCACCGTCTGCAGGCGGGCACGCAACAACAGCGGCGCGGCAATGGCAGCCATTGCCAGGGTCAGGCCAAGGTTGACCACGCTGCTGCCGACGGCGTTGCCCAAGGCCAGCTCGGGCTGGCCCACCACCAGCGCGCGGGCGTTGACCGCCAGCTCCGGCAGCGAAGTAGTGATGCCCAGCAACAGCAGGCCGGCGGTGAATGCGCTGGCACCGAAGCGCTGCGCCAGGCCGGAAACGGCTTTGACGATGGAGTCCCCACCCAGGGCCAGCAACAGCAGGCCGAGCAGGAACCAGGCAATGGCAATGGCGATCATCGAGCACTCCCCAGCGGTCGTGGCGCGATTCTACGCTCGGCCCACCCGTTGCGGGTGAGCCGAGAATGATGGATCAGCCGCAGCCTTCGGCGTAGTCCACCTGCGGGGTCCTGCCGACCCGCCAGGCGCCGACCTTGCCGTCAGCGCCGAGGGCGAAATCGATGATCGCCGCGCCCTCCTGCGCCGGGCGCACGCGCAGGTGCTGGGCCTTGTCGTCGTACTTGTCCGGGCCGACGTCGGCGCGCTCGGGATAGAGCACCTGCAGCTCGCCCAGGGTCATGCCGACACGACCACCACCGGGGGCGACAATGGACGGGCTGCGTACGTCGTAGCGCACCAGCTTGCGCGCCTCGAACATCAGGCGCGGGTCTTCGGCGTCCTGCGGGCGCAGGAAGTAGCAACCCTCATTGGCATCGTCGGCAGGCAGCGGCTTGCCAGCGGCATCGGTACCCAGGCCCTGCAAGGGCGTACCGAAGCCACTGCGGACCTCGGCGATGCCTGCGCCCAGCGTGGCGCCGCCGAAGCCATCCAGGCGTGCCGGGCTGTCGCTGCGCGGATCCACCGGCGATGCGGTGGCCAGATCGGCGTCGGCGGGAACGGAGGCGTCTTTCGCCGGTGCGGTGGCGGCGTCAGGCGTGGCGGTTTCGGGACTACGGTTGCAGGCGGCCAGCGACAACAGCAGCAGGCCGGCAATCGGGAGGTGCTTCATCGGTGCGGATCCTTGGCACAGGGTGGGTGCACGCTACCCCAGCACGCGTGCAGGCGCTGCATTGTCATCGCGGTTTCATCGCCCTCATTCAGGCTGGGCAAGCACCGACTTGGCTGTCCACCCCATGCAACCGCGCAAGACCGACCTCGCCCGAACCGCGCTGCAGGCCCACCGCGCGCCGCTGGACATGCGCCAGCGACGGCTGCTGATCCTGTGCGATGGCCAGCGCGGCATCGCCGAGCTGACCGCACTGCTGGGGCAGGACGCGGCAGCGATGGTGATCCAGCTGATCCAGGCCGGATATCTGGTGACCGGCGCGGACGCCGCCGTTTCCACGCAACCTGCGCCGAGTGTGGCTGCTGCCCCGCTGGCGCCGTCAGCCGCCGCACCGGTCGAGCGACGCCGCTCGCTGGTCGCCGCGCGCATCTATGTGCTGGGAATCCTGGAGATGCAGCGGCATCCCAACGCAGCGGCGTTGTTCCGCGACCTGCAGCAGGCGCGCGCCGAAGGCGAGGTCCTGCGGGTGATGCAATCAGCGCTGCAGGTGCTGCCGGCACTGACCTCGGAAGGCTACTGCCAACGCGTGCGGCAGCGGCTGATGGAGGCATTGCCGGTGGAGCATTGCGACGCGTTCGCGGCCATCGCCTGATCCGGCGAACAGCATCCACGCATGGCGTGGATCTACTGCATCACGAACCCCGATGGATCCACGCCAAGTGCGATCTCGCGCTTCCCGGTAGATCCACGCCATGCGTGGATGCGGTATCGCGTCCCAGTAGATCCACGCCATGCGTGGATGCGGACGATCAACGGAAATTGTTGCGCAGGCCGTTCCAGCACTGCTGGTAATCGCCCTGCCGGTGGCCCGCGGCCAGCGCCTGCGCGGTCGGGCGGATCACCCCACGGGTCTCGAACATGAAGGCCATGGTGTCCTTGATCACGTCCGGCTTGGACAGATCGGCACTGGAGGCCTTGTCGAAGGTCGGCGCATCCGGACCGTGGCCACTCATGCAGTTGTGCAACGACGCACCGCCCGGCACGAAGCCTTCGGCCTTGGCGTCGTAGGCACCATGCACCAGGCCCATGAACTCGCTGGCGATGTTGCGGTGGAACCACGGCGGGCGGAACGTGTTCTGCGCCACCAGCCAGCGTGGCGGGAAGATGGCGAAATCCATGTTGCTGGTGCCCGGCGTATCGCTGGGCGAGTGCAGCACCAGGAAGATCGACGGATCCGGGTGGTCGTGGCTGATCGAGCCGATGGTGTTGAAGCGGCGCAGGTCGTAGCGGTACGGCGCGTAGTTGCCGTGCCAGGCGACCACGTCCAGCGGCGAGTGGTCGATCGGGGCACGCCACAGGCGGCCATCGAACTTGGCGATCAGCTCGAAATCGCCGTCGATGTCTTCGAATGCGGCATGCGGGGTCTCGAAATCGCGCGGATTGGCCAGGCCGTTGGAGCCGATCGGGCCCAGGTCGGGCAGCTTCAGCAGTGCGCCGAAGTTCTCGCAGATGTAGCCACGGCTCGGGCCGTCAGGCAGCTCGACACGGAAGCGGACGCCGCGCGGAATCACCGCGATCTGCTGCGGTTCGATCTCGATCACGCCCAGCTCGGTCAGCAGGCGCAGGCTGCCCAGCTGCGGCACGATCAGCAGCTCGCCGTCGGCGTCGTAGAAGTAGCGGCCGACCATGTCACGGTTGGCGGCATACAGGTGGATACCGACGCCGGCATGCGCGTCGGGCGAACCGTTGCCGCCCATCGTGTACAGGCCTTCGACGAAATCGGTCGGCAGCTCCGGCAGCGGCAGCGGGCTCCAGCGCAGCTGGTTCGGCGAGGCTGGCTGCGCACCGAAATCGCACTGCAGCTGCGATTGCGCGAACGGAGTGAACTCACCGTGGGTCACCGCCGGACGGATCCGGTACAGCCAGCTGCGGCGGTTGCTGCCGCGCGGTGCGGTGAACGCGGTGCCGGTCAGCTGCTCGGCATACAGGCCATGGGCCACCTTCTGCGGCGAGTTCTGGCCGACCGGCAGTGCACCGGGCACGGCCTCGCTGGCGAACTCGTTGCCGAAACCGGACTGGTAGCCGCGGGCGGTGATGGCGCTGGACATGGGGGGCTCCTGGGTACGGCGGGACCGGAACGGAAAGCAGCCGAGCATGGCTCGGCTCTACAGATGGGCAGGCGCCGGGACTGGCCCGGCGCTACCGAAGACCTTACAGCACGCCGCGGCGGATCTGGTCGCGCTCGATGCTCTCGAACAGCGCGGTGAAGTTGCCTTCGCCGAAGCCTTCGTTGCCCTTGCGCTGGATGATCTCGAAGAAGATCGGGCCGATGCAGTTCTGGGTGAAGATCTGCAGCAGCTTGCGCTGGTGGGTTTCCGGGTCGGCGTCGATCAGGATCTTGTTCTTCGCCAGGCGGGCAACGTCCTCACCATGGTTCGGCACGCGCTGGTCGATCACGTCGAAGTAGGTCTCCGGCGTGTCGAGGAAATCCACGCCCTGCGCGCGCATTGCTTCAACGGTCTCGTAGATGTTCTCGGTGAAGCAGGCGATGTGCTGGATGCCCTCGCCCTTGTACGCGTCCAGGTACTCGTTGATCTGGCTTTTCGGGTCGGACGACTCGTTCAGCGGAATGCGCACGATGCCGTCCGGCGCGGTCATCGCCTTGGACACCAGGCCGGTCTTCAGGCCCTTGATGTCGAAGTAGCGGATCTCGCGGAAGTTGAACAGGCGCTCGTAGTAGTCCGACCACTGCTGCATGTTGCCGAAGTACAGGTTGTGGGTCAGGTGGTCGATGAAGGTCAGGCCGAAGCCCTTCGGGCGCAGCTCGGCGCCGGCGATCAGCTCGTAGTCGCCATCGAAGATGCTGCCGGCATCGCCGTAGCGATCCACCAGGTACAGCATGCAGTCGCCGATGCCCTTGATGACCGGGGCGTTGACCGCCTTGCTCTCCGGCTTGAAGGCGATGGCTTCAGCGCCATTGCCCAGCGCGGTCTGGTAGACCTCCGCACCCGGCTTCTTGAAGCGGATGGCGAAGCCGCAGGCGCACGGGCCGTGCTTCTCGGCGAAGTCGGCAGCGAACGAATCGGGGTCTTCATTGACCAGGAAGTTGACGTCGCCCTGGCGATAGACGGTAATCGGACGCTGCTTGTGCTTGAGCACCGCGCTGAAGCCCATCTTGCGGAAGTACTCGTGCAGCTCGGCACCACGGCCGGCCGGTGCGGCGAATTCGACGAACTCGAAGCCGTCGATGCCCATCGGGTTTTCGAAGGTGGTGACCTGCATGCCGGGGTTGGGATGCGAGGCGGACGGGACTGCGGTATTCATGGCGTGGCTCCGAATCGGTGCCGCATCGGCACAAACCAGGTGCGGGCGGGGTTGGACCCGGCGAGAATGCAGGGTACGGACCCAACACTTATAGTTACACTTGAAACCACCAGCAAGGTGCACCGCAACATGAGCCCCGCCGATCCCGCTTCCACCCGCCTGCGTGCCTCCCACGTCCTGCTCGACCTGGAACAGTTCCTGCCGTACCGGCTGAGCGTGCTGTCCAACCGGGTCAGCGGCAACATCGCCAAGCTGTACGGCGACCGCTATGGCCTTGCCATCCCGGAGTGGCGGGTGATCACCATCCTGGCGCTGTACCCCGGGTCGTCGGCCAGCGAGGTCTCCGACCGCACGGCGATGGACAAGGTGGCGGTCAGCCGCGCCGTGGCCCGGCTGCTGGAGCGCGGTTTCATCAAGCGTGAGACGCACGGCGATGACCGCCGTCGTTCGGTGCTGGCGCTGTCGGCGGCGGGGTTCGAGGTGTACGAGACGATCGCACCGATGGTGATCGAGATCACCCGCAAGCTGATGTCGGTGCTGAGCGAGGAAGAGGAGCAGGTGCTGGAGAAGCTGATCCTGCGTCTGGCCGGGGATGGCCTGGAGCGGATGGGCGAAGGGGTCTGACCCCTTCGGGGCGGCGCCCACCCCGCCGCTCTTGGTAGGTGTCGACCTTGGTCGACACATGGACCCACGCCAAGCATGGATGATGTCGCGGGCTGCGCTGTGAGGGATCCGGCGCGCTCCATCGATGACGTGCAACGCGCGGTGTTCATGGCCCGCCGACGAACGGTCTTTCGGCCGGGTTCGACTCGACTTGTCGCGTTTACCACCTGATGTTTCGGCATCGGGCCGGTAGAGTCCTGGCCGACAGAGTGGTTGTATCGAAATTCGCGCATCGAATGGCATTGCCTATTGGACTGCCGGTCCCATCGGCCCGAGGGTAGGCGCGCAGCGGAACACCGCTGCCGGGGTTGAAAGCCCGATGATCCGAAGGAAACCACGCCGCACCCGTCGCCGTCCTTCGCGGGCGGCGGCGACTCGCGCTGCCCTGCTTTGGCGGGCGGTGCGTGGGGCCGCATGGCCGCCGTTCTTCCTTCGGATCACGGTCTTTCAACCACGCATCGCCTGCCGCCTTTCCGGCGGCCTCTCCCCGGAGCTTCGCCATGACACGTCCCAATCACCCCACCACCGAGCCCATCGACCGCGAAGCCGACCTGCAACGCATCGATGAGGCGTTGGCCACGCTGGAAGCCGTCACCCAGGCGTGGTTCGAACACCAGCGCCTCAAGGCCTGCCAGCCAGGCCTGCTGCTGTCGTTGAACCGGCTGCTCGACCTGACCAGTCTCGCCAAGGGCTATGCCAGTGCGCTGCGGGTGATTGCCGAACCCTGACCCTGCTGGAAGGCACCTCATGGATGACACACCGCCCCTCACCCTGCCGCATACCCACGACCTGCTGGCTGATATCCGGGAACTGATATCCACGGCCCGCGCCGGGATGGTCAGGACCGTCAATGCCGAACTGACGCTGCTGTACTGGCGCATAGGACGTCGCATCCATGTCGATCAGATGGATGGACGCCGGGCACGCTATGGAGAGGTCCTGTTCAAGCGCATCGCCAGGACACTCTCTGCCGAGTTCGGCGGTTCGTTCGGTGAAAAGAGCCTGCGCAGGATGGTGCAGTTCTCCATCGCATTTGCCGACGAGCAGATTGTCGTATCGCTGCTACGACAATTGAGCTGGACCCATTTCATCGCACTGATCCCCCTGTCTGATCCGCTCAAGCGCGACTTCTACGCCCAGATGGCCAGCACGGAAGGCTGGAGTGTCCGCATGTTGCGCCAGCGCATCGACTCGATGCTGTACGAACGTACGGCACTTTCCAGCCAGCCCGAGCAGACCATTGCCAATGAGCTGTCGGCGTTGCGCAGGAACCAGCAGCTCTCCCCGGGGCTGGTCCTGCGCGACCCGTACGTACTGGACTTTCTCGGGCTGAAGGAGTGCTGGGACGAGCAGGAACTGGAAGGCGCCATCCTGCGTGAAATGCAGGGATTCCTGCTTGAACTCGGGGCAGGCTTCAGTTTCGTCGCCCGCCAGAAACGCATCCAGATCGACGACGATGACTTCCATCTCGACCTGCTGTTCTACAACCGCCGTCTGCGCAGGCTGGTGGCCGTCGAACTGAAGATCGGTGACTTCAAGCCAGCGTACAAGGGCCAGATGGAGCTCTATCTGCGTTGGCTGGATCGTTATGAGCGAGAGGAAGGTGAAGAGGCACCGCTGGGCATCATCCTTTGCACAGGCAAGAAGGCAGGCCAGATCGAGTTGCTGGAGCTGGACCGCTCAGGCATCCATGTGGCGGAGTACCTGACATCCCTTCCCTCCCGGGAAGTCCTCAAGCAACGTCTGCAGGCCGCCACGGAGCGTGCGCGGCAACGCATGGAGTTCACTGCGGCAGAGATCGAGCGTTAGGGCGTCAACAGACCCACGCCACGCGCAGATGGCCCACGCACTCAGCTCAGATGCTTGCGCCGCGCATGGATCCACGGCACCGCCAGCGCGCCGATGGCCCCCCCGGCAAAGCCCAGCGAGGCGGCAACCGTGGCCGCTTCAACCGCCCCCGGCAGTGCCAGCGCAGCGGTGACCAGCAGCAGCGATGGCAGGCCAACAAACGTCCCAAGGAAGAACGGCCAGCGCGGCGACCAGGTGTTCAGCTGCAGCAGACTGACCGGCTGCCACGCCTCGGACGCGGCATCTTCGGCGATCTTGGCGACCACTTTGCCCAGATCCACTTCCGGCAGCAGCTTGCCCGGACGCGCGGCGGCAATCGCTTCGGCCACGGTTTCAACGGGCGGGAAACTGCCCGGCCACGCCACCGGTGCGGGCACGCCATAGGCGGTCAGCAGCGGCACGCTCAGCCACGGCGCCACCAGCGGGCGCAGCCTGCGCCGGCCATGCACGCACCAGATCTGGGGCTGGCCGTGCGCGGTCACGCTGTACAGCGCCAGCTCGCTCGGTGGCGGGTAGCCCAGCATGGTCACACGTGCCGCCAGACTGTCCTGGTCCATCGCACGCAGGAAGCCGGGGCGGCTGCGCCCTTCCTGCATCCAGGCCAGGCCCAGCGCGCCGACCAGATAGGCCTCGGCGACATCCTTGCTGCCCGCGTTGGCGCGGTCATCGCTGGCCAGGTACCAGGCCAGTGACTTCGGTTCGGGTACATCGGCCAGGCCCCAGCGGCTGTCATCGCCCAGCACATGGCGCACCGGCAGGCGGGCCGGTGCGGTTTCACCACGCTCGCCGGGCTGCAGGAACGGCAGCACGCCCTGCACGAAACTGGACAGGTCGATCGCGCGCACGCCGTTGCCGTGCCATTCCGGCGGCAGCAGACCGGCCAGCTGTCCTTCGGCGGCCAGTCGATCCAGCCGCGCCTTCTGTTCCACCAGCTTCTGCACCGCGCCCTTCAGCACCACGTTGTCGGGCAAGGCGATCTGCGGCAACCGATGCCGCGGCGGCGCGAGTTCAAGGGCGGCTTCGCCGGTGCCGGCATCGTCCAGCAGGGCTTCCTGCGGTGGCAGGGTCACGCTGTCGCCTGCTCCGCCTTCGGCCAGTTCAGTGGCAGGTTCGTGCAGACGTTCGGCGTGGTCGCTGTGCATGGGCGTTCCGGTAGGTTGCATCGACGGGTCGTCGACTGAAGTCCTTGCCGGTAACGGCGTGCGCACGCTGAAGTTGAGATGTGGAGTCGGAGAGTGTGACGGCGCGCGCAGTAGATCCACGCCATGCGTGGATGGCCGGGCAGCGGAGAGGCTGCCGGGCAGGCCCGGTGCTACCGGTCAGGCGCCCACTGCTTGAGGAACGCCATCACGCGTGCGGTCTGCACGGTCTTGCCCTTGTGCATCGCTTCGCTGGGCTGTGGCGCCAGCAGCGTGCCGTCGGCATCGATCACCAGCAGGTGCGGGTGCTCGCCTTGCAGCGGCGGGAACTGGCCCAGGAAGGCCGCGTTCGGATTCTCGGCACTGTCGTTGACCTTCACCCACACGTAGTGGGCATCACGGAAGCGGCGCAGATCGCCATTGCCTTCCACGGCTTCATCCAGCGCATGGCAGGGCTCGCAGGCGGCGTTGCCCACTTCCAGGATGATCCGCTTGTTGCCGCGCTGGGCTTCGACCTTGGCCGTTTCCAGGTCGGCAACGGGATTGCGGGCCGGGTCGAACTGCGCGCCAAGCCCGGCGATGGCGGCGATATCGGCCGCCGCCGGGGTGTTGCCCGAGGCCACCGGTTCGCTGGGGTCAGCGACCGGTGGCTCGGTGGGGCGGGTATCGAGCGGCTGCGTAGGTTCAGGGGCCGCGGGAGGTTGAGGCTGCGAACAGGCGCCGATCAGCGCCGCACACACCACTGCCACCACTGCACCACCGAACGTTGTACGCATGCCCACTACCCTCTCATTACTTCACGCCGTGCATCAGCTTGTTGATCAGCGGCGCGACCAGGAACAGGACCACACCCGAACCGATCAAGGCCCAGAACCCGAAGGTATACCCCTTCAGTGCCGATTCGACCGTCATGCCGCCTTCACCACTGACCGCGCCGGCGAAGATGCCCGACAGGTTGTTGCCGATGCCGGTGGACAGGAACCAGCCACCCATGCCGAAGCCGACCAGGCGTACCGGGGCCAGCTTGGTCACCATCGACAGGCCGATCGGCGACAGGCACAGCTCACCGACCGACTGGATGACATAGACCATGAACAGGGTCCAGAACGGGATCTTGCCGTCCACGACCATGGTCGACAGGGCGAACATCAGCAGTGCGAAGGCCGCGCCGTTGAACAGCAGGCCGAGGCCGAACTTGCGCGGGATGGACGGATTGGCGCGGCCCAGGGCCACCCAGATCCAGGCGATGATCGGCGCCAGGGTGATGATCGCCACCGAGTTGACCGACTGGAACCACGCGGTCGGGAAGGTCCACTCACCCAGCTGGCGGTTGACGATGTTCTCGGCCAGGAAGGTGAAGGAGCTGCCGGCCTGTTCGAAGAACATCCAGAACATGACGTTGAAGGCGAAGATGATCAGCATGGCGATCACGCGGTCGCGCTGCACCTTGCCCTCGCGGATGCCTTCCACCAGCAGCAGCACGGCCAGGGCGGCAAACATCACGCCGAGGATCCAGGCCAGCGCGGTGGCGCCGGTGGCGAGCAGGAAGTAAGCCACCGGAATGGCGAACAGCGAACCGACCAGCACCATGATGATGCGGCCGAAACCTTCAGCACCAGCCGGCGGTGCACCGATGCCCTTCAGGCCGGCACGACCGATGTAGAACCACACCAGCGAGATCAGCATGCCCACGCCGGAGGCGATGAACACGACCTTGTACGACGGCATTTCCGAGGTACCGAAGACCTTGCGGGCCAGGTACTCGGTCAGCACCGGGGCGATCATCGCGCCGATGTTGATGCCCATGTAGAAGATGGTGAAGCCCGAGTCGCGGCGTTCGTCCTTCAGGCCGTACAGCTTGCCGACCATGGTCGAGATGTTGGGCTTGAACAGACCGTTGCCGACGATGATCGTGGCCAGGCCGAGCTTGAAGATGTGCTCCTGCGGCAGCGAGATCATGAACAGGCCGACAGCCATGATGATCGCGCCGGTCAGGATCGAGCGCTGGTAACCCAGTACCCGGTCGGCCACGTAGCCGCCGAAGATCGCGGCGGCATACACCAGCGCCAGGTAGGCGCCGTAGATGCGGCTGGCGTCGCCTTCACCGGCGGCGTTGCCGTTGTAGAACTGGGCAACGATGTACAGCACCAACGCCCAGCGGATGCCGTAGAACGCAAAGCGCTCCCAGAACTCGGTCATGAACAGCATCCACAACGGGCGCGGGTGGCCCATCGTGGTGTTGAAGTCCGGCAGCGCCGGCTCTGGGGTGTTCGCAGTGGCGTTTACGCTCATGCGGAATTCCTGGTTCGGTGGATGGAGGCACGTCCGATGTGCGGTGAAGCAACGCGCGAGGATCACCGACTTCTGGCGTTCACGTCAAATACACGCCGTTTGAGGCAGGTCGCAGCCTGCTCGCTGAACTTGCATCTGAAACGATCCAGCCAGCCGCAGGCGGCCAAGCTGAATGGGGATCAGGCCAGATCCGGCGGGGGCGCGACCTGCAGCGTAGTGCGCACCTGGAACAATTCGGGGAAGAAGGTCAGTTCCAGCGCCTTGGCCAGGAAGCCCACGCCGGATGAGCCGCCGGTGCCGCGCTTGAAGCCGATCACCCGCATCACCGTGCGCATGTGGCGGAATCGCCACAGCTGGAAGGCCGTTTCCAGGTCCACCAGGTCCTCGCACAGCGCGTACTCGCGCCAGTAGCGGTCGGTGTCCTGGTAGATGCGTTCGAAGACCGGCTGTAGTGCGTCATCGGCCACATGCGGCTGGGTCCAGTCGTGCGCCTCGTACACCGCCGGCACGGCATGACCGAAGCGGGCCAGGTACTTCAGGAACTCCTCGTACAGGCTCGGCGCCTCCAGCACGGTGCGCAGCTGCGCCTGCCCGGCCGTGTCGTGCTCGAACACCTGCAGCATCTGCGCGTTCTTGTTGCCCAGCAGGAACTCGATGTAGCGGTACTGCAGCGACTGGAAGCCCGAGGACGGGCCCAGCACGTCGCGGAAGCCCATGTACTCGGACGGGGTGAGCGTTTCCAGCACCGACCACTGCTCGGTCAGCTGGCGCAGCACCTGCTTGCTGCGCGCCAGCACCTTGCGGCACTGCCAGACCTCATCGCGCTGCAGGAAGCCGATTGCCGCACCCAGCTCGTGGCCCAACAACTTCAGCCACAGCTCGGAGGTCTGGTGCTGGATGATGAAGAGCATCTCGTCGTGATGCGGCGGATTGGACAGCGGCTGCTGCGCGCTGAGCAGCTGGTCCAGCCGCAGGTAGCCGCCGTAGGTCAGCCGCCCCTGCAGATCGGTGTGGATACCGGCTTCGAGATCGCGTTGGTTGTTGTCGACGGACATGGGCGGGACCAGATCGGGGGCGGCAAGGGTAGCGCGTTGCTGCCGCGCTGGCAGCCGCGATGACCGTACCGGGGCGTGCGGCGCGGCTGTGGAACGGCCGTTGCGCGTGGAACCGTTTGCGCCGTTCTACTGGCGCTCAGCCCAGGGCCGTTTGTGATGCTTTGCAGCAATGGCTGAATACGTTGAAGTTATTGGCATCATGCACCCGGAAGGGGGTACAAAGGCCGGCAGGCCGTGCTGCGCCGCAGGAGAGCTTTTTCGTACGCATTCCTTAACATGGCGATTCATATCATTTGTAACTTCTCTGTCGAAGGTGCAGTACGCAATGACGGTTGCCGCTGAGTTCAAGATCGAATACCTGCAGTATCTGGACACGGACGGCACGTTCGTCCGCGATGACCTGCCCGAAGCCCTGCGCGACCCGCGCGCGTTGCTGCCGATGTTCAAGCAGATGCTGTTCGTGCGCGTGTTCGACGGAAAGTCGATCGCGCTGCAGCGCACCGGCAAGCTGGGCACCTATGCGGCCTGCCTCGGCCACGAAGCCGCGCATGTGGGCATCGGCGCGTCGATGCAGAAGGACGACGTGTTCGCACCGTCCTACCGCGAGTACGGCGCCATGTTCATGCGTGGCGTGCGCCCGCACGACGTGCTGATGTACTGGGGCGGCGACGAGCGCGGCAACGACTACGGCGGCAATGCGGCCAAGGACTTCCCGTTCTGCGTGCCGATCTCCACCCAGTGCCTGCACGCCGCAGGCGCTGCGTTGAAGTTCAAGCTCAACAAGGAACAGCAGATCGCGGTGGCCGTGTGCGGCGACGGCGGCAGTTCCAAGACCGACTTCTACGCCGCACTGAATTCGGCCGGTGCCTACAAGCTGCCGCTGATCCTGTGCATCGTCAACAACGGCTGGGCCATCTCGGTCCCGCGTTCGGCCCAGACCGGTGCCGAGACGCTGGCACAGAAGGGTCTGGCCGGCGGCCTGCACTGCCTGCAGGTGGACGGCAACGATCTGATCGCTGTGATGGCCGCCATGCTGCAGGCGCGCGAACGTGCGCTGGCCGGCGACGGTGGCACCGTGCTGGAACTGATGACCTATCGCCTGTCCGACCACACCACCGCCGATGACGCGCGCCGCTACCGCGACGACGCCGAAGTGAAGGATGCCTGGCAGCGCGAGCCGATGCTGCGCCTGCGCAAGTACCTGACCAACGCCGGCGTGTGGAGCGAGGAAGAAGAAGCCGCCTGGACCGCCGAGTGCGGCAAGCGCGTGGACGAGGAAGTGAACCTGTACCTCAACACGCCGGTGCAGCCGGTCGAGGCGATGTTCGATTTCCTCTATGCCGATCCGCCGCAGGACCTGCTGGCCCAGCGTGCCCAGGCGATCGCTCTGGAGCAGCGCCATGGATGAGATCAAGAACGGCGCGTCCAGCGCGCACACCAACGCCGCCGACAGCGCTGCCGTCGCGCGCGGAGAACAGAACATGACCGACACCCCGATCACCCTCATCGAAGCCATCACCCAGGCACTGGCCTGGGAGCTGGAGCACGACAAGTCGGTGCTGGTGCTGGGCGAAGACGTGGGCGTCAACGGCGGCGTGTTCCGCGCCACCGCCGGCCTGCAGCAGCGCTTCGGCGCCGACCGCATCCTCGACACCCCGCTGGATGAAACCACCATCGCCGGCCTCACCATCGGCCTGGCCGCACAGGGCATGAAGCCGGTGGCCGAAGCCCAGTTCGATGGCTTCATGTACCCGATGGTCGACCACATCATCTGCCACGCCGCGCGCCTGCGTTACCGCACCCGTGGCCGCCTGCACTGCCCGATGGTGCTGCGCGTGCCGTGGGGTGGTGGCATCCGTGCGCCGGAACACCACAGCGAAGCCAACGAAGCGATCTTCACCAACGTGCCGGGCCTGCGCGTGGTGCTGCCGTCCTCGCCGCAGCGCGCCTATGGCCTGCTGCTGGCCGCGATCCGCGAGCCGGATCCGGTGATCTACATGGAGCCCAAGCGCATCTATCGCCAGTACAAGGAAGTGGTCGTCAACGACGGCGAAGCCTTGCCGCTGGACGTGTGCTTCGTGCTGCGCGACGGCACCGACGTGACCCTGGTGACCTGGGGTGCGCAGGTGAAGGAAGCGCTGGAAGCGGCCGACAAGCTGGCCGGCGAAGGCATCAGTGCCGAAGTCATCGACGTGGCCACGCTGCGTCCGCTGGACTTCGCCACCATCGCCGAGTCGGTGGCCAAGACCGGCCGCTGCGTGATCGTGCAGGAGGCCCCGAAGACTGCGGGCTTCGGCGCGGAAATCGCCGCACGCCTGGCCGAGGAATCGCTGTACGACCTGCTGGCTCCGGTCGAGCGCGTTACCGGCTACGACACCCACATTCCGCTGTTCCGCCTGGAGATGAAGTATCTGCCGAGCGTGGAGCGGATCGTGGCGGCGGCCAAGCGCGCGGTGGCGGCAGGCTGACATGCGGGCCCGCCTTCTCGGGGCTTACCGCAGCCAGTATCCCAACCCGCTCCGGTTCCGCACCGGCCAGATCGTCGAAGTAGGCGTACGTGACGAGGAATGGCCGGCGTTTGCCTGGGTGCGCACCAGTGATGGGCGCGCCGGATGGGCACCGGTAGCGTGGTTGCAGCTGTTGGACGATGGTCGCGCAGAAGCCCTGCGCGACTATGACGCCCGCGAGCTGGATGTGGAGAACGGCGAGATGGTCAAGCTTCATCACGAACACGGCGGGTGGTGGTGGTCCGAGCGCGCCAATGGCGCGACGGGCTGGTTGCCTGCCCGCGAACTGGAACTGCTGGAAGAGAACTGCAAATGAGCCAGACCAAGAACTTCAACCTGCCCGACCTGGGCGAAGGCCTGCCGGACGCGACCATCGTCGAGTGGTTCGTCAAGGAAGGCGATGTGATCAAGCTGGACGAGCCGCTGGTCTCGATGGAGACCGCCAAGGCCGTCGTCGAAGTGCCCTCGCCGTTCTCCGGCACGGTGCTGAAGCTGTCCGGCGCTGCCGGCGACATCATCCCGACCGGCGCGGTGCTGGCCAGCTTCGCGCTGGACCCGAACCTGCCGCAGCGCGCTGACGGCCAGGACACCGGCCACAGCCACGGCCATGCCGCTCCGGCGGCTCCGGCCGCACCGACGCCGCCGCCGCTGCCGACCGCAGCCGCGCCGGTAGCTGCTGAGGAAGCCAAGCCGGCCGCCGCCGAGCGTGATGACGCCGGCACCGTGGTCGGCGCGATGCAGAGCTCCAACGCTGTGCATGCCGAACAGGCGCTGGCCGTGGGCGGCGTCAAGGCCGTGCCGGCGGTGCGGGCCACCGCGCGCAAGCTGGGCGTGGACCTGAGCCGCGTACGTGCCACCGGCGCCGATGGCGCGGTGACCATGGCCGACGTCAAGCAGGCTGCCGCCGACGGCAGCGCGAAGATCGGCGCGGCACCGGCAGCGGTTGCTGCCCCGGCTGCTGCCGCACCGGCGCCGGCCCAGGTGGCCGCACCGGTACCGTCCGACGCACGCACCCCGCTGTCCGCTGCCGGCAAGCCGATGCGCACCCAGCCGCCGGGCGTGGTCGCCAAGGGCCAGCCGGAACCGCTGAAGGGCGTGCGCCGCAACATGGCCCGCGTCATGGCCGATGCGCACAGCAAGGTCGTGCCGACCACGCTGAACGACGACGCCGACATCCACGCCTGGCTGCCGGGCAACGACGTCACCGCGCGCCTGGTGCGCTCGATCGTGGTCGCCGCGCAGAAGGTGCCGGCGATGAACGCTTGGTTCGACGGTGAAGCGCTGACCCGCACCCTGCATGCGCAGGTGGACATCGGCATCGCCGTTGATACCGACGACGGCCTGTTCGTGCCGGCGCTGCGCAATGCCGACATGCTGGATGCCCGCGGCATCCGCGAAGGCGTGAACCGTCTGCGCGAGCAGGTGGAAGCGCGTTCGATCGCGGCCTCGGAACTGAGCGGCTACACCATCTCGCTGTCCAACTTCGGCATGTTCGCCGGCCGCTACGCGACCCCGGTCGTGGTGCCGCCGTGCGTGGCCATCGTCGGTGCCGGCCGTGCCCGCCACCAGATGACCCCGGTGATGGGCGGCGTGGAAGCGTACAAGGTGATCCCGTTGTCGGTGACGTTCGACCACCGTGCCGCCACCGGCGGTGAAGCGGCACGCTTCCTGCGCGCGATGATGGACGATCTGGCGCTGGCCAGCTGATCCGGTAGGTGCCAACCTTGGTTGGCACATGAACTGGAAAAACGCCGGGCACTGCCCGGCGTTTTTTGTGCGTCTTCATCCACGCATAGCGTGGATCTACTTTGCGCTGATCAATCGCGCGCGATCATACCCTCGGCGCGGCTATAGACACGCAGGCGGTGGCCATCGGGATCGACGCCGACGAAGGTGTGGCCAAATTCCAGCGCCACCGGTGCCTGGGTGATCTGCACACCGAGTGCGCGCCAGGCATCGTGCAACTGCTGCACCTCATCAGGATTGGCCACCACCATCGCCAGTTCGGCTGCGCCCGCTTCGGCGCTCACCGGCGGCTGCACGTCATCGCGTTGCCACAGGCCCAGCGCGGCGCCATCGCCAAGCAGGAACAGGGCGAAGCCGGGCGACTGCTCGACCGGTGGTTTGCCGAGGATGCCGCTGTAGAACGTGGCGCTGGTGGCGACGTCGCGCACGTACTGCAGCAGGGTGCTGGGCTTGAACATGGGGAACCTCCGTTGTTGGGAGCATTCATGGTGATACGGCCCTGCTGACAGATCCTGTCAGTAGCGTCGAGCCTGCTCGCGCTCTGGCTCTGGTAGATGTCGAGCTTGCTCGACTGCTGTTGCCCTGGCTCTGGTAGATGTCGAGCTTGCTCGACTGCTGTTGCTCCCGCTTTGGTAGATGTCGAGCTTGCTCGACTGCTCTTGCTGTTCGCGGAGAGCAGTCGAGCAAGCTCGACATCTACCAAGAGCAAAGAGCAAAGAGCAAAAGCGTCGAGCAAGCTCGACCTCTACCAAAGCGGGTACGTCACGAACGGTCCAGCCAATCCGGGGCGATGCCCTGCGCCTTCTGCCAGCGACGCAGCAAGGTGGCACGCGGCACCAGGTAGCACTCTTCCAACGCACGCACATGGCGGATGCGATCCAGGCGGAAATGGCGGAAGTCCTCGCGACCCTCACACCACGCCGCCAGCATCGGCACTTCATCGAAGTACCCCAGTGCGAACGGCCAGACCACGCGCTCGGTGCGCCGTCCCTGTGCATCCTCATACGCGAACTGCAGCCGCTGCTGCGTGCCTACCGCTTCGCGCACGGCCTGCAGGCGCGCCGGAGGCACCTTCGCCGCCGTACGCGAAGGACCCACCCGCAGGCCGCTGTCACGCAGTGCTTCGCGGCGTGCTGCTGGCAGCACATGGGCGATGCGCGCCAACGCATCACGTGCGGCCTCGGCCAGCGCCGGCTCGGTGCGTGCCGCCACCCAGCGCAGGCCCAGCACCAGCGCGTCGATCTCGGCCGGTGGCAAGGTCAGTGGCGGCAGCACGTCGCCGGGTTCCAGCTGGTAGCCGACACCGGCTTCCCCACGCAGGTCGGCGCCCTGTTCGCGCAGCGTTTCGATATCGCGGTACAGCGTGCGCAGGCTGATGCCCAGCTCTTCGGCCAGCGCCTGCCCGGCCACCGGCCGGCGGTGGCGGCGCAGCACCTGCAGCAGCTGGGTCAGACGCAGCGCGCGCGACATCAGTCCACCAGGTCTTTCGAGGCCACCACGTGCTCGCCCGGTGCCGGCGCCAGTGCCGCGTTCACCAGCGCCCGCGCAATACGCGTGGCCGGGTTGATACGCCACGCACGCGGCAGCACCGGCCGCAACGCACCAAGCACCTGCAGGGCGAACTGTTCGCCGCGGCGCGCCTGTGGGCGGTGGCCGCCGATCAGGCCCGGCCGGACCAGGGTCAGCGAAGCGAAGCCCAGCGCGCGCAGGTCGCGCTCCAGCTCGCCTTTTACCCGGCTGTAGAAGATGGCCGAACCCGGATTGGCCCCCGCTGCCGAATTCAGTACGAAGGCACGGGCACCCTGGGTCCTGGCCAGGCGGGCGAAGGCAAGCGGGTAGTCGTGGTCGATCCGGTAGAAAGCCTCGCGGCTTCCCGCCTGGGCCATCGTGCTACCCAGCGCGCATACCACCGCATCCACCGGTGCCCAGCCGGGCGCATCCGGCAGCTGATCGAAGTCCAGCACCGGGGCGTGCAGTTTCGGGTCGCGCAGGTCCAGCGGCCGCCGGGTCGGGGCCACCACAGCGCGGCAGCGCGGGTCGTCCAGCAGCATCGGCAGGGCCAGCCCGCCCACCAGTCCGGTCGCCCCCAGCAACATCACACGCATACCCACCTCCACTGCGGCATCCTGTCGCCCATCCTATCGGTTCAAGCCACCGCCAGTTGCGCCGATATGCTCTGACCAGCCCCCTGCCACCCCAGGATTCGTTCCATGACGGACCAGCCCGACCCCCGCCCTGCCCCCGGCACCGCCATCGGACCGCCGGCGCGCGTGCGCGCGGTTGTCGACGACGGGCGCGGCGACCGGGTGGTGCTGCAGGGTGGGAACAGCGTGGCATTGCAGCAGCTGTTCGCCGGAGCCGATGCACCCGAGCCGCTGCTGGCCGCCTTCGCCAATGGCATGGCCACCCTGCCCGGCGAGCTGGGCGACATGGGCGATCGCCTGCAGTCGGCGCAGGCCAGTGCCGATTGGCCGCGCTATGGCCGGGCGATGCGGCAGCTGATCGACAAATACATCCGCACCATCGACCAGCATTCGCCCGATGGCCAGCCCGACAGCCTGCGCCTGTCCGAGCAGTTGCGGTTGCTGCTGGGCGGCGCGGTGGTCGCGCTGCTGCAGCACGATCCCGACCTGCGCGAGCAGGCCCAGGCACTGGCCGTACGCCTGCGCCAGTGGCAACCGGGCGCGGCACTGGAGCCGATCGAACAAGGTGCGCGCGAGTTGGGTCACCAGATCGGCGTGCGCGCCGAGAGCTGGCAGGAACAGCAGGCGTTGTTGCTTGAGTTGTTCGCACTGCTGCTGGAGAACGTCAGCGAGCTGCTGGATGACCGCAGCTGGCTGCAGGGCCAGATCGCAGCCGTGCGCCAGTTGCTGGCCGGGCCGCTGGAAGCCGAATCGGTCGAGCGCACCCGCGCCGAGCTGCGCGAAGTGATCTACAAACAGGGCCTGTTGCGGCAGGGAATCGACGATTCGAAAGCGGCCATGCGTAGCTTGATGGGCGAGTTCATCGAGCGCATGGACGGCATGGCTGCCAGTACCGGTGAATACCACGACCGCATCGGCAGCTACGCGTTGCAGTTGCGCGAGGCGCGCAGCATCGCCGACCTCAACCACCTGCTGCAGGAAGTGATGCAGGACACCGGCAAAGTGCAGCAGCAGGCGGCGCAGGCACGCGATCACCTGGCCAGCGCACGGCAGGAAGTGGAACGCGCGGAACAGCGCATCAATCAGCTGGAACAGGATCTGCGCGCGGCCGGCGATCTGGCGCGTATCGATCCGCTGACCCAGGCCCTGAACCGGCGCGGCCTGGACGAACTGCTGCAACGCGAGCTGGCCCGCGCCGCCCGCAACAACTCGCCGTTGGGGCTGGCGGTGATCGATCTGGATGATTTCCACCAGACCAACGACGAACACGGCCACGCCGGCGGCGACGCGCTGCTGCAGCACCTGGTGTCGGTGTGCCGCCTGCTGCTGCGTGCCACCGATGGCATCGCCCGGCTGGGTGGCGACGAGTTCGTGCTGGTACTGCCGGAAACCCCCGGCGCGGACAGCATGGCCACGGTGCAGCGGCTGCAGCGTTCACTGGCGCATCGCGTGCTGACCGTGCAGGACCGGCGGGTACCGGTGCATTTCAGTGCCGGGCTTTCGCAATGGCAGCCGGGCGACGATGCCGATACGTTGCTGCGGCGCGCCGATGACGCCCTGTATGTGGCCAAGCGCGAAGGCAAGAACCGGGTGCACGCGGGATAGTTCGCGAGTAGATGCCAACCTTGGTTGGCACGCGCGGCAAACAAACCGCCGACCAAGGTCGGCCTCTACCGGACAAGGCACCGGAAACCGCTTGGTAGGTGCCAACCTTGGTTGGCACGCGCAGCAAACAAACCGCCGACCAAGGTCGGCCCCTACCGGGAAAGACGTCGGAAACCGGGTAGGTGCCAACCTTGGTTGGCACGCAGCAAACAACCCGCCGACCAAGGTCGGCCCCTACCGGGCAAGGCACCGGAAACCGCTTGGTAGGTGCCAACCTTGGTTGGCACGCGCGGCAAACAAGCCGCCGACCAAGGTCGGCCTCTACCGGGGAGGGAGCTGGCGCTATTTGCCGCGCAGCTTCTGCACGCCGGTCACCACCGCCAGCACGATCGCACCGGCAATGATGCCGACCACCATGTTGCCCAGCGCGTTGACCAGCCAGCCCCACTGGCCTTCACCGCCCAGCGCCTGCACCGCGTGGTGCAGCGCCGGCACGTTGTGCACCAGGATGCCACCACCGACCAGGAACATCGCCGCGGTTCCGGCCACCGACAGGAACTTCATCAGCCAAGGCGCCGACACCAGCAGGCCGCGGCCGACTGCCGCCAGCGCCGCGCCCTTGCGCGACAGGTACAGGCCCAGGTCATCAAGCTTGACGATGCCGGCGACCAGCCCATAGACGAACACGGTCATCGCCAGCGCGATCACCACCAGGGTGCTGACCTGGTTGATGAACGACGCCGTGGCGACCACACCCAGCGACAGCACGATGATTTCGGCCGAGAGGATGAAGTCGGTGCGGATCGCGCCCTTCACCTTGTCCTTCTCCCACGCGACCATGTCCACCTGCGCATCGGCCAGCGCCTTGCGCCGCTCGGCCTGGTGTTCGGCGTCCTCGTCGGCTGAATGCAGGAAGCGGTGCGCCAGTTTCTCCACGCCCTCGAAGCACAGGAAGGCACCGCCGATCATCATCAGCGGCACGATCAGCGGCACGTTCCAGCCGCGGCTGTGCAGCCAGGCTTCCAGCGCGCTGATCGCCAGCGCCGCCGGCACCAGGATCACCTTGTTCACCAGCGAACCCTTGGCCACCGCCCACACCACCGGCAGTTCGCGGTTGGCGTTGACGCCGGTCACCTGCTGCGCGTTCAGCGCCAGGTCGTCGCCCAGCACGCCGGCGGTCTTCTTGGCGGCGACCTTGGTCAGCACCGAGACGTCGTCGAGCAGGGAGGCGATATCGTCGAGCAGGGCAAACAGGCTGGCACCGGCCATGGGGAATCCAGTAAAGGGAATGAGCGGATTCTGACCGATCCTGCGCCGCCTGCGGTAGCGGGTTCACCGCGCGCCTACCGCGGCGCAGGGACACTGGCAGCGTATTCCGATCCCGCCGGGCATGGCCCGGCGCTACCCGGCCGCCAGATCACGGCCGCCGGGGCGTCGCTTTCGAGGAGTTCTGTTTGAGCAAGCCGCCCACCGCCGCAGGCAATCCCCCGCTCATTCGTGGCATGAACCGGCGCAGCCAGATCCTGCGCCTGTTGATGCGCTACCGCCATTCCGGCGTGTTCTCGGGCATGAATCTGGATGCTGCCGGCAGCCACACCGATGTGCCGCCCGACGGCAACCCCGAGCAGTTCGTCAGTGACCTGGAAGCGCTGGGGCCGACCTTCGTCAAGCTCGGGCAGATGCTGTCCACCCGCCCGGACATGGTGCCGGTGGAGTTCGCCACCGCGCTGGAGCGGATGCAGGAGAAGGTCGCCGAGATCCCGGTCGAACGCATCCATGCCATCGTCGAGCAGGAGCTGGGCGCGCCGGTGAACAAGCTGTTCGCCGCATTCGATCCGCAGCCGCTGGGCTGTGCGTCCATCGCCCAGGTGCATCGCGCGGTGCTGCATGACGGCCGCGAGGTGGCGGTGAAAGTGCAGAAGCCGGAAGTGGCCGCGCAGCTGCGTTCGGATCTGGAGGTGCTGCGCAGCTTCGCCCTGGCCGCCGACCACCTGACCCAGATCGGCCGCCGCGTGCGCCTGCGCGACTGGCTCAACGAGTTCTCCAAGACCCTGATGCAGGAGCTGGACTACCACGCCGAGGCTGAGAACCTGTCGCGCTTCGGCCGCCATCTGAAGCCGTTCCGGCGCCTGTGGATTCCGCAGCCGCTGTGGGATTACTGCAGTCATCGCGTGCTGACCATGGAACTGGCCAGCGGCGTACGCGTGGATGCCATTCCCGATGTACGCCGCACCGAACAGGCGATGGACCCGCTGGCGGCGGCGCTGATCCGCGGTTACCTGGACCAGATCTTCGTGCACGGCGAGATCCACGCCGACCCGCATCCCGGCAACCTGCGGGTGATGCCCGACGGGCGCTTGGCGATCTTCGACCTGGGCATGGTCGCGCACATGCCGCCGCGCCTGCGCGAACGACTGCTGAAGATCCTGTTCGCCGCCGTCGATGGCCGCGGCGAGGAAGTGGCCGATGACCTGATCAGCATCAGCACCCGGCTGGAGGCGTTCGACGAGGAGCGTTACCTGCGCGAGACCGGCCAGCTGATCGCACGCTACGCAGCCAGCGCGAATTTCTCCGAAGGGCGCGTGGTACTGGACATGGTGCGCATCGCCACTTCGTCCGGATTGCGTACGCCGCCGGAGCTGAGCCTGCTCGGCAAAGCACTGCTGAACCTTGAGACCGTATGCAGGCTGCTGACGCCGGACCTGGATACGCGCCGCATCGTCGAGCGGCAACTGCAGCACGTGATGCGCGCGCGCCTGAAGAAATCCCTGTCGGCCGCCAACCTGGCCAGCGAAGCGATGGAGGTGCAGCAATTGTTGCGCGACGGGCCGCGCAAGCTGTCGGACATCATGGCGCTGCTGGCCGAGAACCGCCTGCAGATGAAGGTGACCGGGCTTGAAGAATCGCGGCTGATGGAAAACCTGCAGAAGATCGCCAACCGCGTGGCGGCCGGCATCATCAGCGCGGCGTTGATCATGGCCGCGGCGATGATGATGAAGATCGACACGGGCTGGCATGTGCTCGGCTATCCCGCCATCGCCTTGGTGCTGCTGTTGATCGGCGTGGTACTTGGGCTGGGCATCGTGACCAGCGCCTTGTTGTTCGATCGGCGTGCGCGTTCGCGCGAGGAACGTGGGCATCGATAGCGTTGATGCGTTGTCGTATCCACGCGTGTCGTGGATCTACGAAAACAGCGCATTCATGCGTTTTTTAATGCAATCTAGCGTGAGTTTTCACGCTCGACTTACGTTAGCGGCGTGATATCGCGCGCACGATTTCAACAAACATTTCAGTCAGGTTCGTGCATGCACTATCGGGTCATCGGCCTGTCATGCAGATGTGCTTGCAGCAGCGCCGGTCGGATGGACACGCGTCGGTACGACGTCCATCGCCACCCCGTCACTGCCGAAGCTGCCCATGCTCTGGATTCTGCTGCTGTCGCTGTTGCTGCTGTCCTGGTTGTTCCTCGCGTCCGCAAAGTGGGTGTGGTGGAAAGCCGGCTTGTTCTCGCTGTTGCTGCTGGCGCTCAGTGCCTGGTGGCTGATCGACAAGCTGTCCGGTGACGGACTCAACGCCGCTACCCTGTATCACCTGGGTGCGGACATGGAGGGCGCCGGTGTCGCCGACTTCAAGGGCTATATCGCCGGCTTCATCGTGCTGGCTGCCGTTTCGCTGCTGCCGCTGTTCGCTACGCGGGTGAAGCGTTGGCGCCGCCCCACGGCCGGTGGTGCGTGGTTTGCCGGTTTCGCCGCGCTGTGGGTGGCCACGATCATGATCAGCCCGCTGGCGCGCGATGGCCAACGCCTGTACCAGCAGCTGCGCCCGGTGGATTTCGCCCGTATCGCCCCCGAATACCAGGTGCCTACGCAGGCTCTGCAGCGCCCACGCAACATCGTCTGGATCTACGGCGAGAGCCTGGAGCGCACCTATCTGGATGAGGCCGTGTTTCCTGGCCTGATGCCCAATCTCAACCGTTTGGCGGCCAAGTCGCTGGATGTACGCGGGCTGGCCTCGGCCGAAGGCGGCGGCTGGACCATCGCCGGCCTGGTGTCGTCGATGTGCGGCGTGCCGCTGACCACCTCGCAGGGTGATGAGAACAGCATGGACCGCATGGGCAGCTTCCTGCCCAAGGCCGTGTGCCTGGGCGACTACCTGAAGCAGCAGGGCTACACCAACCATTACCTGGGAGGCGCCAACGGCCAGTTCGCCGGCAAGGGCCAGTTCCTGGCCAGCCATGGCTTCGACGAAGTACATGACCTGGCGTGGTTCAAGCAGCAGAAGAAGATCGGCCGCATCCACTACTCGGCATGGGGCGTGCATGACGACGTGCTGCTGGACACTGCCTACCAGCGCTTCGAGCAGCTGTCGCGGCAGGACGTACCGTTCATGCTGACCACGCTGACCATGGACACGCACCACCCGGCCGGGCATCTGCCGGTGGCCTGCAAAGGCACGCGTTACCAGAGCCAGCACGGCAACATCGGCATGCTCAATGCGCTGAAGTGCACCGACCGCCTGATCTCGCAGCTGGTCGAGCGTATCCAGGCCAGCCCGTATGGCAAGGACACGCTGATCGTGATCGCTTCAGATCACCTGGCCATGCCCAATGACCTCAGCCATATCCTGACTAGGCAGAAGCGCGAGAACCTGCTGCTGTTCCTCGGTGACGGCGTGGCCCCGCGCCAGCTGGCCGCCGAAGACGGCTCGACGCTGGATTCCGGTGCCACCCTGCTCAACCTGCTCGATCCGAACCTGCAGACGATGGGCTTTGGCCGTTCGCTGCTGGACGACAAGCGCGCGCCGAGTGCCAGCGCTGCCGCGCGCCGCGATGGCGGCCGCGACTATCCGCAGTACCTCGCCTTCGCACGCTCGCTGTGGCTGGGTGAACCGACCCGGCAGCTGAAGATCGACGGCGATGACCAGGTCGTGGTCGGCCTGCAGCACGTGCAGCCTCCGGTGCTGCTGGAGTACGACAAGGACTGGGACCTGAAATCGGTGTACCTGGAAAACACCTCGCGCCAGTTCGACGACGCCGACCCGGACAACACTCTGGCCTACGTTGATCGCTGCACCGCGTTCGAGGATGGCTCGGCCGACGGCGACTGGTGCGCGCTGCTGGTGAACCGCGACAACGGCATCAAGCTGTACCGCGATGGCCAGCTGCGCAACGGCATCGACGTGGATGCACCGCTGGATGCCTTCCAGGGCCCCCGCCCCAGCGTGCGCCAGGCGCACATGATCACGCAGAAGGGCCGCCGTACCCGCGCCGGCCAGTACATGCTGCAGCTGGTGGCGAGTACGCGCCCGGATCGCGGTTTCTGGATCGAAGCGGTGTCCTCGCAGCGCAAGGTGGTGCTGGCCCAGCAGTGGGTGCAGCCCGATGCCGACGGCAAGATCAACGTGTCGTTCGGCCTTGACCACGAAGTGGACGATCTGGAAATCCGCGCGTGGTTGAACCACGCCGAGAAGCTGGCAGTGGATACGTTCGCACTGGTGCCCTCGCGCGGGCGACCGCGGGGATAAAGGGGGTTCGGCAGGGCTGCGCCCTGCACCTGCCGAAGCCGAAGCAACGGCAACAGCCGAAGCAAAAGCGGGTTTCCTGTGGGATGGCGGGGTGGGTCCGGTTGCGGGGGACGCCGTGAATCTGTGGTGGTCAAGTACTTCTGGACACTCTCAAGGGGCGTTCAGGCCACCTGCGCTTCACGGAGCGCAGGTGGCACAAGGCCGTTGGCACTGTGCAGCCGACGGTGGTT
>RCUO01000105.1_pt1 | contig 59329 bp, 46 predicted proteins | sample 2166161 | NCBI WGS metagenome assembly RCUO01 (sample SAMN09932617, study PRJNA488358) | compost metagenome | feature: garden; material: soil; isolation source: compost soil in cyclohexanecarbonitrile-enriched culture | place: Germany: Experimental Botanical Garden Goettingen | collected 2016-01-27
TGCGCAGTGGCGGCAAGACCCTCACCGAAACCTGGCTGTACCAGTACACCCCGCCACCGGCAGGCGCGCCGGAGCGCACGCTGTACTGAAGTAGAGCGGTGCCGGCCAAGCGCCGGCACCCTTGATTCAGGGCTTGGCGTCGGTGGCGTGCGATTGCGTAGGCACACCCACTTCCACCGTGCCACGGCGGATCTTCATCCAGGTTTCGTCCTGCCAGCGCTCGTACTGCTTCGGATCCCAGTACTTGGGGTCATACAGGCGGTCGGCCTTGATCGTGCGGGCTATGCCGCCGTCCATGTACACGATGTCCACATTGTTGGACATCGAGCCTACGCGGCTGCCGGTCATCTCGCGTCGTCCCTTCCTCAGCACTTCGGCCATGCGCGGGCGCGCGACCTCGTCGCCATATTCGGCGCGCAGCGCGCTTGCCTGCGCCCGCGCGGCGTCGTGCTGTTCCAGCGGCAGGGTCGCCCAGTACTCGTTGCGCAGGTCCACGAACAGCGGGTAGCCACGTTCGGCGGCGACGTCCATCCACGCATAGGCCATGACCGGATCGCGTGGCTGTTCGACGCCATACCAGTACATCTCACCCAGGTAGCCCTGCGCGGGCTTGTCGGCATAGCGTGCGGCCAGCCGGAAGTTGTCCATCGCGCCGTTGACGTCGTTGCGGCGCAGGGCGTTGACGCCCCACTGCCGATACATCATGTCCGGATGGCTGTCCATGAAACCAGCACCGATCACGGCCGCGTCCTCTTCGCCGGACGGACGCTCGGCCGCAGTGGCGAACAGGGGCAGGAACAACACGGGAAGCAACAGCAGGGCGGGGCGCATGACGGACATCCAGTTCGGCAGCAGGTAGTGCCGCAGCCTAGGTCCGACCACGCGGTCTTGTAAACCGCAGGACGTCATGGCCCGTGAAGGGCCATGCGCTACAACGGCAGCGGTGCCTGCGCCGGATCGATGCGGCCCTCGCCCCGGGTGATCTTCTTGAACTCGGCGCGGCTGACCGACACGTAGCGCTCGTTGCCGCCGATCTCCACCTGCGGGCCGTCCTGCACGGCATGGCCGTGTTCGTCCACACGCACGGTCATGGTCGCCTTCTTGCCGCTGTGGCAGATCGTCTTGATCTCCTGCATCTCGTCGGCCCAGGCCAGCAGGTACTGGCTGCCCTCGAACAGCTCGCCGCGGAAATCGGTGCGCAGGCCATAGCACAGCACCGGGATGCGCAGCTGGTCGACCACTTCGCTGAGCTGCCAGACCTGGCTGCGGCTGAGGAACTGCGCCTCGTCCACCAGCACGCAACCCAGCGGCCCGTTGGCCTGCAGATCCTGCGCGACCCACTGCTGCAGGTCGGTGTCGCGTTCGAAGGCCATGCCGTCGGCGCGCAGGCCGATCCGCGAGGCGACCACGCCCGCGCCGGCACGGTCGTCCAGGCGCGGGGTGAGGATCGCCACCCGCATGCCTCGCTCGCGGTAGTTGTGCGCGCTCTGCAGCAGGGTGGTGGTCTTGCCGGCGTTCATCGCCGAATAGTAGAAATAGAGCTTGGCCATCGGCCGATTGTACGACGCCGCCCGGTACCGGCCGAAGCCGTTCAGCAAGCCCACCGGCCGGCGGCTGTGGCCGCCACCAACGCCCGCTACAATCCCACCCCAATGCACGGTCTCAATCCCCCCCAAGCTGCCGCCGTCCTCCACATCGAAGGACCGCTGCTGGTGCTCGCCGGCGCCGGCAGTGGCAAGACGCGCGTGATCGTGGAGAAGATCGCCCACCTGATCGGCTGTGGCCGCTACCCGGCCAAGCGCATCGCCGCGATCACCTTCACCAACAAGTCGGCCAAGGAAATGCGCGAGCGCGTGGCCAAGCGCCTGCGCGAGCAGGATGCCGATGAAGTGACCATCTGCACCTTCCATGCGCTGGGCCTGAAGTTCCTGCAGATCGAGCATGCCGCGGTCGGGCTCAAGCGCGGTTTCTCGATCTTCGATGCCGATGACGCGGCCGCGCAGATCAAGGACCTGATGTACGGCGCCAAGCCGGACGACATCGAGGACATGAAGAACCTGGTGTCGCGCGCCAAGAACGCCGGCCTGTCGCCGGAGCAGGCGATGGCCGCTGCGCGCAGCAACCGCGAGAAGGAAGCGGCCGGCATCTACGAGCGCTACCAGCTGCGCCTGAGCGCGTTCAACGCAGTGGACTTCGACGACCTGATCCGGTTGCCGGTGCAGATCCTGGAAGAGAACCCGGAGATCGCGCTGGCCTGGCGCGAACGCATCGGCTACCTGCTGGTCGACGAATGCCAGGACACCAACGATGCCCAGTATCGCCTGCTCAAGCAGCTGGCCGGTGACAAGGGCAACTTCACCTGCGTGGGCGATGACGACCAGTCGATCTACGCCTGGCGTGGCGCCAACCCGGAAAACCTGCAGCAGATGGGGCGCGATTACCCGGCCCTGGAAATCATCAAGCTGGAGCAGAACTACCGGTGTTCCAACCGCGTGCTGCGCGCGGCCAATGCGCTGATCGCCAACAATCCGCACGAACACCTGAAGAAGCTGTGGAGCGACCAGGCCGATGGCGAGCGCATCCGTGTGTGGGAGTGCCGCAACAGCGAACACGAGGCCGAGAAGGTCGCCGCCGAGATCGCGTTCGTGGCGCAGACCCGCAACGTGCCGTGGAGCGATTTCTGCATCCTGTTCCGCGGCAACTTCCAGTCGCGTCCGCTGGAAAAGGCGATGCAGCTGCTGCGCATCCCCTACCACCTGACCGGCGGCACGATGTTCCTGGAGCGCCAGGAAGTGAAGGACACGCTGGCCTGGCTGCGGCTGCTGGTGAACCCGGACGATGACACCGCGTTCCTGCGCGCGGTGCAGTCACCCAAGCGCGAGGTCGGCGCCGGCACCCTGGCCAAGCTGGCCGAACTGGCTTCGGAAAAGGACATGCCGATGGCGCAGGCCGCCGAAGCGATCGGTGCGCTGCAGCAGTTGCCGCCGCGCGCGGCCAACAGCCTGGCGCGCTTCACCGACATCCTGCGTGACCTGCGTGCGCAGACGCGGCAGATCAGCTCCGGCGACATGATCCGCAAGGTGGCCAAGGAATCGGGCCTGCTCAGCGAGCTGCGCCAGCAGGCCAAGGAAGAAGCCAGCTACCAGCGTCGTGCCAACAACATTGAAGAGCTGGCGCAGTGGTTCGAGGGTGGCCCGCGTGGTGCCACCGCTGCCGATCTGGCCGGCCAGCTGGCGCTGTTGTCGCGCAGCGACAAGGACGAGGGCGGCAACCAGGTGCGGATGATGACCATGCACGCCTCCAAGGGCCTGGAATTCCCGTACGTGTTCATCGTCGGCTGCGAGGATGGCGTGCTGCCGCACCAGGTCAGCCTGGACGAGGGCAATCTGCAGGAAGAGCGGCGCCTGCTGTACGTGGGCATCACCCGCGCCAAGATCCAGCTGTGGATGAGCTACAGCAAGCTGACCCGCAAGTTCGGTGAGCACGTGCGGCTGAAGCCGAGCCGCTTCTTCGAGGAGATTCCGGCCGAGGAGATCCAGCGCGATGGCGCGGATCCGGTGGCGGATGCGGCGCGGAAGAAGGAGCGGGCGACGGCGGGGTTGGCGGCGATCGAGGCGTTGTTCGACTGATCGGCGAACGGCGGAGCCCCTCGTGGCTGGCGCTCAACGCAGTGGGTTCGTGGTTGGCCGGGTAGAGGGACTGCGCAGGGGACGCTGCAAGTACGTCCCTGTAAGCTCGGTCGCCGCATCCATGCGGCTCACGCCCCTGCGCAGCCCCTCTACCCGGCCTTGGACGGTTTCCTGGCGCGTCAGCCACGGAAAGAAAAAAGAAAACCAAAGGCAACGGCAACCGCGGGGGCTGAGGCACAATCGGGGTCTCTGGCTGGAGACTGTCCGTGCACCCGATTGAAAGCGAACGCCTGCGCCTGCGGGCCATTGAACCGGACCGTGATGCGGCACCGATGCTGGCCCTGCTCAACGATCCGGGCTTCGTGCGATTCATTGGTGACCGCAACGTGCGCGACGAAGCGCAGGCGCGCGAGTACATCGCCCTGCGTGTGCTGCAGAGTTATGCGTTGAATGGCTTCGGCATGTATGCGATCGAGCGGCTGTCCGATGGTGCGTGGCTGGGCAACGCCGGGCTGGTGCGCCGCGAGGGGTTGCCGGCACCGGATATCGGCTACGCGGTGCTGTCCGCATACGTGGGACAGGGCTATGCCAGCGAGGCGGCACGGGCGGTGTTCAATCACGCGCGCACGGCGCTGGGCCTGCTGGATCTCTACGGCATCACCGATCTGGACAACGTCGCCTCGGCGAAGGTGCTGCTGGGCCTGGGCATGCACGAGCGCGGGGTCATCCAGCTGCCGGGCATCGAAACACCCAGCCGGCTGTTCGCTACCTTGGGTGCGGCCGACGTCGGGTAGTGCCGGCCGCTGGCCGGCAACCCGGTCATGCCTGGATGCCGGCCAGCGGCCGGCACTACCGGGTGCAGCTGCGGTGGCGCCGGGCCATGCCCGGCGGGCTGTTTCAGCCGCGCAGCCCGGCCAGTTGGGCCTGCAGCTCGGCTACTGCCGCTTCCAGCTGCGCCACGCGCTCGGCCAGGCCGGGGTCGGCCGGCTCGGCACCGCCGCCACTGCTGGCGTACTTCGCTGCCAATGCCACGCCGTCCACTTCACCGCACAGCAGGTGCATGTAGCGGTCTTCGCGCTGGCCGCTGGCGCGCGGCAGCACCACCAGCAGCGCACGCTGCTGCAGGCGCTCGATGGCGTGGCGGGCTTCGTCGGCATCGGCGAAGCGGTGCAGGCGCTCGGCACGGGTGACCAGCTCGCCCAGGGTCTGCGGCCCGCGCAGCAGCAACAGGGCCAGCAGCACGGTCTGCTGCCGGGTCAGGTCCAGCGCGCTCTGCAGGCGGTGCTCGTAGCGGTCGGCGCGCGAGGAGAAGTGCTGGCGGGCCAGGCCCAGTGTTTCCAGCTGGCGCAGCGCATGCTCCACGCTGCCGGCGCTTACGTTCATCACCGGCTCGCGGGCGGTCTTCTGGTTGGCGGCCGATTGCGCGGCGTTGACCGTCAGCGGGTAGGTGTCCGGGGTGGTGGCTTCCTTCTCCACCAGGCAGCCCAGCAGGCGCGCCTGTACGGCATCCAGCAGCGGAACGTCGGGGGTCTGGGCAGGGTCGGTCATGGCGGCTTCCGGAAGACAACAGGTCAACCACCAAGCATAGCCGTCCCGGCGGCGCCTTTGCCGGTAAAATGGGCCGGTATATCTGATTGCCGGTGAATCCATGCGTCGTCCCGTTTCCTTGTCCCTGACCCTGCTCGCCACCGCGGCGCTGGGCCTGTCCGCCTGCAAGCGCGTGGAAGCGCCTGCCGAAGCCGCCACCCCGCAAGCGCCGGCCGCTGCCGCCAAGGCAGACGGTGCGCTCGACGCGACCGCCAACGACAACCTCAACGCCGTGCTGTGGATGCAGCGCGCGCAGGAATACAAGGCGATCACCGAGCAGACCTACCGCGCGGCCGCCGACCACCTGGACGTCGCGCTGAAGGAAGCCCACTGGGATGCGCTGGTGCCGGAAGAGCGCGGCAACGAGGCCAAGGGCCTGAAGCCGGCCGTGGTGCTGGACGTGGATGAGACCGTGCTGGACAACTCGCCCTACCAGGCGCGCCTGGTGCGTGACGGCAAGGAATACGACGAACTCAGCTGGGACCAGTGGGTCGCCGAAAAGAAGGCCAAGGCCATTCCCGGCGTGGTCGACTTCGCCAAGGCCGCCAACGCCAAGGGCGTGACCCTGCTGTACATCTCCAACCGCGCCGTACACCTGAAGGACGCGACCCTGGCCAATCTGCGCGAGCAGGGCCTGCCGGTGGCCGATGACAGCGTGTTCCTCGGTCTGGGTACCGTGGTCGAAGGCTGCGAGCAGGCCGGCAGCGAGAAGAACTGCCGCCGCCGCCTGGCCGGCCAGAAGTACCGCGTGCTGATGCAGTTCGGCGACCAGCTGGGTGACTTCGTGGAAGTGACCGCCAACACCAATGACGGCCGCGACGCGCTGCTGCAGCAGTATCACGACTGGTTCGGCGAGCGCTGGTGGATGCTGCCGAACCCGACCTACGGCGGCTTCGAGCCGGCGCAGTTCAACAACGATTACTCGCAGCCGCGCCAGGCCCGTCATGACGCCAAGCGCGCCGCGCTGGACTACGCGCCGTGAGCCGCGCCCCGCTGCCGCTGCGTGACGACGAGCGTCTGATCTTCGCGCTGGACGTGCCTGACCGCGTGCAGGCGCTGGAGTGGGTCGACCGCCTTGGCGACAGCGTGGCGTTCTACAAGATCGGCATGGAACTGCTCGCTTCCGGCGAGTACTTCCAGGTGCTGGACGAGCTGGCACGTCGCGACAAGCGCGTGTTCGTCGACCTCAAGTTCTTCGACATTCCGGCCACCGCCGCAGCGGTGATCAAGCGCCTGGCGCAGTGGCCGGTCAGCTACGCCACCATCCACGGCTGGCACCCGGCGATGATGGAGGCCTGTGCGGCCGCCAACAGCGGCGACATGCGCCTGCTGGCAGTGACCGTGCTGACCTCGATGGGCCGCCCGGACCTGGCACAGATGGGCATCGACCGCGAGCCGGTGGAGGTTGTGGTCGAACGCGCGCTGGCCGCACAGGCTGCGGGCATCGACGGTGTGATCGCTTCCGGCCAGGAAGCGGGTCCGATCCGTGCCGCGACCGGCGCCGGTTTCTCGATCGTCTGCCCGGGCATCCGTCCGGGTGGCCCGGTCGGCGATGACCAGAAGCGCACCGTGGGGGTGGCGCAGGCGTTTGCCGATGGCGCCGATGCCATCGTGGTCGGCCGTCCGATCCGCCTGGCGTCCGATCCGCAGGCCGCAGCACGGGCGATCCAGCAGGAAATCGCGACGGCTCTGGCCGCGCGCTGAGCCACGCTCCGACGACGGTCACGCCGGTACCACGAACGCCATCCCGCCGAATGCGGGGTGGCGTTCGCATTTGCGTCTGTTGCCCTGACGCACCCGACCCCAGCCCGGGAAACTGTGCGCCACATCGCGCCGCGCGGGTGGAGCGACCTCTATCACTCGGTGCACCAGCACGGACCGCGGCCGTGCCGGTTCCAACCATCGATAGAGGAATACACGGATATGTATCGCAGCACCTCTTTGCTGTTCGGCAGCCTGTTGGCCGCCGCCATCGTCTTTCCCGCTGCGGCGGCACCCCAGCCCCGCGAAGCGCCGCGCATCATCGGTGGCGAGGCTGCCAGGCCCGGTGACTACCCGTTCATGGTCAGCATCCAGCGCCTGTCGTATGGCGACAGTGACCACGGTCGCCACTGGTGTGGCGGCACGCTGATTTCCCCCTCATGGGTGCTGACGGCCTCGCACTGCGTGGAGGGTGATCGCCCCGGTGATCTCGCCGTGCTGGGCGGCGTCACTGCGCTGTCCACCGAACCGTCGGCACGCGCATCCAACGTCACGGCCATCCACGTGCATCCGGCGTTCAACAGCGGCAATTCGCTGGAGCATGACGTCGCCTTGATCCACCTGAGTGCGCCGTTGGCCGATGCGCAGCCGGTGGCGCTGCGGTTGCGGCCCGATGCCAGCTATCTCAAGCCAGGCAGGCAGTTCACGGTGATCGGCTGGGGCGACACCGATATCACCGACGGGCGCCTCTATCCCACCCAGCTGCAGACGGTGCAGACCCCGTTCGTGCCCTTCACCGAGTGCCAGCAGGCGTATGCGGGCGAGCTGGCACGCGGCAAGGTCATCTGCGCCGGCCGCGAGGGGATCGACAGCTGCCAGGGCGATTCCGGCGCTCCGCTGCTGCTGCGCCTGCGCGAGGGCTGGACCCAGTTCGGTGTCGTCAGCTGGGGCGAAGGCTGCGCGCTGGCCGGCTACCCCGGCGTTTATGCCCGAATCGCCGAAAAACATGCCGTAGATTTCATAGAAGCGGTCTGGAAACGCGATTGATTCAATAAAATCAATGGGTTGAATGATGTTTTGTCATGTGTTGCGTTAACTTTGCGGGCAGCGTAGGATCGCCGCCATCCGGTCTTCGGGCCGGACATGCGCCACAACACTGTCCACCGGCCTTGCGCCGGTTTGAAGAGTCTGCGATCCCTGTGATCCGGGCTCTTTTTTTTATCCGCCCGCTGTGGGGAGGCCCGTCGGCACATGGCGTGAATCCCCCGCGCAGCGCAGGCCATGGCAGAAACCGTGACGCCCCGGCTTGCCGCTGTCACGTCGCAGGCCGCAAGATGCGGACCGGTCCGGGGAGTCCGATTGCATGAGCGTTGTAGTGCGAGGAAGGTCTGCACGGGGATGGGGGCTGGCGGCCATGCTGCTGCTGGCCATCGCCGCGTGCCGTGAATCCGGCAGCGATCCGGCCGCCGCGCCGGCCGAGCCTGTCACCGCGGTACAGGCGATGGCGCAACGGCTGGCCGAGGACGACCTGGTCGGCTACGCAAAGCTGTCGGTGCCGCCCAGCCAGTACCAGCGCCTGCAGCAGGCCTGGGCCGATGGCCACAGCCAGTGGCCGCTGACCGGACTGCCGCTCGGCGACCAGCTGTTGCCGATGCTGGCGGCGCTGCGCGAGCCCGGCGCCAGCGCGCAGCTGCAGCGCAGTTTCGACCGCCAGCTGGCCGGCCAGGCCCGCGCCGTGCGCCAGGCCGCGCAGTCGATGGGCAACTTCGGCGTGCAGTACCTGCGGCACCAGAAGGGCTATACGCCCGGCCAGCAGGCGCACTACATCCAGCTGGTGCAGACGCTGGCGGCCTGGGCCCAGGACGCACCCATCAGCGACCGCGCCAGAGCCCGCAGCAGCATCGCTGCGCTCGTTGGTGCCGCGGCCGAGGTCGGTTTCCAGGACGACGCCGGTCTGCAGGCAGCTGGCATGGAAGGCAGCCTGCAGCAGCTGGCGCCGTTCATCCATACGGTGAAGGCCGTGCTGGCCAGCTATGGCCTGGGCGTGGACGAGGCGCTGCGCAGCGTGCGTGGTGAGCTGCTGTCGGTGGAGGGCGACAACGCCCTGGTGCGCCTGCAGTACGAGCTTGCCGGCCGCGCGATGACCGTGCAGGTGCCGCTGAGCCGGCGCGAGGGCCACTGGTACCTGACCCGCACCCTGGCCGATACCGACGCCCTGTTGCGCCAGGCAGATGCGGCGCGCGCGGCCGCCGCGCCAGAGCCTGTGCCCGCCCCCGCAACCGATGGGGAAGCGGCAACGCCATCGGCTAAGCCATAATGACGTCGATGTCGAAACAGAACCCGCTGCCGTTCCCCGGCGAAGAATCCCAGCAGACGCCCGCCGACACGGCGCCGGTGTCCCCCTCGACCGACGCCGGCACGCCGCCGGCGGCGACGCCCGTGCACGCGCGTCCTGCCGGCCGCCGCCCGCTGTGGGCGCGCCTGCTCGGGCGTCTGGTGGAACCCTGGCTGTCGCTGAAGATCGAGCCGGAAGACCCGGGCCAGTACAACGATGGCCGCCCGGTCATGTACGTGCTGGAAGACTACGGCCTGTCCAACGCGCTGATCCTGGACAAGGCCTGCCGCCAGGCCGGCCTGCCGTCGCCGCTGGTGCCGCTGGCCGGTGACCCCACCGGCCGCAAGCGCGCCTACCTGGCCCTGTCGCGCCGCAGCTCCAGCAACTCGCTGATTCCCGAGCAGCGCGGCGCCAAGACCCATTCCGATTCGCTGGCCAAGGTCCTGCAGGCCCATCGCGTGCGCGATGACCTGGATGTGCACCTGGTGCCGGTATCGATCTTCGTCGGCCGCGCCCCGGACAAGCAGAGCGGCTGGTTCGCCGTGCTGTTCTCGGAAAACTGGGCGCTGGTCGGCCGTTTCCGCCGCCTGCTCGGCCTGCTGCTGAACGGCCGCAACACCATCGTCCGCTTCGCACCGCCGATCTCGCTGCGCTCGACCATCGACGAGGGCCTGGAGCCCGAGCGTACGGTGCGCAAGCTGCAGCGCGTGCTGCGTACCCATTTCCGCCGCATCCGCGAGTCGGTGATCGGTCCTGACCTGTCGACCCGGCGCCTGCTGGTGGACCAGGTGCTGGCCGCCGAGACGGTGCGCGAAGCGATCGCCTCCCAGGCCAAGCGCGACAACAGCAAAACCAGCGATGCCTGGAAGAAGGCGCACGCCTACGCCTGGGAAATCGCCGCGGACTATTCCAGCCCGGTGGTGCGCTCGGCCAGCTTCATGCTCAGCCACGTGTGGAACCGCATCTACGCCGGCGTGCTGGTGCACCATCTGGACAAGTTCAAGGCCGCCGCGCCGGGCCACGAAGTGGTCTATGTGCCCAGCCACCGCAGCCACATGGACTACCTGCTGCTGTCCTACCTGCTGTACGACCGTGGCATCGTGCCGCCGCACATCGTCGCCGGCATCAACCTGAACCTGCCGGTGGTCGGCACCCTGCTGCGCAAGGGCGGTGCGTTCTTCATCCGCCGCTCGATCCGTGGCAACGCGCTGTACTCGGCGGTGCTCAGCGAGTACGTGGCGCAGCTGGTCGCAGGCGGCTACTCCATCGAATACTTCGTCGAGGGTGGGCGCTCGCGTACCGGCCGCCTGCTGCAGCCCAAGGGCGGCATGATCTCGATGACCCTGCGCGCGTTCCTGCGCCAGCCGCGCAAGCCGGTGCTGTTCCAGCCCATCTACATCGGCTACGAGAAGCTGATGGAGGGCGGCAGCTACCTGGATGAACTGTCCGGGCGGCCGAAGGAAAAGGAATCGATCTGGCAGCTGCTGTGGGGCATCCCCAAGGTGCTCAAGCAGAACTACGGCCAGGTGGTGGTGAACTTCGGCGAACCGATCGCGCTGAACGATGTGCTGGCCGAGAAGGCCCCGGAGTGGGGTGGCGAGGCGGTGTCCGAGGACGAGAAGCCCTCGTGGCTGTCGACCACCGTCGACACCCTGGCCGAGCGCATCCAGGTGCGCATCAACGGCGCGGCCGACGTCAATCCGATCAACCTGCTGGCGCTGGCCCTGCTGTCCACGCCCAAGCACGCGATGGGCGAGGCCGACCTGATCGCGCAGATCGAACTGTGCAAGACCCTGCTGGTGGAGATGCCGTATTCGGGCCGGGTGACGGTGACCCCGCACTCGCCGGAGCGGATCATCGCCCACGCCGAAGAGATCAACGTTCTTACCCGCATCAAGCACCCGCTGGGCGACGTGCTCAGCGTCAGCGGCGATACCGCGGTGCTGCTGAGCTACTTCCGCAACAACGTGGTGCACCTGTTCACCGCGTCGTCGTGGGTGGCCTGCTGCTTCCAGAACAATCGCCGCATGAGCCGCACCGGCCTGGTGCAGCTGGGCCGCACGGTGTACCCGTTCCTGCAGGCCGAGCTGTTCCTGCCGTGGACCGAGGACGAGTTCGCCCAGCGTATCGACCAGACCATCGACGTATTCGTGCGTGAGGGCCTGCTGCAGAACGTCAACGAAGACGACGGCGGCATCCTCGCGCGCAACACCGGGCAGACCGACGAAGTGTTCCGCCTGCGTGCAATCGGCCATTCGCTGCAGCAGGCGTTCGAGCGCTATTACATCGCCATTTCGGTGCTGGTGAAGAACGGCCCGGGCACGCTCGGCGCCGCCGAGCTGGAAAGCCTGTGCCAGCAGGCCGCGCAGCGCCTGAGCCTGCTCTATGCGCCGGCCGCGCCGGAGTTCTTCGACAAGTCGCTGTTCCGCGGGTTCATCCAGAAGCTGCGCGAGCTGCGCCTGGTGTGGCCGGACGAGAACAGCAAGCTGCTGTTCGACGAGCGCCTGGATGCCTGGGCCAAGGATGCCAAGTTCATCCTCGGCCGCGAGCTGCGCCACACCATCGAACGGGTCAGCCCGGAAGCCGCGCGCCCGGACGAACCGGCACCGCAGGATTGAACCTGCGGCGCCTGTCGGGCCTGGCCGCGTTGATCGCGGCCGCAGGCCTTGCGGCTGCTTCGGTGCAGGCTGCAGAGGTCTGCGTGGACGATAACCTGCCCGGGCGGCTGGCCGATGCGCCGGTGCGCCTGTGTATCGAGGCAAAGGCCGGGCAACCGGCGCGCTACCGTCTGTGGCTGGCTGGCGAGTTGCGTATCAGCGGTGATGAACCCGCTGCTCGGCAGGGTCTTGGCGGGGACTGGTACGGCCATCCACTGGGGCTGCGCTGTGCCGGTGTGGGCAACGTGCGCCGCTGTGACCTGAGCGTGGATGGCGAGGCGGCCTGGAGTGCTGAGCTGGCGCTGCCGCGTTGATGCGCGGCCCCATCCACGCATGGCGTGGATCTACCGGGATGTCCCGGGCATGGCGTGGATCCATGGATTGCCGGATCGCGTCATCCACGCAGGGCGTGGATCTACCGGGATGTCCCGGCATGGCGTGGATCCATGTGGTGCCGGATCGCGTCATCCACGCATGGCGTGGATCTACCTGACTTCGGGGCGGGCGAGGGCCTGCAGTAGATCCACGCCATGCGTGGATGGGCCACCGGTTACGCCGGCTCGTCCGGAATCTGCAGGCTTTCCAGCTTGGTGATGCAGTCCTTCAACTGCAGCTTGCGCCGCTTCAGGCGTTTGAACTCCAGCTCATCTTCGCCGTTGGCGGCCATGCGCGCGATCTGTTCATCCAGCGACCGGTGCTCGGCGCGCAGGGTGAGCAGGCGTTCGACGATTTCGGCGGGGTTGTAGGTGTCCACGGTCTCCGAGCATACACAGCGACGATGACTACCGGGAGAGGGGAATCCCGACCCCGGGTCCAGGCTGCCGCAAGCCGGTAGAATGGCGCCATGTCCGCCGTGATCTCCCTGCCCGATCCCCCGCAGCGCGCTTCGCGCGATCCGCGCGTGGCCGGGCACGGGGCGGACAAGCTGGGCAAGCGCCTGCGCCGCCAGGTCGGCCAGGCCATCGCCGACTTCGGCATGATCGAAGCAGGCGACAAGGTCATGGTCTGCCTGTCCGGCGGCAAGGACAGCTACACCCTGCTGGACCTGCTGCTGCAGCTGCAGAAAAAGGCGCCGGTGCCGTTCGAACTGGTAGCGGTGAACCTGGACCAGAAACAGCCCGGTTTCCCCGGGCACGTCCTGCCGGAGTACCTGGCCGGGCTGGGCGTGCCGTACCAGATCATCGAACAGGACACGTATTCGGTGGTCAGCCGGGTCATCCCGGAAGGCCGGACGATGTGTTCGCTGTGCTCGCGCCTGCGCCGTGGCGCGCTGTACAACCACGCCAAGGTGCACGGCTTCAGCAAGATCGCCCTGGGCCATCATTGCGATGACGTGGTGGCCACGTTTTTCCTGAACCTGTTCCACCATGCCAAGCTGGCCGCCATGCCACCGAAGCTGCTCAGCGACGATGGACAGCACGTGGTGATCCGCCCGCTGGCGTACGTGCGCGAGCACGACATCGCGCAGTACGCGCAGGCCCGCCGTTTTCCGATCATCCCCTGCACCCTGTGCGGCAGCCAGGAAAACCTGCAGCGTCGGCAGGTCGGCCTGATGCTCAAGCAGTGGGACCAGGATCATCCCGGGCGCATCGAACAGATCGCACGTGCGATGGCCGACGTGCGACCTGCGCAGCTGGCCGATGCCGCCCTGTTCGATTTCATGGCCCTGGGCCGCCGTGGCGATGCGGCGCATGCCGATGCCTGGCTGGCCGACGCAGTTCCCGAGACGCCTGCCGTTTAAGGTCGGGCGCCCTTCTTCTTCAGACACCGGAATTCCATGTTCTTTCGCAACCTGACGTTCTTCCGCTTCCCGACCTCCACTGATTTTTCCGAAGTCGATACCCTGCTGCCGCACGCCCTGCTCAAGCCGGTCGGCGCGCTGGAAATGAACTCGCGTGGTTTCATCTCGCCGTTCGGCCGCGAAGAGAAGGAAGCTCTTTCGCACCGCATTGCCGAACACCTGTGGCTGACCGTCGGTGGCGAGGACAAGATCCTGCCCGGCGCGGTGGTCAACGACCTGCTCGAGCGCAAGCTGGAAGAGATCGAAGAGAAGGAAGGCCGCCGCCCCGGTGGCCGCGAGCGCAAGCGCATGAAGGACGACCTGCTGCATGAACTGCTGCCGCGCGCCTTCGTGAAGTCCTCGCGCAACGATGCCTTCATCGACCAGTTGCACGGCTACGTGGTGGTGGACACCTCCAGCCGCAAGACCGGCGAATACTTCATGTCCGACATCCGTGGCCTGCTCGGCAGCTTCCCGGCGATGCCGCTGAATGCCGAAGTCGCGCCGCGCTCGATCCTGACCGGCTGGATCGCCGGCGAGCCCCTGCCCACCGGCTTCAGCCTGGGCGAAGAGTGCGAGATGAAGGACCCGGTGGAAGGCGGCGCGGTGGTCAAATGCCAGCACCAGGAACTGCGCTGTGACGAGATCGACAAGCACCTGGACGCCGGCAAGCAGGTGACCAAGCTGGCCCTGGTGTTCGAGGACAACCTGTCCTTCGTGCTGGGCGACGACCTGATCGTGCGCAAGCTGAAGTTCCTGGACGGCGCGCTGGACCAGCTGGAGCACGCGGACGAAGACGGCCGCCGTGCCGAGTTCGACGCCCGCTTCGCCCTGCAGAGCGCAGAGATCCGTCGCCTGTTCCTGCTGCTTGAAGAAGCCTTCAAGCTCAGCAAGGCTGACTGAACAGGCAGGCCGTCGGCCGCCGGTCATCCGGCGGCCCCGCACGGCGCTATGCTGGGACCATGAGCCGTCTGCTGCGCCGCCTGATCTCGCCGGTCCCTGCCGCCACCGTACAGCGCGACACCGTTCGCCTGCGGCTGGAGGATGTCGAGATCGAGGTACTGCGCGTGCGCGATCCGCGCGCGCGCCGGATCAAGCTCAGCGTCGATGAGCGCGGTGCACGACTGACGTTGCCGCCGCGCGCCAGCCTGGTGATGGGCGAGCGTTTCCTTGAACAGCATCGCGACTGGCTGGGCCTGCAGCTGCGCCTTTACCAGGGGCATGGACTGCCCGCCGCGTTGCAGCCCGGCGTTGAAGGTGTGCTGCCGCTGCGCGGCGAACTGTTGCCGCTGCGTTGGCAGGAAGGCCGCTACGCACGACTGGAAATCGACGAACACGGCGCCTGCGTGCAATGGCCGAGCCGTGGCGGCGATGCCACGCTGCGCCGCCTGCTGCGCGAGTTCTACGAAGCACAGACCCGCGCCGATGTCGGCCGCTGGCTGCCGAAGTACCTGCCCGGTCTGCCGCGCGCGCCCAGCCGCCTGCGCTTGAAGGTGATGTCCTCGCAATGGGGCTCGCTGGCCCCCGATGGCAGCATGGCGTTGGACCTGGCCCTGGTACTGGGCAGCCCCGCCGCGTTCGAGTACGTGCTGGTGCACGAACTCTGCCACCTGATCCAGGCCAACCACTCGCCCGCGTTCTGGCACGAAGTGGAACAACGCTTCCCCGACTGGCGAGCGCAGCGCGACTATTTCCAGCTGGAAGGGCGCAGATTGAAAGCAATGCTTCGGCAGCTGCTGTAGCGCAGTGCTTTTGTAGTGCCGAGCCATGCTCGGCTATCGCGCGCGGCGCGGATGTTCAGCCACCGCGACCAAGAGCAGCCGAGCATGGCTCGGCACTACAAAAGCGCGCACAGCGCGCGACCCGCTTTGCTCCTGCTCTTCTTTTTCTCTTCCGTGGCTGGACGCGCACGGAAACTGTCTGAGGTCGGGCGGGTGGGTCATGCAGGGGCGTTGGCGCCATGGATGGCGCCATCGAGCTTACATGGATGTACTTGCAGCGTCCCCTGCATGGCCCACCCGCCCGGCCAAACACAGCTTTTGATTTGAACGGCCACCACGAGGGGCTCAGCCGTTGGCCGAAAACCTCATCGACCCACGCGCAATGCCGCCGCCTCCGCCCATCGCGCCGCCACCCGCGGAGCGGTGATGCACACCGCCTGATCGGTCACCGTGGTCACTGCCCGTTCCAGCAGCTGGATGTCCGCTTCGTGCTGGCGCGCCACATGCGGATCCTCGAAGAAGATCGCACGCTGGCAACGACCTTCCAGCACGCGGTCGGCAATCTGCGCATCGCCGCCCATCGGACCGCTCTGGTAACGCGTCACCCACGCCGTATCCGCGGGCCAGCCGCGGCTCCAGGCCAGCTCGTTCAAGCGCTGGCCGGTGGTGCCGGTAGCTACGCGTTCGCCGAAGCGCGCCAGTACGTCGAAGTGTTCGTCGGCGAACGCCAGCATCGCCGGCTTCATCGCATCGTGCGCGATCAACGCCAGCGTCTGCCCTTCGAACGCATGCAGGTCGTCGGCGCCGGCATCGGCGGCCAGGCCCGCATGGACGCGCTCCACCTCGATCCAGTCGCGGGCGGTGGCCACGGTGGAAATGAAAGGCTTGCCGTGGATCACGCACTGGCGCTTGAGCGCGGTCGCCTCGGGGAACACCGAGGAAGGATCCACCGGATCCATCAGGTAGACCGCACCGTCCAGCGTACGCTCGGCGCCCATGCCCACCACTTCGGCCACCAGCTTCATCAACCCGCCTTCGCGACCGTACGGATAGCGCTGCAGGCCGTCGTAACCGGCAAGGAAACCGTTGCGCTGGATCGCATCGTGGGTACGTCCGACCGCACACAGCGTCACGCCCAGTTCGCGCAGCCCGGGTTCGCTGGCGCGCAGCCAGCGGAACAGTGCCGCGCGCGCGTCGTTGTGATGGAGACGGTTGGCGGCCAGGCCGATGCGCATCGAAAGCTCCGGGATCGGTAGAAGCGGCAGTGTATGTCGCTATTGACGGTTTCGGAGGGTTTTACACATTTCCTCATTGTTGCTGGGAAGCGCGTCGCTAGCGTGACGGGAGGTCGTACCGCGATGCGGCCATGCCCCTGCCTGCGACATGAGGATGTCCACCGTGAATGTCGCTGGCCCGTTGGCCCGCATCGTCGCCCTGTCGCTGTTGTCAGCACAGGCCTGGGCCGGACAGTGCGAAGGCCCCATCCTGCTTGCCTACCCCGCTGACCGCGCACCGTTGTCATCCAGTCTGGACGACACGCCACAGGGCCTGGTGGCGGTCTACCTGGCGCTGCTGCAGGAGCAGTACCCCACGCTGCGCGCCACACCGGTCGCGGCGACGGCGCTGGCCGCCGGCGCGCTGCCTGCCGGGACCCACGCCGTGCTCGGCTGGCCGCGCGCGCAGAAGCCGAAAGGCTGGGTGGCCAGCGTGCCCTACCTGCAGGTGCCGCAGGTGATCGTGCGACGCCCCGACGCGCTGCCGATCATCGGCCTCGACGGACTGCACGGCCGCGGCGTGGCCAGCCCCGACATCGTGCCACTTGCCCGGATGCTGGAGGAGTCGGGTGCGGCCGTGCCGCTGCTGCAGGTGGCGACATTGGACACGGCACTGCGGCTGCTGAGCAGCGGCCAGGTCGATGCGGTGGTGGGCAACCTGGTGGACGTGGAAGCCACGCTGCGCAATCAGCCGGGCGACGCGCTGGACGTGGCAGCGCCGGCCGGCTTCAGCGATGCACTGGTATTGGCCGCACTGCCGGCGTGCGCGCATCTGGTGGCCCGCTTCAACCAGCTGCAGGCAGGCATGACACAGGAGCAGCGCGAGGCATTGCGGGCACGCTGGATCGTGACGTCCCCTCGTCGCGGCCACGCGCCGGTGTCGCCCCTGCGCGGGTCGATCGCCGTGCTGCTGGTGCTGCTGACACTGTGCCTGGTGTATGCGTTCGGCTACTGGCGGCTGCACCGCGAAGGCCTGCGCAGGCAGGCGCTGGAACATCGCCTGCAGGAGGTCACCGCCAACCTGCCGGCGGTGGTGTACCAGGCGCGGCGCAGCAGCACCGGCGAGTACAGCGTTCCCCACATTGCCGGCGACGTGCATGCCCTGTTCGGGATCAGCGTGGATACCGCGCGGGTCGACCATGGCAGTCTGCTGGCCGCAGTCCATCCGCAGGACCGCCGCTCGGTGCTGGCCTGCGTCGATGCCGCCGCACTGGTGCGCGGGCCGATCGACATCACCTTCCGCACGCGCGGCCCCAACGGCTGGCGCTGGGTACGTTCGCACGGGCGACCGATTGCCTGCAGCGACAGCGGCGTGGAATGGAGCGGATACTGGATGGATGTCACCGAGGCGCGCGCACGTACGCAGGCGTTGAACGATGCCCGGCGTGATGCGGAGCAGGATGCCGCCGCGAAGACCCATTTCCTGGCCACCATGAGCCACGAGATCCGCACGCCGATGAGCACCCTGCTGGGGATGCTGGAGCGCTTCGGCGGCAGCGCACTGGATGCGCGCCAGCGCCAGGTACTGGCGACCATCGATGATGCCGCGCAGATGCTGCGACAGATCCTCGATGACGTGCTGCACAGCCAACGCCTGCAGTCCGGCCCACAGCCGCCGCAGTGCCTGCCCACCGACCTGGCCGAGCTGCTGCGGGCGGTGCAGCGTCTGCTGGTACCGGTGGCGGCAAGCAAGGGGCTGCATCTGCGCTGCGAGGTGGATCCCGCGCTGCAGCGTGGGTCGTTGGCCGATGCGCTGCGCCTGCGCCAGATCCTGTTCAACCTGGCGGGCAATGCGCTGAAATTCACCCTGCAGGGCGGAGTGGACCTGCAGGTGCGGGTGCTGCAGCAGCGCGAGCACGGCCAGCAGCTGCGGCTGCAGGTGACCGATACCGGAGTGGGCATCAGCCACGAGCGCCAGCGGGCGGTGTTCGCAGCGTTTACCCAGGCCGATGCATCCACCACCCGGCGCTTCGGCGGCAGCGGCCTGGGCCTGGCGATCTGCCGTGAGCTGGCGGCGTCGATGGGCGGACAACTGCACCTGTGCAGCACGCCGGGCGCGGGCACCACGGTGTGGCTGGACCTGTACCTGCCGGCCTGCGAGGCGCCATCGGCGGGGCCTCGTGATGGCGCGGCTGGCCTGCAGGTGTTGCCGCCGGTGCGGGTACTGGTTGCCGAAGACCATCCCACCAACCTGCAGTTGCTGGTGCAGCGGCTGCAGGAACTGGGCCTGCAGGTGCATGCCACCGCCAATGGCGAGCAGGCCTGGCAGGCGTGGCAGACGCAACGGTTCGCGCTGGTCATCACCGACTGCCACATGCCGGGCATGGATGGCTTTGCCCTGGCCCGCGCGATCCGCGCCGATCCGCGTGCCGATGCGGCAAGGGTGCCGATCATCGCGTTGACCGCCAGCGTGCTCGACAGTACCCGTCAGGCCTGCCTCGACGCTGGCATCGATCGTTTCATCGCCAAGCCGGTCGAGCGCGACGCACTGCACGCCACGCTCGCCGCGGTGCTGACACCGCTGGCCGGTCTGTCAGTGCGCCAGTAGCCGGACGATGCTGGCGGCGGCGTCGCGACCTTCGGCCACCGCGGTCACCACCAGGTCGGCACCACGCACCGCGTCGCCACCGGCGAACAGGCGGGGATGGGCGGTCTGGAAGGGCAGCTTGCCCTTGCCCCCGGCGAGGATGCGGCCATTGGCCTGGCCCTCCACGCCGTGCTCGGCCAGCCACGACGGCACGCTGGGCGAGAAACCGAACGCGATGATCACCACGTCCGCTTCCAGCAGCGACTCGCTGCCCTCGATCTGCACCGCGTTCTGGCGGCCGTTGGCATCGGGCTCGCCCAGCCGCGTCTCGATGACCGTCACCCCGATCACTTCGTCATCGGCGCCGGCTTCGATCGACAGCGGCTGGCGGTTGAACAGGAAGCGCACGCCTTCCTCGCGCGCATTGGCCACTTCGCGCGCGCTGCCCGGCATGTTGGCTTCATCACGGCGGTAGGCGCAGGTGACCTTGGCCGCGCCCAGCCGCACCGCACTGCGCACGCAGTCCATGCCGGTGTCGCCACCGCCGAGGACCACCACGCGCTTGCCATTGAGGTCGGGCAGGGCGATCTGGTCTTCCCAGCCGGCGATCGGCCGGCCCTGCGGATCATCGCCGCCGACGATGCGGCTGTTCTGCACCAGGAACGGCAGTGCCGGCAGCACGCCCTTCAGGTCCTGGCCGTCCAGGCCACCATCGGTGTAGCGATAGGCGCCGGTACCGACGAATACCGCATCATGGGTGTCCAGCAGCTGCTGCAGGCTGACGTCGCGGCCGATCTCCACGCCGAGGCGGAACTGCACGCCCATGCCTTCGAGCACATCGCGGCGGCGGCGGATCACGTCCTTGTCCAGCTTGAAGCTGGGGATGCCGAACTGCAGCAGGCCACCGACCTGCTCGTAGCGGTCGTAGACCACAGCGGTGATGCCGGCATGCGCCAGGCGGTCGGCACAGGCCAGGCCCGCTGGGCCGGCACCGATCACGGCCACCGTGTGGCCGGTGGGCTGCACCGCCGTCATGTCCGGCCGCCAGCCGGTGGCCAGTGCCGTGTCGACGATGTACTTCTCCACTGCGCCGATGGTGACCGCGCCGAACTCCTCCAGCGTGCAGCTGCCTTCGCACAGACGGTCCTGCGGGCACACCCGGCCGCACACTTCCGGCAGCGGGTTGGTGCTGTGGCACAGCGTGGCCGCTTCATGGATGCGGTTTTCCTGCACCAGCTGCAGCCATTGCGGAATGGCGTTGTGCACCGGGCACTTCCAGCTGCAGTACGGGTTGCCGCAGTCCAGGCAACGGCCGGCCTGGTACTGCGCGTCTTCCTTGCCGAACTTTCCGTACAGCTCACCCCAGTCGCCGGAGGTGCGCAGTTCGACCGGGATGCGCTGCGGCATGGTCCGGGGCAGGTCGAGGAACTGGAAGGCGTGCTTGCGGCTCATGATCGTCTCGGCAGTGCGGTGCGCGCGCTCACGCGGCGCGGCGCAGGGTTTCGGTCAGCGACTCGATGCTGGCGGCCTTGGGTTTGACCAGCCAGAACTTGCCGATGTAATCGCGGAACTCATCCATGATCTGCTGCGCCCAGATGCTGCCGGTCAGCTCGCGATGACGGCCGATCAGACGGTGCAGGTGCTGGCGGTAGTTCTCGAAGCCCTCGGCGGACACGCGATGGATGTCGATCAGCTCGTGGTTGTAGCGGTCGACGAAATCGCGGTCCACATCCAGCACGTAGGCCAGGCCGCCGGTGAAACCGGCACCGAAGTTGAGGCCGACCTTGCCCAGCACCAGCACCACGCCGTCGGTCATGTACTCGCAGCAGTGATCGCCTGCGCCTTCCACCACCGCCAGTGCGCCGGAGTTGCGCACGGCGAAACGTTCACCGGCGCGGCCAGCGGCGAACAGCTCGCCACCGGTTGCACCGTACAGGCAGGTGTTGCCGATGATCGCGGTGCTGCGTGCCTCGAAGCGTGCGCCACGCGGCGGACGCACCACCAGTCGGCCACCGGCCATGCCCTTGCCGACGTAGTCGTTGGCTTCACCTTCCACTTCCAGGTGCAGGCCGCCGACGTTGAAGGCACCGAAGCTCTGCCCGGCGCTGCCACGGAAGCGCAGTTCCAGCGGCGATTCGGCCATGCCCTGGTTGCCATGCGCGCGCGCCACGGCGCCGGCCAGGCGGGTGCCGATGCTGCGGTCGGTGTTGTGGATCAGGAAGCGGTGTTCGCCGCCGCGCTTGTGCTCGATGGCTTCGGCCAGCAGGCCGTCCATCTGCGTGGCCAGGCTGTCCGGTGATTCGTACAGGCGCTGTGCGGCGCAGTGGCTGCCCGGGTAACTGGCGTCGGCCAGCAGCCGCGACAGATCCACGCGCACGTCTTCGCGTGGCGAGACCTCAAGCTGGCGCAGCAGGTCGGTACGGCCGACGATCTCCTGCAGCGAGCGTGCACCCAGCACCGACAGCCAGCCGCGCACTTCCTCGGCCAGCAGGCGGAAGAAGTTCTCCACGCGCTCGGGTTGGCCGGTGAAGTGGTTCTCGCGCAGGCGTTCGTCCTGGGTGGCCACGCCGGTGGCGCAGTTGTTCAGGTGGCAGATGCGCAGGTACTTGCAGCCCAGCACGATCATCGGCGCGGTGCCGAAGCCGAAGCTGTCCGCGCCCAGCAGCGCCGCCTTGACCACGTCCAGGCCGGTCTTCAGGCCGCCGTCGGTCTGCAGCAGGGTGCGCCCGCGCAGGTCGTTGGTCACCAGCGCCTGGTGCGCCTCGGCGATGCCCAGTTCCCACGGCACGCCGGCATAGCGGATCGAACTGACCGGCGACGCGCCGGTGCCGCCGTCGTGGCCGGAAATGGTGATCAGGTCGGCACCGGCCTTGACCACGCCCGCGGCGATCGTGCCGACGCCGGCATGGCTGACCAGCTTCACCGACACCAGTGCGGTCGGGTTGACCTGCTTGAGGTCGTAGATCAGCTGCGCCAGGTCTTCGATGGAGTAGATGTCGTGGTGCGGCGGCGGCGAGATCAGGCCGATGCCGGGCTTGGCATAGCGCAGGCGCGCGATCAGTTCATTGACCTTGTGCCCGGGCAGCTGACCGCCTTCGCCGGGCTTGGCGCCCTGGGCGACCTTGATCTGCAGCACTTCGGCGTTGACCAGGTATTCGGCGGTGACGCCGAAGCGGCCCGACGCCACCTGCTTGATCTTGCTGCGCTTGTCGGTGCCATAGCGCGCCGGGTCTTCGCCACCTTCGCCGGAATTGCTGCGGCCGCCGAGGCGGTTCATCGCAATCGCCAACGCCTCATGTGCCTCGGGCGAGAGCGCACCGAGGCTGATCGCTGCGGTATCGAAGCGCGGGAACAGCTCGCTCGCCGGTGCGACCTCGTCCAACGGTGTCGGCGTCGCCGCCGGCACCAGCTGCAGCAGATCGCGCAGCGCCGAGGGCGGGCGTGCATGCACGGCATCGCAGTACTGCTGCCACGCACGCGGGTCACCGCTGCGCGCCGCGCGCTGCAGGGTGGTCACCACGTCCGGGTTGTACATGTGGTATTCGCCGCCGTGCACATACTTCAGCAGGCCGCCGACATCCACGCCCTGCTGCGCATCCCAGGCCTGCGCGCACAGTTCGCGTGCATCGGCATCCAGGCGTGCGAAACCGGCGCCACCGATGCGCGAGGCGGTATCGGGGAAGCACAGGTCGACGACCTCCGGCTCCAGGCCGATGATCTCGAACAGCTGCGCGCCGCGATAGCTGGCCACGGTGCAGATGCCCATCTTCGAGATGATCTTCGACAGGCCCTTGTAGATGCCCTTGCGGTAGCGGCGGCCGATCTGCGACTGCTCACCGCCCTTGCTGAGCTTGAGGATGCCGCGACGGCCGAGGTCGAACAGGGTCTGGTAGGCCAGGTACGGATAGACGGCCGTGGCACCGAAGCCGAGCAGGCAGGCCATGTGGTGCGCATCGCGCGCGGTGCCGGTCTCGACGATCAGGTTGACGTCGCAGCGCAGGCCCAGCTGTGACAGGTGGTGGTGGATGGCACTGGTGGCCAGCAGGGCATGCACCATCGGCCGCCCGGCCACCGGGTAGCGGTCGGACAGCAGCAGCATCACCATGCCATCGCGCGCGGCCTGTTCGGCTTCGGCGCAGATGCGTTCGATGCCCGCACGCAGGCCTTCCTCTTCGCTGTAGGACAGGTCGAGCAGGCGGTTGGCCTGCACGTACTGGTCCATCTTCAGCAGCTGGCGCAGCTTGCGCTGGCTCAGCACCGGCGAATTGAGGATGACGTGGTTCACCGTCTCCGGGCCGGCATGGAAGATGTTGGTCTCCTTGCCGAGCTGGGTGGACAGGGACATCGCGCAGTCTTCGCGCAGCGGGTCGATCGGCGGGTTGGTGACCTGCGCGAAGGCCTGGCGGAAATAGTCGTACAGCGGACGGCTGCGCTGGCTGAGCACGGCCATCGGCGTGTCATCGCCCATCGAGCCGGTGGCTTCCTGTTCGGTCTCGGCCAGCGGCCGCAGCACCTGCTCCACTTCCTCGCTGCTGAGCTGGTACAGCTTGTGGTAACTGCGCAGGGTGCTTTCGTCGAAGGGTTCCTCCACCAGCGAGGGATCGATCAGTTCGGTCTGCAGGTAGGTGACGCCCTGCTGCAACCACTGCTTGTACGGTGCACGGCCGCGGTTGATGCGGTCGATGGCCTCCGAATCGAGCAGGTCACCGCGCTTGAGGTCGATGGCGATCATCTCGCCCGGGCCGAGCTTGCCCTTGCGCACCACGCGCTCGGTCGGCACTTCCCACACGCCTGCTTCGGAGGCGACCAGGAAGTGGCGATCGGCAGTCAGCATCCAGCGCGCCGGGCGCAGGCCGTTGCGGTCGAGGGTGCACACGGCGTAGCGGCTGTCACAGGCAACGATGCCGGCCGGGCCGTCCCACGGTTCGCTGTTGAGGCCGTGGAATTCGTAGAACGCGGCCAGGTCCGGGTCCTTGAATTCCAGCGACTGCGTGGCCGGCGGCACCAGGATGCGCAGTGCCTGGATCAGCTCCATGCCCGCCGACACCATCAGTTCCAGCATGTTGTCCAGGCTCTGCGAATCCGAGCCGTGCATGGAGATGACCGGGTCGAATTCGCCGATATCGAAGCGCGGCGTCTTCCACACCTTGCTGCGTGCCTGCGCCCAGCGGCGGTTGCCTTCGATGGTGTTGATCTCGCCGTTGTGGGCGAGCATCCGGAACGGGTGTGCCAGCGGCCAGCGCGGCAGCGTATTGGTGGAGAAGCGCTGGTGGAACACGATGGCGCTGGAGGCCAGTTCGCGGCGCTGCAGGTCCGGGAAGAAGCGGCTGAGCTTGTCCGGCAGCACCATGCCCTTGTAGCTGATGGCGTTGGGGCTGAGCGTGGTGACGTAGTAGTCGGCGTGCGCGCGCAGCTGCTGCTCGCTGCGGCGACGGGCCAGGAACAGGGCCAGGCCGAAGCCGGCGTCATCCTGGCCGACGCCGGCATCGACGAATACCTGTTCGATGCGCGGCAGGGTGTCGCGCGCCAGTTGCCCGCAGACGCTGTCGTCGGTCGGTACTTCGCGCCAGCCGGCCACCTTGCAGCCGACCGCCTCGATCTGCTGCTGCAGCTGTGCACGGCAGGCCTGCGCGGCGTCGGCATCGTGCGGCAGGAAGACCAGGCCGGCGGTGAAGCGCGCGCCGACGGCAATGCCCGCTTCACTGGCCAGCAGTTTCAGGAAGGCATCGGGGCGGCGCAGCAGCAGGCCGCAGCCATCACCGGTCAGGCCGTCGGCGGCGACACCACCACGGTGGGTCATGCGCGAAAGCGCGGCGATGGCGGTATCGACCAGCAGGCGCGAAGGCTGGTCGTCGAGCTGGGCGACCATGCCAAATCCACAGGCATCGCGCTCGGAGCGCGGGTCGTAAAGCCCTTGGCGGTTGCGGGGGGCCATCTCTACCTCGATGCAGATTGAAATGAACGGGGACACTCCTGCCCGCCCAATCCCTGGAGCGCATCGTGAGGCCACCGGATGCCTCGACTAGATCACAGGTTGCTGCAACGCCGCAATACACGGTTGCAGGCGCAACCAAAGCGCCGGCAAACGCTTGCCGGCGCGGGATGGGTCAGCCGCAGCGGACGCCGCTGACCACGTCCTTTGCGTCCACCTCGATGTTCAGGCGGTCGCCCACGAATTCCATCGTGGTGACGTCATTGGGGTGCAGTACGCGCAGCTGGGTCGCGGCGGAATCTTCCTGGGCCTGCTTGCCCAGCGCATCGGTGTAGGCCTGGCCGACCAGGCTCTGCACCTGGCTGGCGTCGCAGTTGCCGACCGGCGGTGCTTCGGTGGCCTTGCCGGCTTCGTCGGCCGGAGCCTTGGCAGCCTCGGCGGCCTGCTGTGCGTGGGCGGTGGCCGAGTCCTGCTCATCCAGCGACGGCGCCTGGCAGGCGGTCAGGGCCAGCACGGCCGGCAGCAGCAGGGCGGAGAGGGAACGGGCGCGGATCGGGAACGACATCATGACTCCGGAAGGGAAGGGACGGTGAAAGGCCGAGCATAGCGGCGAACCCACCCTCACGTGTTTGTCTTGCGTTATTGACGTGGCCACGCCGCCCCGCTCGGCAGACTGACGGCATGCCCGCTACCCCCACCCCCGAACGCCAGGCCGCGCGCGCCGCCGGCCTGCGCTACGTCGATGACACCCAACCCGGTTTCAGCCGCGTCCGCGCTGGCAAAGGCTTCTCCTATCGCGATGCCGACGGTCATGCCATACGCGATGCCGCCACACTGCAGCGCATCCGCTCGCTGGCCGTGCCCCCGGCCTACACCGCCGTGTGGATCTGCGCCCATGCCAACGGCCATCTGCAGGCCACCGGCCGCGACGCGCGCGGGCGCAAGCAGTACCGCTACCACGCCGATTGGGCGGCGGTGCGTGATGCCGGCAAGTTCGACCGCATCATCGCCTTCGGCCAAGCGTTGCCGGCGCTGCGACGGCGCCTCGGCCGCGACCTCAAGCGCAGTGGCTTCCCACGCGAGAAGGTGCTGGCGGTGGTGGTCGCGCTGCTGGCTGACACGCTGGTGCGGGTTGGCAACGAGACCTATGCGCAGGAGAACAAGTCGTACGGCCTGACAACGCTGCGCAACCGTCACCTGGACCTGCTTCGGGGTGGCCGGGTGCGCATGCGCTTCCGCGGCAAGTCCGGCCAGTTGCATGAGGTGACGGTGGGCGACCGTCGGCTGGGCGCGCTGGTACGCAGCGTGCAGCAGCTGCCGGGGCAGGCCCTGTTCCAGTACCGCGACGATGAGGGGGTCGTGCAGCCCGTGGATTCGGGCGCGGTGAACGACTACCTGCGCGAGGTGATGGGCGAAGACTTCACCGCCAAGGACTTCCGCACCTGGGGCGGAACGCTGGCCGCCGTGCAGACCTTCGCCGCCACCGAGCTGCCAGAACCGGCCAGCCAGCGCGCGCTGGCCAAGGCGCAGCGCGAAGTGGTGTGCCAGGTGGCGGCACGGCTGGGCAATACCCCTGCGGTATGCCGCAAGGCTTACATCGACCCGTGCGTGTTCGCCGGGTGGGAGCGCGGCGAGCTGGCCTCGCTGGCGGGCCTGCGCGGCCCGCGGCAGTGGGAACAGGCGACACTGAAGGTCCTGCGACGTGCCCGGCGGCTCAGCCGCAAGGCAACTCAGCCGCAATAGATCGCGGTGATGTTGTTGGTGCGGCCCTTTTCGATGGTCAGGCGCTCACCGCCTTCGCTGGCCGGCGGCACGCGCGGACCGTCGTGACGCAGCACCTGCACGTGCAGGCTGTCGCTGTCGACGCGGGCGCGCTCGACGGTGGCATCCGATGCCGCCAGGCCGACCGCGCCGCGCACCATGTCGGAATGGCACTGGCCGGAAATCACGCCATCGATGGGCTGGATCTGGGCGACGGGGCTGCTGCTGCAGGCGGCGAGAGCGAAGCAGACGGCGGCGGTGGCAATGGCATGTTTCATGGGGGATGTTCCTCGTGTTGTGGCCTGCAGGGTGCGACGACAGGCGTGGTGGCGGAATGAATGCCGTGCACGCGATGGACACGGAGCGCTCACTGCCGCCAACAGCCTGCGTGGAGACACTGCATGAGCGGCGCACGCCGCCCCCGGTACTGCGGCGCACGCGCCCCGGTAGTGCCGGCCGCTGGCCGGCAACCCCCATCCCCCGAGGAGACCTGCATGGCCACCACCAGGAAGACCCCCGCCCGCCGCAAGGCATCGCCGAAGATACGCAAAGGCACCCAGGCCGCCCCAGCCGCCGCCGAAGCCACCACGTCCGAGCGCCCGCGCGTGGTGAAGACCGCAACCCGCAAGGCCGCCGCTTCCGATCCCCGCGCGGCACGTGTCGCAGCGCGGCAACGACGCCTTCAGGACCAGGAAAAAGCGAAGGATGTACGCGCGGCGAAGAAGGCGACGAAAAAGGCGACAAAGAAGACCGCCACCCAAGCCGGCCCGCGCCGTCAGCCGGAGACGATGTCGGCGCAGCAACTGGCCAAGCCGGGCCATGAGCACGCACTGGAACTGGCACCGCGCTTCCTGGCACCCGACTACGTCGGCAGCGGCAAGCTGCAGGGCATGCGCGCGATCGTCACCGGTGGCGATTCCGGCATCGGCCGCGCGGTGGCGGTGCTGTTCGCCCGCGAAGGCGCCGATGTTGCGGTGCTGCATCTGGACGAAGCCGAGGACGCCGAGCTCACTCGCCAGCACGTGGAGAAGGAGGGCGGCCGCTGCGTGGTGATCGCCGGCGACGTGCGCGACCCACGCTTCTGCAACAAGGCCGTGAAACAGGTGGCCAAGGCCTTCGGCGGCATCGACATCCTGGTCAACAACGCGGCGTTCCAGCTGCACTGCGAGCGCCTCGAAGACCTGGAAGACGCGCACCTGCAGGAAACCCTGCAGACCAACATCGGCGGCTACATCCAGATGGCGCGTGCGGTGCTGCCACATCTGGGCGAGGGCGCCAGCATCATCAATACCGGTTCGGAAACCGGCCTGTTCGGCAGCAAGGCGCTGATCGATTACTCTGCCACCAAGGGCGCCATCCATGCGTTCACCAAAGCCCTGGCCAGCCAGCTGCTGCCGCGCGGCATCCGGGTCAACTGCGTGGCGCCGGGCCCGGTGTGGACGCCGTTGAATCCCGCCGACAAGCAGGCGAAGGATGTCGCCGAGTTCGGCAAGGACAGCGACATGGGCCGGCCGGCACAGCCCGAAGAACTGTCGCCAGCGTATGTGTTCCTGGCCTCGCCGGCCTGCGCCAGCTACATCAGCGGGGTGATCCTGCCGGTGATGGGCGGGCCGCGCGGTTAGCGCGCAGCGGAATAGAAACCGGCAATGCGCGGGATGAACTGCTGCGGATTGGCGCCGACCAGATTGGTCAGCACGACAACGGCGAGGTCGCGCTCGGGATAGACGATGAAGGCCGAGCGCGCACCGCCCATGCCACCCACCTGCAGGTCGGGCGCGGTGTTGAACACCGGCCAGCCTGCGGCCCAGTCGCCGGCGCTGCCATCGTTGAGGCGCTCGGTCGTCCACATCTGCTGCACCGCGCGCTGCTCCAGCAGGCGACCATCCTGCAATGCAACCAACCAGCGCGCGGTGTCATCGGCCGTGGTGAGGATGCCGCCCCCGGCCCACAGGCTGGGCGGCATGTCGTAGAACCAGTGCGATAGCCGTGGTGTCGCATCCTTCGCATCGGTTGCGCGTGGCAGGTAGCTGTACATCGTCGCCGCATCCGGAATCAGGTCGTAGCTGTCGCCAAACGTGGTGCGTGCCATGCGCGCGGTGGAGAACTGGCGGGTGGCCAGGAAGCGTTCGTAGGGCGTGCCGGATTGCTGCGCGATGATCCGCGCCAGCAGCACGTAGTTGGTCTGGTTGTACTGGAAGCGCTCGCCCGCCGCGGCCTCTGCCGGCAGCGCACGGACTGCCTGCCATGCGTCCTGTTCCGAGCCACCGCCCAGCAGTCCTTCTGCATCGAGGATGTCGGGCAGGCCGGAGGTGTGGGCGAGCAGTTGGCGCACGCGTACCGCACGCCAACTTCCGGGCAGGTCATCGAGATAGCGCGAGGCCGGTGCGTCGAGATCCACCCGCCCGTCCTGTGCCAACTGCGCCATGGCGACGCCGGTGAAGGATTTGCTGGCCGAGTTGAGCGGGAACCGCGTGCTGCGGGTGGCGACCACACCGTTCTCGACGTTGGCCAGCCCATAGGTTTCCGACAGCACCACCTGGCCATCCTTGACCACGGCGATCTGCAGGCCCGGGATGCGCTGTTCCTGCATGGTCTGGCGGATGAAGCGGCGGGTCTGGTCGTTGGCCTGGTCCTGGTTGGCGGAGACGGCGGCGAAGGGCAGCAGGCTGATGATCATGAGCAGGGTTGGTAGCGTCTGGCGAGGCATGCGGGATCCCGGAGGGCAGGAAGATCGGCGGCGATGACGACTGCCGCAGGAGACAGGCCAGGGATCGGATGCGCGCGCGGCGTAAAAGGTTTAAGCCGGCCGCGCGCCCTACCGTTCGTCGGCCCATGACTTCCGGGGGGTTGACTACAGGTGTCGTCATGGCAACAGTAGCGACACGTGTAGTCAAGGGAGTGTTGTCATGCGTGGCAAGACCATCGGGGACCAGGAACTGGCCCTGCTGCAGTATGTGGATGAGCAGGCGCCGGCCAGCGTCGGCGAGGTCGCCAGCGGCTATGGCGAACCGCGCGGACTGGCCCGCTCCACGGTGTTGACGATGATGGAGCGCCTGCGCGCCAAGGGTTACCTGCAGCGCCGGCAGCAGCAGGGCGTCTACCGTTACCAGCCCACCCGCGGCCCGGAGAGCGTGCTGCAGGGCGCCGTCGCCCAGTTCGTCGACAACACCCTGCAGGGCTCGGTCTCGCCGTTCGTGGCGTACCTGTCGCAGCGGCAGAAGGTCAGCGACAACGAACTGGCCGAACTGGAAGCGCTGGTGGCCGAACTGCAATCGCGTCGCCAGGAGGACTGAGCCATGGATACCTCGATGTTGATTCCGATGCTGGAGCGGCTGGGCTGGACCAGCCTGCAGACCGTGCTGCTGGTGGCGCTGGTGTACCTGCTGTGCCGCGCGTTGCCGACACTGTCGGCGGCCACCCGTTGCCGCTTGTGGTGGCTGGTATCGCTGCAGGCCGTGGTCGGCCTGTTGTGGAGCCAACCGCTGCAGCTGGCCTGGCTGCCCGCACCCGATGCGGTGGCAGTGACGACCGTGGATCTTGCCGCGGACGCGATGTATACGATCGCACCGGAGGCATCTGCGCACCTGCTGGCGAACACGCCGATGGGCGATGTCGGCAGCACGCCGGTGGCCTGGTGGGCATTGGCACTGGCCGCGCTGTGGATGTCCGGCGTACTGCTGATGGCGTTGCGGACCTTCGGCGAATGGCGCCGTTGCCGCGCGCTGCTGGCTGCGTCGTATCCGTGCGAGGACCAGGCGCTGGTGCAGGCGCTGCAGCTGGCCTCGGATGCGCACGGTCTGCGCCGCGCGCCGCGCCTGTGGATGAGCGACCAGGTCGACGCGCCGCAGCTGGTCGGGCCGTTCCGTCCGGTGCTGCTGCTGCCGGCGGGAATGAACGCGCTGCAGGGCGACGCGCTGGACCTCGCGCTGACCCACGAACTTCAACATCTGCAACGGCGTGACCTGCAGTGGGGACTGCTGCCGGCCCTGGCCCAGCACCTGTTCTTCTTCAATCCACTGTTGCGCCTGGCCGTCCGCGAATATGCCCAGGCCCGCGAAGAAGCCGTGGATGCGGCCGTGGTCGGCCAGCATGGTGCCAGCCGCCATGCCTATGGCCGCCTGTTGCTGCAGCTGGGTGTGGCGCCGCAGCCGCACCTTGGCGTGGCCAGCGCAGCGCCCAGCACCACCAGCCTCAAGCGCCGCCTGCTCTCGCTGCAGTCGCATCGGGCGTGCCCACGCCTGCTGGCCGTCGGTTTGACCCTGGTTGTGTTGGCCGTGGGAGTGGCGCCGATGCGGCTGGTGGCCGCGCCGGTCCCGCCTGCACCGCCGGCACCGCCGCGCGCTGTGCCTGCGCCGCCGCCGCCCACAGCACCCGCAGCTCCCGCAGCGCCGCCTGCCGCGGTGGTACCTGCAGAGCCGACTGACTGGGCCGAGGCGGCAGACCCCGCCGAGGCCGAGGTGGAGGAACCTGCCGAGCCGGCCGGCCCTGAGGAGACTGCTGACCTCAACGTGGATGTGGACGCGGCAGTGACCATCGTCACCCATGGCCAGCTCGATCTCGGCACGCCACCGCAGCAGGCCTTCGTGCTGGTCGATCATGGTCAAGCGTTCGCCAATGCCGGCATGGACGATGTGATGCAGGCGCGCAGCCGGATTGGCGACGGCCCGGCGCTGTGGTTCCGTCAAGGCGACAAGCGTTACGTCGTGCGCGATCCGATGCTGATCCAGTCGTTGCAGCGCGCCTATGCCGGCGCCGCCGATCTGGGCCGCCAGCAGAGTGAACTGGGACGTCAGCAGAGTGCGTTGGGTCGCCAGCAGGGCCAGCTCGGCCGCGAGCAGGGCGAGCTTGGCAGGCTGCAGGGTGCAGAGGCACGTGAGATCGCCCTTGCCGCCGCACGGGCTGCACGCAGTGCGATCAACAATCGCGACATCAACCGTGAAGCAGCAGCCGAAGCAGCGCGGGCCACCCGTGGCGCGGTGGACGATGCGAAGATTGCGCGGCAGGCTGCGGCTGAAGCACAGCGGGCGTCACAAGTTGCCCGCAACCAGGCGCTGCAGTCCGAGCGCAGCCGCGAGATGAGCCGTCTCGCCAGCCAGCAGGCTGCGCTGGGAAGCCAGCAGGCCGTGCTGGGCAGTCAACAGGCCGCGTTGGGTGAGCGTCAGGCGCGGCTGCAGGTACAGGCAGCGAAGCAGGCAGAGCAGGTAATCGCCCGTGCGCTGGCCAGCGGCAAGGCCGAGCGGCTCTGAACCGGTAGTGCCGGCCGCTGGCCGGCAATGTGGGGGTGCCGGCCAACGGCCGGCACTACCCCGGGTCGATCAACCGCAGCTGGCGCGCTCGATGCGGTTCTGCGCATCCACCTGCACGGTCACGCGGTCCTGGCGGAAATCCATGGTCACCGCCATGCCGGGTTTGACCACGCGTGCATTGCGTGCGCCGCTGTCGGCCACCAGCTTCTTGATCGTCGCTTCGTCGGCGACCTTGCCGGTGAAGCTCTCCAGCTTTTCAGGATTGCACTCCTGCGGGCCGTCCGACACCTTGGCCGGCAGGCTGCCGACCTCGGCGGAGGTGTTGCCACCGGCGTGGCTGCAGGCCGCCAGCGGCAGGATGGCCGCAAGCAGCAACAGGGAGGATCGACGCATGGCAGAGCTCCTGGGTAGTGTTCAGTAGCGGCAGTGTCGCCGGCACGTGTGTCAGCGATGTCAACGTGGCCTGAATCCGTCTTCCCCGATCATCCGCTTACCAGCGCCAGCGTCTCCCGTTCGCGCTGCTCTTCCCGCACCAGCCGCTGCAGCAGCAGGGCCAGGGTCACCACGTCCTGGTGGTTGTGGTCGGCCACCCGGCGCAGATTCACCGCATCGCCGCCGCGCAGGAAACGCAGCCATGCGGCGGGGGCTTCCGAGCCGGGCAGATCATCCTCGCGCACCACGCGCAGCAGCTGCCGCTCGATGGTGGACAGCTTGCAGTTTTCCCACGTGCCGCGGTAACGGCGGCGGGTGGGATACAGCAGGTCGACGTGGTCCAGCGCGGTGATGGGATCGGCCTGCCGGGCCAGCCGGTAACGCGTCTTCAGCAGCGGTGCGTCGTAGCTGCGGCCGTTGTAGCTGCAGAACACGGTATGCGGCTGCAGCCAGCTGGCGAAGGTGGCCAGCATGGCTTCTTCAGCGGCCATCGTGGAGATCAGCAACTGGCGGATGCGCAGGCCCTCGCCGCGCTGTGGGCACACGTGCCAGTCGGCAGCGCCGATCATGAAGGCACGGGTGCCGGTGCCGCCGGCCAGGCCGGTAGTCTCGGTATCGAAGAACAGCAGGTCGCGTGCGGCCACGTGCTGGTCTTCGCGCTTGGCGAACGCCAGCGACAGCGGTGCGGTGGGAATGGCCTGTGGCTGCAGTGACTGGATCAGGAACAGGCCGGGTGCGATCTCTTCGCCGGGCAGCTGCCGGTCCTGCGCACTGGCACGTGCCGGTGCAGGACCGCCACGCGAGCGCATGCCGAGCAGGCGATGCAGGCTGCCGACCTCGGGCCGTCGCAGTGTTGCCGGCGCTGGCGTGGAGGCAGCCGTGCCGGTTGGCTTGTGACGGATCTCCTGTTCCACCCAGGCAAACACCGAACGTTCGGCCGGTGGCTGCCGCGCATCGTTGGCGGCCACCGGTGCCGGTGGCGTGTCCTGCGCCGGCGCGGCAGGTGCGGCCGCTTTCGGGTCACCGGCCTGCTTCCGCAGCAGGCGCAGCTTGTCCAGACTCAGGCTCACGGGGCGAACAGCTCCACCGGGTCACGCGTGCTCACCACCACGTCGGCGACGTGCTGGCAGGCTTCGGCATCGAACAGGTCGAGCACGCGCAGCGCCAACGCACGCGGTGAGGTTTCATCCTGTTCCTGCGCGGCCAGCACCGGGCCGACGCAGGCCGGGCAACCCGCCCTGCAGTCGCAGCGCTGAACCAGCTCGCGCGCGCGCTGTACCAGCTCGGCCTGGCGCTGCCACAGCGGCTCGCTCAGACCGACGCCACCGGGGAAGTTGTCGTACAGGTACACGGTCGGCACGAATTCCTGCAGCAGTTCCACCGCACCCGGCTCGCCATCGCTGCCACGCAGCTGGCCGCGCCCGCTCTGGTCGGCAATCGCGATCCAGGTGCCATCGCCGTTGCCCACCGACTTCTGCAGGTCGCGTGCATCGGCCATCACCGCCACCGTGGCGACGATGTGCAGCGCATAGGCGGCGCCGAGGAAACCATCCAGTGCGTCCTGCTTGCTGGCGAAGGCGCGCAGCAGCAGCGCCTGCGGCAGCTGCCACCACACTGCGGTGGTATGCAGTTCCTGGTCGGGCAGGTTGACCGGGCCGTAGCCGATGTTCTCGTGGGTGTAGTAACGGATCTTCTTGTAGCCGGCCACGCGGCGCACCACATGCACTTCGCCATGGTGCGAATCACCACGGCCGGCCACGCCGCCGTCGAAGCGGTCCAGTACCTTGAGCTTGGTGAAATCGATGCTGTCGGTGTAGTAGTCCACGTGGGTGCGGGTGACATAGGCCTTGCGGCCTTCCCAGTCCAGCGTTTCCACCTGGTAGGGCGTGGACTGCACCATGTGGATGGCGCCTTCGTACAGGGTGAGCGCGGCAGCCGAATAGTCGACCTCGGCGATGATCTGCTGGCGGCCATCGCTGCGGTCGACCACCACGAAGTTGCCATCGGCCACTGCACGCAGGCTGACCGCGTTGGCCGGGTAACTGTCAGCGATCCATTCCCAGCGCTCGCCTTCGCGGTGGATCACCTCGGTTTCGGCCAGTGCTTCCAGGAACACTTCCGGATCGATCGGGCCGAAGCCATCGCCGACCCGGAACGGCAGCTCGAACGCCGCGCAGCGGATGTGATCGAACAGGATCAACGGCTGGTCGGGCGCGATGCGCGCGTGCTCCGGCGACGCCTCGGCGAAGAAGTCCGGATGGCGCACCACGTACTGGTCCAGCGGCTGCGAGCTGGCCACCATCACCCCGAGTGCGGGCTGCTGGCGGCGGCCGGCGCGGCCGAAGCGCTGCCAGGTGGCGGCCACGCTGCCGGGATAACCGTTGAGGATCACCACATCCAGGCTGCCGATGTCCACGCCAAGCTCCAGCGCCGAGGTGCTGACGATGCCGTCGATGTTGCCGGCACGCATCGCACGCTCGGTCTCGCGGCGCTCGGTGGGCAGGTAGCCGCCGCGGTACGCGCGGATGCGCGGTGGCTTGCGCGGGTCGTGGTCGAAGATGTCTTTCAGGTACTTGGTCAGCACCTCCACCATCAGCCGGGTCTGCGCGAACACCAGGGTCTTCAGCCCGGACTTGATCGCGATGCGGGCGATGCGGTTGCTCTGCGAACGCGCCGAGGCACGCAGGCCCAGGTCCGGGTTGATCACCGGCGGGTTCCACAGCAGTACCTGCTTCGGCCCGCTGGGCGCGCCGGATTCGGTGATGGCGGTGACCGGCGCTTCGATCAGCGCCTCGGCATGCGCCTGCGGGTTGCCGATGGTGGCCGAGCACAGGATGAACTGCGGTTGCACCCCGTAGAACGCGCAGATGCGCTTGAGCCGGCGCAGCACGTTGGTGACGTGGCTGCCGAACACGCCGCGATAGGTGTGCACTTCGTCGATGACGATGTAGCGCAGGTTCTCGAAGAACTGCGCCCACTTGGTGTGATGCGGCAGGATCGCCTGGTGCAGCATGTCCGGGTTGGAAACCACGATGTCGCCATGCAGGCGGATCGCCTGGCGTGCATCGCCGGGGGTGTCACCATCGAAGGTAAAGGCCTTCACCCCGAGGTCGCCGGCGCGGTTGAGCTCCAGCAGTTCGGCCACCTGGTCCTGCGCCAGTGCCTTGGTCGGGAACAGGTACAGCGCCTTGGCCTTGTCCTGCATGGCGGCGCTGACCACCGGCAGGGTGTAGCACAGCGACTTGCCGCTGGCGGTGGGGGTGACGATGGCCACGTGCTCGCCGCGCTGGCTGGCCTCCCAGGCTTCTGCCTGGTGGCTGTAAAGCTGCTCGATGCCACGTGCCTTCAGTGCCGCAGCCAGGGCCGGTGGCACGGAATCGGGAATCGGCGCATAGCGGCCTTCGCGGCCGGGAATGGCGAGACTGCCGGTGATACGGTCCTGGTAGCGGCGCTGCAGGCGTGCGCTGAGCAGGGCGCCATCGCGGGCGGGCAGGCCGTCGCGGGTGGCGAGCTGCTGCTCCGCATCGGCGGTGCGCTTGGCGAGTTCGTAGGCCATGGGAAGAGGAGTTTCAGGGGATCACATGGCACCACAGATGGGTCTCAGCATGTGAGACACCGCGACGGAATGGCGTGAATCATTCAGTGCCGGGGGCAGGGCGCGCATCGAACGCGATACGACGCGCGGCAGTGCGGCTGATCGACCGACGAACGCACACGACGAGCATCAGCGCGTGCCAGGCCGCCGCCAACAGCGCGAACATCTGCCAGTGGAGTACGCCCGGCCAGCCCAGATCCAGCCGCTGCGACAGGGGCGCCCAGAGGGCGCCAAGCACCAGCAGAAGCAGCAGCATGATGAGCCAGGCCAGATACCGGAATCCCCCGCTGGACGGGTAGCGCAGCCGGTCGCTGGCCAGGCACCATCCTGGCCCTGCAGCCAGCACCTTGCCATCAACGGCGCGTACATCCAGGCGCATCGAGCGCCCCGTGGAGAATGCCGCGACGTTCACCCACTCCCATGGAAGCTGCACGCGCAGGTCGTTGCCCAGCAGCCACGCCTGCGATGTCTGTGCGCTCCGCTGGTAAGCGCGCAGGCGCCCCTGTACCTGCAGCACGCGCTGTGCCGTCGCCGGGCCCCTGCGGCGCGGTCGACCCAGCCAGATCGCCAGGCCGGCGATGGCGAGCAGGGGCACTCCTGACAGGTAGCTGACGCCACGCGGCAACGGCATGCAGAGCAGGCCGGACGCATCGGCAGCGGCCCATAGCGCCAGCACCGCGACCAACAGCGCGGACGGGCGCAACCCGGGTCCGCGTCGCATCGCGATTTCTTCCGGTGTCTCCAGACGCTCGCCCCGGATCCGGCTGGCGGCTGCAACCGGCCGCATTGCGGTGACAGGGAATCCATTGAGACGCACCACAACGGCCCAGCGTTCGCCCAGCACCACTTCGGCGTCATTGTCCGCAGCAAGGTGTGGGCAGGCCTGCCGCGGCAGCAGCACGGGAATGCCGCCCAGCAGGCCGTCGCAGACCGGGTAGTGGCGGCTGACGGCGCCTCCGGTGAACGTTCCGCGAAGTACCTGCACCTGGTCGCCATGGACGCAGCCGGTCAGTGCCCGCACCGTTGCCAGCGCCGCGTGTTCATCGGCCTCCAGCGTGCGCAGCGCGCTGCCTCGGCGCAGCGAGGCCAAACCGTTGCGGACGCGGGACGTCCATTCGGCAACGGCGGCAACGATCATCGCCAGCAGCAATGCGAGTACGACCAGCAGCGCAGCCCGGGACATCAGCAGCCGAACCGCTGCAGCGACATGGAGGTGGAGGGCGGTGCCATGGTCGACAGGGGTATCGGGAAACACCGCAGCTTGTCGGCCCAGCGTCCAGATGGGAATGACGATTGTTGCAAACGTCGGCGCAGCGGTCGGGTGCGGCGATGCGGGACACTCCCTGAACGCTCACGTGGTTGCCAACGAAATCTGAAGCCTGCATCCGTATCCTTGGGCGCTGGACGCAACCAACAGGGTGGATGGCTGTGGCACGACGTGGAACGCAGGGAGCACTTCTGGCCGGCATGCTGCTGGCCGGCATCGCGCAGGCGCAGCAGGCCGCGCCGGTGGCGGTGCCTGATCCTGCACCTGTTCCCCCTGCAGATGCACCGGCGGCAACCACCGCGCCGGTTTCCACCATCCTGCCGCAGGACACCGTCACCACGCTGGGTGAAGTGCGTGCGCTCAAGCCCGAAGAGGACCAGCCGCTGGACCTGTACCGCTTCAAGAACCCGCTGAAGGCCGAGAACAACCGCTTCAGCCGCAACTGGAGCGAGCCGCCGTCGCCCGAACAGGTCAGCATGGCCGGTGGCTACATCATGATGGGCGTGGTCAAGGGCGTGATGGCCGCAGGCAGGGGTTTGAACAAGCTCACCGGTGGCCCGGACCAGATCCAGTCGGCCATCGCCCGGCCGCCACCGGAACTGAGCGCCGAGCAGCAACGGCGCGCGCTGCAGTTCTGCGCGCAGCAGGACGGTTGCGGGGCACCGCCGGAGAAGTAGGCGTTATCCTGCGGGCCTTCCTTTCGAGGCTGCCTGGATGCTGCTGCGTTCCCTGTTCCTGCTTGCCACGCTCAGCCCGCTCACCGCACCCGCCAGCGAACTGACCGATGGCGGTTCCTGCCGCAATGGCGCGTTTCCCTCGGAGCAATCGGGCTTTGCCCTGGCCAAGGTGGTCGGCACGCCGCGCCTGTACCTGCTCGGCGACATGGATGGCTGCCCCGCGAAAGGCGAACCCGCCTGCCGCCAGCGCAGCTACGTGGTGAGCGGCGATACGGTGGTGACCGGGCGCGATCTTGGCGGCTACCGCTGTGCGTTCTTCCCCAACAGGGTCGGTGGCAGCGCAGGCTGGGTGGATAGCAGCAAGCTGCAGGCGTTGCCGGTTCCCGCCCCTACGCTTCAGGCCTGGTCGGGAGACTGGAAGGACAGTGACAACGGCCTGCAGATCCGCGTACGCGACGGCCAGCTGCACGTGGAAGGCGATGCCTACTGGCCCTCGGCCAATCCGACGCCGGCTCAGCGCCCGGGCGGTCCGAACATCGGCGCGGTGAGCGCGCAGGCGGTGCCGCGTGGCGCCCAGGTCGACTTCGTGGAGGACACCTGCACGGTGCACGCGCAGCTGCTGGGGGACGTGCTGATCGCGGCCGACAACAGCGAGTGCGGCGGCATGAACGTGCGCTTCAACGGTGTGTACCGGCGCGCGGGGAAACGTTGAGCGGCGCATTCCGTTGATTCACGCATGGAGTCAGTAGATCCACGCCATGCGTGGATGGTGTTTGCGTTCCAATCAGCGTCGCCGCTCACGCCACCACAGCAGCGATGCGCACAGCACGAACGCCAACCACCACGGCCAGCGCGACCCCGGCACGCGCTGGTCCGCTTGCGCGGTAGCCGGTGCGGATGTAGCCAGCCGCTGCGTGGTGGCATCGATCATCGCCTGCCGGTGCAACGCCGAGGCCTGCTTCGGATCGAACACGTAGCGCCAGTGCGTGCGGTCGCCGTGCTGCAGACGCTGCCAACCGGCCTGGCGCGGCCACCAGCCCGCGCATCGCGCTGTGCCGGTACCTCTGTCGACGATCAGCGGCACGCTCTTGCCGTGCGTGTCGAAGGCTTGCAGCGGTGCCTGCACGCCACACAGCGACTGGCGTTCGCCGGCCCAGGCCAGTGCCTGTGGCGACCATGGGCCTTCGGTGCCAGCCTGCGCGCGTGACAAGGTGGCGAACACCGCGCCCCACAACTCGCCATGGCGATCCTCGCGACCGGCCAGTACCCAGCGCCAGCTGTCGGTGATCGGCAGCATGCCGATGCGACCCTTGCCGACGGCGCGCCAACCGCCGATGGGCTTGCCATCGCGATCCTGCAGCAGGGCGCGGCTGGCGACAGCCTGCAGCGCCAGGTACTCCAGCGCCGGCAGCGCCGCTGCATGGGACGCGCGGTCGGCATCTTCGCCATCACCGGTGGGCAGGGTGCCGGCGGCAAGGGGCCCGCGACGTGCCTGCAGCATCGTGGCGTCACCCTCGGCGGGCATCGCCCTGATCTGGCTGCTGGCATCGCCCTGCAAGGGCAGGCCGAGCTCGCGCAGGCGTTGCCGTGCGCTGGCCGATGGCGCGCCGGTACTGCGTACCAGCAGGCCCAGGCCGTCGCGCAGGGCCTGGCGCACGGCCGCCATCTGACCGGCGCCGAGTGCGGCCAGGCTGCGTTCGTCGAGCAGCAGCAGGTCGCTGCGTGCAAGCGTGGCCGCGTCCAACGCCACGTTGCCGTCGCCCAGGCTGAGGCCCGCACCGGTCTCGGCCTGCAGCTGCAGGCGGATGCCGGCATCGGTGGCCCAACGACGCAGGTACTTCAGCTCGGCGCCCGGTGCAGCAGAGCGCACCAGCAGGCGCAGCGGAGCGGCGGCCAGCGTCTGCTGCGGCACCGGCACGCTGTCGGCAACATGGCCCTGCGCATCCAGCAGGCGCAGCTGGAACACGCTACGGCCTTCGGCGCGGGCGATGCCGCTGAGCTGCACACGGCCATCGGCTGCCAGCGGTGCACGATCGACCACCGCGCCGGCCGGATCCAGCAGCTCGGCCTGCGCACGTTCCACGCCGCGTGCCTGTGCGTGCACATCGAAGCGCGCACCGGGAGCTGCGTCCGCAGGCGGATGCAGCGTGATCCAACCGTCGAGCGCAGGCGCTGCCTGCCAGCGCGTATCGGTGGGCAGTGTGGCATCGCGATCACGCGCGGCCAGGCCGGCACCGACCAGGGTCACCGTGGAGGACGGATAACGGCGCAATGCGGTGGCCAGGTCCGGAACGCGCGCTGCATCGGCCACGTCCGTTGCTTCCGGCAGCAGCACCCGGGTGGCGCCGGCCGGCAGTGCACCCGCCTTGTCGGCCTCGGCGCCGATCACCACCAGACCGGTCAGGGGGACGCGTTGTGATGGCGGCAGCAGGCAGACGTACAGCAGCGCAGCGGCGGCGGCCTGCAGCGTGAGTACGGCGATCAGATGGCCGCGACCGCGCGTTGGCGAGCGCAGCTGGCGCGCACTGGCGACGAGCACGATCAGCCCCAGCACGAGCGCGATCCACACGTTCATTGCCGATGTGCTCATGGCTGCGCCTCCAGCGCGTCGAGATAGCGCTGCCCCATGGCATCGGCTGCACTGCGTCGCATCACCTGCGGCAGTGGCCGCTGCAGTGCGCGCCACAGCTGCGCACGCAGGCGCTGCCGGCACTCGGTGCAGCCGGGTTCGATGCGCAGTTGCTCGATGGCGGCAGCCAGGTCCAGTGCGTCCGGCAGGAAGGCGCTGTTGCGCTGCTGCCAGGCGGCCAGCATGTCCAGGTCCGGCGTACCGTCCTCGTCGCCCAATCGCTGCCAGGCCTCGACGACGGCCGGGTCAGGGGGCGTGCGCGCGGCCAGCGGCAGCTCGCGGCTGGCCAGCCCGGCACGATCGCCGCTCAGGCGTCGGCCCTCGTCGATCGGCGGCAGCTCCGGGCCGACGCGGGCCAGGTAGATGCGCTCGGCCTGCTGCACCTGCTTGATGAATGCCAGCGCTTTGTAGGCAAACGGCAGGGCCTGCTCGGGGCGCCCCTGGCGCAGCTCGCCTTCGGCCGACCACATCTGGTCCAGTGCCGCCTTCAGTGTGGCGCGCGTCTGCGGGTCAAGCAGCGTCGCCGCCTCGGCGTGGTCGTGGGTATGCCCGTACTCGGACAGCACGTCGGTGGCGCTGCCGAACACCGGCGGAGTGTCGCTGCCGTTGGCTGCGCCGCCATGGTCATGGTCGTCGTGTGCACCGGCCTGGGTCCCATGATCGTGGTCATGGTCGTCATCGTGCGCATCGGCCGCGGGCGTATCGCTGGTGGGCAGATCGCTGGTGGGCGGCGACTTCGGCGCGCCCTCGCTTTCCTCGCCCAGGAACTGGCCGTAGCGCAGGCGCAGGATGCGCTGGTCGACGCCGATCGCGTCGCTGCGCTTGACGAAGGTATCGGCGGCGACGGCCCGGCGTTCGCGGATCAACGCCTCGGCATCGATGATGATCTGCCGCTGGCTGCGGAAGTACGCGGGCAGGGTCTTCTTGATGCGGCCTTCCATTTCGGCGCCAAGCACCGCCTCGGTGCTGGGCAGGCGCAGGATCACGCTGCTGCTGCGGCCGAGCTGTGCAGTCGGCGCGTGGTTGTCGCGCACTTCCAGCTGGGCGATCACATCGTTGCCGGGCTGTGCGCCCAGGGCGGCCAGATCAAGGGTGTGGGCAAAGCGCCGTGCTGTCGCCTCGCCGCTGCCGTTGAGGGTCACGCTGCGCCGGACGAAGGTGATGTTCTCGCCGCTGCCCTGGGTGGTGGTGATCGACAGCGTCGCCTGCGGGAGGACGCCATGATCGTCGCTGGCCTCGAAGCGTAGCGTCCACTGCCGCTGCCCCGGGGTGCCCAGCACCAGGCTGGCAGCAGGGTCGATCACGCGCACCGTGGGCGCACGGTCGGCGACCACGTCGAGCCGATGCAGGCGGGTGTCGGCCAGCGCCGGTTCGCTGACCACGCGATACAGCACCGGGGTGCGCGCCACGTCCTGCGCCTGCCACTCGCCGTCGTGCTCGCGCAATGGTAGGCGACGGCCATCGTGGAACTGCAGCCAGGCCTTGCTGGGTGTACGGTCGAAGCGCAGCGACCAGGACAGGCCACTGTCGGCGGCGACCTTCGCGTCGAGTGCGTTCTGCGTACGCGTGGGTTGGCCGGTGTAGGCCGGTGCATCGATGTGCAGGCGGGTGGACTGCAGGCGCAGCGGACCGGCCTTGCTGCTGCCTTGCGGTGTCGCAAGCGCGGCAGTGCGCGGTGCCGTGTTGTGCGGCCAACCCAGCGCCAGCACAGCGACGGCGATGCCGCCGATCCAGCACAGCGCCATTGCCCTGCGCGGCCAACGTGGTCGCAGCTCGGGGAGGTTGCGTTCAAGCGCCGCCAGCACGTGCGTGCGCTGGCGTTGCTGCAACGGGTTGAGCGTGCCGACGTCGGCGAACAGCAGGTCGGCGCTGTCCTCGCTGGCGCCACTGGCATCCAGCCTGCGCTGCAACCAGCGTCGGTCCAGCTGCCGGGCGCGCGTGGTTGCCACGGTCGCAATGATGAGCAGGGCCACGGTCGCGACGACGCAGGCGATATCGAAACCGGACAGGCGCAACGCCAGTGCCGTTGCCGCCAACGCCCATGGCAGGCCCAGCAGCAGAGTGACCGCGGCGCGGCGCCGGCGTACGCGCTGCCATGCCTGTTGCAGCGTCTTCATGGTGCAGCCCTGCGTCGCGCGCTGCTCGCCATCCAGCGCTCAAGCGCGAACAGCAGCACGATCATCAACAGCAGCCAGGAGGTCGGTTCACGCAGGGGTGGCGTTGCGGGGGGCAATGTCGCGCGACGTGGCGCCTGGTCCTGCGCATCGCCCAGGTGCGGAGTTGATGGCGGTTGCAGGACCTGAAGGAGATCGCGCGGCAGGCCGTCATCGCGGAGTGCACTGTTGCGGGCCACGTTCCATTCGCCGGACAGATGCAGCAGGCGGCCCTGGCCGATGCGCTGCTGCCATAGCAGCGGTGCATTGTCATCATCACGCAGCAGGACGGCCGCACCCGCTGGCGGCTTGGCGGCGGTCAGCACCGTGCCACCCTGCTGCAGCCAGCTCTGCCAGGTGCCAGGCAGTGCATCGCTACCGGTCCATACGCCGATCTCGCCCTGAGCAGGCAAGGCGTCGTCGGCCAGGGGAGCTGCCAGCGCTTGCGTGCTCCATGCGCGCTGCAACGCGCCCAGCCATTGCTGCGCTGCCGCCGGTGCATCGCTGCGCGTACGCAGGCGTGGCGCTATGGAGGCGTGTGCTGGTGCGGTGGCGGTCAGCGCGTGTGGCTGCCATTGCACCTCGCGCGACAACTGCAGGCGGGCGCCATCGAGGCCGGGCAAGGGATCGGGTACGTGTACGGTCAGCGCGGTGCCGGCCGGCAGCTGCGCATCCAGCTCGCGCAGCAGGCTGGGCAGGGAAGCAGCGTCCGTCGGCGTGGGCTGGTCGATGGGCGGGAAGCCCGTCGCCAGCCAATGCCAGTTGCGTGCATCGGCGCTGCCGCGCAGTGTGGTCGCGTCCAGGCCCGGTGCCACCACCGTCCACGCCGCTGGCACCGGTGCAGGACCGGTCAGCGCCGGGCGCGCCAGCAGCAGGGCCAATGCCGCCAGCAACAGCAGGCGCACCAGCAACAGCGGCCAATCATCGAAGCGGATGCGCTGGCGCGGTCGTACCTGGGCGCGCAGCCAGCGCAGCGCAGCGAAATCCAGCGGCGTGTAGGGATGACGACGGGCGAGGTGGATCAGCAGTGGCAACAGCCATGCGGCCAGCGCCGCCAGCCCCAGCGGAAACAGCAGGCTCATGCGCCGCCCCTGCGGCTGAACAGCGCCTGCAGCGGCTGGTCCAGCGGCTGGTCGAGCCAACCGGTGGCGATGGCGATGCCACTGGATTGCAACCGCGACTGCAGCGCGGCATGGGCATCGGCGAAGCGCTGCAGGTAGTCGGCGCGGATCGCGGCGCCATCGCCGAGCAGTTCCTCGCCCGTTTCCGGGTCGCGGAAGCGGTGACCTGCATCGAAGGGGAAATCGCGTTCGTCGGCGGTCAGCACCTGCAGCAGCATCACCTCGCGGCGCGCGCTGGCCAGCTGCTCCAGCAGCACGATGCCCGCGTCATCGAAGCCATCGCCGATGGCCAGCAGCAGATCGCCAGGGCGCACGCGCTCCCACAGCGGCCGCAGGCGCTCGGCGGCCGGCCATCCGCCACGCGCCTGCAGGGCATGCAGTTGCAGGTGCACGCGGTCGCGCTGGCGCGCGCCATGTGCGGCTGGCACCAGCTGCAGGCCTTCGCCGTCGATGGCCAGCAGGCCGAAGCGATCACCTTGCTGCAGTGCCAGCTCGACCACGCAGGCTGCCAGTTGCCGCATGTGATCCAGGCGGCTGCGAGCCGGTGCCGCGCGGTCGGCCTGGCCCGCCGAGGCGGTGGCATCGAGCAGCAACCACACAGTGATCGGGCTTTCGCGCTCGGATTCGCGCACGAAGAAGCGGTCCGAGCGCGCGTACAGCTTCCAGTCGATCTGGCGCAGTTCGTCGCCGGGCTCGTAGGCGCGGTACTGGGCGAATTCCAGGCCGGCACCGCGGCTGCGGCTGGCATGTTGACCGATGCCGCTTGCGCCGCTGGCCAGGCGTGGCCACAGCCGCAGCGCACGCAGTCGCGCACGCAGGTCGGGTGGCAGCAGCAGCGGTGTGCCTGCGGTCACCAGTGGATCAACCCGGGAATGGAACGGCCTGCAGCAGTGCGGCGACCACATCGTCGGCCCGCTTCTGCTCGGCCTCGGCGGCGAAGGACAGCAGCAGGCGATGACGCATCACCGGTGCGGCCAGCGCCTGCACATCCTCGCGGGTGGCGGCGAAACGTCCCTGCAGCAGTGCGCGCGCCTTGGCGGCCAGCACCAGCGACTGCCCGGCACGCGGGCCCGCACCCCATTTCACCCACTGGTTGATCGCCGCCGGCGCGCCCTCTCCGGGACGGCTGGCGCGCACCAGGCGGGTGATCCAGGCCAGCACGTCGGGGCTGACATGCACCTGGCGCACCGCCGCCTGCAGCGCGATCACCGCTTCGGCATCCATCACCTTGGGCACGCTTCCAGTGGCGTTACCGGTGGTCTGTTCCAGGATCTGCCGCTCTTCTTCCTCGCTGGGGTAATCAACCAGCACATGCAGCAGGAAGCGGTCCAGCTGTGCTTCCGGCAATGGATAGGTACCGGCCTGTTCGATCGGATTCTGCGTAGCCAGCACGAAGAACGGTGCCGGCAGCGTGTAGGTGGTGCCGGCGTAGCTGACCGTGCGTTCCTGCATCGCTTCCAGCAGCGCGGCCTGGGTCTTGGGCGGGGTGCGGTTGAGCTCGTCGGCCAGCAGCAGGTTGGTGAAGATCGGGCCCTGCTGGAAGCGGAAATGGCGATGGCCGGTACCGTGGTCTTCTTCCAGCAGTTCGGTGCCGAGGATGTCGCTGGGCATCAGGTCCGGGGTGAACTGCACGCGCCGGAACTGCAGTTCCAGTGCCTGCCCCAGCGAGCGTACCAGCAGGGTCTTGCCCAGCCCCGGCGCGCCTTCCAGCAGGCAGTGGCCACCGGCCAGCAGGCCGATCAGCAGCTGCTCGACCACGGTGTGCTGGCCGACCACGGCGTGGGCGAGCGCAGCGCGCAGATCGTGCAGGCGCGGCAGCAGGGAATCGAGGTCGGGGGAGGTCATGGGCGTGGTCCGTTCAATTGTTCAATGCGTACATCACGATGTTGACGCCGAAGCGGGTGTTGTCTTCGGCCAGGAAACGCTTGTTGCGCCAGTCGTAGTCCCACTCGCAGCCGTAGTCCTTGTTGCTGTAGAGCACGCCCAAGCGGCCATCGACGTCGATGCCTTTCAGATAGTCGTGCACCAGGTCATCGCCCCAGCCGTTGAGCTCGAAGCTGGTTGCGGGTGGGCCGTCGGGGAAGCGGAAGAAGCTGCGGTACAGCGCGTGGCTGTTGGGCAGCTTCTGCAGCGCCTTCGGCCCGAACAGCCGGCCCATCTGCGCTTCGAACGAGGTGGCGAACAGGCCGTCGATATCGTGGTTGCAGTCGTCGACGAAAACAAAGCCACCATTGCGCACGTAGCGCACGAAGTTCTGCCGTTCGGCGGCGTTGAACTCGACCAGGGTGTGCCCGGCCAGGTAGCAGAACGGCGCCTCCAGCATGCGTGGGTCGGCCAGGGCCACCACGCGTTCCTGCGGGTCCACACGCAAAGAGGTGTAGTCGATCAGCGAGGTGATCAGGTTGGACGGCATGCGCGCGTCCACGTCCCAGTCGCCGGAGTCGTACTGCAGGCGGGTGAACCAGAAGTCGTAGCGCGAACTGCGCGGGCCTGCCTGCGCCCATGCCGGCAGCGCCGCCGCCGAAGCGGCAGCGGCCAACCAGCGCAGGCAGGCCCGGCGATCCATCAGACCGCGTCGGACAACGACGTAAAGGTGAAATCGCGCAGCTTCATCGGCGGAATCATCATCACGAAGCTGGATTCGTCACCGGCCACGCGCACCGGCTTGCCCAGCTCTTCGATGTTGTTGAGCATGATCACCGGCGACTCGTTGAAGCGGAAATTCTTCACCGGGTGCTTGATCTGTCCGTTCTCGATGTAGAAGGTGCCATCGCGGGTCAGACCGGTCAGCAGCACGGTCTGCGGGTCGACCATGCGGATATACCAGGTGCGGGTGACCAGGATGCCCTTCTGGGTGCCGCGCACCAGTTCGGCGGTGTTCTTCTCGCCACCACTCATCAGCAGGTTGCCGGGCGTGGCCTTGGCGGTCTTGCCCTGCTTCTGTGCCCAGAAGCGCGAATAGTCGAGGTTGGCGATCTTGCCGTTCTCGATGATGGCGATGCGCTCGCGCGGCATGCCTTCACCATCCCACGGCAGCACAGGCGCATCCGGATGCCACGGGTCGGCGTGCATGTTCACGCGCGGATCGTAGACCTGCTCGCCCAGCTTGTTGCCGCCGCCCTTCTTCGACAGGAAGCTGCGGCCTTCATCGGCCGAGCGCGCGCTGAAGAAGTTCATCATGAAGCTGATCAGGCCTGCGGCCGCCGCCGGCTCCAGGATCACCGTGTACTTGCCGGGTTCCAGTGCCTTGGCTTCCTGCGACTCGGTGGCCTTGCGCATCGCGATGCGGATGTCCTGGTCGGCCTTGAAGTCGGCCGCATCCTTCAGGTTGCGACCCACCCAGCCCGAGCCACGGCCATCTTCGGTGCGCACGGTGCAGGTGTAATCGAAGTTGGTGCTGCGCTGGTAGCCGAAGTTGCCGTTGCTGTTGGCCGTGGCGTAGAAGCCCTGGCCGTCTTCCAGGAAGCCGGCGGCGATCAGCCCGTTGCCACGGCACGGCGCGATCGAATCGGCGGCGACCTTGGCACGGAAGGCCGGATCGATGGCGGCAGTGGATTCGCTGAAGGTCGGACTGGCGCGGTAGCTCTGCTTGCCGATGGCCGGCATGAACTCCGGGTTCTCCGGGGCCAGCCGGGCCAGGTCTTCGGCGCGGCGGACCACGCGCTGCAGCGCGGCGTCGTCGAACTCGTTGATCGAAGCGGTACCCACGCGCTTGCCGAAGGCCACGGTGACGGCCAGTTCGGTGTTGTCGACGATGCCGCTGGTGGACACGTTGTTCAGGGCGAAACGGATGTTGCCGTTGATCGACCCTGCCAGTACGGCGGTGCACTCATCGGCCTTGGACAGGGCGATGACCTTGTCGAGGATGGCCTTGGCCTGGGCTTCGGTGAAGATACTCATGGTGTAAGGGCTCCTGACCGGTCAGCCGAGGCTGCGTGCGGTGTTGATGACGTTGATGCCGTTGAAGCGCGCGGTCGACGACCCGTGCGAGACCGCCGAGACCTGGCCGGGCTGGCCCTTGCCGTCGAAGAACGAACCGCCCAGGCGGTAATCGCGCTCGTCGGCGACGGCGCTGCAGGCGTTCCAGAACTCCGGCGTGCGGATCTGGTAGGCCACGTCTTCAAGCATGCGGGTGATCTTTCCGTTCTTGATCTCGTAGAACAGCTGGCCGCCGAACTGCGCGTTGTAGCGCTGCTGGTCGATCGAGAACGAACCGTCACCGATGATGTAGATGCCGTTCTCCACGTCCTTGATCATGTCCGACACGCTCAGCGGCGACTTGCCCGGCGCCATCGACACATTGGCCATGCGCTGGAACTGCACGCTGGACCACGAGTCGGCGTAGCAGCAACCATCGGATTCGGTCTTGCCGAGGATGTGGGCCTGGTCGCGGATGGTCTGGTAGTCCACCAGCTTGCCGTTGCTGATCAGGTCCCAGCGCTTGCACTTCACGCCTTCGTCGTCGTACGCCACCGCGCCGAGGCTGCCCGGCTGGGTCTTGTCGGCGAAGATGTTCACGTGCTCGCTGCCGTACTGGAAATGCTGCTCGCGCTTGTCCAGGGTGGCGAAGCTGGTGCCGGCATAGTTGGCTTCGTAGCCGAGCACGCGGTCCAGTTCCAGCGGGTGGCCGATCGACTCGTGGATGGTCAGCCAGGTATGCGACGGATCCAGGATCAGGTCGTACTTGCCAGGCTTCACCGACGGCGCCTTCAGCTTCTCCTGCGCCTGCTTGGCCGCCGCGATGGCATCTTCCTTCATGTCGTAGGAGGAGCCGTAGTTGACCACGCCATTGGGCGTCAGCACCTTGCCGGCAGCGGCGCCATCCAGGTACTCGTAGCCCAGCCCCATCGGTGCGGACAGGCCTTCGCGGGTGCGGAACTTGCCGCTGGCCTTGTCGATGGCGGTGATCGTCATCGGCGCCCAGATGCGGTGCACGTCCTGGTCGATGTACGAGCCGTCGGTGGACGCGAAGTACTTCTGCTCGTTCACCAGGAACAGCATCGAATTGACGAAGCTGGCGCCGGCGCCCATCGCCGCGGCGTTGACGTCCAGCAGCAGGTCGACCTTCTCCTTGATCGGCACCTCCATCGCATTCTTGCGGATCGGCGTCTTCCAGCTGACCTCGCCCACGCCCGGTGCCTTGGCCAGCTGCACCGGCGCGGTCTGCACGCCTGCGTTGGCCTTGGCGATCGCCGCCGCCTGCTGCGCGGCACGGGCCACGTCGGCAGTGCTGAGCGCATTGGTGGCGGCAAAGCCCCAGGCGCCGTTGACGATCACGCGGATGCCCACGCCGGTGGACTCGGTGTTGACCACGTTCTGCACCTTGTCTTCGCGGGTGATCACGAACTGCCGCAGGTAGCGGCCGATGCGCACGTCGCAGTAGGTGGCGCCGGCGCTGCGCGCGGCCTGCAGGGCGGCATCGGCCAGGCGCTTCTTCAGCGCAGGGTCGAGGCTGGACTGCAGTTGCTCGGCGGCGATCGCCTTGCCGAAGAACGACGGCACGATCAGGCCGCCAGCGGTAAGCCCGGTCAGGGCCAGGAAGTCACGTCTGTGCAAGGCTGCTCTCCATGAAGGACGGGTGGCTCAAGCGCCGAGACTGCGCGCGGTGTTGATGATGTTGATGCCGTTGAAACGGGTGGTGGACGAACCGTGCGAGACCGCTGAAACCTGGCCGGGCTGGCCCTTGCCGTCGAAGAACGAACCGCCGAGGCGGAAATCGCGTTCATCGCAGATGGCGGTGCAGGCATTCCAGAACTCCGGCGTGCGGATCTGGTAGGCCGCATCCTCGACCATGCCGGTGATCTTTCCGTTCTTGATCTGGTAGTACAGCTGGCCGCCGAACTGCGCGTTGTAGCGCTGCTGGTCGATGGAATAGGAGCCGCGGCCGTGGATGTAGATGCCGTTCTCGACGTCCTTGATCATGTCTTCGACGCTGAGCGGTTTCCTGCCCGGCGCCAGCGAGACATTGGCCATGCGCTGGAACTGCACGCTGGACCACGAGTCGGCATAGCTGCAGCCATGCGAGGCGTCGCGGCCGAGGATGTGCGCCTCATCGCGGGTAGCCTGGTAGTCGACCAGGATGCCGTCGCGCACCAGGTCCCAGCGCTGGGTCTTCACCCCTTCGTCGTCGTAGCCGACCGCGCCGAGGCTGCCCGGCTGGGTCTTGTCGGCGAAGAAGGTGACGATGTCGCTACCCCAGCGGAAACCGGCATCGCGCTTGTCCAGGGTGGCGAAGCTGGTGCCGGCGTAGTTGGCTTCGTAGCCGAGCACGCGGTCCAGCTCCAGCGGATGGCCGACGTTCTCGTGGATGGTCAGGAACAGGTTGGACGGATCCAGCACCAGATCGTACTTGCCGGGCTTCACCGAGGGCGCCTTCAGTTTCTCGCGCGCCTGGCGGGCGGCGGCGATGGCGTCCTCGACCGGGTCGTAGGAATCGCGGTAGGCGGTGATGCCGCCGGGCAGCTGCACTTTGCCGCGCGCATCGCCCTCGAGGAACTCGTAGCCCATGCCCATCGGCGAGGACAGGCCGGCGCGGGTGCGGAACTTGCCACTGGCCTTGTCGATGGCGGTGGCGGTGAACGGCAGCCAGATGCGGTGGATGTCCTGGTCGATGAACGAGCCGTCGCTGGAGGCGAAGTACTTCTGTTCGTTGACCAGGAACAGGGTGGAATTGATGTAGTCGGCACCTGCATTCAGTGCGGCCGCATTGAGCGCCAGCAGCAGCTCGACCTTGTCCTGGATCGGCACTTCCATCGCATTGCGGCGGATGGGCGTCTGCCAACGCACCTCGCCTACCGACGGAGTGGGCGCCAGCTGCACCGGCCGGGTCTGGATGCTGGCATTGGCGCGGGCAATGGCCGTGGCCTGCTCGACGGCGGTGCGCACCGCCGCTTCGGTCTGCTGGTGGGTGGCGGCGAACCCCCAGGCACCGTTGACGATCACCCGCACGCCCACACCGGACGATTCGCGGTTGGTCACGTTGCCGACCTGGTGTTCGCGGGTGATCACCGACTGGTTGAGGTAGCGACCGATGCGCACGTCGCAGTAGCTGGCCTTGGCCGCGCGCGCGGCGGCAAGGGCGACCTCGGCCAGGCGTCGGCGCTTGACCGGGTCGACCGGGGCCAGCAACTGCTCGGCGGCGATCAGCCGCGAATGCGGCAGGACCAGGCCCGCCAGGCCCAGACCGGAAAATGCCAGGAACTCACGTCGTTGCACTGCGTCTCTCTCTCTCACTTCCGTGCGGCCGGCAAAGGACCGATCCGATCACGTCAACTCCCCGACTTTCGCCAGCAGCGGGCATTCGGGCAAGTGACTGCAGTCATGGTAGGGGTGGGTTCGGCAGGGCTGCGCCCTGCACCTGCAGAGGCCGAATCAACGGCAACAGCCGAAGCAAGGGCAACAGCGGGCTATCCGTGGGATGGCGGGGCGGTGTGGGCTGGCAGGACACGCCGTAAACCCCCAAGCCGGCCCAGCCGCTGGCGGCTGTGCGTTCGGGCGCTTGCGAAGCAATGCTTCGCAAGCAAAGCGCCCTCACCCATGGGGGCTCGATGGCGCCATCCATGGCGCCAACGGTCCTGCCACCCCACACCGCCCCACCTCTGACAGTTCCCTGCGGCTGTTGGTAGGTGTCGACCTTGGTCGACACATCTGTCAGATATCGAAATAAATCTGGGGTCAGATCCCGTTGCGTAGCAACGGGATCTGACCCCGTGCCGTTCCGACAGATCGCGGCCAACTGTCGAAGGCGGGGTGGGTCCGGTTGAGGGGGTGTGAGCGGCATGGATGCCGCGACCAAGCCCCCATGGAAGGGTTGCGGCGTCCCCCTCAACCGGACCCACCCCGCCATCCCACAGGGAACCAGCTTTTGCTGTTGCTTCGGCTGTTGCTTCGGCCGTTGCCGTTGCCTCTGCGGGTGCAGGGCGCAGCCCTGCTCAGTAACCCCCTCGTGCACAATGAGCCCGACCCCGCCTGGACACCGTCCTGATGTCGAGCAAGCCGTATTCAGAAGCCTGCGAACGTAACCGCGAACCGATCGCCGCTGCGCTCGACCCCTGGATGGGCGACCGCCACCGGGTGCTGGAGATCGGCAGCGGCACCGGCCAGCATGCGGCCTTCTTCGCCGAGCGCTGGCCTTGGCTGCGCTGGCAGCCCAGCGACCATCCGGATCATCTGCCCGGCATCGAGGCCTGGCGTGCGGAGGCGGCGCTGCTGAACCTGCTGCCGCCGGTGGCGCTTCAGGTCGAGCTGCCGCCGGCGACCGGCCTGAGACTGCAGGAAGGCAGCACGTTCGATGCTGCATTCACTGCCAACACCCTGCACATCATGAGCTGGGAACACGTGCAGGCCCTGTTTGCCGCACTTCCACCCCTGCTGCGCCATGGCGCGCTGCTGGCGGTGTATGGCCCCTTCAATTACGGCGGTCGTTACAGCAGCGACAGCAACGCGCAATTCGATGGCTGGCTGAAAGCGCGTGATCCGCGTAGCGGCATCCGCGATGCCGAAGCCGTGCAGGCGCTGGCGGCGGACAACGGATTCACCCGGTTGGGTGATCTGGCCATGCCGGCCAACAACCGAGTGTTGCTGTGGCGCCTGGGGTGATCAGGCGTCGGGGGCCATGCTGGAAAGGCGGATCGCTGCAGCACGCAGTCCCTTGAAAACAGGTTCGGACACGGTCGAAGGGAAGCCGCTTGGAAGCTGGCGTGTGACGTGTTCGATGGCGGGTTCCACGGAAGCGATCAACGCTTCGATCCATGGCTCTGCGCCATCGGCTACGCCACAGGCGCGTGCGGTTTCGTTCCAGTGCCGGCGTCGCACAAGATGCAGTTTTCGATGGCGGTTCTTGCCCTCTACCGCCATGGCAAGCTGCGCGTTGTGCGGATCGAGTTGATTGGGCCCCCGGCCGAGGATGGGATATACCGACAGCACGTCGTAGACAGGAGTCAGACGGAAACGCCCACCCGCGTCGATGTGGACGCTGAAGTTCTTTGCGTGGCCGTCGGTCGCGGCAAGCATCCAGAACAGGATCTGCGTCTTGAAGAAGGTTGCTCGATCCTCAGGCTGCTCGGATTGCCGAAGCAGATCCATGATGGCCACGATGCCGGGGCCGCCATCGGATTCGTACTTTTGGGCAGCGGGGAGGCCAAAGACCTGACACATATCTTCCTGCGGCAAGCGAAGCCACCACGTGCGATCCGCGGCCAGTCGCCGGTCGAAACGTTCGACGATCAGTGCAGCTTGATCTTCAAAACGCCCCATCTGCGTATCCGCGACGGGAATTCCAAAGGCTGCCAGCAGGTGCATGCACAGCCACTCGTTCTCCACGGACTGGTGCATGTCCGCACGCATGTTGCCGACGATACCCAACGGCAGCTTGAAGATGTGCGTGGACGGCGTACTTCCGGTAGGAATGCACCATTGACCATCGTGCAGCAGCAGGCCGGTCTTTTCCTGCGCTCCAGCGATGGAAATGCGGAACGCATCGTCGCTGGAAGAAGTGCCAGGCAATGCACTTGTTGTGACCTGGCGCAGGACTTCAGCGACGCCTGAGTCATTCAATGGTTCGAACGTTATCCGCTGGATGGCATCCGGTGTGCGCGAATGTGGCAACAGCTGCACCGCGCCTACACAATCCCGGCCAATGGCTTCAAGCAGATCGAACGTATTGCTGCTGCGCGTGGCGAACCGGTCGCGGATCCGGTTGCGGATGGTGACGTTATCGGGGAGAAGATTGTCGAAGTAGTCGTTGACGACCTGACCTTGATGGCTTTCACCGTCGGGCAGCAGGGGGAGCGAAAGGGACAGCGGTCGCGACTGCGTCGAACCAATCCATTGGCTGAGGTAGGAAAGGCGGGATGCCCGGTTCCGCGCATCATCCCAGAGCGCTACCTCGACACCATTCATCCAGACCCGCAACGTACCCATGGCTTACCACTCCGAAGTCGACGTGTTTTCCCGGGGACTTCGCTGCTGCAGGCTGATTTCCAGGCCCAACACGGCCCAGACTCGCATCAATCGCTCGAAGCTGGCAGACGCTGGATCGCGTTCCAATGCGCCGACTGCCTGGCGGGAGATGCCCAGTCGCTCGGCAAGCTGTGCTTGACTCAGCCCGGCCTGGCGTCTGAACGCGCGCATCAGCGGCGCAAGTTGCTGCGGTGTTCTCACCGTATGCGGCGGCCTGTCCATACCGGCAGTCCTCGGGAAAGATGACCGTACGCCATCACGTACGCAAAGGATAGGTTGCTTTACGACACGCAACCTATCTCTTTCCTGCGCCACAGGCAACCTATGGATTGCCTTCTCAAAAGGCAATCGATAGGTTTCTTTTTGTGGTGTGCTACTACGCCACCTGCACGATATGCAGCGCCTTCGGGTTACGCCACTGCGCCAGCAGCGCCGCTTCGCGGGCCTTGGCCTTTTCGAAGTGTGCTTCCTTGACGTGACCGAAGCCGCGGATGTGCTCGGGCACGCTGGCAATCTCCACCGCCAGTGCGAGGCGGTCGTCATCCAGGCCGTCCAGCAATACCTGCACGGTTGCCTCGTAATCACCGATCAGCTGGCGCTCCATGCGACGCTCCTCGGTGCGGCCAAACACGTCGAAGCGGCCGCCACGCAGGAACTTCAGCTTGGCCAGCAGGCCGAACGCCTTGAACATCCACGGGCCATATTCCTTCTTCAGCAACCGGCCCTGTTCGTCCTTCTTCGCGAACAGCGGCGGTGCCAGATGGAAGCGCAGCTGGTAATCGCCCTCGAACTGCTCCTGCAGGCGGCGCTGGAAATCGCCGCTGGTGTACAGGCGGGCCACTTCGTACTCGTCCTTGTACGCCATCAGCTTGAACAGGTAGCGGGCCACGGTCTCGGTCAACGCGGTGGAGCCGCCGATACGTTCGGCTTCAGTCGCGCGCACGCGTTCGACCAGCGTGCGGTAGCGGTTGGCGTAGGCGGCATCCTGGTAGTCGGTCAGGAAGGCCGAGCGGCGCTCGATCATCTCGTCCAGCGAGCGTGACAGGCGCGCGTCGTCCAACGGCAGGAAGGCGACATCGCCGCCATGCGTCGGCAGTCCACGCAGCTCGCGCTCATCACCGGTGTTGCGCGGTGCGGCGGTAGCGCCCCACTCGTTGCCCTCCCATTCGCCCGGCGGCAGTGCATGCAGCGGGCCCGGCGTGTTCTCGGTGTCGGTATGGCGGTTGCGTACCACGCCTGCCGCCTGCTGCACGGCCTGCGGGTCGACAACCGCCAGCCGGCCCCAGGCGAAGGCCTGCTGGTTCATCGCCACGGCGGCGCCGTTGAGTTCGATGGCGCGCATCAGCGACTCGAACGACAGCGGCACCAGGCCTTGCTGCCAGGCGTAGCCGAGGATGAACAGGTTGGCGGCGATCGCATCGCCGAGCAATGCGGTGGCCAGCTGGGTCGCGTCCAGCAGCAGCGGCTCTTCGCCACCCAGGGCCACGCGCACGCCGGCGATGATGTCGGCGGCGGGGAACTGCATGTCCGGGCGCGTGGTGAACGTGCCCGGCATCGCTTCATAGGTGTTGAGCACCACCTGCGAACGGCCGGCACGCACCTTCGACAGTGCCCAATAGTCGTTCACCACCACCATGTCGCAGCCCAGCACCAGGTCGGCTTCGCCAGCGGCAATGCGCACGGCGTGGATATCCTCGGGGCGACGGGCGATGCGGATGTGCGTGGTCACCGCGCCACCCTTCTGCGCCAGCCCGGTCTGGTCGAGCACCGAGGCGCCCTTGCCCTCAAGGTGACCGGCCATGCCCAGCAGGGCGCCGATGGTCACCACGCCGGTGCCGCCAACGCCGGTGATCAGGATGTTCCAGGGCTGCTCCAGGGTGCCGCGCACCACCGGTGCCGGCAGGTTGTCCAGCAGGGTGGAGGCATCGCGCTTGCTGCCCTTGCGCGGCTGTCCACCGTGCACGGTGACGAAGCTCGGGCAGAAGCCGTTGACGCAGGAATAGTCCTTGTTGCAGTTGGACTGGTCGATGTCGCGCTTGCGCCCGAACTCGGTTTCCTTCGGCAGCACCGACACGCAGAAACTCTTCTTGCCGCAGTCGCCACAGCCTTCGCAGACCAGCGAATTGATCATCACCCGCTTCTGCGGATCTTCCAGCTTGCCGCGCTTGCGGCGACGGCGCTTCTCGGTGGCGCAGGTCTGTTCGTAGATCAGGATCGAAACACCCTTCACTTCGCGCAGGCGCTTCTGCACCGCATCCAGCTCGCTGCGGTCATGGAACTCCACGTCGCTGGGGAAATGCTCGCGCTGGCGCGTCCACTTGGTGATGTTGTCCGACAGCACCATGATGGTGTGGATGCCCTCGGCACGCATCTGCTTTGCGATGTCCGGCACGCTCAGCGGGCCGTCCACCGGCTGCCCGCCGGTCATCGCCACCGCGTCGTTGTAGAGGATCTTGTAGGTGATGTTGACGCCGGCCGCGATCGCCTGGCGGATCGCCAGCGATCCGCTGTGGAAATAGGTGCCGTCGCCCAGGTTCTGGAACACGTGCTGGGTATCGGTGAAGGCGGCCTGCCCGGCCCACGTCACGCCTTCGCCACCCATGTGGGTGAAGGTGTCGGTGCTGCGGTCCATCCAGGTCACCATGTAATGGCAACCGATGCCGGCCAGCGCACGCGAGCCTTCCGGCACGGTGGTGGAGGTGTTGTGCGGGCAGCCGGAGCAGTAGTGCGGAACGCGCGGGAAGCTGGCGCGCGGCAACGCAAGCTCGGCTTCCTTTTCCTGCATCCACTGCAGGCGCTGCTCGATGGAGTCGTTGTTGAAGAACTTCTGGATGCGGCGACCGATCACGCCGGCGATGGTGGCCGGGGTCAGTTCGCCGGTGGACGGCAGGATCCACTCGCCGGCTTCGTCGTACTTGCCGACGATGGACGGGCGCTGGCCCCAGCTGGCCGGCCAGTTGAAGAACTGCTCCTTCATCTGGCGCTCGATGAAGGCACGCTTCTCCTCCACCACGATGATGTCTTCCAGGCCCTGCGCGAAACGGGCGATGCCTTCCGGCTCCAGCGGCCAGGTCATGCCGACCTTGTACACGCGGATGCCGATGTCGGCGCAGGCCTGCTCGTCCAGGCCCAGGTATTCCAGCGCCTGCAGCACGTCCAGGTAGCTCTTGCCGGTGGTGACGATGCCCAGCCGCGCACGCGGCGCGTCCATCACCACCTTGTCGATGCCGTTGGCACGGGCGAAGGCCTGCGCGGCCTTCACCGCGTAGCGGTGCAGGCGCATCTCCTGGTCCAGCGGCGGATCGGGCCAGCGGATGTTGAGGCCGCCAGCGGGCATGTCGAAGTCCTCCGGCAGCACGATGCGCCGGCCCAGCGGATCGACCTCGACCGAGGCCGACGATTCCACCGTCTCGGCGATCGTCTTGAAGCCGACCCAACGCCCGGTGTAACGGCTCATCGCCCAGCCGAGCAGGCCCATGTCGAGGATGTCCTGCACGCCGGCCGGGTTCAGCACCGGCATCATCGCGCTGACGAATTCGTCCTCGCTGCCATGCGGCAGCGTCGAGCTGCGGCAGGCGTGGTCATCGGCGGCCAATGCCAGCACACCACCATGGCGCGAAGTGCCGGCGGCATTGGCGTGCTTGAACACGTCGCCGCAGCGGTCCACGCCCGGGCCCTTGCCGTACCACATGCCGAACACGCCCTGCACGTTGGCGCCGGGGAACAGGTTGGTCTGCTGGGTGCCCCACACCATGGTCGCGCCCAGGTCTTCGTTGAGGCCCGGGGTGAATTTCACCTTGGCCGCTTCCAGGTGCTTGCGCGCACGCCACAGCTCCAGGTCGAAGCCGCCCAGCGGGCTGCCGCGATAGCCACTGATGAAGCCGGCGCTGTCGATGCCGTTGGCTTCATCGCGCAGGCGCTGCATCAGCGGCAGCCGCACCAGCGCCTGCACGCCACTCAGGTAGATCCGTCCTTCGTTGCGGGTGTACTTGTGGTCGAGCGTGTAATCACGGTCGAGCAGGTCGGCGGAGGCGGGTGAGGTGAGTTGCGCGGTACTGGTCATGGCTGGCCTGGTCAGGATCGGCTGGCACCGGCCGCGCAGGTACACGCGGCGGGAAAGGCGCGAATTGTAACAGTGGGGGGCAAAGGCCCCGGCACTCGCGCCAGGGCCGTACTGGGGTTAGGATCGGGGAGAGAGAGGGAGGGTTGGTGTTTCAACCTTGGGGGAATCTGGATGTCAGTTGCAGGACAGTTCCTGGCCGGCGTGTTGCTGGTCTCGGGAGCGGCCACTGCGTGGGCCGCGCCGGCATTGCCGGCACCGCAGGAGTTCTATTTCGACAGCGACGCCGCTGCTGCGCCGATCACGGTGGTGCAGGGTGAAGGCGAAGACCTGGTGGCACAGCTGCTGAAGCACCGCGAGCGTGGCCGCAAGGGGCTGGAGGCTACGGCGCAGCTGGCGTCGGTGGCCATTGCGCAGGGGCGCGCGGAACTGGGCGACAAGCTCTATCGCGAGGCGTTGTCCGAAGCGCCGGTGCAGAGCGCGCTGGGCCGCAGCGTACGCTGGAACTATGGCTGGGACCTGTTGCGGCAGGGCCAGGCATTGGCGGCGCTGGAGCAGTGGCAGGCCGCTGCCGGCACCCTGCGCAGCAATCCCGGCTGGGTGCCGCCGAGCTACGCGCTGGCGCTGTGGCGGGCCGGCCAGCAGCAGGAAGCAGTGAAGTGGTACGCCGCTGCCGTACGGACCGAGCCGGGGCAATGGCGCGACAGCAGTCGTTACGCGCAGCTGTTGCCGGGCTGGCGCGATGACGAACGCGCGACGTTGGCCGAAGTGCAGCAGGCCTGGGCGGCCGCGCCTCCAGCCTGGCCCTGAGGTTGGGGTTCGGCCGGGTTGCACCCGGCACCCGCAGAGGCAACGGCCAAAGCCAAAGCCAAAGCCAAAGCGGGTTTGCTGGGGGATGGCGGGGCACTGTGGGTTTGCGGGGCCGCCGTAAACCCGTCCATGGGGGCTTGGTCGCGGCATCCATGCCGCTCACACCCCGCAAACCCACAGTGCCCCGCCTTCGACAGGTTTCCGCTGCTGTTGGTAGGTGTCGACCTTGGTCGACACGTACATCCACGCCATGCGTGGATGAATCTGCATTGGAATCGAATGATCGATATCTGATCGGGATGCAGCCGAGCGTGGGCTCGGCGCTACAAAAAGCGGCCAGCCAACCGCTTTTGCTTTTGCTCTTCTTTTTTCTTTTCCGTGGCTGGCCGCCCACGGAAACTGTCCGTGGCCGGGCGGGTAGGCTGCGCAGGGGCGTGAGCCGCATGGATGCGGCGACCGAGCTTACAGGGACGTA
>RCUO01000106.1_pt1 | contig 59016 bp, 49 predicted proteins | sample 2166161 | NCBI WGS metagenome assembly RCUO01 (sample SAMN09932617, study PRJNA488358) | compost metagenome | feature: garden; material: soil; isolation source: compost soil in cyclohexanecarbonitrile-enriched culture | place: Germany: Experimental Botanical Garden Goettingen | collected 2016-01-27
ATGCCCCAGTTCGAGCTGTGGGCATCGGTGCCCGATGGGCCAACGCTGTGCATGCTGCGCAATGCCGAGCACGCGTGGCTGATGTACCTGCACGAGCCGGGCGACGGCGGCTTCCATTCCTGCGGAAACGAACATCGCGCCGGCAACGCCTATTTCCGGCTCGACAACGGCCAGGTGGATGGCTATCCACTGGCATGGTGCATCGACCTCGAGGCGTGCTTCGCTGCGATCAGGTTCTTTCACGGCAATGCAGGCGCCCGCCCGGAACACGTCGATTGGCAGTCCTGACCCCGGTAGAGGCCGACCTTGGTCGGCACGCTGCCCCGGTAGAAGCCGACCTCGGTCGGCACGCCCCCCCGGTAGAGGCCGACCTTGGTCGGCACGCCGTCCGTCGAGCAAGCTCGACGCCTACCAGGCGGCATCGCTAGAACCCCGGCAACCCCGGCGGATTGGTCTGCGATTGCGGCACCGCTTCTTCGGCCACGTTCCAGCGTGCCAGCACCTTCGCATAGGTACCGCTGCCGATCTGCGTGTTCAGTGCCTGGGTCACCGCATCGGCCAAGCCGCTGCCCTTGCGCGTGGTCACCGAGATCGCCGCCGCGTCCGGCCAACCGCCCGGGAACAGGCCGACCCGGCGCACCTTGCCATCACGTGCCGAATAGGCGCCGGTGGCATTCGGCTCGAACGACACATCAGCGCGCCCGGTGATCACCGCCAGCCGCCCGATCACCGCGTCATCGAAGTACTGGTATTCCACCGGTTTCAGGCCTGCGGCGATGTTCTGCTTGTCCCATTGGCGCAGGATCTGGTCCTGGTTGGTGCTGGCGCCCACCACCACTTTCAGCCCAGCCACGTCGGCGGGCGTGGCGATCCTCTGGATCGGCCCATCGGTGCGGGTGTAGATGCCCAGCAGGTCGAAACGGTAGCTGGAGAAATCGAACTTCTTCTTGCGCTCTTCAGTAACCGTCACGTTCGACAGCACCGCATCGTACTTGCCCGATTCCAACCCCAGCGGCCAGTCGGCCCAGGCCACCGGCACCACCACCAGCTTCAGGCCGAGGCCATCGGCGATCAATCGTGCGATATCGGGCTCCACGCCCACCACTTCCTTGCTGTCGGCACCGTAGTCGGCCAACGGCAGCTGGCCCGGATGGGTGGCGATGGTGAAGGCACCCGGGGTGACGAAACGGTAGCCGGCCGGAATCAGCGCCTGCGCTTTCGGATCGGGCGTGCCCTTCAGTATCTCCGCGTTGCTGGCTGCAAGCGATGTCGCCGCAACAGGCACGCCATCGGGGCCCTGGCGTACGCGTGAGTAGACGATGCCGGCGATGCCGATGACCAGCACACCGACGATCAACAGGGTGCTGCGTGCGGGACGTCGCTGCGATGCTGGGCTCATGGGATTTCTCGAAAGGGGTTACAGGGTCTTGGCCAGGAAATCGGCGGTGCGTTGCTGGCGCGGGTGTTCAAACAGCGCGTCCGGCGTGCCCTGCTCGATCACCCGGCCCTGGTCCATCATCACCACGTGGTCGGCCACACGGCGGGCGAAGCCCAGTTCGTGAGTGACGATCACCAGCGTGGTGCCGGAACTGGCCAGCTCCTCGATCACGCTCAGCACCTCCGACACCAGCTCCGGGTCCAGCGCGGAGGTCGGCTCGTCGAACAGCAGCACCTTCGGCTGCAGCGCCAGCGCACGGGCAATGGCCACGCGCTGCTGCTGACCGCCGGACAGCTGGCGCGGGAAGGCATCGGCCTTGTCGGCCAACCCCACCCGCTCCAGCAGCGTGCGCGCCTGCTGCTCGGCCTGGGCGCGCGATATGCCGCGTACCGCGATGGGCGCTTCGATGATGTTCTCCAGCGCGGTCATGTGCGGGAACAGGTTGAAGCCCTGGAACACCATGCCGACTTCGGCGCGGCGCCGGCGGATCTCGCTTTCCGGCAGCTCATACAGCGTGTCGCCGTCGCGGCGGTAGCCAATCAGCTGGCCGCCCACCGTTACGAAGCCACTGTCAGCGCGTTCAAGATGATTGATCAGCCGCAGCAGCGTGGACTTGCCGGCACCGGACGGACCGATCAGCACGGTCACGCTGCCGGCCTTCAGTTCCAGGTGCACGTCATCCAGCACCGTCTGCTCGCCGAAGGCCTTGCCCACACCCTGCAATGAAACGGCGGCGCCCGTGCCCGCCTCGATCGGCACGGCAAAGGCCGCGCGACTGGGTACGCGTGCGCTGGGCGGCGCTACGGGACGCGGTGGCGTCGACGGTACCCGCGACACGTTGCGCTCATGCTGCAGCTGGCCGCGGGCGAAACGCTGCTCCACCCGCCGTTGCAGCAGCGACAGCACCGTCAGGATCACCAGGTACCAGACCGTGGCCACCATCAGCAGCGGCACCACCTCCAGGTTGCGGCGGTAGATCACCTGCACGGTGTAGAACAACTCCGGCAGCGCCAGCACGTAAACCACGGAGGTGCTCTTGGCCAGCCCGATCACATCATTGAACGCCGCCGGCAGGATCGAACGCATCGCCTGCGGCAGGATGATGCGGCGCACCTGGCGACCGCGCGGAAGGCCCAACGCGGCGGCCGCTTCGTACTGGCCGTGGTCGACCGAGAGGATGCCGCCACGGATCACCTCGGCCGAGAACGCGGCCTGGTTCAAGGTGAGGCCGAGTACCGCCGCAGTGAACACGCCGATCAACTGCGTGGTCGGGTACGAGAACAGGCTGATGCCGGTAAACGGCACGCCCAGTTCGATGGTGCTGTACAGGTAGCCCAGGTTGTTCAGCAGCAGCAACAGCACCAGCAGCGGAATCGAACGGAACAGCCACACGTAGCCCCACGACACCGCCGACAGCAGCGGTGAACCGGAGACGCGGGCCAGGGCCAGCAGGGTGCCCAGCGCGAAGCCGAGGCCGGTACCGAGCGCGGTCAGCAGTAACGTGCGCCCCAGCCCTTCCAGTACCGGGCGGGCGAAGAACCATTCGGCGAACGTGCCCCAGCCCCAGCGCGGGTTGCCCAGCACCGACTGCAGCCCGATCAGGATCAGCGCCAGTGCCAGCACCGTACCGATCACTTGCAGCGGGTGCCGTGCCGGCACGATCTTCAGCGCCGTGGCCGGCTGGCGGGGAATGCCCTCGATAGCGGTGGACGGCGTACTCATGCCACCGCTCCGTGCAGTGCGATGTCGGGCGCGACGCCCACCTGCGTCTGCGGCATCAACTGTTTTTCGAACGGCAGATGCGCGATGGTTTCCGGGTCTGCGTCCAGGTCGAACAGCGCGGTGTAGCCGTGGCTGAGGTACAGGCCAACCGCCTCCGGCTGGCGGAAGCCAGTGGTCAGGAAAACGCGCCGATAGCCCTGCCGCGCGGCCTGGTCTTCCAGTTCCTGCAGCACGCGACGGGCGATGCCCTGCCGGCGCAGACCAGGCAGCGTCCAGATGCGCTTGAACTCCGCAGTATCGTCGTCGCGATGCGGCATGAACGCGCCGCCGGAGATTGCTACGCCGTCGCGCAGCAGCAGCACGAACGCACCCACCGGGGCCGCGAAGGCCTCCGCGGGGTAGCGCTGCAGCTCTTCGCGGGCGCTGCCACCAATGCGCCGGCGCACGTCCGCATAGCGGTTGTCGTATTCCTGTTCCAGGCCGTCAAACAACGGCCGCGCCAACGGGTCATCCACCGTGGTGTACAGGAAGCGATCATTGTCGTACCGCACGCTCATGCCATGTTCTCCACCAGGTAGTGCTCGGCCAGGCGCGCCCATAGACTGGCCGCGGGGGCGATGGCCGCATCGTTGAACACATAGCGCGGGCTGTGCAGCGGCGCGCTGTCACCGTTGCCGACGAACACGAAACTGCCCGGCCGCGCCTGCAGCAGGAAGGCGAAGTCCTCGCTGGCGGTACGCGGTGCGAAGGCCTCCACCACCTGCCCTGCACCGAAGCCCTGCACCGCCACCTCGCGGATGTAGGCCGTCTGCTCGGGGTGGTTGATCACGCTGGGGAAGCCGCGCGGGAATTCGATCTCGGCGCGCGCACCAAACGCGGCGGCGGTCTTCTCGGCAATGTCGGTGACCCGCCTACGCAGCGTATCGCGCACCTCCGGCAGGTACGCACGCACGGTCAGCTTCAGCTCGACCACATCGGGAATCACGTTGGCGGCCTGCCCACCGTGGATCGAACCGACGGTGACCACGCCCATCTGCCGCGGATCGACATTGCGCGACACCACGCTCTGCAGCGCGGTGATGATGTGTGCAGCGGCCAGGATCGGGTCGACGCTGCCCTGCGGCTCGGCGCCGTGACCACCCTTGCCGATCACCCGCAGCCGCGCCCAGTCCACCGAGGCCATCGCCGGTCCGTCGACGAAGCCGAAGTGACCCACCGGCACACCCGGCCAATTGTGCAGGCCATAGATGGCATCGACCGGGAAGCGTTCGAACAGGCCATCGGCGATCATCTTCGAAGCACCCGACCCGGTTTCCTCGGCCGGCTGGAACACCAGCTGCAACGTGCCATCGAATCGCCCGTGATGCGCCAGGTAGTGGGCGGCCGAGAGCAGGATGGCGGTGTGGCCATCGTGGCCGCAGGCGTGCATCAGGCCCTCGCGCTGACTGGCATAAGCCAGCCCGGATTCTTCATGGATCGGCAGCGCATCGATGTCGGCGCGCAGGCCCAACCGGCGACTGCCCTGCCCGCGCTGCAGCGTACCGACCACGCCGGTGCCACCGATGCCGGTACTGACCGCGTAGCCCCATTGCTGCAGCAGTTCCGCCACCCGGGCACTGGTGCGGTGTTCTTCGAAGGCCAGTTCCGGGTGCTGGTGCAGGTCATGGCGGATCGCGATGGCCTCGTCGGCACGTGCCGCGATTTCGGGCAGTACGCCCGTTGCCGGCGCATTCCGCCGGGCATGGCCGGGCGCTACCGAAGTGTCTCCGCTCATCGCCTTATCCCACCTTCCGCGCCGGCTCGGCATCGGTCGCATAACGGCTCGCCTTGCGTGGCAGGCCCAAGTGGTCGCGCAGAGTCTCTCCTTCCAGCTCGCTGCGGTGGTAGCCGCGCGCTTCCAGCAACGGCAGCACCAAGGTCACGAAATCATCCAGGCCTTCGCGCTGCGCGGCGAAGCCGAGAATGAAGCCATCGCTGGCACCGGCGTCGAACCAGCGGATCAGCTCCTCGGCCACATGCTCCGGCGTGCCGATGAAATTCGGCCGCGGGCTGACCGCTTGCAGTGCCACCTGGCGCAGGCTCAGGCCTTGCTCGCGTGCGTCCTGCTTGATACGGTCAGTGGTGGAGCGGAAGGAATTGGCACCGATATCGCCCAGCTCCGGGAACGGCGCATCCGGGTCGTACTGGCTGAAGTCGTGGTGGTCGAAGAATCGGCCGAGATACGCCAATGCATCGTCCAGCCCGGCCAGCGCAGCAATCGCCTGATACTTGGCTTCGGCTTCTTCCGCCGTACGGCCAACGATCGGGCCGATGCCCGGGAAGATCTTGACGTCACCGGCGCTGCGGCCATGGGCGATCGCCGAGTTTTTCACTTTCTGGGTGAACGCACGGGTCTCCTCCAGCGACGGCGCGTGGGTGAACACCGCATCGGCGTACTTGCCGGCCAGCGCAATGCCATCGTCGGACGAACCGGCCTGGAAGATCACCGGCTGCCCCTGCGGCGAGCGCTGGATGTTGAGCGGACCTTCCACCTGGAAGAAGCGGCCCTTGTGGTCGAGGCGCCGGAACTTCTCCGGCGCAAAGAACGTGCCGCTGTCGCGGTCGCGCACGAACGCATCGTCATCCCACGAATCCCACAGGCCCTGCACCACTTCCAGGTACTCATCGGCAATCTGGTAGCGCAGCGCGTGTTCCGGATGCGGGCGGCCGTAGTTGCGGCCCGAACCTTCCAGCGGCGAGGTCACCACGTTCCAGCCGGCACGGCCACCGCTGAGCAGGTCCAGCGAGGCGAACTGGCGGGCCACGGTGAACGGATCGCTGTACGAGGTGGAGAGCGTGCCAGCCAGACCGATCTTCTTCGTTGCCGTCGCCAGTGCCGACAACAGCGAGATCGGCTCGAAGCGGTTGAGGAAATGCGGGATCGACTTCTCGTTGATGTACAGGCCGTCGGCAACGAAGCCGAAGGCGATGCCGTTGTCCTCGGCGGTACGCGCGATATCGATGTAATAGCCCAGGTTGACGCTGGCATCGGGCGCGTTGGACGGATGCTTCCAGGCATGCATGTGGCTGCCGGGGCCCTGCAGCATGATGCCGAACGGGATGGGACGCGGGGTCGTGCTCATGGGGTCGCTCCAGCAGTCAGGCCACCGCCGCGCGGGGAGCGGGCGACAGCAGTTCAAGGGACGTCAGGCGTGCGTCGAGGTCGGCCACCGGCGCGTCGAGGATGAATTCACCCACGCCGAAGCGTCGATGCAGCGCATCCAGCTCGCTGCGTACGTGCTGCGCGTCGCCAGAGAGCACGCTGGGGCGTGTTTCTTCGACGCGGAAATCAGTGACACCCACCTGCCGTGCGTACTCGGCAGCGGCCTCGGGGCTGGGCAGGTTCACCGTCTGTCCGGGGCCCAGGTGCAGCTTGTAGACCCGCAGCGCGCCGATATGGCGCGCAGCGGCCTCGCTGGTGGGCGCGGCGAAGGCCACCGTTGCCAGCAACGGGGCGTGCGCGGACACCGTGCGATACGCCTCGAAGGCGGCCTCGATGTGCTTCGGGTCACCGTCGAAGTGCGCGGCATACACGAAGCGCCAGCCCAGTTCCGCAGCCTGCCGCGCGCTCTGCGGGCTAGCGCCAAGCAGGAAGCGCTCCGGCGACGTCTGTGGAATCGGCCGCGCCTGCGCATCCGCCTGCGCATCGGACAGATATCCTTCCAGGTCGCGCAGCTGCTGGTCGAAATCGGCGAATGCCGGGCGACCGGCGGCCAGTGCGGCAGTCGATGCCGGCAGACCGCCCGGTGCCTTGCCCACGCCCAGATCCACGCGCCCAGGCGCCAGGGCGGCCAGCAGATTGAAGTTCTCGGCCACCTTGTACGGTGCGTAGTGGCGCAGCATCACCCCGCCACTGCCGATGCGGATGCGCCGGGTCTGCGCCAGCACCCACGCCGCCAGCACTTCCGGTGCCGGGCTGGCCAGCGTCGGCGCTGCGTGGTGCTCGGCAAACCAGTAACGGTGATAGCCCAGCTGCTCGGCACGCTGCGCCAGTTGCAGGCTGTTGCGCAGCGCCTGTTCCGGCGTGCTGCCGTCGGCCACCGGGCTCTTGTCCAACACGCTGGTGAGGTAGCTCATCGTCACGTCCTCGCTCAGGGGTGGGCCACGGGAATGCCGAGCAGGCCGTTCAATGCCGCCAGGATCGGCTCGGCACCGGAGATGTACTGGCGCTGCTGGTACTCACCACTGGCGTGCTCATTGACCACGCCCTGCGGCAGCACCAGTTTCGGCAGCGACTGGTCCTGCTCGCCGATCTCGGCGATCACCTCGCGGCGCGGCCGGCTGAAGCCGATGCGGCGCACGTCCAGTTGCGCGTCCAGGCCGTCGATGCTCGACAGCGCCCCTTCCAGCAGCAGGCTGTGCCGGCAGAAGAAGCGTTGTCCGGGCAACTGGCCGTCCTCGAACTCGCGGTCCAGCAGGAACAGGATGGGTTTGTGGGTTGCGTCTACAGCCACGGAATCGTCCTCGTAGGGGCCGGCAATGCACTGCCGCTTCGATATCGATGCTAGAGAAGGAAGGCCGGATGCCAGCGCCAGAACTCGACAATCCACGGTCGGATCCGGCCATGCAGATGCAGGTTGGCAATAAGCAGACTGCCCGCCGTTATGGACGCTCGCGGCGTCAGGCCGCCTGTGCAGGCGCGCGCCAGCCCAGTGCCGGCGCGATGTCCTCGATCACTGTGGTGAGGATGCGCCGGTAGTCCTGCTCGGGCAGCTCATCGGGCAGTTCCACGCGAAGCTCGTCCACCTGCTGCAGCAGCGGATCGGTCTGCAACCGCGCGATGATCTGCGCGGTGCTGCCGACCACGTCGGGCGCGAACATGGTGCGACGTGGCCCTTGCGGGGCCAGAGTGCGCGCATGCCGCTGCGCACTGAAGGCCTCGATCCTCTGCCGCGTGGCCGCATCCACACCATCGGTGGGCACCAGCACCCGCCCCACCGCCACACGGCGCGGGCGGTCCAACGGCAATGCCGCGCGATAGGCCTGCAGGTGCTGCAGCTGCGCACCGAAGAAGTCATCACTCAGCTCGGCGCGGTTGACGTTGCCCAGCAGCAGATGCAGCCCCTGCTCCCCCGCCGAACGCGCCGACTGCAGAGAGCCAGCGCCATACCAGACCCGGTCCACCAGCCCCGGCGCATGCGGCTGCAGTCGCGGACGATAGCGCGTGGCGGCATTGCCGACCTCGGCATCGGCGGCACCCAATGGCTCACCACGTAGCGCTTCCAGCAACCGCGCCACCCGGCCATGGGAAAAGTCGATGTGCGCGGGGTCGCTGTCGTACAGCAGTGGCCCAACCAGTTCCCCGTGTGGCGGCGCGCCGGTACTGACGCCCACCTGCAGCCGGCCACCGGCCAGCGCATCCAGCAACGACAGATCCTCGGCCAGGCGGAAAGGTGTTTCGTAGCCCAGCTGGATCACTGCACTGCCCAGCTCGATGCGGGTGGTGTGCTGACTGGCCGCCGCCAGGAACACCGCTGCCGAGCTGATGCCCGGTTCCAGGTGGCGGTGGCGCACCCACGCGCCGTCATAGCCCAGCTGTTCGGCAAACGCGATCAACGCCAGCGTCGCGTCCAGGCCCGCGCGGGGTTGTTCCGGTAGATAGCTTCCGGGCGTGAGGAACGCCAGGTGCCGCAGCTGCACCGCCACGTCCTAGGCGATCCTGCGCAGCGGCGCGGGCAGCGCCGCCGCCAGTGGCGCCAGGTGCCCAGCTGCACGCTCGGCCGCCAGTTGGATGCGCGCCTGCAGTGCAGCACTGTTGATGCGGTCGCCGTCGAAGTCGGCCGGCGTGGCATACACCCCGATCGGCAACGTATGCGCCTGCAGGAAGCTGAAGAGCGGCCGCAGCTGATGGTCGATCACCAGCGCGTGGCGCTCGCTGCCACCGGTGGCGGCCAGCAGCACCGGCGTATCCACCAGCGCGTCCAGTTCAATGAAGTCGATCAGGTGCTTGAACAGGCCCGGATAGGACCCGCGATACACCGGCGTGGCCGCTACCAGCAGCTGCGCCGATTCGATCGTGGCCAGCGCGCGCTCCACCTGCGGCTCCACTTCACTACGCTGCAGCGACTGCCCCAGCGAGCGCGCGATCGGCGCCAGCTCGACCAGCTCCACGCTGATGTTGACCCGCTCGCGCAGCTCTTCCAGCAGATGCCGCACCAGCAGCAACGTGCGCGAGTTGGCCGATGCCGTCGGCGAACCAATCAACGCAACCACATTCAATGCAGATGACATGAAACGCTCCCATGTAGCGCCGAGCCACGCTCGGCTGCGTGTTGCATGAACCTCAGAACCGGTAGTTGACGCGCCCGTACCAGAACGTGCCGACGTTGCTCAGCACATCACCGCTGTCCCAGGTGGTCTCGATGCTGGCCACGTCGGTGGCGCTGCGTGCGTACGCGGGCACCTTGCGGGTGCGCTTGTCGAACAGGTTGTTGATGCCCAGCGCCGCGCTCCAACCCGCGCCAAGTTCCACCCCACCGGACAGGTTGGTCACCAGCACCGGCGGCTGCTTGTACTCCACGCCGTTGTTCAGGCGCTTGATCGGGCCGTAGTAGGTGAAGTCCACGTTCGAGCGCCAGCGCCCGTTCTGCCAGCCGAGCCCCGCCACCTGCGTGTACGACGGCGTGCGGAAGCGCAGTGCGTACTCGCTCGACTTGGTCAGCAGGTTGATGTTCGGCAGCCCCTGCAGCGCCTGCGGAATCGCGCTCACCTTCTGGATGGTGGTGCGGCCTACGTTGGCCGCGTAGGTCCAGCGCAGCTTGCCCCACTGCGTTTCCTGGTTCGCTTCCAGGGTCAGCTCCACACCGCGCGTGCGGGTGTCGCCCACGTTGGTGAAATAGCTGGCGTAGAACGCATCACCGGGCAGGATGCTGATGCCGGCCGTACCCAGCAGCGCATCAATCGTGTTCTTCTGTGCGGCGGTCAGCACGGTGCCGCTGTTGTCGGTTACCCGCGCCGGGTCCTGCGCGTTGTAGCCGATCTGGCTGGACTGGCCGAGCTGGCCGCGGATGTCGATCTGGTACGCATCCACCGCCAGATGGAAGGCCGGGCTTGGGTCCCAGGTCACGCCGAGGCTGTAGTTGGTGGCCTTCTCCGGCTTCAGCGGCGTAGCGCCCAGCGCCACTGCTGCCGGCGAAGCGACCTGCGCCACGAGCGTGGTACCGCACGGGCAGCTGCCGGTGGCCTGGTAGAACTGCGCCCCCAGGCTCGGCGCGTGGAAGCCATTGCTGACCGTGGCACGTACGCCCAGTGCATCAGTGAAGTCGAAACGCGTGGTCAACCGACCGGTCGACACCGTGCCGAAGTCGGAATGGTCTTCCCAGCGCGCGGCCGCATCCAGGTACCAGCGCGAGGTGATGTTGGTCGCTGCACCTGCGTACACCGCCTTGCTGTTGCGGGTGGCCTTCACCGCATCGGCGGTGGAATAGCCCACGAAGGCGGCCGCACCGAAGCCGGTGTACGACTCCCACTGCCCTGCCCCGCGCTCGTACTGCTCGTGCTGGTACTCGGCACCGGCACTTACTTCCAGCGGCGAGGCGAAGGCCGCCACCTCGAAGCTGCGACGCAGGTCGAGGTTGGCGATGCCCTGCTGGTAGTCCAGCTTACCGTCGTAGAAGTCAGTGGGCGAGCCAGGGTACGGCAGCGAGTAGTTCACCGAATTGCGGGTGTAGGTACGCACCGTGTTGCGGTTGCCGGTCAGGCTGACGTCGTAGTCCCAGCCGGCAACCTGGCCCTTCACCCCGGCCGTGCCGGTGTACTGTTTCTCCTTGGTTTCCAGCACCGGCAGGAAGCCGTCGGGAAACACGCTCAGCACGCCCGGCGCCCTGTAGGTGGTGAAGATCGTCGCCGGCAGCCGGAAATTCTGGATCGCCTGCGCGGTGCGGTCGCTGGCGGTGGCATTGGCGTAGAACTGCGCGTTCTCGCCCAGCCCATGGCCCACGTTCACCGCGAAAGCCTTCAACGCGTACGACGGCGAGCTGAGGATGATGTTGGCCTCGGCATCGCGTCCGGCCTCGGCCGGGTTCGGCGACGCCCCGGCCGGCAGCCGGTTGTTCGGTCGCAGCGCCACCAGGTTGCCGTTGCCGTCCACCGCCGGATAGCTCAGGTAGCCATCGATATAGCGCCGCGTGCGGATCGCGTGATGCTGGCGCGTGCTCTCGCCGGACAGGTTGATGAAGCCATCCTCGCCCCAGGGCAGACCGATGTTGGCGCGCACGCTGGTGCGGCTGCCGTCGCCATCGGTGCTCTGCCCGCTCTCCACCGACACATCGCCACCGTGCGCCTGCGATTTCAGGATCACGTTGATCACCCCGGTGATCGCGTCCGAACCGTAGATGGCCGAAGCGCCGTCACGCAGTACTTCCACGTGGTCGATGGCCGATACCGGAATCAGCGCCAGATCGGCCCAGGCGTGGCCCGGATAGCCGCCGCCGTTGGCGCCACTGACGTACGCACTGGCGTTGCGGCGCTTGCCGTTCACCAGCACCAGCGTGTAACCCGGCGACAGGTTGCGCAGCTGGTAGCCGCGGATCAGGCTTTCCTGGTCGCTCTGGTAGCCGCCGATCTGGCTGAGCGACGGCAGGCTGCGCTGCAGGGCTTCAAGCAAGTTGGCCTGGCCGGTAGCCGCCAGGTCCTCGGCGGAAATCACGTCGATCGGTGTCGAGCTGTTCTTCACCGTGCGCGTGCTGGTACGCGAACCGGTCACCACCACCGCATCCAGCGTGGACGCGGCAAGGTTCGCAGAAGTGGCAGTGGTCGCCGACGGCGCATCGGCATCAGCCGCATACGCCGGGGCAGCGGCCAGGGCGGCCGCAATCAGAAGGGAGAGCGTGGACAGCGCAGGAATGTGGGCAGCAGGCATGGGGGCTCGTGGGGGTGGGCCGGAGACACACCTCCATTCAAGGGCCCACGCCCAACGCGCAACAGCGGATATCGCGTCATGTGACCGTCACATCGCGCCAGCCACATGACTGCTGGTAATGAGGTTAGGCGGCCGCGCCGGTGCACTACTGTCTGTAGAGCCGAGCCCACGCTCGGCTGCTCTTCGCGACCGCGTCAGAATGCATCCCCCCCCTTCCGGTTTTGAGCCGAGCGTGGGCTCGGCTCTACAAGAAGGGAGCGACCGCTCCATATACCCCGCGGGCATCACCTCATGCCCGCGCGCCACTCAGCGGCACGCGCCTGCGTCGGTAGCATCAAGCCATGCCCACCCTGCCTGCCGAACCGAACGCGCCCACCGTCGCCATCGTGGCCTGCCACGGCCAGGGCCTGTTCGAATTCGGCTGCGCGGTCGGTCTGTTCGCGCCCATCCGCCCCGAACTGGGCGTGGCCTGGTACCGCACCCAGCTCTGCGCTGGCGAGCCCGGTGCGCTGCGCATGCTCGGCAGTGCACAGGTGCAGCTGCCCTACGATCTGAGTGCGGTCGACGACGCCGACATCATCGTCATTCCCGGCTGGCGCGAACCCAGCGAGCGCCCCCCGCAGGCGCTGCTCGATGCCCTCACCCGCGCCCATGCGCGCGGCGCCCGCATCACCTCCATCTGCTCCGGCGCGTTCGTGCTCGCCTGGGCCGGCCTGCTCGACGGCCGCCAGGCCACCACCCACTGGCGGCTCACCGAAACGCTGGCCCGCGAATTCCCACGCATCCACGTACGCGACGACGTGCTGTATGTGGACGCCGGCAGCATCATCACCTCGGCCGGGTCGGCCACCGGCATGGACATGATGCTGTACATGGTGCGCAAGGATTACGGTGCGCGCGTGGCCAACCTCGTAGCGGAGCGGCTGGTGCTGGCGCCGTGGCGCGATGCCGAACGCAGCCAGCGCGTCAGCCGCGCGATCCCGCTGGGCGAGCCCACGCGGCTGGCGAAACTGATGGAATGGATGCGGCGCAATCTGCGCGAACCGCATTCGCTGGGCAGCCTCGCCGAGCAGGCCGCGCTGAGCCAGCGCACCCTGCAGCGGCAGTTCCTCGAAGCCACCGGCCTGTCCCCCATCGACTGGCTCATCCGCGAGCGCGTGGCCTACGCACGCGAACTGCTGGAAACCACCGACCGGCCCCTGCAATGGGTGGCCGAACAGGCGGGCTTCGGCTCGCAGGAATCGTTCCGTCGGCACTTCCGCGGCATGGTCGACGCCAGCCCCATCGAATACCGCAACCAGCATCGCAGTGGCATCAGCGCCGACCGGCTGGTGGGCTGCTGACAGCCGCCCGGTCTTTCCACGCAGCCATCCACCCGGCAAGATGCAGGCACGAGCCGGCCTGCCGATGGAACGGTGATGACTGCTACCCCGTACAGAAACTACCGCTTCGGTATCGGCGTTTCGCTGGTACTGGCCAGTTTCCTCGCAGCGCTCGGCCTGATCGCAGTCTGCACCCCGAATCTCGGCTGGGGCGTAGTGGCGTTGGTCACCCTCGCGCTGTGGGTTGGCGTGCCGCTGCTGCTGGTGCTCCTGCTGGCCTGGATCCGTTACATGGTGCGCGAGCGCGGGCATGTGCCGGGCGGCGTGCATGCCCTGATGTTCCTGCCCACTGTCCTCGCCCTGCTCATCGTTCCGCTGGGGCACGCGCTGCACAGTACCGTGGACACCACCACCGGCGGCTCACGCGCAGCCATCGCAGAAACGCACATCAACCTCAGTGGCAATGCACTGTGGCTGGACACCTCACCCTATGCCTCCACCTACTCCGGCGCGGGACCGGACCTGCCCGTGCAAGGCGACAACCCCCAGCGCTTCGTTGCCTTCCACCGCTACCCGAACGCACAGTCCGATGCAGACAGCGCCTTTCCCTACGACAACGCACGACTGAAACCAGGCATCGAGCACTACCATTACGGCGCCCCGCCCGGGGGCACCGGCACCCGCCTGCCCCTACGTCGCCAGCCCTATCCGGATACCACAGCGCTCACCCCCGTGTGGGGCACATCGGGTGGGCCAGACATCGTCCACCTCTACTACCACTATGCCGACCACGTCGAGGTTGCCCCCGCGCTGGCACGTCTGGCCGGCGCTACCGAATACGAGCTTGAGCGCAGCCGCGTGGAAGGGCTGGTGCAGTTCAGGACGCACAACTACGGCGCCGCGCCGATCGTGCGCCTGGAAATCAACGGCGCGACGCTGGACATCGGCGACGACGCCATCGCGCCCATTGCTGCGCCCCCCGCTGCGTGCACGGCGTCCAACCACGCCACCGGTGTCGCGCTGTTGAATCTCGACCAGCCGTTGCAGGTTCGCTGGCAGACTGCCGCCGCACCGCAGGAATGGCACAGCGCGCGCGTGCAGGTTCCTGCATTCCGCCAGCCGCAGCCATTGGACGGCCAATCCACCCTGCAGCGCGTGCTGCTGTATGTACTGCCCGACGACACGCTGGCAGCAGAGCGCTACGTGGAAGTGCTCGCGGGCGATTCGCGGCGTGCCATCAAGGCCACCGGCCTGCCTGCCAACGCGGCGGCGTACGCGACCTGCGGCAGCGCCAACGCCACTTACGGCGAACACGCACCAGCACCGCTGGCAGACTGATCACCCGGATGGTCCCGCGCAGCGTCAGCCGCGTGCGCGTGTGTTGCGCGCATGTATCCGCCAGCACTGCGCCACGAAGCCGATCGCAAACACCGCCGCACACCCCAGCAGCGTCTGCAGGATCACCGGTGCCAGCGGCGCGGCCGCAATCGGATGCGCCACCGGCAACCGCGTCAGCGTTTCATTCACGCCCGGCACCAGCGACAACAGGAAGCTGAAGGACAGCGCGAATGTCGACAGATAGGGCGCCAACCGACCAAGGAACCGCAGCCGCGCCGCCAGCACCCCACCGAATGCAATCAGCAGGATCACCACGCCAAACGCATGGCCTGGATTGAGGCCCCCGGTGCTGGAGACGGTGAACGACGTCATCACCGACAGCACCAATCCCAGCAGATAAAGCTTGCCCGCGCGCGTAGCCGGATCAATGACGCGGTAGCGGATGAATCCGTAAACGCCGGCGACGATGGGAACCAGGCTGATCGCGGTGTGTACGACGCCCAAGGGAGAAAGCGGATGACTCATGGCAACCTCTGCTGGAGTTATGAACCTACTAGTAGGTAGGTGCGATGGACAAAAAGAAGACCCGCTTCGCGCAGGCCTTCCCGGAATCACTCAGACCGCCGCGCTCACCCGGGCAATCGACAACCGTGCCAGCGCCGCGAACGTCGCTGCATCACCAAAACCGCGCGCCGCCAGCATCGCGCCATGCACCGACGCCATGAAGGCCTTGGCCTCGTCGGCAGGCGTGCCCTGCAGGCGCAGCTGGCCGCTGGCTACACCCTTCTCCAGCGTCACGGTCAGCCAGCTGGTCAGATCCTCGAAGTGCCCGCGCACTTCGTCGGCAACTTCCAGCGGAATCATCGGCATCTCGGCGGCCAGCATCGCGCAGATGCAGAACGACGCCGTGCCACCGGCAATGCAGGTCGACCAGTAGTCCACGTAGGCATTGAGCTCCTGCAACGGATCGCCCAACTGCCGGTCCAGCAGCGCCAGGCCCTCGCGTGCCTCCGCCCGGTACAGCTCCACCACCGTGCGCACCAGGTCGGCCTTGCTGGGGAAATGGTGGTGGATGCTGGCCTTGCTGATGTTCACCCGCGCGGACACGTCGGCATAGCTGAAACCGTTGTAGCCACCGGCTTCCAGCAGCGAACGGGCCTGGGCCAGGATCTCGTGGGCCTTGGGAGATAGTGACTCTTTCATGGGCGCAAACCTACTAGTAGGTAGAGTCGATGTCAACCACCCTCCGCTGCGCTCGCCGGGCATGGCCCGGCGCTACCTGACACGGGCTTCCCTGGTAGCGCCAGGCCATGCCCGGCGAATGCCGCAATCAATGCGAAGACACATACACCGCATCGGCCGGCGCCGGCGGCAACGCAAAACTTCGCCGCATGCGCGCCACCTCGGCCGCCGGCGGCAACCCGAACAAGCGCTTGAACTCCCGATTGAACTGCGACGGGCTGGCGTACCCCACCGCCAACGATGCCGCCTCGGCCGTCATGCCCTGCCGCAGCATCAGCAGCCGCGCCTGGTGCAGCCGCGTGGACTTCACGTACTGCATCGGCGAGGTACCGGTAATGCTGCGGAAGTGATCATGGAACGTGGCCACGCTCATCTCCGCCTGCGCTGCCAGTGCATCAACATCCAGCGCCGTCGAATAGGCCGCATGGATATGCCGCAGCACTTTGCCGATGCGGCCGAAGCGCCCACGCATGGCCAGCGCCTCGCGCATCGCCCCACCCTGTGCGCCGGTCAGCACCCGGAAGTACAGCTCGCGCACCAGCGAGGGCCCCAGCACGTCTGCCTCCAACGGATCGGCCAGCGCTTCCAGCAAGCGCAGCACGGTGGCCTGCATCGCGCCCTGCATCGGGCTGGACATCATGCTCTGTGCCGGCACTTCGGTGCTGGTGGCGCGCTCGCCCAGTTCAATCAGCAGATCCGCCGCCAGCTGCAGGTCCAGATGCAGGTAGATCGCCAGCAGCGGCGCCTGCGCTGAGGCCTCGGTCTCCATCGTGAACGGCACCGGCACCGACACCGCCAGGTAGTGCTGCGCGTCGTACTGGTAGACCTGCCCGCCCAGATAGCCGCGCTTCACGCCTTGGCAGACGATCACGATGCCCGGGTCGTACAGCACCGGCGTGCGCGCCAGTGGCCGGTTCGAGCGCAGCAGCCGCACACCAGGCACTGCCGTCAGCGTGTAGCCCTCGTCCACGGCCAGCGCCTGCAACAGGCCGACCATGCGCGCCTGCGCCGGATGCTGCAGCGGGTCATCGGTCAATCGCATCGGGCGCCCCATAGGAATAGGCAAGAACCACCGAATCCTAGGCCTGGGCTGCCCCGCACTCAACCACTACCGTGCAAGACCCCAGCCACGAGCCCTTGTCCATGACCGTATCCCGCCTCCTCCTCATCACCGGCGTCAGCAGCGGCTTCGGCCGCGCCCTGGCCCAGCAGGCGCTGCTGGCCGGCCATCGCGTGGTCGGCACCGTGCGCAACGAAACCGCCCGTCAGGATTTCGAAGCCCTCGCGCCGGGTCGCGCCTTCGGCCGCCTGCTGGACGTCACCGATGCCGCCGCCATCGACGCATTGGTGGCCAGCGTCGAAGCCGGCATCGGCGCCATCGACGTGCTGGTCAACAACGCAGGCTACGGCCACGAAGGCATCCTCGAAGAGTCCACGCTGGACGAACTGCGCCATCAGTTCGAAGTGAACGTGTTCGGTCCTGCCGCGCTGATCAAAGCCGTGCTGCCGCACATGCGCGCGCGCCGCCGCGGCCACATCCTCAACATCACCTCCATGGGCGGCTTCATCACCCTGCCTGGCATCGCCTGGTACTGCGGCAGCAAGTTCGCGCTGGAAGGCATCAGCGAGGTGCTGGGCAAGGAAGTCGCGCCGTTCGGCATCCACGTGACCGCTATCGCGCCGGGTTCGTTCCGCACCGATTGGGCCGGTCGTTCGATGGTGCGGGCCTCGCGCAGCATCGGCGACTACGACGCGCTGTTCGACCCGATCCGCCGCGCACGCGAGGAAAAGAGTGGCCATCAGCTGGGCGACCCGATCAAGGCCGCGCAGGCCATGCTGCAGGTGATCGACACCCCAAACCCACCGACGCACCTGCTTCTGGGCAGCGATGCGCTGCAACTGGTACGCGGCAAGCTGGCTGCGATGGCAGAGCGCATCGATACCTGGGAAAGCCTCAGCCTATCCACCGACGGCGGGCTGTAAGTACAGGCGGTAGCGCCGGGCCATGCCCGGCGAGCGAAGCGGCGCCGCAAGAAGCCGCCGGGCATGGCCCGGCGCTACCTACACCGCGCTCGCTCAGTCGTCCTGCACCAGCTTGAACTCACGCAGCAGCCCGCCGATCTGGGTCTTGTCCAGCTTGTTCATCAGCAGGTTGCGCAGGAACGCCGGTCCCGGAATGTCCAGCTCCTTGCCATCGCGCAGTCGACCGGTCGCCGCCAGCAACGTGCGCACGTCGTAGGTGGAATTGAACACCTCCGGCACGCCGCGCTCGACGCCCAGCAGCGTATACACCGCTTCCATCGGCGTGCGCACCGAATACTCGGTGGTGAAGATGCAATCGCGCTGCTTCGATTCGGCAAACTGGCCGATGAAGGCGAAATTCACCGCGCCCTCCGGCACCACGTCCGGGCGGTCACCGGCCTGGCGCGGCATGAAGAACGCGGTGATGTACGGCATCATCACCGGCACCGTCTTCGCACCGGTCGCCGCCAGCTCGTCAATCTCCTCCACCGGCACGCCCAGGTGGTACAGCCACTCGCGGGTGATCTCCTCGCCCGTGCAGTCCTGCATCGGCTTGTTCACGTAATCGCCGGGCGTATCCACGAACAGCGAATACACCCACACCACGATCTGGTCCTTCGGCTGGTTCTTGAAGTGCGGCTGGCGGTTCACCGTCCAGCTCATCAGCCAGCGCGAATCGCGCACGCTCACGATGCCACCGGTCACCACCCTGCCACTGAACGGATCGCGCTTGGCGATCTTCTCGATGTACGCTGGAATGCGCGCGTCCAGCGTGGTCACCGTTGCCGACTCCCACTTGGTTTCTGGTATATGCGCACCGAACACATCCGGGTGCCCGAACGCCGCGTCCTTGGCAGCAATGCGTCGCCACAGGTCCCACGCCGGTGCCGGGCCTTCATTCAAGCGCGCAGCAGTGTGGTGGTCGCCGTTGTCGGAATTCTCGGTGAGCGAGCCGATCGTCATGAACAGCAGATCGTCCGCGCCCAGGTCCATGCCGCCGGCCTGGCCATCCCGCGTCCAGTGGATGCGCGTGGCCTGCTTGCGCCCTTCCTGCCGCACGAAGTCCACATCGGTCACTTCAGTGCCGTACTGGAACCGCACGCCGTGCTCCTGCAGCCACTTCACCAGCGGCAGCACCAGCGATTCGTACTGGTTGTACTTGGTGAACTTCAGCGCAGAGAAGTCCGGCAGCCCACCGATATGGTGGATGAAGCGATGCAGGTAGAGCTTCATCTCCAGCGCCGAGTGCCATTCCTCGAACGCGAACATCGTGCGCCAGTACAGCCAGAAATTGCTGTCGAGGAAATCGCGGCCCAGCACCTCGTTGATGCGCTTGTTTTCCATCTCCTGGCGGGTGGCCAGGAACAGCGCGATGATGTCCTTCTGTGCCTGCTCGCTCAGGGTGAACAGGCCATCGGTATGCGCGTCCTCGCCCCGGTTGATCGTGGCACGCTGCAGCGAATAGTTCGGGTCGTCCTTGTTCAGCCAGTAGAACTCGTCCAGCACACTGGCATCGTCGATCTCCAGCGACGGAATCGAGCGGAACAGATCCCACAGGCACTCGAAATGGTCTTCCATCTCGCGGCCGCCGCGGATCACGAAACCCTTCTCCGGCACCTTCAGGCCATCCAGCGCGCCACCGGCAATCTGCTGCTGCTCCAGGATGGTGATGCGCTCGCCGGGCATGCGCCCATCGCGCACCAGGAACGCCGCACCGGCCAACGAGGCCAGGCCCGAGCCGACGAACCAGGCCGTCTTGTTGTCCACGCCGGCCGGCTTGCGCGGGCGTGCGAAGGCCTCGTAATTGCCACTGCTGTAATACATGCGCGTCTCCTTCCTGGATGGGGTATGCCCACTCTAGCGCTGAACCGATGTACCGCATCCTGCAGAGAGGCTGCGACGCAGTGACGCAGCTACCTCACAGGCGGCGACCCAACACCTGTCCCGGCCAACCATCCACATTGAAGGTCGACAACCTTTCGTAACCGCACGATTCGTAGAAGCGCACCAGCTCACCACTGCCACCGCCATAGCAATCCACCCGCAGGTAATCCAATCCCGCCGCGCGTGCCTGCTCGTCGGCGAATGCCATCAAGCGGCGGCCGATACCACGCACCCGCGCATCGCGCGAAGCAATCAGCACGCGCACGTACAACTCGGGTTCGGTCGCCGCAGGCACATACGGCATGGCCTCGCCCAACGCCAGGAACGCACGCACCTCGCCCTGCACGGTTTCCGCCACCCACGCACCGGGCAGCGCGCAGGCATCGGTCACCTGGGTGATACGGCGCGGAATGGACGACCACGCCTCGGTGCCCCACTGCTGCGGATTGCCGATGGCGACGAACCACGCAATCACCTCATCGAACAAGCGCAGCACCGCAGGCGCATCGGCCACACTGGCGCGACGGATCGTCAGCGCCTCTTTTCCTACATCAGTCACGCGTAGTGCTCCTTTCATTCAACGAACCCGAACGACTGCCATCACCCAGCTCCCCCAGAATGCCGCCGCGCACCAGGCATCACCACGGCCAAAAGTTCATTGCGCGCCGCTAACCGGTAGTGCGTTCACGGCGGCGGAGTTGACATGCAGGCATTTACCTGCCTATTGTGATCCCACGGACGGCATCCTGCCGCCCACCGTGGAGCTGCAGTCATGGTGGATATCGCGCACAGAGTCGGCATCAACGCCCCATCGGCCCAGGTCTACCAGGCCCTGGCCAGCCCCGAAGGCATCGCCGCCTGGTGGGCCGAAGACACCACCGGCGACCGCCACCCCGGCGGCACCGTCACCGCCCGCTTCACCGCCAACGGCGTGCAGATCGGCGCCATGAAGATGAAGCTTCTGCAACTGCAGCCCAACGAGCGGGTGCTGTGGGAATTCATCGACGGCCCGCCGGAATGGATCGGCACCACCGCGCGTTTTGCCCTGCACCAGGACGGCGACTACTGCATCGTGCTGTTCAGTCACGAAGGCTGGAAGGAACGCGTGGAGTTCATGCACCACTGCAGCACCAAGTGGGCCATCTTCCTGATGAGCCTGAAATCCCTGCTGGAAACCGGGCGCGGCCAGCCCAGCCCGCACGACATCAAGATCGACAACTGGAACTGAAGGCACCCCATGGATGCAGACAAGGTGTTCAAGGCACTGGCCGACCCCACGCGCCGCACGTTGCTGGACCTGCTGTGCGAGCGCAACGGGCAGACGCTCGGGCAGCTCTGCGAGCACCTGCAGATGGCCCGGCAATCGGTTACCCAGCACCTGGGCCTGCTGGAAGACGCCAACCTGATCAGCACCGTCAGGCGCGGCCGCGAGAAGCTGCACTTCATCAACCCGGTGCCGCTGCACGACGTCTATACGCGCTGGGTAAGCAAGTTCGAGCAGCAGCGCCTGAGCCTGCTGCATGACCTCAAACAGGAACTGGAAGGAGAATGACGATGAGCGCTGAATCCACCCGTTTCATCCACGTGATCTATATCGCCTCCACGCCGCAGAAGGTGTTCGAGGCCATCACCCGGCCGGAGATTGCCCGCACCTACTGGGGTCATGAAAACGTATCGGACTGGAAGCCCGGTTCGCGCTGGCAGCATGTGCGCGCCAACGACGAACGCAAGGTCGAGCTGGTTGGCGATGTGGTGGAAAACACCCCACCCTCGCGGCTGGTGATCACCTGGGCGGCCGCCTCGCAGTCAGACAATCCGAAGGCCTACAGCCGGGTGACGTTCGAGATCGTGCCGTATGAGGACATGGTCAAGCTGACGGTGACCCATGACGAGCTGGAACCGGGCAGCGGCATGGATACCGGCATCCGCCAGGGCTGGCCGATCGTGCTGTCGAGCCTGAAGTCGTTGCTGGAAACCGGCAAAGGCCTGGACGTCTTCGCCAAACCCCAGTAGTGCCAGCCCATGGCTGGCAATCCCCCGGCCCAAGCCAACCCGTGAAGGCGCCTTGATTCTGCTGAACGACGCATGCAACGCGTATTGGCCGCTCACCCGTCAAGCACGCGTTACATCACGTCAACACGGCATCATTGCGACGCAGTCTAAATACCCTTCCACAGGTTCCTCTTGCAGCCCTCTTCCCCTTCGGCCGGTGAACCGGCCCCGTCGTCGCCGGCCTTCATTGAAGTTGTTGTTGTGCGGGCCGGTACCCACCTGTTTGCCATCGATGTCGACGCCGCGATTGAAATCCGTGGCCCGGAAGCCTTTGATCGCCCCGGCAGTGGCACGCGCCCGCACCTCACCGTGCGCGGCCACGCCCTGCCGGTGGTCGACCTGCGCCAGGCCATCGGCTTGACCGCGTTCGGCCACGGTTGCCCAGCCATGCTGCTGGTGCAGGCCGGCGCGGAGACCTTCGCTCTGGCCGTCGACGAGGTGCGGGAAATCGAAAGCGTGCCACGCCACAAGGTGCGGCCCGCCGCAGATGCCTCGTTGGGGTTCTGCAGCCATCGCATCGCGTTGGGCGCCCTCGGCGAGATTCCCCTGATCGATCCGACGCGGCTTCGATAACACCGAACCACCGCGCCAACCTCACGGTAGCGCCGGGCCATGCCCGGCAGGCAGCCGGTCAGCTAGCGCGCCGTCCAGCCTCCATCCACCGGCAGCGCCGTGCCCGTAATCTGAGCCGCAGCATCCGAGGCCAGGAACACCACCATCTCCCCCAGCTGCTCAGGCGTCACGAACTGCAACGAAGGCTGCTTCTCGGCCAGCAGCGCGCGCGCCGCGGATTCCTGATCCGTGCCGTCCTTCTCGGCCAATGCCGTGATCTGCTGCTCGACCAGCGCCGTTCGCACCCAGCCTGGACAGATCGCATTGGCCGTAATGCCCGTGCCCGCGTTCTCCAGCGCGGTCACCTTGGTGAACCCCACCACGCCGTGCTTCGCCGCCACATAGGCCGACTTGTTCACCGACCCAACCAGTCCATGCACCGACGCGATGTTGATGATGCGACCGGCACCCTGCTGCTTCATGTAGGGCAAGGCCGCTGCCGTTGAGTGGAACACCGCCGAGAGATTCAGCGCCAGGATCGCATCCCACTTCGCTACGGGAAACTCCTCGATCAATGCGGTGTGCTGGATGCCCGCGTTGTTCACCAGGATGTCGATGCGCCCCATCTTCGCAACGGCGTTGGCGATCATATCCCGCACCGCCTCACCACGGGACAGGTCGGCGCCATCATGCGCCACCCGTACACCGAACTCGGCTTCCAGGCTGGACCGTATGCGTTCGATCTCCGCCGCATCGCCAAATCCATTCAACACGATGTCGGCGCCCTGTCGCGCCAGTGCGGTGGCAATGCCAAGACCGATACCGCTGGTGGAGCCGGTGACTACCGCAACCTTTCCGTTGAACATGGGCGAGCTTCCATCGGGCGTATGTGGCCAGTGTAGCCTCACGGGCCCGCCCCCTTGAATGGCGCTACCCATGTCGCGGACCACGGTTAGAAGAGGACGCACGCTCGCTCAACGGTCGCCAGGGGATTGGCTCTCCGCACCGCCTCCAGGAAAAGCAGAAAATCGCGGTTGAACAGCGTCAGGTTGTTGGTGAACGTTACGCTCTTCCTGCCCGCTGCTTTGCTGAAGCACACCTGCCAGACATAACGCCCGTAGATCCTGTCAGACGTTCGTGTGACGGAGGTGATCTGCGAGAGCGGAACGGCCGTGGGCACCGGGCCACGCCGCAGGTAGAAGGACTCCGCATCAAAGAAGTAGTGCTCCCGATCCTCCTTTCCATCCACCATCACCAAGGTCATGGACGTGCCGGAAATCCGGCGAGGGGGATGCAAACGCAGCCCCGTTTTCACAGTAGAACGGGCAGTCGCTGACATTCGCCGAAGGATGAACCAAAGGATCACCAACGGAAGCGCCGCAAGGACAATGAAGCCCACGGTCTTCAAAACACCTTCCAGTGTGCTTGCCACACAGATCTCCACGATGAACTTTCAGGCATTGGCGACGCCCAGTAGATCCACGCCACGCGTGGATGCTCTGGCTTCAACGCTCCATCACTTCCAATGATCCGGCCCCAAAAACGGCAGGCTCAACACAAACATCGGAACGGCCACAGGAACCAACGCCGCCCCCAGCACCTTCCCGGCCGTCGTCCCAACCTCCGGCTTGTCCGTATCCTCCGGCCGGATCCGCTCAGCCCGCGCGGTAATCGACTGCGGCAGCTTCGCCTTCTCGGCCAGCGCAGCAGCGTCCGGCAACGTCACCCGCTCGCCATCACTCTCGAACAGCGCGCTGTAGTAGCTGCCGCCCTTCCTGGAAAGATTGCAGTCCGGGTTGGCCGCCAGCTCGTAGCGGGTCCGGGCTTCGAGGATGTACGGCCGGCGCGTCAACCCATCGATGGCCTTGGCCACCCGCGGGCTGATCTCCAATCGCTCCAGCTTGAACTGCGCGGCCTGTTCCGGCGTCACCTGCTCCGGCCGCAGCAGCAGCGCGTAGCTGCCATGCACCTTGGTCCTGTCGGCCGGCACGCGCCAGTCCTCACGGAAATACAGCTGCGCGCAGACCACGGCCTCGCGCAACGGGCTGTCCATCAGGGCGCGGTAATCACGGAACGGCGCGGCATCAAAGCGCATTGGCTCGTCATATACCGGCAGCAGATACAGCTTGCCGTCGTCGGCCACGAACGCGCCGGTAATCTCGCGATTGGAATGGTGGTAGTCCGGCCCACTGGCGCAGCCAGACAGCAGGGTCAGACACAGGGCGGAGAGAATGAAGCGGATGGACGTTCGCATGTCGTATTGAAGGGCTTCCCAGAAACCGGCCTCGCCCAGAAGGAGGAAGCCAGTGCGTCATGGTGCCACGGCACTGCATGCGATGCAGAACCCGCTTACTGGGCTCTACCCCGGTATCACGGACGGTTCTAGAAGAGCGGCAACCCTCTGATCCTGCCTGACGACCCGTTGCCGCATCCTTGGATTGTGGCCTCGCTTGATGGCACTGAACTTCTTACGTACTGACATGAATACTCCTCAAGGCCTGAATCGGCCTTCTTGTAGGTGTCCGGGAAAACGGAGGTGAACCCCACCATGAGGCCACCGCCTGGCCTCGGTAGCTGATTCCTGCCTTAGCTCGTCCTTGGGTTTCGCTCACCCACGAACCTTCCCTTCAAAGTAGCTCACCCCGGTCATCCGTCAAGATGGCCAAGACGTTCTGCTTTAGTCATCATCGCCCTGCTTGTGCTTAAAGACATGCGGCAAAAGAATTTCTGTTCTCGCCATGCTGTGATTGATGACGAACGACACACGGTCACATACCGCAAATGCCTCTTGAACTAGCTGTTGTGGCAGGTGAGCACTCCACTTGTGTCCGGGCTGCAGAACAAATGGAATCGGTTCAACGGTGAGGACTGCAGCTTTGGTCCGTTCAAACCTGCGAAAGGGTCTTCGCCATTTCCAAGGCATCCGAGTGAAGCCATATACCCCAACACTCTCCAGTGTTGTTGCCTGACTGCCAATGTTCTTGACGGTAAAACTAAGATGCAATACGCCATCATTTCGTTGCCCTGGCGTAAAAATCAGAAATCCATCTTGAACCATTGCTCGGAGCCGGGCGCGATTGATGAAGCGGAACACTTCAAATCCGGCCATGAGTGAGGACAGCAATGCACCCCAGATTGCCAAGAACGCAGTCATACCTCATCTCCTAATGGCAGATGATTGACTGCAAAGAATGCTTCAACTCGTCTAGAGCCACCGCGATCCAAACAGCTTTTCTCTAGCGCAGCCTTTAGCTCTATAGAGTCTCCTTTTATCCATTGACTGACCAGCGCATCGAAGTGCCTGGTTTGCTTGACGTAAGGAGTCAGCCTGCGGATGTATACGTCCGCAATGTCTTGATGAGTGACACCGCGGGCCTCAGCAACATCCTTAACCGCTCGGATTCGAATCCGGCGAACATCACTAGAGCTATTGCATGGAGCTGCTTTGTGAGCCACAAGAATGGCGTGCAAAAGGTCAACTGCGTCATCAATGCGTTTGCTCATTGAAATCCCCTCTGCTTGTGCGCAGGACACATTCTAGACGTGCCAGATTGGCTTCCATCTTCTCTACTGAACTACAGGAGAGTAAGTTGGTCGTCTGACTCAAGCGGTGTAATGTCAGAGACGATGATGGTCGGCCGTCGCTCTGCGACGTGAGATTGCTTGTAGAGGCGTGACACTGTCCCCTCGACAACGCAATGAAGAAAGAGCGCGGGCTTGTATTGCTTTATATTCCCAACACCCGGAACACAATTCAACACATGCCCGTGATACTCAAGCCCCAATGAGTTTGCGTTCTCATTGCCTCGCGTAAGCCTCCCTTCCAGGCGCACTTCATCGCCATGTTCCAACTCTGGAAACAGCAAATCTCCATCATCATTGGCTGCCGGCTGGTGGCCGAAGAATGACTTCTCTGCAACGGTGATCGTGGTCGCTTCAAAACTGCCGCCGTCGCCACTCCTAACGCCAATTTCCAAGGAGCGCCCCTCCCGAACCGTTGATGAAATTCGCTTCAGCATCGTCGATGGTATTTCCATGTACCACTTTAGGTATTCAATCGGGACATAGATGATCTCGCCGGATTCATTCTTGATTCCGACAACCCCCGCTCCGGGCCAGTGAAGGTCACTTGCCCACTCACGATTTCCCTTGGTGTGCTTGAGCACATCAATGAGCTTCTTGAACGCATCTAGAGACTTTCGCACCACATCTGAAAGACCGATGTCCTTGAAGTCCTTTTCCGCCATCTTCTCAGCAGCCTTCTTTACGTAGGCCCCTGCACCTATGGTGACTACCCCGGAAGCCACAAGCATCCCGTGCTCTTGAATCCAGACGATCCAGGAACCTTCAGCAGTCTTTACGGGGATCTCGTAGTCAACTGCGGCCAAGCCAGGAGCCTGCCTCCTGCAGAAATATTTAATGCAATCGTCGAGACCCAGCAGCACATTTCCCGCAGCAGAGGCCGAAATTACCCCAGTGGGTACCGCCTCGCCATACAACTTTAGGTAACCAACCCCTGAACTGTCAGCATCAATCACGATGGAGCCCTCTGTAGAGACGGCAAAGCCAATACATCCTTGACCTCCGATAGTCGTCGGAGTGATTCATGAACGTCAAGCGCCAGGGGATTCCGATTCCAGATGTCAGCCGGCCACAATGCTAAGCAGCATGAGGGACAAGCGTTGGCACCATCACTATCAAGCCAATGAGCCAAAAGATGCCGCACGCGGTAATAGTCCAGAGTTCTCGGCGTTGAGATGTCCTCCACTACGCTGGGTGAAGGCGAAGCCGCTCCGCCTTCCTCCGAAGCAGGCGTATTAATGATGCGAATTTCTTCGACCGAAGCATTCAGCGTTTTCGCCACGTGCTCGGCGCCAAAAGCCCCCCTATATACTGCCACTGTAAAGTACGGCCAGCCGTCCCGGACCATCATCGTCACCTTGACGAGCCAAATCGCCCGATGCCTCCCGACTCTAGGATGAAATACCCTCAAAATATGGGTTAGGAACAAGAACATCCAGATGCCTACACTCAACTGCTCTACCGCCCCATCAGCCAAGCGAGCCAATTGCGTCACCAAAGCGCCGCGACGCCCCTGCCGCAGGAGACCCTGCGGTGCCTGCCATGCGCAGTATGGGCAATTCCCGTCTACCTGATTCGACCGTCGATATCTACTTCAACCGCTCCACCAACCGCTGCCCCACCTCCAACGCCGAAGCCGGGTTCTGCCCGGTAATCAGCTCACGATCAACCACCACATGCCCCGCCCACGGCGTCATGTTGCTACTGAACTTCGCCCCCGCCCGCTGCAGCGCGGTCTGCGGGTAGAACTTCATCTCACCGCCGCCCAGCAGCGGCTTGGCCTGCTCTTCTTCCTGGTTGCTGATCACCGTCATCTGGTAGCCGCTGTAGATCCACTTCGGCGTGGCCGGCATCACACCCGCGTCCAGCGTCGCCACGAAACCCGCAGCATCCGGCAACGTGGACAGCAGCGCGATCGGCCCGTGGCAGACCAGCGCGGTGGTCTTGTTGCGCTGGTGGAAGTCGGCCAGCAGCCGGCCCAGCGCCGGGCTCTTCAGCAGGTCCTGCATCGGCGCGTGGCCACCGGGAATGTAGACCGCATCGAAACGCGCGTAGCCCTGCTGCTCGACACGCGCCAGGCTGACCACCGGCGAGGCGGTCGGCGAGGTCAGCGCCAGCTTCTCCAGCAGGTCCTTGTGCAGCTTCAGCTGCGCGGCATCGTTGCCGAAGTACGCCGGTGTCACCGAGGAGGCGTCCACCGTTGGCGCCCGCCCTTGCGGAGTGGCAAAGGTCACCTCGTGGCCCGCGTCCAGCAGCAGCTTGACCGGCTGCATCAGCTCGTTGAGATAGAAGCCGGTGGACAGCACCTTGCCGTCCTTCAGGTCCAGGTGGTTTTCGTCGGACAGCACCACCAGCACGTTGGCGGCCTGCGCGCCGGTCGCGGCCAGGGTCAGGGCAAGCGCTGCGGCCAGCCGGGTCATCAGGTTCATGGGGAGCTCCTATCGGGGAATGGCCGCCACTTTATTCATCGCCCCGGCGGCGATAAATTGGCCCCATCGCAAAACATCTGTTCCCCGGAGAGCCAAATGAGCCGCAAGTTCGACTACCTGGGCGATGTGGAGGTGTTCCTGGCGGTGGTCGAGCACGGCTCGTTCACCGCTGGCGCGGTGGCGCTGTCCACCACACCCTCGGTGCTGAGCCGTGCGGTCACCCGTCTGGAAGCGCGGCTGGGCCGGCAACTGCTGCAGCGGACCACCCGCCGCGTGGGCCTGACCGACGCCGGGCGGCTCTATCTGGAACAGGTGCGCACCGCCTTCGGCCTGCTGGACGACGCCGAGCGCGACGTACTGGCCCAGGACGGTGCGCTGGCCGGCCGCGTGCGCCTGAGCGTGCCCACCACCTATGGCCACTACCGGCTGCCGCCCGTGCTGGCGCGCTTTGCGCAGCAGTACCCGCAGGTGCAGGTGGAACTGAACATCACCAACCGCAACGTGGACCTGGTGGCCGAAGGCTTCGACCTGGCCATCCGCCTGGGCCAGCTGCCGGACAGCGGGTTGGTAGCGCGAAAGCTGGAAGACGCCCCGCTGCTGCTGGTGGCCGCGCCGGACTACCTGCAGCGCCGCGGTACGCCGCAGACGCTGGACGACCTGCAGCAGCACATGTGCCTGCCCTTCGTGATGCCGCGCACCGGGCGGCTTGCACCGTGGATCTTCCGAGACGGCGGGCGAGATGTGGACTGGCTGCCGCGTTCGTCCATCGAGACCTCCGACGATGTGCTGGGCGTGGTGTCGCTGGCCGAACAGGGCATCGGCATCTGCCAGAGCTATGAGTTCATCGTGCGCGAGCGGTTGCAGCGTGGGGAGCTGGTGGAGGTGCTGCCGCAGCTGCGCGGGAGATCGCGCCCGTTCTCGGTGATCTATGCGCCGCATCGGCGGCAGTCGGCGGCGGCGCGGGCGATGATTGAGTTGCTGGTGGGGAATGCGGCGGTCATCGAGGACGGCGTTGGTTGAGATCTCTGATACTCCCTAGCGATGTCGGGTTTGAACCGAATTTCGGACTGGGCGGCTGATCGAGCAGCGTTGCCATTCGCTATGGACTAGGAACTGTTGTAAAGAAAGCCATCGCACTATTCGCTTGCAGCAAAGGCGATTGCGCCACTTTGATTCGCAATCAACATAGCGGCTGCACGAATGCGTCTTGTGGCGTCGCGAGCTGCACGAAGAGTGCGTGCAACAATAGGTCTTCGCTCTCGAATCGCGCGATTTCTTCGCGAATTTCAATTTGCATTCGAAGCGACCGCGTAAACATCATGGCGCGCCACCGACAACGGGTGGCCGGGTCTGCAAACCCGAACTGTTAGTTGTTTACGCTTACCCGTCGGCACCGCCCTTAACCGGTGCCGGCGGGTAATCCGTCGGCCTTTATGGCGGGCGGTGCGTGGGGGTCTTCGGGCCCGCCGGGTACTGACAACTGACGTCCGGTTTGCAGCCACGCATCGTCCGCCACCCCGCTTACGCGGTGGCGCTGTTAAGCACAGCCAAGGAAACCGACGCCATGAACGAATCCGACACCTTCTCTTCGTACACCGTTGTTGAGCCCATCAACGACGACACTCCACTGCCGGACCTGACCACCTTCTTGGGCATTCTCAAGCGGATGCGCGGATGCGAGGGGGCTGATGGGCTGCCCTGGCCGGAGAACGACGTGTCACCCGGCCGCCGCGTGAGCCTGGCGAGAACCGAGCGCGCGTTGGTTGGCCTTCTGACGGTGTTGGAGGTGCTGCATTCGGCCGACCGCTGCCGAGTGGCAGCGGAGCCGGAGCGGCATTTGGACGAGGGGGTTGTGGATGGGTTGTTTCTGGCTTGCCGGGGGTTGGTTGAGTGGGCCTGTCATGAGGTTAGGCCCGAGTGATTTCCCTTGGGCACATAGATGCTTGCTGACGAACCCAGTGTCCGTTCTCGGCCAGCAAATGACGCTCAACGATTGAATCAAGCCGTACCACGATATTGCGTCGGCTTGAATGAATTGCTAGGGCCTGGCTGCACGCCTGGCCTTGAACTTATCAAAGCGGTCTCGGTACGAGAACATGTAATCAAGAATGGCATTTGTGAACTCCAGGATGTCTTTTGCGTCGGGCTGCGCGATGTTCAACCCAACCCCATGCGCGGCCTCGTTGCCAGCGACCCGCAGCGAGTCAGACCACTCATAGAGACGATCATCAATTTTTCCTTGATCACGCATAGCTCTTAATGATCCAGCAAGGTTTCTTTCGTTGACGCCATGCTCAGCGCAAAGGCCCTCCAGTGTTTTGCGGCACATGATCGCTGAAGCCGTATAGGCTTGAGCTCGATAGCAGGCGCAAGCCTCCTCAAAGGCGGCCTGAATCTCTCGTGGGGCGTTCGGGTTCACACGCAGATCGGTAGAGGGGAACACCAAGTAAGGCGTGTCCCATCTATCGCCTTCGACCATATTCCCAATATTCGTTTGGCGGATGAGGATCGGCGAATTGCACTGCGTGCATGAAAGTAGCGTGAAAAGCGTGGAGGGCGCCTGCCCGTTATGGAGGCGCTCATAGGCGCCCCACTCGCGGGTTTGGACGTGCGCGCGGCATTCAGAGCATTCAACGATCATGTGACCTTCCCCCAGTGCCCCAACTCCGGAACTAAGCCGACCCGCGCAGCGGGTTCAGCTTGAATGAATTGTCAGGCAACAGCATCGGACGCCGAAGCCTGCTTGGCAAGTACCCGGTCGCCACGGCAGACGCTGCACGGCTCAAAACCGGCCGTGTGTTCTCCGCCCACGACGCGCATCTCCGCGACCACGACAGATAGCGCCCATCGGAACCAGAAGCGTACGCCGGACTCTCCACGTGCTTCAGTGGTAAGAACTTGTCCCCGACTTACACCACCCGGCGCGATCAGCGGGTACGGATGCGGTAGCGGCCCACCGGGCGGCTAGAACGGTATGTCGAGGTCCTCGGCAGAAGCTACTGCCTGCTGCCGAGGGAGATTCCATCTTTCCTCGCATGCTTTGATGAAGCGCACCGTGCTGGCAACGTTGCTGGCGATCAGAAGTGCCTCATCGTATGCCAGCACCGGATTGTCATGGGCCATCGAGTGGTTGTTCCGAACGTAGTCGTATTGACCGAAGATCGTGGTCGCGCCTTTCAGGATGTGCTCTGCCATCTGGGAAGTCAGAAGACCTTCTTCCCTGATGCGCTTCACGTAGGCCCCCATGAGGCCACCCAACGGCACCGAACGGTCTCTCGGTATGCCGCGCTCTTCGCAGAGCTTTCGAAGAAACTTGACGAGGAACGTATGCAGCCTGTCTAAGCCTTGTTCGGGCTCGTTGCGCTCGAAACATTCTCTCGCTGCTTTCGCCACCTTCTGAAAGTCTGCCGTGTCACCATCGATGGCCTCAATGTCATCCACAGGCCTGGCTTGCGCCAGCCGTGCTGCAATGGCTTCGCAATCCCTGAAGAGTACCTGCCGCTCCAATGCCGCATGCCCGGTATCCCGGCAGTGCTCTAGCAGTTCGTGGATGACCCGACCTACCAAGGAGTCATCTTCTTTGGTCCAGAAGCTGCGCAAATGGTTAGCTTTGGACGAGCCATTGCCACTGTATGCCCCGCCATAGATGTCTCGATTGACCCCCTCTTCGAAAAACCGAGCAAACGAACTATTCGAAAAATCGAGGACGTAACCACTCCTCATGCCGAACAGATCTTCAAGCTTCCGTCTCTCGCGAGGACTCAAACTGGACATAAGTGGCTTCGAGGAGTTCTAGGACAGATCCCTACGATTAGGGGAATGGTCACCATGGGATGTCATCCTCCTCAACCGCCGACTCTGCTTCAGAACCTGCTGCGGGGCTCATCATTTCAACGAGGCGTTCGCCTTGAGCCAGCAGATGGTCGTAGGTCATTACGGAGATCCCGTGCAGACGGCGATTGAGCCCATGAAGTGCACGCTGCTGCTCGTCTGTCCATCCATGGGATCGGCCAATGACAACTGTGGCGCGGGGGTGATAGGCCACCACCTCTTTGTGGTCTAGAAGCCCATCTTTCGCAGCCTGGTGGAGGATGTCTAGATACCGGTGGCATTGGCCGATGGCCCGGGAAACGTCTGCCGAAAAGTAATAATTCTTGTGAGTGGCGTCGTAGAGCAGAACCTCTTTGTCGGGTCGCTTCAACTCAACGATATCCCGATACCCCGCGATCACGTTGGGCAACAACAGGTCGAGGTTGTCTCCGGTGGAAATGGCCCTAACTTCGTCACGCACCACATAGGAATTTCCGAACGCCCAACAGTGCTTCTCACACCATTCCTGATAGGTCTGCTCCCCTGCCTCACCGCTTCCCAGATTGGAGCGCAATTCGGCCACCGCTGATCGCATCTCGCTCAGACGGATTGACCCACGCAGCGCAGTACTCAACTCATGCGTGAGTTCAGTGCTGGACAAATGGCCCAGCAACTCCGACTGCGATAGAACCTTTGTCAGGGCACCGACCAGTTCTTGAGGGTTGTGGCCCGTCAGATTGGCCTCGCCGTTGGCCACCCGAATCAAAATGAACTCACCCGTTTCCGACTGAGCGGCGAGGGGCAGATGTGTCTGTAGGTATTTGAGCAGCTGGAGGGACGAAGTTTCCGACAACGTGAGGGTCTTGGCCTTGTCCTCAATCCACGGCTGGTCCTTCGCTTTCACGAAACCTTCGAGCTTCAGCGAGAACGTGGTTCGACCGTCGCTGTGTGGAATGAACCAAGCCAGGGCGTGCAGCTTGCTCTTACTTGTCTCATTGAGCACAACTGGTGGTGCGTAGTCCACCTTGCCACTGCTGGCCGTCTTCCTCACCACCTTCTGGACTTGCCCTGGCCTTTCCATATCGCCTCCCCGCTTAAGCCCCGATTGCCGCCTTCAACTGCTCGGTGACGCTGTTGCCCTTCTCGTCCTTCAACTGGGCCATGAGGTAGATCCCCTTGCCCTTGCTCTTGGTCGCCCAGAGCCCGCCCACCATCCGCTTTTCCTTCTCGGTGTCGGACGAATACCGGTCCCCGCCTTTGTATTCCACGACCAGCAGGCGCCCGTCCTTGAGACGAGCGACGAAGTCAGGATAGGTGCGCTGCTTGGCGGTGGGCATCCAGAACTGGCTGCGATCCACCAGGTTGCGCACCCAGAACTCCACCTCGTCCAGCTGGTCGATGGCCTGGGCGCAAAGGAATTCCTCACCGACCTTACCGCCCGCTGTCTTCCACTGAAGGTCGCCCACGAAGGGATAGTAGTGCTTGCGGAACCGGTAGGTGCCGCCCTGGTAGTAGGAGTGCGCCGGATACAGGGTCATGTCCGCCGGGTAGGTAAACATCGCGTCGGGCTCGTCGCTGACCACGACCTCGGCGGCATCGGCGAATAGGGCCTGCTGAAAGCCATCATTTAACGCCTCGACCTTGGCGAGCTGGAGCTGCTCACTCAGCTTGCGCCTGAGGACGAACTGGCCGTTGAGCAGCTGGGACAGGGAGAAGCCCTGGTCCTGGGACAGTCCGCTGATTGCCCGGCGCACCCACTCCCGCAGCACCGGCTGTTTCACGGCCGGGTCACGGATCTTCTGGTCTAGCCATCCCACCAGGTCTGCTTCGGTCCGGTCCTTGGCAAAGCCCGGAAGGTAAGTGTTCACATCGTCATCGATCTTGGTGTAGGTGATTTTTTCATCAACCAGATCGACTTCGAATGTCTGGCTGTCGGCGTTGAATTTGAGGCTCGACAGGTCCGGTCGGTAAGCCAGCAAATCCCAAGCGAACCCGCTCGGCACCGCGCCGCTTTCGACGAACTCCAGCTCGCCCTGCTCCATGACACATAGGCGGGGCACGCTGAAGACCATACCGTTCTGGCTGGGCGCTTTGACGGCCTTGGAGACGATCTGGTGACGTTCGATGGTAGCTGCAGCGTCTTTGCGCTCCTTGGCGGACACGGCCAGGGTAATCGCCTCCACCGTGGAATCGTCCACCTCCCCCGTGATCTCGATCGTGCCGCCCTTGCCCTCCTTGTTGGGCACAAACACCACGTTGCCCAGGTCGCGCTCGGGCACGTTGGTCAGGTCCGGTGGCTTGCTGACCGCCACGGTGGCCTTGGGCGGTGCGGGGACAGGATTCGCTCCGCCTTGCAGGACCAAGCCAGGCCCGGGCGTCACTTCACGCTGGACGGCGCCTACGGCTTCCAACGGATTGAAGCCAATGTCGATGAGCGACTTGGTCAACTCTGCCGCCGCCAGGTTGAAGTGGGTAGTGGAGACGTGGGCATAGGCCTTGTTCATCGCTTCCTGCTTGCGCCGGGTGGCGTATGGCATCCGGAGCACGCGGCCCAGCAGCTGCTGGATGTCCTTATCGCTCTTGACCTGGGCCACCGAGCAGAACACATAGGCAAAGGAACAGTCCCAGCCCTCCTTGAGCGCCTGCTTGGTGATGATGACCTCGATGGGACAGTCCTTGGCGAACAGGTCAACCCCGTCGATCTCGCGCTGATCTCCGGTGGCGATAGCGATCGCCTTCTCCGGCACCTTCTCGTTATCGATGAGGTGCCGCTTGACCTCTTCCACCGTAGCCGTCCCCTTGGCGTTCTCAGCCTGGATCAGCAGGATGGGGCGGATGTAATCCGGTTCGTTAAGCGCGGTCTTTCCCAGCTCGTTGCGACGGGCCACTGCGCTACCCACCGCCGCCTCCCATTGCCCCACGTGCTCCTTGAGCATGACAGGAAACTTGATCATGTTGGCCACCTTCAGTTCGAAGGCGCTGACGCTGACCAAAACATTGCTCTTGCTAGCTTCCGGTGTGGCGGTCAGTTCCACCACAACCTTCGCACCTAAGCGTTGGTAGACCTCGTAGGACAGCGGTGTGTTGGCGTTGTGCGCCTCGTCGGTGATAACCAACGGCCCATGAAGCTTTAGCAGGTTGGCGAACGACGCGATGGCCCTGCCAGCTGCGTTCTGCTCCAGATACGGCAGATCCGACACGCTCCCGGCGAAGTGTGCCTCCAAGTCCTCGTGGTGCTCGTAGACCTTGCGACCTTCCTGGTTCTCCACGCGAAGGGCTGCCATCGTGGAAATCACCACGCACACCTTCATGCCAAGATCTGCGGGGCGAATGTGAGTAAAGTCTTCGACGTCGAACACCGCGACCTTGCCACCGAAGGCCTCATCCAACTCCTGACGGTAAGGGTGGCGGGGATCCTTGAACGCTTCCAGCGTCTGGGTCTTGATCTGGGTTGTGGGCACCATCCACATGACCAGCGGATACGCGCGCTCCAGGTAAGCATCCCCTACCGCCTGAATAATGTGAGCGCCCATCACGGTCTTGCCGCCGCCCGTGGGGATGCGCAGGCACACGTAAGGCGTGGTTCCCATGCCCGGCATGGGCTTGTAGTTCGTGACCAGGCCCGGATCCACGTTCTTCTCGAACGCAGATGCGGGACCGGCCAACCGCGCGTCTTCAAGGAACTGGGCCAAGCTGGACAGGGCCCGCTGTTGATACACCTTCAGGGAGAGAGCCATAGTCAGCGCGCCTTGATGTCGTAGGGGGTTTGCTTGAAGGTGATCTGGAGTTCTTCCAACCGCTCTTTCGGCAGGTCGCAGGACTCACCGTAAATCACCTTGGGTCCGTCGAATGGCTCCAGTCCTCGCAACACCCTTTTGGTCAGCACGTTGCCGCCGCTCTTGCTTTCGTCGCCCAGGATCCCGTTGAACAGCAGGTAGTAACCCACGCCGTGGTGCTCGCCCAGAAATGCCGTCTTGGGCGCACGGGTGGAGCGTGCTGTGCCGGTCTCAGCGAACCACACGTGGGCTGCCAAGTGTTCGAAGCGAATGCCCTCCCGGATGTGACCGTTCTCGTCGAAGACGGGCACTCCCAGCTTGTAGAAGCGGAAGCCACCGCCGCCCTGCCATCCCACCACCTCAGAAACCCCGCCCTTCTCTCCGTCCACCACTTTCACTAGCCGGGGCTGACACATCGATCGAGCGTGCTCACCCGCTTCCACCCCGATCCAGCGACGCTTCATTTTGTGCGCCACAGCAGCGGTCGTGCCGGATCCGAGAAAGCTGTCGAGCACGATATCGCCCTCTTCGGTGGCGATCCGAATCACGCGCTCCACGAGGGCTTCCGGCTTTGGAGTGTCGAACGCCACATCGCCCGGAAAGAGCTTGCGCAGCTCGTTCTTTGATGTCCGGTTACTGCCGACATCCTCTTTACGCCATAGCGTGCGGGGCACAAGGTCGCCGACCTCGGACAGAAACTTCTTGATGCTCGGACGCGCATCCCTTCTAGGTCCCCACCAGATGCGCCCGTCTTCGTCCAGCTCACGAAGCTTGTCTTCAGAGATGCGCCAGAAGCGACCTGGCGGAGGAGAAAAGGTGCGCCCGGTGGGTCCGGTCAACGTATAGGTGCCTTTCGAATACGGTTTGTTCGCATAGGGATCCCCAGGAAGCCACGGCCCACGCGGATCATTGTCAGGGTTCGTGTAGATGGCATTCGACTTTTCATCTCGGGGCAGCTTTCGTGGGCGCCACTCGTCATTTTTGGAGTACACGAAGATGAAATCGTGGTCGCTGGAGAACTGACGTGCGGAATTCCGAGGTGAATCCGCCTTTTCCCAAATCAGGGTGGAGACAAAGTTCTTCCGGAGAAAGATTTCGTCCATGATCACTTTGAGGTAGTGAGCCTCTGCATCGTCAAGCGTGATCCAGATCGATCCATCCTCGGCCAGCAGCTCGCGCAGAAGCTCAAGACGCGGATACATCATGGACAGCCACTTGGCGTGCTCCAAATTGTCATCGTAGTGCTCGAACGCACTCCGCGTGTTGTATGGAGGATCAATGAAGATGCACTTCACCTGCCCCGCGTAGTAGGGAAGCAGCGCCTTCAAGGCATCTAAGTTATCCCCCTCGATCAGCATGTTGGAGGAATCCTCCTCCCCATAGGACAAGCTGGCCACCGGCTCCAACAGACGGTAGGGCGTTAGGGCAGATCGAGTCAGGTCCTCGTCACGGTTGGACCAGTTAAGCAATGGCATCTAAGGACATCCCCTCAAACAGGTCCCCAGTATCGTTCAGCCCCATGGTAGAGAGCCACTTTCGCAGCACCTGCGACATGGCAAGGCTTTGTTTCCAAAGGCTTCCCTCATCAGTGGTAAACCGGCAAGACTGCCGATTGCGCAGACGCAATGTCGGCAGACAGCTGGGCCCTGCAGCCTCCCCCCTATCCCCCTGCCACCTCGAACACCTGCCTGGGCTCCGGGTGCTGCAGGTAGAGCGCCCCACCCGCTCACGCGCAAGCTCGGTCATCGTCTGGCTCAGCCAGCACCCCAGCGTAGCTGCTGACACACCGATCTCACGCGACAGCGCACTAGCCGGCGCATTCTCCGGCGGCAACAACCGCGCCACCGCCTGTTCCTTGAACTGTTGTCCGTATAGTGCCACTTCAACCTCTTGTTATCGCCCCACTGCAGGAACCTATCCGGGCGAAAACTGTTCTGACGCGAGAGGGAAGGTTGGTTGCAATCTGCGCTCTTGGCGCAGGCAAGGCCGACGGAGCCGAACGAGAACAGCTGTTAATCCGTAGTAAGCGACAGCGGATCCGATAGCCCTGAATTGTCCGCAGCGTCGTAGACCACTACCCCGCCGCCTGGATGACGTTCCAGCCCGATCCCGCAGAACTACGTCCTCCCCTCATAGGCATCCACAATAAGCGGCTTGGCCCGCTCCAGATCATCGAGATTCGAGATCGCAACCTCCAAGTCTCCGGTGCCCCAATGACCGAACGTTCGGGCATCGCGCATGTTGGGCGCTAGATGGGCAATCGAATCGGGATCGATGTGCAAGAAGAGGAGCAAGCGACTCTTTTGCGGCACGACAGTAGCGAAGTTCTTAAGACGCTTGAATGCCATGTACAGCTTGAGCTCTTTGCGCTGAACGTCATCACCTAGCGATCCGATGAAATCGTCCAATGAGCCAATCAATCCCGCCATTTCGGGGCCATACAATGCCATCCACTCGGAATATGTCCTATCGCCAGTGGTACCGGAAGACCTTGGAGTACTGGTGAACGGCACGTCCACTACTAGTTCGCGCGCCCTGACCTTTCCGCGACCAGTAGTTGCGGTGTTGACCTGCTCAAACAACAGCAGATCATCTCCAAATCGCCTGTACCGAATGAGCTCTACACTCTGGTTGATCTGCTGGACAGCGTGTGCATCGAATTTCGTGAAATCCGCTGCAATGCAGACAACTCGCGGAGAACTCCAATCAATTTGCGAGGCCGCGGCGGTGCCCAGCGCATCCATTACCTTCAGCTTGAACTCGGCCTGATGGTCCATTAGCCAATCAAGGTAATAGAGCCCCTGGTTAATGACGTTCTCACCGATTGAACGCTTGTATTCAATAATGACAGGGCTGTTATTTTCATCCAGGCCCAAAGAGTCAATGCGACCACCATGGGTCTTTCCGGTCACGTACTCAGTCGCAACAAACCGAATCCCAAGCATAGGCAGCAAATTGGCCTCAATTAGCGTCTGGAGCGGCTTCTCCAGATCTGAAGCCCTTCCCTGCAGTTCAGCCGCTTTGCCGTCAACCAACCTGAAAAGCTTGATGTCACTCATTCCGTCCGATTCCCTTCAACTCTGCGCCTAGCGTACCGGCAAACAGCCCATCCCATACAACAAGGGCGCCTCTCGGCGCCCTCATCCTTTCAACTCACTCCCACTCAATAGTCGCCGGCGGCTTCCCCGAGATGTCATAAACCACCCGCGACACCCCCCGCAACTCATTGATGATCCGGTTGCTCACCGTCCCCAGGAATTCATACGGCAGATGCGCCCAATGCGCGGTCATGAAATCAATCGTCTCCACGGCCCGCAGCGCAATCACCCACTCATAAGCCCGCGCGTCGCCCACCACGCCCACCGACTTCACCGGCAGGAACACGGCGAACGCCTGGCTGGTCTTGTCGTACAGGTCCGCCTTGCGCAGTTCATCAATGAAGATGGCATCGGCCTTGGCCAGCAGCTCGGCGTATTCGCGCTTCACTTCACCCAGAATGCGCACGCCCAGGCCCGGGCCCGGGAACGGATGGCGGTAGACCATGCTGCGCGGCAGGCCGAGCTCAACGCCCAGGCGACGCACTTCGTCCTTGAACAGCTCGCGCAGCGGCTCCACCAGGCCCAGCTTCATGTGCTCCGGCAGGCCGCCCACGTTGTGGTGGCTCTTGATCACATGCGCCTTGCCGGTCTTGCTGCCGGCCGACTCGATCACGTCCGGGTAGATGGTGCCCTGCGCCAGCCACTTGGCGTTCTTCAGCTTGTTCGACTCTTCGTCGAAGATCTCAACGAACAGGTTGCCGATGATCTTGCGCTTGGCTTCCGGGTCGCTCACGCCTTCCAGCGCGGCGAAGTAACGGTCGGCGGCATTCACGCGCACCACCTTCACGCCCATGTGCTCGGCGAACATCGCCATCACCTGGTCGCCTTCCTGCCAGCGCAGCAGGCCGGTATCCACGAACACGCAGGTCAGCTTCTCGCCGATGGCCTTGTGCAGCAGCGCGGCCACCACGGACGAATCGACGCCGCCGGACAGGCCCAGGATCACTTCGTCATCGCCCACCTGTTCGCGCACGCGGGCGATCTGGTCGTCGATGATGTTGGCGGCGGTCCACAGGGTCTGGCAGCCGCACACGTCCACCACGAAGCGGCGCAGCAGCGCCTGGCCCTGCAGGGTGTGGGTCACTTCCGGGTGGAACTGCACGCCGTACCAGCGCTTCTCTTCGTTGGCCATGGCGGCCACCGGAATGCGGTCGGTGGTGGCGGTGATGGTGAAGCCCGGCGGTGCAACGGAGACGTGGTCGCCGTGGCTCATCCAGACATTCAGCTTCGGCTCGCCGCCGTGGTCGCTCAGGCCCTTGAACAGCGCATCGGGGTTGATCACGTTCACTTCGGCATGGCCGAATTCGCGCTGGTCAGCCGCTTCGGTGGCACCGCCCAGCTGCGCGGCCAGGGTCTGCATGCCGTAGCAGATGCCGAAGATCGGCAGGCCGCTGTCGAACACTTCCTGCGGCGCGGCGGGCGCGCCCGGCAGCGTGGTCGATTCCGGGCCACCGGACAGGATGATGCCCTTGGCGCCGAACGCCGCGATCTCGGCCGGGTTGTGGTCCCACGCCCAGATTTCGCAGTAGACGCCCAGCTCGCGGATGCGGCGGGCAATCAGCTGCGTGTACTGCGCGCCGAAATCGAGGATGAGGATCTTGTCGTTATGGATGTTGGTCATGGCGCCCCGGCAATGCAGTAGGGAAAACGAAAACGTCAGAATTTTTCAGCGGCAGATGGAGAAAGAGGAACGGGAATCAGCTTCCTCGTTCCTCTTTGCTCGTCCCGCATCAGGAGCGGTAGTTCGGCGGCTCTTTGGTGATCGTCACGTCGTGGACGTGGCTCTCGCGCTGGCCGGCGCCGCTGATCTTCACGAACTTGGGCTTGCTGCGCATGTCCTCGACGGTGGCGCAGCCCACGTAGCCCATGGTGGCGCGCAGGCCGCCCATCAGCTGGTGGATGATGCCGCCCACCGGGCCGCGGTACGGCACGCGGCCTTCGATGCCTTCCGGCACCAGCTTGTCGGCGGTGGCGGCGTCCTGGAAGTAGCGGTCCTTGGACCCCTTCTCCATCGCGGCCAGCGAGCCCATGCCGCGGTAGCTCTTGTACGAACGGCCCTGGAACAGCTCGGTTTCGCCCGGCGATTCCTCGGTACCGGCCAGCAGGCCACCAATCATGATGGTGGAGGCACCGGCGGCCAGCGCCTTGCCGATGTCGCCGGAGTAGCGGATGCCACCGTCGGCGATCAGCGGGATGCGGTCCTGCAGCGCTTCGGCCACCAGGTCGATCGCGGTGATCTGCGGCACGCCCACGCCGGCCACCACGCGGGTGGTGCAGATCGAGCCCGGGCCGATGCCCACCTTCACTGCGTCCGCGCCGCTGTCCAGCAGCGCCAGCGCGGCTTCACCGGTGCAGATGTTGCCGCCAATGACCTGCACGTTCGGGAAGTTCTTCTTGACCCAGCTGACGCGGTCCAGCACGCCCTGCGAATGGCCGTGCGCGGTGTCGACCACGATCACGTCCACGCCAGCAGCGACCAGCGCTTCCACGCGGCGATCGGTATCGCCGCCCACGCCGACGGCGGCGCCGACCAGCAGGCGGGTGGCGATGTCCTTGGCAGCGTTCGGGAAGTCGGTGTTCTTCTGGATGTCCTTGACGGTGATCAGGCCACGCAGGGCGAAATCATCGTTGACCACCAGCACCTTTTCGATGCGGTTGCGGTGCAGCAGCTGCAGCACTTCGTCAGACGCGGCGCCTTCCTTGACCGTGATCAGGCGATCCTTCTTGGTCATGATGTGGCGGACCGGATCGTCCAGCTCGGTCTCGAAGCGCATGTCGCGGTGGGTCACGATGCCGGCCAGCAGGCCGTCGCTGCCCACCACCGGCACGCCGGAGATGTTGTGCGCCTGGGTCAGGGCCAGCACGTCGCGGATGGTGGTTTCCGGGCCGACGGTGATCGGGTCGCGGATGACGCCGGCCTCGAACTTCTTGACCTTGGCCACTTCCGCGGCCTGCTGCTCCACGCTCAGGTTCTTGTGGATGATGCCCATGCCGCCCAGCTGTGCCATGGCGATGGCCAGGCGTGCTTCGGTGACGGTGTCCATGGCTGCGGACAGGATCGGAAGCTTGAGCTTCAGGTCGCGCGTCAACCGCGTTTCGAGGTTGACGTCCTTGGGCAGGATGGTCGAATGAGCGGGGACGAGCGAGACGTCGTCGTAGGTGAGAGCTTCAGCCTGGATGCGCAGCATCGGCATACCCGAGATGTGGGGAAGCGCGACATTTTACCCTGTTTTGGCGACCAAGAACAGTAATTTTGGTAGCCGGAAACAGGCAATGCTGCGACACAGTGTCGCGCGGGCGCACCGCCCTTGGTAGGTGCCAACCTTGGTTGGCACGAACCGTCCGGCATCCGGACCCCAGCTGGGGCAACGGCCCCGTCAGATGTGTGCCAACCAAGGTTGGCACCTACCAGGAGCGGGTCATGCGGACCGGCGGGAAGTACGGGGCATCGACGCGACCCCGGTAGCGCCGGTCAGACCCCGGCTTCCGCCGCTTCCAGCGTGTTCTGCATCAAGGTGGCCACGGTCATCGGGCCCACGCCGCCCGGCACCGGGGTGATCCAGCTCGCCCGCTGCGCTGCGGCCTCGAACCCGACATCGCCCACCAACCGGCCGTCGTCCAACCGGTTGATGCCGACGTCGATCACCACCGCACCCGGCTTCACCCACTCGCCCGGCACGATGCCCGGGCGGCCCACCGCCACCACCAGGATGTCGGCGTTGCGCACGGCCTGTTCCAGCACGTCCTTGGGGGTGAACTTGTGGCAGCTGGTGACGGTGCAGCCGGCAATCAGCAGCTCCAGGCCCATCGGCCGGCCGACGTGGTTGCTGACGCCGACGATGGTGGCGTTGCGGCCGCGCACCGGCTGGTCGGTGTGGCCCAGCAGCGTGGTGATGCCGCGCGGGGTGCACGGGCGCAGGCCGAACTCGCGCAGGGCCAGATGGCCGACGTTTTCCGGGTGGAAACCGTCCACGTCCTTGCGCGGGTCGATGCGCTGGATCAGCCGGCGCGCATCGGGGATGCCCGGCAGCGGCAGCTGGATCAGGATGCCGTTGATCTTCGGGTCGGCGTTGAGCTGGTCGATCAGGTCGAGCAGCTCGGCCTCGGTGGTGCCGGCCGGCAGATCGTAGTCATAGGCTTCGATGCCGACCTTCTCGGCGGCGCGGCGCTTGTTGCGCACGTACACGGTCGAGGCCGGGTCGCCACCTACCAGCACCACGGCCAGGCCCGGGCGGCTGCCACCGGCGGCAACACGGGCGTCGACCCGCACCTTCAGGCTGTCGAGCAGGTCCTCGGCGATACGGCGGCCATCGAGGATGCGGGCAGGAAGCTGGGAGGCGGAGTCGGTCATCGGGGGCAGGCGTGGGGCGGCGGGGACGCTATTGTCCCCGATTCAGGCCCCCTCGCCCACCGCTTCGATCGCCCGCTGCGCTCGCCGGGCATGGCCCGGCGCTACCCACGAATCGCGCGACACCCCGGTAGCGCCGGGCCATGCCCGGCGAGCGCGAAGCGCGGCGCGTGGCGATCATTCCTCTTCTTCTTCCGGCACTTCATCCGCATTGAGCGTGCGTGCCTTGCGCTTGGGCGCGGTGAATGGTGTCGGTGTCGGCACGCCGGGCAGTGCGGTACCGAACACCATGTGTGCGCCGGCACGCAGGTTGCCGCCGGCCATTTCCAGTTCGAAGCGTTCGGCGTCGCGCTCGCGGATCTGCTCGGCGATCTCGCGCGCGTCGTCTTCCTCCGCGCCCAGTTCCACCAGCGCGGCCTGCCCGAACAGCAGCGCCGACTCGAAGGTTTCGCGGATCTGGAAGTCCACGCCGGCATGGATCAGCCGCAGCGAATGCTCGCGGTCGAACGAGCGCACCAGCAGCTTGGCCTGCGGGAACTGGTGCGCCACCAGCTCGACGATGCGGTCGGCATCCTCGGCATTGTTCACGCACACCGCGACCGCACGCGCACTGCCCGCGCCGGAGGCATGCAGCACGTCCAAGCGGGTGCCGTCGCCGTAATAGATCTTGAAACCGAAGCGCTCGGCGTTGTGGATCATCTCCACATCGTTGTCGATGATGGTCACGTCCACGTCGCGGGCCAGCAGCGACTGGCTGGCCACCTGGCCGAAGCGGCCGAAGCCGATCAGCAGCACGCTGCCGGACAGGCCATCGGCAGTGTCCACGCCCTCCAGGCTGACGGTCGGCTTCGGCGCTACGCGCTTGTAGACCAGCACCACCAGCGGGGTCAGCGCCATCGACAGCACCACCACGGCGGTGAAGTTGGCATTGATGTCCAGGCTGATCACGCCGGCGCTCGCAGCCGCCGAGAACAGCACGAAGGCGAACTCGCCGCCCTGCGCCATCAGCACGCCACGGTCCAGCGCCTGCGCATGGTCGCTGCCCATCAAGCGCGCCACCACGTAGATGCACAGCGCCTTGGCCGCCATCAGCGCGACCACCAGGCCGAGGATCATCGGCCAGTTGCCGGCCACCACGCCCAGGTCCAGCGCCATGCCCACGCTGAGGAAGAACAGGCCCAGCAGGATGCCGCGGAACGGTTCGATGTCCGCTTCGATCTGGTGGCGGAAGGTCGATTCGCTCAGCAGCACGCCCGCGAGGAACGCGCCCATCGCCATCGACAACCCGGACAGCTGCATCAGCAGCGCCGCACCCAGCACCACCAGCAGGGCGGCGGCGGTCATCACTTCGCGCGCCTTCGATTCGGCCAGCACGCGGAACAGCGGATTGAGCAGGAAGCGACCGACCAGCACCAGGCCGACGATGGCGCCCACGCCGATGGCTACCGACATCCAGCGCGAGCCCTCGCCGTCGGCGCTGCCGGCGGCCGGCGCCATCCACGCGACAAGCGCCAGCAGCGGCACGATCAGCAGGTCTTCGAACAACAGGATCGAGACGATCTTCTGCCCCGACGGCAGCGCGATGTCGCCGCGCTCGGCCAGCAGCTGCATCACCACGGCGGTGGAGGTCAGCACGAAGCCGGTGGCGCCGATGAAGGCGATCTGCCACGGCAGCCCGAACAGCTTGGCGATGCTGGTCAGCACCAGCGCGCAGGTGACGATCTGCAGCGTGCCCAGCCCGAAGATTTCCTTGCGCAGGCTCCACAGGTGCGAGGGCCGCATCTCCAGGCCGATGACGAACAGGAACATGACCACGCCGAGTTCGGCGGTATGCAGGATCGCCTGCGGGTCGGAGAACCAGCCGAGGCCGAACGGACCGATCGCCAGACCGGCGGCGAAGTAGCCCAGCACCGAGCCCAGGCCGAGCCGGCGGAACAGCGGCACCATCACCACCGCTGCGCCCAACAGGGCGACGACCTTGACCAGCTCGCTGGTCGCTGCTTCTACCGCCATGCGGTGGGTTCCCCGGAAATCGAAATCGGCCTCAACGATAGAGCAACACCGATGACGGCAATAGCATGTACGTTGCGTTTTATTGTCTTGGAGATGGAACGATCACGGGATTGTCCCCGCACATCATCCTGAAACCGTGCGCGCGCTTCGGTAGGTGCCAACCTTGGCTGGCACAATCCCGAAGCCATGACCGGTAGAGCCGAGCCCACGCTCGGCTGATTCTGGCCTCAGCGCGAAGAGCAGCCGAGCGTAGGCTCGGCTCTACAGTAGATCCACGCCATGCGTGGATGAGGCCCAACCGGGTTCGCCCACCCCAGTAGATCCACGCCATGCGTGGATGAGGCCCAACCGGGTTCGCCCACCCAGTAGATCCACGCCATGCGTGGATGATGCCCCGACGCGGTTCACCCACCCCGACAAAACGCGGCGTAATCGATATACCCCGGGAACGGCACACCCGGCGCACACACCGGGCACTGCGGGTCCGGGCCGATGCCGGTCTCACGGAAACGCATGCCCAGCGCATCAAAGCGCAGCAGGCGCCCCACCAGCGGCTCGCCGATGCCCAGCAGCAGCTTCAGCACCTCGGTGGCCTGCAGCACCCCGGCCAGGCCCGGCAACACGCCCAGCACGCCCGCCTCGGAGCAGTTGGGCGCGAACTCCGGCGGCGGCGGCTCCGGGAACAGGCAGCGGTAGCACGGCGCCACGCCGCGCTGGCGACCGGCATCGAACACGCTCACCTGGCCGTCGAAGCGCTCGATGGCGGCATAGACCATGGGCTTTGCGTGCTTGATGCAGGCGTCGTTGAGCAGGTAGCGCAGCGGGAAGTTGTCCGAACCGTCCAGCACCACGTCGACATCCTGCAACAGGCGGTCCACGTTCTCCGAGGTCACCCGCTCGGGCACGGCCTCGACCTCGATGGACGGGTTCAATGCCAGCAGACGCTCGCGCGCCGAATCCACCTTCAACTGGCCGACACTGGCCTCGGTATGCACGATCTGCCGATGCAGGTTGCTGCGCTCGACACGGTCGTGGTCGGCGAAACGCAGGTGCCCTACCCCGGCCGCCGCCAGATAGAAGCCAGCCGGTGCACCCAGCCCGCCCGCGCCCAGCACCAGCACCCGGGACTGCTGCAGCCGGCGCTGGCCGGCCTCGCCCACCTGCGGCAGCAGCAGGTGTCGTGAATAGCGGTCGTAGAAATCGCGGTCGGCGGCGCTGGTCAGCGGCTGCACCAGCGGCAGCGAGAGCTCACGCCAGGCCACGGTACCGCCGGCGACGGAGCTCACGTTCGTATAGCCCGCATCCAGCAGCGCCTGCGCCGCATCGGCCGAGCGCTTGCCGCTCTGGCAGATCAGCAGGATTTCCTGTTCCGGCAGCGGCAGGTGCGCGGTCGCGTCAGCCAGCAACTCGCCCTTGGCGACGCCGCGCGCGCCTTCGGCCATGCCGCCGGCCCGCTCATGCGCCTCGCGCACGTCGATCAGCACCGCGCCATGGGCCACGCGTGCCCGTGCCTGCTCGGGGGAAATCTCTGGAATGCTCATGCCCGCATTATCACGCAGGCCACGCCTACCCGCCTTGACCAGAATCTGTAGAGCCGAGCCCGTGCTCGGCTGACGCGTGCAGCGCGTCCGCGGTTGACGTGCGAAAAGCAGCCGAGCACGGGCTCGGCTCTACAGGACCATCGCAAACGGGGGGTAGCGCCAGCCCATGGGCCACAACGAAAAAGGCAGCCCTGCGGCCGCCTTTTCGTGGATCACTTGCCCTTGACGTGCTTCATCAAGCGCCGCTTGGCCTTGACCTGCCGTTCGGTCAGCACGTTCTTCTTGCCTTCGTACGGGTTGGCACCCTCGCGGAAGATGAACTGCACCGGCGTACCGATCAGCTTGAAGCGCTTGCGGAAGAAGTTCTCCAGGTAGCGCTTGTACGATTCCTGCAGTTCCTTCAGGCGGGTGCCGTGCACGATGAAGGTCGGCGGGTTGGCGCCGGCCGGGTGCACGTAGCGCAGCTTGGAGACATGGCCGCGGATGGTCGGCGGCGGGTTGGTCTCGTAGGCCACTTCCAGCGCCTTGTTGACTTCGCTGGTGGTGAAGGTCTTGTTCGCCGACTCGTGCGCGCGATGCACCGCACGGAACAGCTCGCGCAGGCCCGAGCCATGCTTGGCCGAGATGCGCACCGATTCGGCCCACGGCACGAAGCCCAGGCGCAGCGACAGCATCGTTTCCGCCTGCTCACGCTGGTAGTCGGTCAGGCCGTCCCACTTGTTGATCGCGATCACCAGCGCGCGACCGGCATCCAGCACGGCACCGAGCACGGTGGCGTCCTGGTCGGTCACGCCTTCGGTGGCATCGAGCATCAGCACGGCCACCTGGCACTGCTCGATCGACTGCATGGTCTTGACCACCGAGAACTTCTCGACGACCTCGTCCACGCGCGAACGGCGACGCAGGCCGGCGGTGTCGATCAGGCGGTACTCGCGACCGTCACGCTCCAGGTCCACCGAGATCGAATCACGGGTGGTACCCGGCACGTCCGAGGCGATCATGCGCTCTTCGCCGAGGATGCGGTTGACCAGGGTCGACTTGCCCACGTTCGGGCGGCCGACGAAGGCGATGCGCACGCGGTTCGGATCGTTGTCCAGCTCTTCGCCGCTGCCCTCTTCCGGCAGGCGCTGGATGACCTCGTCCAGCAGGTCGTCCAGGCCCTGGCGGTGGGCGGCCGACACGGTCAGCATCTCGCTGAAGCCGTAGCGGGCGAACTCCGAACGCACGGTGTCCTCGTCGGTGCCGTCGATCTTGTTGATCAGCAGCAGCGTCGGGCGCGACAGCTTGCGCAGCCAGGCCAGGATCTCATCGTCCATCGCCGAGGTGCCCTCGCGGGCATCAACGACAAACAGGATCAGGTCAGCTTCGCCAGCGGCAGCGCGGGCCTGGCGCGTGGTAGCACCAGCCAGGCCTTCTTCTTCCTCTGCGATGCCGCCGGTATCGACGACGAGGAAATGGTTGTCCTCGTCAAGCCGGCAGACGCCATAGTTGCGGTCCCGGGTGACGCCGGGCTGGTCATGGACCAGGGCGTCACGGGTTCGGGTCAGTGCATTGAATATGGTCGACTTGCCGACATTCGGCCGTCCAACCAGGGCGACCAAAGGCAGCATCGCGATTACTCCGTATTAATTTGCCAACCGGAATGCGGTCAGCTTGCCATCAACGTTCTGCACCAGCAGCACCCCATCGACGACGATTGGCTGGGCCAGAAGCGCATCACCGCCGCTTTTCGCCCGCGCCGCCATCGCGCCATCGGAGGCCTGCAGCCAATGCAGGTATCCCTTGTAGTCACCGACCACCACGTAGTCGCCGTGCAGCGCCGGACCGGTCAGCGAGCGCCGGGCCAGTGCGGTCTGCGACCACATCGCCGCGCCGCTGGCCTTGTCCAGGCCGAATACGCCGCCCTTGTTGTCGGTAACGAAAACATTGCCCGAAGACACCGCCACACCGCCGGCACCGCCATGGTCACGCGCCCACAGCGGGCGACCGGTCGGGCCTTCGATGGCCATGGTCTGGTTCTTGAAGCTGCTCACGAACAGCGTATTGCCGTCGAGCACCGGGGCGCCATCGACGTCGGCCATGCGGTCCAGCTCGGTACGGCCTTCGCCGGTGCCGACGTTCTGGTCCCACAGCGTGCGGCCGTCCTGCATGGCCAGCGCAGCGACGCTGCCCTCGTCCTTGCCGATGAACAGCACGCCCGGACCGGTCACCACCGCCGCGTTGCCGCGCACGGTCAGCGCCGGCAGCTCGCTTGGGTTGAACCACTTCTGGGTGCCGTTGCCGGCATCGAACGCGGTGACGCGACCGTCATTGCTGCGCACGAAGACCATGCCCTGGGCAATGGCCGGCGCGGCGATGACTTCGTTCGGCACGCGTGCGCGCCACTTCTCGCTGCCATCGTTGATGTCCAGCGCGATCACCTGGCCATCAAGGGTCCCGATGACCACCAGGTTCTCGCCGACGCCCGGACCACCGGACAGCCGCAGCTTGGCCTTCTTCTTTTCCTTCTTCGGCTCCCAGGTCCAGACCTTCTTGCCGGTCTGCAGGTCGATGGCGTGCACGCCACCGGTGATCGCCGCGGCGAACACGTGGCCATTGGCCACTGCCGGGCCCTGGCGTACGCCGATGCGGCGCTCGCCCTTGCCGAGGTTGACCGACCAGGCCTTGTTGACCTTCAGGGTCGGCTCGAACTTGACCAGTTCAGCCGGCTCCTGTGCCTTCTTCGCTGCTGCGTCCTTGCCGGCGAACCAGCCCTTCATGGTGCTGCAACCGGACAGCGCCATACCGAGCAGGAGTACGGTGGCGACGCGCGTGATCATGACCTTCTGACTCATCAAACCGACTCCGCAGGGGCGGCGACGGTGCCGCCGGCGTCCATAACCTTGGTTTCCAGCAGGCGCCGCTGCGGCGCTGCCACGTCCAGCGTCTTCAGCGCCTTCTCATACTGTTCGCGGGCCGCGTCACGCTTGCCCTGCGCCATCAGCGCATCGCCATGGATTTCCAGGCTGCTGCTGTCGGTGGCGCTGCCCAGCAGCTTGATCGCTTCATCGCCCTTGCCGGTCGCCACCAGCAGGCGTGCCACGCGCTGGTCGACCACGCGCTGCAGGTCACCTTCGACCTTCACCGCGCGCAGGGTAGCCAGCGCTTCTTCATTCTTGCCCGCATCGACCTGGGCCTTGGCCAGCTGCAGCGCAGCCAGATCGCCATAGATGCTGGACGGGCCAGCCTCCAGCGCCTTGACCGCCTTGGCCGCGTCATCGAGCTTGTTTGCCTGCAGACCCACCAGGGCCTTCTGGTACTCGACATTGGCCGAGGCCAGCTTGCCGCCCTGGTCCTTCTGGTACCACTGCCAGCCGGCAATGGCACCGATGGCGATGACTACGCCACCGAGGATGCTGGCACCATTCTTCCGCAGCCAGCTGCGGACGCGTTCACTTTGTTCGTGCTCGTCGAGCAGGTCGTCGATCGCCATGCGTACTCTCGCCCCGCCCGTCGGGAGGGACCATTGGGATTAATCGAAGGTGGTGAAACCGCGCCTCAGTGCGAAACCGGGACTACGGAGCCTTCAGAGGATACCTGAAAGCGTGCCACGTTGGCTCGCTGGTAGGGCGTCAGATCGACGATAGCGCCGTTCTGCTGAACCTGGACCGCCGAGGCGTTGCCCAGGGTGACCCGGGCCACCTGGCCGGGAGTGAAGCTGCGGGTCTCGCCCGCCTTGATCAGCGCCTTCTCGACACTGCCGCCATCCGGACCGGCGATGTCGACCCAGCTGTCGCCGCTGAACTGCATGTCCAGGTTGGCGGCAGCGGCCGGCGCAGCGCGGGGCACCGGGGCCAGCGAAGCGACGTAGGGGGTAGCGGTCGGCTTGACGACGGGCGCGGCCGCCACTTCGGCCGGCGCGGCAGCGGCAGACCCGGGACCGGCCGGGGTAACCGGTACGGCGGCCGGGATCACGTCCAGCGAGGCGGTGTTCGGCGAGGGCGAGGTGCCATCGAAGTGGCCACGGGTGGCGAACCAGACCGGGACGGCCAGTACGGCGGTGATGCCGACATACAGCACACGCCGGCCGAGATTCTCGGCGATGCGGCGCGCACGTGGGGTATGAGTGTGGCTGACCAGGGTCGGCGGAACCACCGGGCCAACCTGGGCCTGCTCCAGCAGTTCGCTGACGTCGACCCCGAGCAGGCGGGCATAGCTGCGCAGCTGGCCGCGCACGAACACCGGCGCACCGAGCTTCTGCCACTGCTCCTGTTCGAGCGACTTCACCACTTGCACCGGCATGCGCAGGCGCTGGCCGACGTCTTCGAGGGTCAGTCCGGCGGCCTCGCGGGCCTGGCGCAGGCGGGTGCCGCAGCCGGCCACAGTCTCGAGATCGCTCACAGTCTGGTCATCAATCACAATGCATCAACCCTGGAGTTAGGAGCCCGCGTCCTGCGGAAATTCCTGTCGAATCCGCTGAAGATAGCGATCAGATGCTGCCTGATCACCCAGCCGCGCCTCGATTTGAGACGCAAGTTGTAACACGGAACGCGTGGCCGGTGCAGCCGCAATCCTACGTTCGGCGAAGGCGCGGGCCTCCATGAACTGGCCGCGACGGAAGCTCAGCTGGGCCATTGCCTCCAGCGCGACCGGGTTGTTCGGCACCTGCACCAAGGCCGCACGCAGGTTGCGTTCGGCGCGATCCATCTGGCCAGCGTCCAACGCACAGCTGCCGGCGTTGGCCTGCGCCTCGGCCGGCGTGGTGTAGCTGGGCGCCTGCAGCGCACGGTCGAACCAGGCCAGCGACTCGGCGGCCTTGCCGTTCTGGCACAGCCAGGCGCCATAATTATTGAGTACATCACCCCGCTGCGGCGCCAGCTCGGCGGCCCGGCGGAAGCCTTCCCCCGCCTGCCGGGTGCGGCCACGCTGATCGTCGATGCCGGCCAGCAGCACCAGTGCATCGGGGGCGGCAGGGGCCAGCTTGATCGCGTCACGCGTCTTGCGCTCGGCCGCATCGAGGTTGCCGCTCTGCATGTCGCGGACGGCCAGAGCGAGCAGATCCGCCGCCCGGACCTGGCGACGAACGCCTTCGGGATCGCGGACCGAATAGACCGTCGCCTGGCTGGGGCCCAGCTTGGCTTTGGGTTGCGATTTGCAAGCGGTGACCGAGAGGGCCAGCACGCCTGCAAGCAGCGCCAGCCAGAAGCGGTCAGGCAGCAGCATCGCTCCCCTTCCCCGCCTGCAGTGTCTTGTTGAACTCAGCCTGGCGGCGGGTGCGATCCATCACCTGGCCCTTGAGCTGGCCACAGGCAGCATCGATGTCGTCGCCACGGGTCCGTCGGACCATGGTCAACACCTTCGCGTCGAGCAGGATCTTCTGGAAGGCACGGATATGCGCTTCTTCGGAACGCTCGTAGCGCGTCCCCGGGAAGGGATTGAACGGAATCAGGTTGACCTTGCCCGAGTGCGACGCCTGCACGGCGTTGTCGAACTGGCGCATCAGCCGCGCCAGTTGCCGGGCATGCTCGGGCTGGTCGTTGATGCCCTTCATCAGGGTGTATTCAAAGGTCACCGACTCGCGGCGCTTGTTGGCGCGCAGGTAGCGTGCGCACGATGCCATCAGCTCGGCGATCGGGTACTTCTTGTTGAGCGGGACCAACGTCTCGCGCAGCGCATCGTCGGCCGCGTGCAGCGACACCGCCAGCGACACGTCGCTTTCGGCGGACAGGCGGTCGATCTGCGGCACCAGGCCGGAGGTCGACAGGGTCACGCGCTTGTTGGCCAGGCCGTAGCCCAGGTCGTCGCGCATCACGCTCATGGCGCGCACGACGTTGTCGAAATTCATCAACGGCTCGCCCATGCCCATCATCACCACGTTGGTGAGACGACGCTGCTTGTGCGGGATGTTGCCCAGATGACGCGCAGCGACCCATACCTGGCCGATGATCTCGGCAGTGGAGAGGTTGCGGTTGAAGCCCTGGGTGGCGGTGGAACAGAACGTGCAGTTCAGCGCGCAGCCCACCTGCGAAGACACGCACAGGGTGCCGCGGTTCTTGTCCGGAATGTAGACCGCCTCGATGGCGTTCTTGCCATCGGTGCCCATCGCCAGCAGCCACTTGTGGGTGCCGTCGGCGGAGGGCTTGTCGAACACGATGTTGGGGACGCGGACCTCGGCGTGCTGGTGCAGCTTGGCACGCAGCGCCTTGCCCAGGTCGGTCATCTCATCGAAATCGGTGACGTAGTGATGGTGGATCCACTTCATCACCTGATGGGCGCGGTAGCGCGCTTCGCCGAGAGTCTCGGCGAAGAAGCGCTCCAGACCCTCGCGATCGAGGTCGAGCAGATTCTGCTTTGCCACAACCGGACCCGCAACGAGTACGGAAGGGATGGCGGTTGGCTGTACGACCTCGTTCACGGCATCACTCTCAGCGCGAAACGACTTCGGTGGCGGCGAAGAAGTAGGCGATTTCGATCGCGGCGTTCTCGACCGAGTCCGAGCCGTGGGCGGCATTGGCATCGATGGATTCGGCGAAGTCGGCGCGGATGGTGCCCGCAGCGGCTTCCTTCGGGTTGGTGGCGCCCAGCAGGTCGCGGTGGGCCAGGACGGCGTTCTCGCCTTCCAGGGCCTGGATCATCACCGGGCCGGAGATCATGAACTCGACCAGTGCGTTGAAGAACGGACGCTCGCGGTGCACGGCGTAGAAGCCTTCGGCTTCACGGCGCGACAGCTGCTTGTACTTGGCGGCCACGACCTTCAGGCCAGCCTTTTCAAAGCGGGCGTAGATTTCGCCGATGACGTTCTTGGCAACGGCGTCCGGCTTGATGATCGAAAGGGTGCGCTCCAGCGCCATGGGATGTCTCCAATGGAATCGGGCCGCTGATGGCCCGAAGGGTAACAAAAAAAAAGCCGCGTCGAAACGCGGGCTTAGCCTGATAAACGTAGGCGGATTGTAAAAGATAAAGTCCGTGCGTGGTAGAGGGCCGTGCGGCCCTCCTGTAGAGCCGAGCCCATGCTCGGCTGGCCTTTGGGCCGAAGAGCAGCCGAGCATGGGCTCGGCTCTACAGGTTCAGGTCCGCCCATTCACCCACCTGAGCTGATTCTGACCGGCCCGGGCATTTTTGCTGCACTGCAAAATGCCATACGCTACCGTCTGGTTCTAGTATCAAACAATCGTTTGATTAAGGTCTGCCCGCCCGATGGCCAAGCCCGCCCACTTCTCGACCAAGGACCGGATCCTCGGCGCCGCCGAGGAGCTGTTCGCCCAGCACGGCTTTGCCGGCACCTCGCTGCGCCAGGTCACCAGCCAGGCCGACGTCAACATCGCTGCGGTGAACTACCACTTCGGCTCCAAGGAAAACCTGGTCAACGAGGTCTTCCGCCGCCGCATGGACGAGATGACCGGCGCCCGCCTGGCCCAGCTCGAGCGCGCCCGCAACGAACACCCCGGGCAACTGCGGCCGGTGCTGGCTGCCTTCGTCGAGCCGGCCCTGGCACTGGCCCAGGACCGCCAGAACGGCGGCGCCTTCGTCCGCGTGATCGCCCGCGCCTACGCCGAAAAGAACGACAACCTGCGCAAGTTCCTGTCCGACCACTATGGCCACGTGCTGCGTGCGTTCGGCAAGGCCATCGCCGAATGCGTGCCGGACCTGAGCAAGGAAGAGCTCTATTGGCGCCTGGACTTCCTGGCCGGCTCGCTGACGTATGCCATGGCCGATTTCGGGCTGATCAAGCGACCCGCCGGTGTCACCGAAACGGCGCATCGTGCCCATGCCGCGCATGAACTGATCCATTTCGCCGAGGCCGGATTCCGCGCCGCCGCCCGCAGCGGCAGCGCCCTGCCCGCCTCCATTGATTCCACCCAGTAACTGCTGACCAACAAAGGCCCTACACCATGTCCAATTCCCTGCTAGTCCGCCGCGCCGCCGTGCTGGGTGCCGGCGTCATGGGTGCCCAGATCGCCGCCCACCTCACCAATGCCGGCGTCGACACCGTGCTGTTCGACCTGCCTGCCAAGGAAGGTCCGGCCGATGGCATCGTGCTGAAGTCGATCGCCAACCTCGGCAAGCTGAGCCCGGCGCCGCTGGCCAGCAAGTCGCTGGCCGAAGCCATCACCCCGGCCAACTACGAGACCGGCCTGGAACAGCTGAAAGACTGCGACCTGATCATCGAGGCCATCGCCGAGCGCATGGACTGGAAGCAGGACCTGTACAAGAAGATTGCGCCGTTCGTGGCCGACCACGCCGTGCTGGCCTCCAACACCTCGGGCCTGGGCATCAACAAGCTCGCCGACGTGCTGCCGGAACAGCTGCGCCACCGCTTCTGCGGCGTGCATTTCTTCAATCCGCCGCGCTACATGCACCTGGCCGAGCTGATTCCGGCCACCACCACCGACGCCAGCGTGCTGGAAGGCCTGGAAGCCTTCCTGGTCACCACCCTGGGCAAGGGCGTGGTGTACGCCAAGGACACCCCGAACTTCATCGGCAACCGCATCGGCGTGTTCTCGATCCTGTCCACCATCCACCACACCCAGCAGTTCGGCCTGGGCTTTGACGAAGTGGACGGCCTGACCGGCCCGCTGGTCGGCCGCCCGAAGTCGGCCACCTACCGCACCTCCGACGTGGTCGGCCTGGACACCATGGCCCACGTCATCAAGACCATGGGCGATACCCTGCCGAACGACCCGTGGCATGAATTCTTCAAGTCGCCGAAGTGGCTGGATGCGCTGATTTCCAAGGGGGCACTGGGCCAGAAGACCGGCGCCGGCATCTTCCGCAAGGTCGGCAAGGACATCGTGGTGCTGGACCTGGAAAAGCAGGACTACCGTCCGGCTGACCGCGCCGCCGCACCGGAAGTGGTCGAGATCCTGAAGATCAAGAACCCGGCCGAGAAGTTCGCCAAGCTGCGCGAGAGCCAGCATCCGCAGGCGCAGTTCCTGTGGGCGACCTTCCGCGATCTGTTCCACTACAGCGCCTACCACCTGGCCGACATCGCCGAGACCGCGCGCGACGTCGACCTGGCCATCCGCTGGGGCTACGGCTGGTCGCTGGGCCCGTTCGAAACCTGGCAGGCCGCCGGCTGGAAGCAGGTCGCGCAGTGGATCGCCGACGACATCGTCGCCGGCAAGAGCATGAGCAACGCCCCGCTGCCGGATTGGGTGTTCGATGGCCGCGACGGTGTGCACGCCGCCGAGGGCAGCTACAGCCCGTCGCGCAACGCCAAGCTGCCGCGTTCGTCGCTGCCGGTGTACCAGCGCCAGCGCTTCCCGGATCCGCTGCTGGGCGAGAAGTTCGCGCCGGGCGAGACCGTGTTCGAGAACGACGGCCTGCGCATGTGGCACGACGGTGATGGCATCGCCGTGGTCAGCTTCAAGACCAAGATGAACACCGTGTCCGACCACGTGCTGGACGGCCTGCAGGAGTGCGTCACGCGCGCCGAGAAGGACTTCCAGGGCCTGGTGATCTGGCAGCAGAAGGAGCCCTTCTCCGCCGGTGCCGACCTGGCCGGTGCCCTCGGCCTGCTGCAGGCCGGCAAGGTCGACCAGTTCGAGGAAATGGTGCACAACTTCCAGCGCACCAGCCAGCGCATCAAGTACTCGCTGGTGCCGGTGGTGGCTGCCGTGCGTGGCCTGGCCCTGGGTGGCGGTTGCGAATTCCAGATGCACAGCGCCAAGACCGTGGCCTTCCTGGAAAGCTACATCGGCCTGGTCGAAGCCGGCGTCGGCCTGCTGCCGGCCGGTGGTGGCCTGAAGGAACTGGCCGTGCGCGCCTCGCAGGCCGCAGGCCCGGGCGGTGACGTGTTCGCCGAACTGAAGAAGACCTTCGAGACCGTGGCGATGGCCAAGGTGTCCAACTCGGCGGTCAACGCCCAGGAACTGGGCCTGCTGCGCAGCACCGACAAGGTGGTGTTCAACAGCTACGAGGCGCTGTACATCGCCAAGGCCGAAGCACGTGCGCTGGCCGAAGCGGGCTACCGTCCGCCGCTGCCGGCACGCCGCATCCAGGTGGCCGGTGACGTCGGCATCGCGACCTTCAAGATGATGCTGGTCAACATGCTGGAAGGCCGCTTCATCAGCCCGTACGACTACGAGATCGCCGAGCGCATCGCCACCGTGCTGTGCGGCGGCAAGGTCGACCGCGGCACCCTGGTCGATGAAGAGTGGCTGCTGACCCTGGAGCGCAAGCACTTCGTCGAACTGGCCCAGCAGGAAAAGACCCAGGCCCGCATCGCGCACATGCTCAAGACCGGCAAGCCGCTGCGTAATTGATTGATGGTGGGTGCCGCCCCTGATTCGGGGCGGCACCGTCCCCTGCTTCTGGTAGGTGCCGACCTTGGTCGGCACGCCGGTAAAAACTCAAGAGATCACTGCAATGACCAAGCAAATCCAGGACGCCTACATCGTCGCCGCCACCCGCACCCCGGTTGGCAAAGCGCCCAAGGGCATGTTCCGCAACACCCGCCCCGACGACATGCTGGCCCACGTGCTGCGCAGCGTCGTCGCGCAGGCGCCGGGCGTGGACGTCAACCGCATCGATGACGCGATCATCGGCTGCGCGATGCCGGAAGCCGAGCAGGGCATGAACGTGGCCCGCATCGGCGTGCTGCTGGCCGGCCTGCCGAACACCATCGCCGCGCAGACCGTGAACCGCTTCTGCTCCTCCGGCCTGCAGGCCGTGGCGCAGGCGGCCGACGCGATCCGCCTCGGCAATGCCGACCTGATGCTGGCCGGCGGCACCGAATCGATGTCGATGGTGCCGATGATGGGCAACAAGATCGCGATGGCCCCGAGCGTGTTCGACAACGACCACGTCGCCATCGCCTACGGCATGGGCATCACCGCCGAGAAGGTCGCTGAAGAGTGGAAGGTCTCGCGCGAAGACCAGGACGCGTTCGCCCTGGCCTCGCACCAGAAGGCCATGGCTGCCATCCAGAATGGTGACTTCAAGGACGAGATCAGCCCGTACGAGATCGTCTCGCACCAGCCCGACCTGGCCGACGGCAAGCGCATCATCACCCGCAACAAGGTGGCCGACACCGACGAAGGCCCGCGTCCGGATTCCTCCGCTGAAGGCCTGGCCAAGCTGCGCCCGGTGTTCCGCAACGGCCAGTTCGGCGGCACCGTCACTGCCGGCAACTCCTCGCAGATGAGCGATGGCGCCGGCGCGGTGCTGCTGGCGTCGGAACAGGCGATCAAGGATTACGGCCTGACCCCGCTGGCCCGTTTCGTCAGCTTCTCGGTGGCCGGCGTGCGCCCGGAAGTGATGGGCATCGGCCCGATCGCCGCGATTCCGAAGGCGCTGAAGCAGGCCGGCCTGACCCAGGACCAGCTGGACTGGATCGAGCTCAACGAAGCCTTCGCGGCCCAGTCGCTGGCGGTGATCCGCGATTGCGGCCTGGACCCGAGCAAGGTCAATCCGCTGGGCGGCGCGATCGCCCTGGGCCACCCGCTGGGTGCGACCGGTGCGATCCGTACCGCGACCCTGCTGCACGGCCTGCGTCGTCGCCAGCAGAAGTACGGCATGGTGACCATGTGCATCGGCACCGGCATGGGCGCAGCCGGCATTTTCGAGGCGCTGTAAGGTTCAAAGCGTTGCCGGCTGATTGTTGGCTGGCTGTGGGCCCGGGTGGGTGAGACTGCTCGGGACACGCCGCAAGTACGTCCCTGTAGGCTTGGCAGCGGCATCCATGCCGCTGACAGTCCCGGTCAGCCTCACCCACCCGGACCACCCAACATTCCGCGCAGCGGAGGGGTGAGCAAAGGCAGTAGATCCACGCCATGCGTGGATGCTTCCGGCCTTGGGGTCAGAGCCACAAAAAAGGCAGCCAATGGCTGCCTTTCTGCTTTTGCTTCTGCCTTTGATTCCGCCCCACCCGTCCGCGCCCGCAGGAAACCTGACAGGCGGGACGGGTGGGCCTTTGCAGGACCGTTGGCGCCATGGATGGCGCCATCGAGCCCCCATGGACGGGTTTA
>RCUO01000107.1_pt1 | contig 58500 bp, 48 predicted proteins | sample 2166161 | NCBI WGS metagenome assembly RCUO01 (sample SAMN09932617, study PRJNA488358) | compost metagenome | feature: garden; material: soil; isolation source: compost soil in cyclohexanecarbonitrile-enriched culture | place: Germany: Experimental Botanical Garden Goettingen | collected 2016-01-27
AACCGCTGACCTCCTGCATGCCATGCAGGCGCTCTCCCAGCTGAGCTATGGCCCCGTGTTACCGAGCCGCCTATCATACCTGCCTGTTCACATTTGTGGAAGCTTTTTTTGAAGCTTTTTCGTCGAACCGTTCATTGCCACAAGGGCAGGGAGCATTTCGACGCCACAACCTGAATGCCGGTGGGCGGTGAACAAAAAAGACCCGGTTATCGGCCGGGTCCTCGTTGTTCATGATGAGTGGCGTCCCCACGGGGATTCGAACCCCGGTCGCCACCGTGAAAGGGTGATGTCCTAGGCCTCTAGACGATGGGGACGCACGAAAAACTTCAAGTTGTAGAACTCTCGACGGCCTAATGTCGAAAGTGGTGGAGCCAAGCGGGATCGAACCGCTGACCTCCTGCATGCCATGCAGGCGCTCTCCCAGCTGAGCTATGGCCCCACGTCGCTGAGGAGCGAAATAATAGCTGTGCCCCCGGGGGTTGGCAAGCGCTTTGTTGCACTTTTCTTCACGTAACGCGCGCGGTGGCGCAGCTGCGTTTTCCGCATGCCGGGCAGCACATGTGTCGATGCAGACGCGAAGGGTTCAGCGGTCTTCCCCGGTCAGCGCTGCCAGGATCGGGCACTGGTCGAGCGCGCCATGTCCGGGGCAGGCATCGACCAGTTGGGAGAGGGCGCCATGCATGCGTTGCAGTTCGGCCATCCGCAGTTCGATGTCCTGCAGGCGTACCCGCGCGGTGTCACGCACACTGCCCATGTCCTGCGGAGGATGGTCGCTGAGGGAAAGCAGTTCACCGATCTCATCGAGACTGAAGCCCAGCGCCTTTGCCCGGCGGATGAAGCGCAGGCGTCGCAGGTCCTGCTCGCCGAAGATGCGGTAGCCACCTGCCGAGCGCGCTGCGGTGGGCAGAAGCTGCTGACGTTCGTAGTAGCGGACGGTATCGATGGGAACGCCTGCCTGACGTGCCAACTGACCAATGTTCACGGCGGACTCCTGGGGACCTGCCGTGCATAGTCATCCCTGGACTCTGGTCAAGAGTCAAGGCTTTGCCGGCATCGCCTATTCAGCACACTTTGCAACTTTCTTCATATCCCCCAGGGCAAAGCAGTTCCTACCCTGCGCCTGAACCGGCCGCTCGACGGCCTGAACCGGAAGAGGAGGTGGGGAGTGGAGGGAATCAGGAACGAGGGATTCGTCGAGGTTGCGGTGGTTGAATACCCCGGAGGCGACCCGTCGGCTGCATCGGTGCTTGCCGAAATGGCACACGTCGCCAATCGCCTGGCACAGCAGCAGCGGCGGCCCTGCAAGCGGGTGCTGGTGACCCGCTGGATCGTGCCCGCCAGCAACACCGGCGTGCATCGCATCGCCGGTGCCGAGATGCTGGACGCGGCAATTCCTGCGGTGATCGCCTTGCCGGGGCAGGTCAGTTCCAGCACGTCGGTGCGTGCCGAAGACGTCCTGCTGGATTGGTTGCGGGCCCACTACGACGGCGGCAGCCTGCTGGCCGCCGCCGGTGACGGGGTGAGTGTGCTGGCGCGGGCCGGTCTGCTGACCGGGCGCACGGTGTCCGGCCCTGACCTCAACCGCCATCCGGCGCTGCAGGTGCAGGTCGGCAGCTGGGCGCCCAGTGAGCGGGCGCTCGTCGATGACGGCGATCTGCTTACCGTGGGCGGCGCCCAGGCGTGGCGTTTCCTTGGCTTGCGCCTGCTGTACCGGCTGCACGGCCAGGGCGTGGCCAGCGCGGTGGCACAGCAGCTGGGAATAGTGGTGCCGGTCGGCATCCAGCAGGATCTGGAGCGATTCAGTGCGAATTTCGCCCATGGCGACCGGGACGTGCTGAAGGCGCAGCGCTGGCTGCATACCACGGCTGCACGTGGGGCCACGCTGGGGGCGATCTGCGAGATCGCCGGATTGGAACCGCGCACCCTGCAGCGTCGATTCCTGAAGGCGACCGGGCTGCGGCCCATCGAGTATTGCCAGCGGCTGCGCGTGGCCAAGGCGCAGACGTTGCTGCAGCAGGGTGCCAGCATCGATGAAGTTGCCTGGGGTGTGGGTTACGCCGATCAGAGCGCGTTCCGTCGGCTGTTCCTGCGCATTGTCGGCATGACGCCCGCCAACTATCGTCGCCACGTCAGCAGCAAACGCCGCGATCGTCCGCTGACGCCTGCCGTGGCCGGCAGCCTGCGGGGGCTGCGCGCCTCGCCGGGCACGCAGCTGGGTCGCAGCGCCGCTTGATGAACACGGTTCAATGCGTCGTGCTTGCATCGCGGGCTCGACGCTTTGACCATGCGGGTCTGTGCAGGCGAGAGCGGGTGAGCGGATGTCGAGTGTTGGGCCGGTGCCGATGCCGGTGGTGTTGATCCTGATTTTCCTGCTGCTGGCGATGGCCATTGCGCGGATCTGGTCGCGTGGTGAGCCTGGTCAGGTTCGACCGCCCGCCGCTGGTATGGTGCTGGACATGTTGCTGGTTGGCCTGCTGTGTGGCCGGCTGTCCTTTGTCGCAGCGCATTTCAGCCTCTATCGCCAAGCTCCCTGGAGCGTGCTGCAGATTGCCGATGGCGGGTACCACCTGCCCGTCGTTGTTGGCGCTGGATTTGCCTGGGTGCTGTGGCGGCTGCGCAGGCAGCGCCCGTTGCGGGCGCCGGTGCTGGCAGGTGCGCTGGTTGGGTTGCTGTTGTGGGGCGGGGCAAGCCAGGGGCTCGCGTACTGGCAGGCAAAGCAGATGCCACTGCCCACGCTGCAGGTGGTCGACCTGCAGGGGAGGGCGATTGACCTGCAGACGTTTCATGGCAAGCCTCTGGTACTGAACCTGTGGGCCAGCTGGTGTGGCCCGTGCCGCCGGGAGATGCCGGTGCTGGCGACGGCGCAGCAGAAACATGCAGATATCCAGTTCGTCTTCCTCAACCAGGGCGAGACCCTTGTCGAGGTGCAGACCTTTCTTGCTGCTGAACACCTCTCGCTGGGCAACGTCCTGCTGGATGAGGCTTCGGCTGCGTCGACCACGCTGGACGTCCGGGCTTTCCCTTCCACGCTCTTCTTCGATGCGCAGGGGCGGTTGCAGGAACTGCATCTCGGCGAACTGACCCAGGCCGGTCTTGAACACAAACTGCGCCGGCTGCGGTAGCCTGCGCTGGCATCCCACTACGGAGTTTCCATGTTGTCGATTTCCCCGCGCATCGCGCATACGCTGATGCTGCCGGCCATGCTGGCGCTGGCTGCCTGCAGCCAGGCACAGACCCCGCCGGGCAAGGATGCCGCTGCAGCGGCAACGGCTTCGGCATCGGCCGCCGCCAAGAAGGGTGAGTTGCCGGCTGTCCTGAAGGGCATCGAGAAGCATGGCTTCGAGGTGGTCTCCGAATTCGACGCGCCCGGCGGCCTGCGTGGCTTTGCCGGCATGGTTGGCGGCCAGCAGCCGGCGGCGGCTTACGTGACCGCCGATGGCAAGCACGTGCTGGTGGGCAGCCTGTTCGACGCCGAGGGCAACGAAGTTGCAGCCGAGACGCTGGAGAAGCTGGTTGCCGCGCCGATGTCGGCCAAGATGTGGAGCAAGCTTGAAACCAGTGCCTGGGTACGCGATGGCAAGGCTGATGCGCCGCGCGTGGTGTACACCTTCAGTGATGCCAACTGCCCTTACTGCCACAAATTCTGGGAGGCGGCACGCCCCTGGGTGGACGCAGGAAAGGTGCAGTTGCGGCACATCATGGTCGGCGTGATCCGTGAGGACAGCCCGGCCAAGGCGGCGGCGATCATGGCCGCACGCGATCCGAGTGCGGCACTGCTGGAGAACGAGCATCAGTTTGATCGTGGTGGCATCAAGCCGCTGCCCAACATCAGCCGGGAGATCGCAGCCAAGCTGGATGCCAATCAGGTGCTGATGGTGGAGATGGGCTTCCAGGGCACGCCGGGCATCCTGTTCCAGGATGCGCAGGGCCAGGTGCAGCGACGTGCCGGCCTTCCGCAGGGCAACGATCTGCAGGCGGTACTCGGCCCACGCTGAGGCACCTCGACATGCTGTTTTGAGCAACAGGCCCGCATGGCAACGTGCGGGCCTGTTGCTTTCTGCGACAGTCCCGGCGATGAGGGCTGCGCACGTCGTGAACAGATGTCACGTCTGAATCGTGACTGACATCAAGCATTTCGCTTTGATCCCAATCAAGGCCAAAAACGACAGTCGAACTAGCCTTGGCGCATGGATTACAGCGTCACTGCGCTATGGATGCCGCATACGTCACGCCCTCGAGAGGGCGTGCGCGCAATGCCATTCACCACACTCTCACCCAGCGCTTGTTACCCAGACGCCTGCGGTCGCCACCCCTTCGGCAGCACTGCCGCAGCGGGAGCGACTGCGACGCAGTCTGGGCAGCTGGGACAGTGTCATTGTCCTGCTGCCTGCAACGCGCAGACTGGCGACGGTCGACCACGCAGTACCCGCATTTCCAGCAACGGCTCGTTGAGGTCGGGGTGGCGCACGCGCGCTGCACGGCCGGACAGCGGGAGTTACAGTCCAGGGAGGATGCAATGCGCTTGGCGGTACTGAGTCTGGGGTGTCTGGCGGCGATGGCAGCGATGCCGCTGCATGCTCAGGACAATGCGCAGGCGTTGCGTCGCGAGATTGACGCGATGCGGCAGACGCTGGAAGGCATGCAGCAGCGTCTGGACCAGCTTGAACGGCGCGAAGAGCATGCAGCTGCGGCCCCCGTTGCCGCGTCGTCGCCGATGCCCGCTGCAGCGCAGTCGACCCTGAATGTGCCAACCACCAGTGGGATCCTTCACCCCACCCAGGTGCCTGGCGTCGCGCCGCCGGTGCTGCCACAGCGTGAATCGGTGGCCGATCCTTCAACGGCAGCCTCGCGTCCAGACAGCGCCGCCGGCCCCACCGATCCGGATCTGAAAGGCTTCTTCGCCATTCCCGGCACCGACACCGTGATCCGCATTGGCGGCTATGCCAAGCTCGATGCGATCGCGGATTCGCGCGGGGCAGGGGACGAGGATCAGTTCATTCCCTCGTCGATGCCGGTGGGCGGCAGCCATCGCGATGTTTCGAACTTCAACATCCACGCCAAGCAGACGCGTTTCAGCTTCGAGGCGCGGCGGCCGACCACGCACGGCAACCTGCGCTTCTATCTGGAGAATGATTTCTTCGGCAGCAGCGATGGCTATGAATTCCGTCTGCGCCATGCCTATGGCCAGCTGGGCAACACCTACGCGGGCTATGGCTATTCCAGTTTCATGGATCCGGACAGCCTGCCCGACACGCTGGATTTTGCGGGCCCCGGCGGCGCCGGCTACCTGCTGGTGGCCGGCATCCATCACAGCTTTGCGCTGGGCAAGGGCAACACCCTGACGCTGGCCGCCGAAGACCCGGACACCGAGCTGGCCGGCGCCAGCGATGCGATGGCGGCAGTCAATCGACTGCCGGATGTGAGTGCCATCGCGCGGATGGAGCGCGACTGGGGCCATCTGCAACTGGGCGTCGTGGCGCGCAATCTGGCCTACGACGGCGATGCCCGTCGTGACCGCGTCTTTGCCGGTGGCGCGCAGCTCAGTGGCTCGGCCTCGGTGGGGGAACGCGATCTGCTGCTGTTCGGCGCGCTGGGCGGTCGCGGTTTGAGCCGCTACACCGCCGATCTCACCGGCTCGGGCCTGGATGCCGTGGTAGGTGCCGATGGGCGCATCGATGCGCTGGACCTGCACGGTGGCTTCGTCGGCTACACCCATTACTGGTCGGATCTGTGGCGCTCGAACCTGATCTACGGTCAGCTGACCCTGGAGCGCAATGCGGCGCTGCCGACCGATGCATTCCGGCAAAGCCGCTACGGCGTGTTCAACCTGATCTGGAGCCCGGCACCGTCGTGGACGATGGGCATGGAGCTGTTGTACGGCCGCCTGCAGCAGCAGGGCGGAGCGCGCGGCGACACGGTCCGGGTGCAGGGCAGCCTGCAATACAACTTCATCAAGTAGGCGCCAGCGGCAGCACGCCAGCGTAGCCATTCCCCACGCCCGGGTTCACCGGGCCCATGCCAGGTACAGGAGATTGTCATGGCAGAAGCAAAGAAAATCGGGGTGGTCGGAGCCACCTTCCTCGTCGCCGGCAACATGATGGGCTCAGGGGTGTTCCTGCTGCCCTCCAGCCTGGCCAAGATCGGTACCGCCTCGATATGGGGCTGGCTGATCACCACGGCCGGTGCGCTGCTGCTGGCCTTCGTGTTCGCCAAGCTCGGCAAGCTGGCGCCCAAAGCGGGTGGCCCGTACGCGCATGCACGCGATTGGTTCGGCCCCTACATGGGCTTCCAGACCAACACCATCTACTGGTTCGCCAACTGGATAGGCAACGTTGCCATTCCCATCGCGGCGGTGGGTTACTTCAGCTATTTCTTCCCGATCCTGTCCGAGCCGCTGGTGCGCTGCATCGCGGTGCTGATCCTGGTGTGGGCGCTGAGCTTTGCCAACATGATCGGCCCGGCATTCGTCAGCCGCGTGCAGACCGTCACCACCAGCTTCGCGCTGGTGCCGATCCTGGGCATCGCCATCTTCGGCTGGTTCTTCTTCGATGCCGACATCTTCAAGGGCGCCTACAACGTGTCCGGTGAATCGAACTTCGGCGCGATCTCCAGTGCCGCGGCGTTGACCCTGTGGGCGTTCATCGGCGTGGAATCGGCATCGGTGACCGCTGGTGTGGTCGAGAACCCGGAGAAGAACGTGGCCCGCGCCACCCTGGCCGGCGTGTTCCTGGCCGCCATCGCCTACATCGCCAGCTCGTCGGTGATCATGGGCATGGTACCCAACGGTGAACTGCAGACCTCCGATGCACCGTTCGCACTGGCAGCGGCCAAGGCCGTCGGTGGCTGGGGTGGTGCGGTGGTCAGCCTGTGTGCCTTCGTCGGCGCCGCCGGCTCGCTGGGCGGCTGGATCCTGCTGACCGCGCAGAGCGCCAAGGCAGCGTCCGATGATGGCCTGTTCCCGAGCATCTTCAGCAAGACCAACAAGGACGACGTGCCGGTCAAGGGCGTGCTGATCGTGGCGGTGCTGATGACCCTGGCGGTGCTGGTGACCTCCACCTCGAAGACCGCCTCTGCACAGTTCGACGTGATCACCTCGGCGGCGGTGGTGTTGACCCTGCTGCCGTACATCTACTCGTGCGTGGCCTGCTATTTCGTGGTGGAGCGTTCGCACACGCTGGTGCACACCGGTGCGTTCTGGACCCTCACCAGCCTGACGGTCGTGTACTGCCTGTGGGCGATCTATGGCTCGTCGGGAACGATCGTGCAGTACGCCTTCCTGTTCGTGCTGTTCATCACCGTGTTCTATCCCTTCTTCAGCGAGGAGCGTCGCCAGCAGCGGCAGCGTTCCCGCGAGGCGGCGGCAATCTCGTCCGGCGCCCAGCGTTCCTGAGTTAGAAAAGGAGAATCAACGTGTATTTCAAGTCCCTGGATTATCCGGTCATCGTCATCGACGGTGACTACGACTCGCCGCGCATCGGCGGCATCCTCATCCGTGCGCTGGTGGAAGAGCTGCGCAGCAATGACCAGCGCGTGCTGTGCGGCCTGAACCTGGACGATGCCCGTGCCGGTGCCCGTACCTACGTGGCCGCTTCGGCGGTGCTGATCTCGATCGACGGCAGCGAGGAGGTCGATGGCGAGTTCCAGCGCCTGACCGCCTTCCTGCGCGAGCAGAGTGCGCGCCGCGCCAACCTGCCGGTGTTCCTGTACGGCGAGCGACGCACCATCGAGAAGGTGCCGAGCAAGCTGCTCAAGTACATCCACGGCTTCATCTTCCTGTTCGAAGACACCAAGAGCTTCATTTCGCGGCAGGTGATGCGTGCAGCCGAAGACTACATGCAGAACCTGCTGCCGCCGTTCTTCAAGGCGCTGATCCATCACGCTGCCGAGTCGAACTATTCCTGGCATACGCCGGGCCATGCCGGCGGCGTGGCCTTCACCAAGTCACCGGTCGGGCGCGCCTTCCACCAGTTCTATGGTGAGAACACGCTGCGCAGCGATCTGTCGATTTCGGTCCCGGAGCTGGGCTCGCTGCTGGACCATACTGGCCCGATCAAGGATGCCGAGAACGAGGCAGCACGCAACTTCGGTGCCGACCACACCTTCTTCGTCACCAACGGTACGTCGACAGCCAACAAGATCGTGTGGCATGGCACCGTGGCCCGCGGCGATGTGGTGTTCGTCGACCGGAACTGCCACAAGTCGCTTCTGCATTCGTTGATCATGACCGGCGCGGTGCCGGTGTACTTCACGCCCAGCCGCAATGCACACGGCATCATCGGCCCGATCAGCCTGGACCAGTTCACGCCGGAAGCGCTGCAGCAGCGCATCGCCGCCAATCCGCTGGCCAGCCAGGCCTACCAGGCCGGCTCCAAGCCGCGCATCGCGGTGGTGACCAACTCGACCTACGACGGCCTGTGCTACAACGCCGAAAAGATCGCCGATGAGATCGGCAGCGCGGTCGACTTCCTGCATTTCGATGAGGCCTGGTACGCCTATGCCGCGTTCCATCCGTTCTACGAGAACCACTACGGCATGGCCAAGGGCAAGCCGCGTGAGCAGGATGCGATCATCTTCACCACGCATTCCACCCACAAATTGCTGGCCGCGTTCTCGCAGGCGTCGATGATCCATGTGCGCAACTCGGCCAGCCGCGACCTGGATGCCGAGCGCTTCAACGAAGCGTTCATGATGCATACCTCGACCAGCCCGCACTACGGGGTGATCGCCGCGTGCGATGTGGCCTCGAAGATGATGGAGGGCGATGCCGGTCGTTCGCTGGTGCAGGAAATGCATGACGAGGCGATTGCCTTCCGCCGGGCCATGCTGCACGTGCGCGATGATCTGGGTCGCGATGACTGGTGGTTCAGCGTATGGCAGCCGACCCAGGTCGAGCGCAGCCTGGACAAGGGCGATACACCGGCGCCGCTGGTCGCCAAGCGCGAGGAGTGGTACCTGCAGCCCGATGCGCATTGGCACGGGTTCGAAAACCTGGTCGATGACTATGTGCTGATCGATCCGATCAAGGTGACCCTGTTGACCCCGGGCCTGTCGATGGACGGCAGCATGGCCAAGCTGGGCATCCCGGCAGCGGTGCTGAGCAAGTTCCTGTGGGGCCGCGGCATCACCGTGGAGAAGACCAACCTGTACTCGGTGCTGTTCCTGTTCTCGATGGGCATCACCAAGGGCAAGTGGAGCACGCTGGTTACCGAACTGATGGCGTTCAAGGAGCTGTACGACCGCAACACGCCGCTGAGCCAGGCGCTGCCGTCGCTGGCTGCCGACTACCCCCATGCCTATGCCGGCTGGGGCCTGCGTGACCTGTGTGACGCACTGCATGCGTTCAACCAGGAGTTCGCGGTGGCCAAGGTGATGCGTGAGATGTACGTGGACCTGCCGACACCGGTGATGACTCCGGCCGATGCCTACAACCACCTGGTGAAGGGCGAAATCGAGCGGGTCGACATCGAGCAGATCAGTGGCCGTATCGCTGCGACGATGCTGGTGCCGTACCCGCCGGGCATCCCGACGATCATGCCGGGCGAGCGCTTCGGCGACCGCGACGAGCCAATCATCCAGTCGCTGCGCATCGCCCGCGAGCAGAACGCGCGCTTCCCGGGTTTCGAGTCGGATGTGCATGGCCTTATCATCGAGCGCGATGGCGACGTGCCGTCCTACAAGGTGGAGGTGCTGAAGGCCTGAGCCGGTACGGTGGGCCCTTCGGCGAACGATGGATACCGCGCGCGAGCAACGCATCCTGAAGTTCTCGATCGGGGTCACCGTGGCGGTCAGCGCGGTCGGCTTCATCGGTGGCCTGCTGGTGGGATCGCAGGCCATCCTGTTCGACGGCATCTACAGCCTGGTCGACGTAGCCCTGACCCTGGTGTCGTTGTCGGTGCTGCGGTTGGTGGCGCGGGAGCACAGTCCGCGCTTCCAGTACGGCTATTGGCACCTGGAGCCGATGGTCGAGGCGCTGGGCGGAGTGATCCTGTCGTTGGCCTGCGTGTATGCGCTGGCCAACGCGGTGATTGGATTGACCACCGGCGGGCACGAAGTGAAGTTCGGGCCCGCCCTCTGGTGGGCGGCGCTGCTGAGTGCCAGCAACCTCGGCATGGCCGCGTTCGTGGCCCAGCGTGCGCGCAGGTTGCAGTCGGCATTGCTGTGGCTGGATGTGCGTGGCTGGCTGCTGGGTGGATTGATGAGCCTGGCGGTGGTGCTTGCCTTCGTGTTGGCGCTGACGCTGCACGGTGGGCAGTGGCACCACTGGGTGCCCTATCTGGATTCGATCGTGCTGGCGTTGATCAGCCTGGCGGTGTTGCCGGTGCCGGCGCGCAGTGCGTGGAAGGCCATGCGGGAAGTGCTGCAGGTGGCACCCGATGACCTGGACGAGCGCGTGCAGCAGGTGATGCAGGCATTCGTGGCCGAGCATGGCTATGCCGGCTTCACCAGCCATGTCGCGAAGATGGGGCGCATGCGGTTCATCGAGATCCACATCCTGACCTCGCCGTCGACGCCGCTGGGCACGGTGGGTGAGGTGGATGCGATGCGCGATGAGATCGCGGTGCGGATGGACGCGCGAAGCAGCACGTTCTGGCTGACGATCGATTTCACCGCGGACCCGGCATGGACCTGATGTTGTTGCAGCCGATCGTTGCATGCGGTGGGCCGCTCTGTTGCATGCAATAGGTTTGACCTCAACAGCAGTTGAGGTAGCAGACTGCCTCGCATTCCCCACGAGGCATGCGGTATGAACCTGCTGACCACTCCGGACTTCAGCCATGGCCTGCGGGATCTGTTCGATCCCCCTGGCCTGCACGATCCCAGTGCCAACGGATACTCGCACGTGGCGGTGGTGCGACTGCCAGCGCGGGTGATCCATATCGCTGGGCAGGGTGGTGAAGATGATCAGGGAAACCTGTCACCCAGCTTCGAGGAGCAGGTGTCGCAGGCACTGGACATTCTGCAGACCGCGCTGCGCTCGGCCCATGCGGATCTGACCGATGTTGCGCGACTGCGGATCCTGGTGGTCGACCACGATGAGGATCGCCTGGGCATCATCGCCCGCCAGGTGCGGCGACGCTGGGCCAATCGCCCGGCACCGACCTGCACACTGATTCCGGTGCCGCGGCTGGAGTTGGACGGAATGCTGTTCGAGATCGAGGCCCAGGCCTACAGCGCTTAGCGCAGGTAGTACTCCACCGGCACCACCAGTTCCTGCGGAGCCGGCAGCTCTTCTGGAATCCGCGGCAGGGGCTGCGCGCGCCGGAATGTCTGCAGCGCACTTTCATCCAGCATCGGTTGTCCGCTGGGCTGCTCGAGGCGCAATGCCAGCAGGTGGCCGTCGCGGCTGATGCTGGCCCTGACCCATGCGGTGCCCTGCTGGCGCCGCGACCTCGCTACGGCGGGGTAGTAGCGGTAACGCTCCAGCCGCGCCATCAGGCGGGCTTCCCACTGGTCGCTGGCGGCGCCGGCCTGGAAGTCCGCCGGTGGTGCGTCCGGGGCGGGCGGTGCGGCCGTGATCGATGCCGGTGCGGAACGGGCATCGGTCGCGGCCGCTGGCGGGGCCACGGGCAAGGGCTGGTGGCCGTCGCCATTCTTCTCGCTGGCGGCGAGGTTGCCTTCGGGTGCCGCCGTGGCGCGTGGCGGCGGGGTTGTTTTCCGCGCTTCCGCTGCTCGCGATTGCTGCGCCTGGCTGGGGCGCTCGGCCTGCAGTTCTTCCACCGGCTGCGGTGGTGTGGCCGGTGCCAGCAGGCGCAGGCTGATGCGCACGTCCTGTTCGGGAGGCGGTGGCAGCGGCGGAGTGGACACCCAATGTACGAACAGCAGCAACGGCAGCAGGTGCAGGCCGATGCTGATCGTCACCGCTTGCCAGTGCTGCCGACGCTCACTCATCGCCGACCACCCACAACAGATCAGCGTCATCTCTCGCCACATCTTCGTCGACTGAGGCCAGCGCGATCACCAGCGCTGGCGCAGAGGTTGGCAGATAACCGGGTACGCCCGTGCCACGCAGCACATGCCAGCGGCCGGCGACGAGCAGGGCGGGTGCCGGCGACTGCATCAGCACCCGTGCCATCCGCGTGTCGCGCGCGTGCTGAACGGCGAGCATGCCGTCGAGCATGGGCGCAGCGTCGGCGTGCTGGGCCAGCACCACTGCTGACAACCGTTGCCGCGCACCGTCGGCCGGGAACACCACCTCGGGCGATGACGCCAGCAGCGTATTGACTTCAGCGCGCGACAGGTTGCTGCCCTGCAGGCGGATGCCGCTATCGGTGGCGATCTGTACCAGTCCGCCATAGCGTGTCCAAGGCCAGCGGGGATCCCAGTCCAGCAGTTCGGCCAGCCGTTGCGGTTCTGCCCGGTTGCCCTTGTCCAGCCAGCGCTGCACACGCTGCAGTCGCGGCTGGCGTTCGCTGGCGATCATCTCCAGCACCAGCGCACCCTGCGGGCGCTGCTGCTGCAATGCCTGCAACAGCCAACGTTCGGCCTCATGGTCGGCGTCGATATCGTGACGCTCGCCGAGCAGCACGCGCTCGGCGGCGGCAACCCGCTGCACGAACGCGGCCTGATCCAGTGCCTTGCCACTGGCCAGGTCGATCACCTTGCCGGGCATCGGCTGCGCGCTGGCTGCCGCCGCCAGCGCGATCAGCCCCAGCCCCAGCCAGCGCCGGCTAGAACGCCACATTGACGCCCACCGAGACGGTACGGCCACGGCCGTTGCCGCGGTCCAGGATCGGGCTGAAGATGCTGTCGATGGAGGCGTTGTTGTCATAGGCCTTGTTCTGCAGGTTTTCGATGTTCAGCCACAGTGTGGTGTTGGCCTGTGGCTTGAAGTTGGCATAGAAGTCCAGCAGCACGCCGGTGCCGCCGGTCTTGCGGGTCTGGAAGAAGTCGTAACCCTCTTCGGTGGGGCCGGAGTACTCGGCGCGCACACCGGCCTGCAGGCGCTGCTGCCACCAGCGGCCGCCGACATCCAGCGTCCAGTAGCGGTCGGGCAGGGCGGTGATGTCTTCCAGGTTGACGAATTCGATGGCCGGCGCGCTGGTGCGCGAGCGGGTCCAGCTGAGGGTGGCGTGGTAGTGCTCGCTGGCGTAGTGCGCTTCCAGTTCCAGGCCGCGCATGCGCACCACGCCGGGATGGTTCATCCAGCGCGTGGTGGTGCTGAAGTCGTCCACCTCCAGGCTGTCGGTCCACGCGTTGAGCTGCGGGTCGCTGTCGATCGGTACCACGAACGGTTCGACTTCCGGCGGATGCACGATCAGCAGGTACTGTGGCTTGATGTAATCGCGGATGCGGTTGTCGAAGCGGGTCAGGCGCAGCTGCGCCAGGTCGCCGTCGACCAGCAGCGAGCTGGTGCTGAGGTTGGCGCCGAACTGCAGGTTGCGCGAACGCTCGCGGCGCAGGAAGGGGTTGGCGCCGACGCCGTCGGCATCGCTCATGCCTTCCAGCGGGATCTTCTCGAAGAACATTTCCTGCACGCGCGGCGGCCGTGAGGTGCGCGAGGCTTCGGCAAACAGCTGCAGCCAGTCGGTGGCCTGCACCGACAGCGAGAGGCTGGGGCTGAGCGCATGCTGGGTGCGATCGACGTCGATGCCGCCACCTCCGATCTCCAGGCATTGCCCAGGCACATCCGAGCAGGTGGGGACGTGGCCACGGATGCCGTAGCGGTCCTGGCGCAGGCCCGCCGACAGCGCGTAGATGTCGTACTGCAGCTCCAGGGTGGTGAACACGCTGTCGAGTTGGCTGCGCCCTTGTGGGTTGGCGCCACGCAGGGTGGGGGTATCGGCAACGAAGATGTCCGACTGGTGCTTGATGCCGGTGTTCCAGCGTGCCTGTACGGCGCCGAGATCGAAACGGCTGGTGTTGTCCACGTTCCAGCTGCTCAGGCTGCTGTGGGTACGCCGGCCGATGTAGCTGGAATCTTCCACCGGCGGATAGAACAGCCGGGTCTTGTTGGCGGCGAAACTGGCGCGCAGGTCGATCCACGGCGAGTAGGGCGTGTAGTGGTAGCTGGCGCGCTGGTTGCGAGCGGAAATCTGCCACGGATAGTTGTGGTAGAAGTCGTTCTCATAGCGCATGTGGTTCAGGTCCAGGCGGTGCTGGTCGCTGGGCTGCAGGCGCGCCTTCAGCAGCCAGCTGCTGGGTTGCTGGCTGCCGGGGTCGGCGCTGTTTTTCTGGCCACGGGACGTTGCGTATTCACTGCTGCGGCTGCTGCTGGCTGCTGCCAACAGGCCGAACTGGCGATCGCCGCCGTCTTCGCTGTGGCGCCAGGCGCCGGCGAAGGTACGTCCGCTGCCATAGCCGTTGTTGCCATGCCGGTAGCCAGCACGCAGGCCCCACTCGCGGCCATCGGAGACCAGGTCTTCGATGTCCAGGGTGCGGAAGTTGGCACTGCCGGCCAGCGTGCCGGCACCATCGCCACCGCTGACCGCGCCGCGCTGAACGTCGACGCCTGCCAGCAGGAACGGGTCCACGTAGGCGAACGGGCCGCCCGAGCCATGGCCGGCGTTGTTGCGGAAGGTCTGGGTGACGCCGTCGATCATGGTGTTGACCCGGCCTACACCTGCCATGCCGCGGATGTTGACCTGCAGGCCGGGCTGGCTGCGCGAGTGGAAGCTGTGCGTGCCGGGCATCGAGCGCAGCAGGCTGTTGCCGTCCTGGCGCTCGGCCATGGCGACCCGCTCGCTGCCGATCTTCGGCGCGAAGCCATCCTGCGTGGCCGCAATGTACTGGCTGGCACCCGTGCCCGGTGCCGTGGCATGGGCAGTGCGTCCCTGCACGCGCAGCGGGCCGGTGTGGCGGCTGCCATCGCCGGTGCTGGCCGGCGCCGGTTCGAGGGTGGCACGGCGTGCATCGATGAAGCGCGCGCGCAGGCCACTGCCGGCCAGCAGCCGTGCCAATGCCTGGGTGTCGTCGAAGTCACCCTGCAGGGCGGGTGCGCTCTGGTTGGCTGGCAGGGCACGGCCGATCACCAGATCGACGCCGCTGACGCGGCTGTAGGCGTCCAGCGCGGTGACCAGCGGCTGGGCGGGAATATCATAGCGGCGGGTTGTGCTGGTCTGTGCCTGCGCGTTCGCAGCAAGCACGGGGGCGATACCGGCGCAGGCAAGAGACAGCGCAAGAACAAGGGGGCGGTGGGACAGCATCGTGGGCTCCAGGGAGTGACGCAGTGCGTCGTCACCCTGGGAAGACGCAGCGGTGGCCCGGATGTCAGGGTCGATGCGTTCAGCGTGCATCGGACGATGCCTTCGCCGGCAGCCACACCTGCAGGTTGGGCCCGATACGGACAACGCGCACGTGCAGCTCGGTGGCCAGCTGGTCGCGGCTGCGCGCGGCCGTATCCGCGTCGGCCAGCACCGTGACCGGCTGCTGCCGCAGTGCGTCGCCGGCGATCCAGGTATGGCCCCCGTGCCAGCGATCCAGATCCCGGACGACGTCAACCAGTGGCGCGGAGACCCAGGCCAGCCGGCGTTCGCGCCATGCCAGCTGTGCCGGGGCTGCTGCAAGCGCGGGCGAGGGTGCCGTGCCATCGAAGCGCAGCTGCTGGCCGGCGGCCGCTTCGCTGCTGCCCGTGCCACTGTCCACGCGGACCTGGTGTTCGGTGACGGTCACTACGCTGGCATCGCCACTGACCGCGATGTCGAAGGCAGTACCCAACGCCGTGACCGTGCCGTGTGGCGTATGCACCTGGAACGGACGGTCGCGATCAGGTGCGACCTGGAACCAGGCCTGGCCGTGCCGCAGCTGCAACGCACGCCGGTTGGCATCGATGCGCACGCCCAGCTCGCTGTCCGGCGAGAGCTGCAGGCGAGAACCGTCCTGCAGGCGCACCTCTTCGATCTCGCCTGATGCCGTGCGCAGTGTCTGTTCCGGCGGGAGGGCGTTGTGCCGGGTGTAGAGGCCGAGCGCGCACAGCAGCAGCACGGCGATGCCGGCTTCGCGCAGTCGCCGGCGCTGGCGACGCTGCTGTTGCCGTTGCAGGCTCGGCAGTGCTGCACCGGCCTGCCACAGCTGCAACAGGTGCTGGTATTGCGCCGCGTGGCGTGGATCGGCCTCGTACCACTGGGTGAAGGCAGCTTCGTCGCGCTGTTCGTCGTGCGCATGCAGCCACCAGCGCGCTGCTTCGCGGGCAATCGGATCCTGGCTCATGCGGCGGGCACCTGCTGCAGGGCCACCAGCGCGCGCAGCAGATGGCCATGCGCGGTCTGTCGACTGATGCCGAGCTGGCGGCCGATGTCGGCCAGGCTGCACTGCTCGACGCGCGCCAGCAGAAACACCTCGCGCGAGCGCGGCGGCAGGGCGGCGATGATCGCATCGAGGTGACGCAGTTGTTCGGCATCGAGCAGGCATTGCTCGGGCAACGGGGCGGGATCGGCGATGGCCTGCAGCTGCGCGTCATCCAAGGCCTCTTCGCGACGGCGCTGGATCAGGCGATAGTGGTCGGCGATCAGGTTGTGGGCGACGCGATACAGGTAGGCGCGGCCATTGCTGAGCAGGCCGCTGGCGGCGACTTTGACGACACGCAGCCAGGTTTCCTGGACGACATCATCGGCGTCACTGCGTTGTGGGAGTTTGCGACGGACGTGGGCGTGCAGCGGCCGATAGTGGGCGGCGCACAGCTGCGCGACATCCGTCGATTCGACAGGCGTGGGCACGGGGCGGGCGAAGGCTGGGGAAGGGAACAGCCCGCGGCGGCAAGGGCAGCGGCATTACCTTACAGTAAAGGAGAAGCATTTGCATCTACGGGGGGGCCCGTCTTGCGATAGTGCCGAGCGGACGTGCGCTGGCGGGTGCGGAGAGCGCTACGGCGAGCGCGCGGCGTGTGCCATCTGCAGCAGCAGGCGGTGGGCCGGGAACAGGCACAGGCGGGAGTAGCGGACGCGGTAGTAGGCATCCCAGTAGCTGGCGGCGCGTTGCCGGCAGAGGTCGACGAAGGCGCGGTTCTCGCCGATGAGCGCGGCATAGCGCTGCAGGCCGGTGTGCCGCGCCTGGATCGCCACGGTCGATGCGATCTCGTCTACGTACTCACCCAGCAACGCGAGATGGAAGGCATGCACCCAGGGCATCGGCGAGGGACCCAGCGTCTCGATCGCACGTTGCCGTACATGTCCGTCGCAGTGACGCGAGAGCAGGCAGAGGCAGAGGGCGCGCGCATCGCCCTGCAGATGGGATGCGAGCCGGAACAGGTCCGTGGCGTCGGCGTAGATACGATAGGGGAACCGCAGCAGCTCCCCTTCGATGATGAGGCGGCGTTCACCATTGCCCGACAGGTTGTCGATCCGGCCCAGCCGTTGCTGAAGGTCGGTGCAGGTTGCCTGCAACGCGCGGGGAACGTCGATCAACGCGACGGTTCCGCCAGCGTGGTGCCGCGATAGTCGCAGTGGATCTGCAGGCTCTCCGTGGCGTTGGGGTGCAGATCGAAGCCGCATCGCTGCAGTGCATCCTTGGCCGCTGCAACGGCGTCGGCATGGCGGCTGACGCGCTGCTGCTGCCAGCGCAGTGGAGTGAACACGCCCAGTGGAAGTAAACGCACGCGCCGGCCATGCACGACCAGCGAGACATCCACATGGCTCCCGTCCAGGTCGTGGCCATTGGCGCCGAAGATGGCGTCGATCTCATCATGGCGATGCCGATAGCAGCAGCGGAACACGGCGATGCCCAGCCGCCGGACCACGCGCCGGAAGCCGCCCAGCTGTCCCTGGCTGCATTCGAAGCCGCGGGTGACCAGCAGGCGCAGGGTAGACGGCAGCAGTGCCTGCGCATCGAGCAGGCGCTGCAGGACCTCGGCCTCGACGATGACCTGTGACGCGGGCCAGCGTGGGGCAATGCGCAGGCCGTCGATGGTGCCGCGTGACAGTTTCAACATGCGTGAAGCTTCGCATGGGAGTGGGTAGCCGGGTAGTGCCGGCCGCTGGCCGGCACCCGGCGCGATGGTCAGAGATCGCGGTACTGGATCTGTGCGGCCAGCACGCGCAGGCCATCGGCAGTGCTGGAGAGGATGCGCTCCTCGCCGATGCCCTTCTGCCGTTGCAGGGTGAAGCCTTCGGCAGCGGGCAGGCGTGCGGCGATGGCATCGATGCGTTGCAGCGCGTTGGGACCGTCGCAGTCGACATGGCCCCAATGGATGCCGTTGTGCTGGATGGTCAGGCGGTAGTGCATGGGCGGGTCTCCGGCAGGTCGTGCAGCCACTGATGGAACATCGCGGTCGCCGCGGCGGCCAGAGGCCCGCCATAGCGCCGGGCCTGCGCGCGCAGGTCGATGGGATCGATGCCGGCCTCGGCCAGTTCCAGCGCATGGCCGATCAGCCAGCGCTCGAACTGGCGCGCATCCAGTTCGGGATGGCATTGCAACGCGAGTGCATGGTGGCCGATGGCGAAGGCCTGGTGACGACAGGCGGGCGTGCTGGCGAGGCGCCGCGCGCCCACCGGCAGTTCGAAGGCTTCGCCATGCCAGTGCAGCACCGGGATGCCCTGCAATGCCTGCAATGGCGAGCGCTGGCCCTCATCGGTGAGCAGCAGCGGTGCGAAACCAATTTCCTTGCCACCGGTGGGGGCGACGTCGGCGTGCAGTGCGCGCGCCATCAACTGGGCGCCGAGACAGATGCCGAGCGTCGGCCGCTGCTGCTGCAGACGACGCTGCAGCAACGCGATGCTGTCGGCGAGGAACGGATAGGCCGCTCCATCGTTGACGCTGATCGGACCACCCAGCACCACCAGCAGATCGGCATCTTCGGCGGCGTCGAGTGCATCCACGCCTGCCTGCAGGACCTTTACCTGCCACCCTTGTGCGAGCAGCAGCGGGTGCAGGGTGCCGAGATCTTCAAAGGCCACGTGCTGCAGGGCAACGGCGCGCTTCATGCCGGTGCTCCCGGAACGGGCCAGTAGAAGCTGTCGGGCGTGGAGCGTGCACCGAAGATCGCCTGGCCGACACGGACGACAGTGGCGCCTTCCTCGATGGCGATTTCAAAATCACCGGACATGCCCATCGACAGCTGCGACAGGTCGAGGCCAGCCGGTGCTGTCTGCTGCAGCTGATCGCGCAGCTCTCGCAGGCGCACGAAGCAGGCGCGTACTCGTTCCACCTCGGGGGTGAAGATGGCGAGGGTCATCAGGCCACGCACGCGCAGGCGGTCGAAGGCGGGCAGCTGCTGCACGAAGTCGGCCACCGCAGCTGGCTCCAGGCCGTATTTGCTGGGCTCGGCCGAAGTGTTGACCTGTACGAACACCTCCAGCGTGCGGTCCTCCAGCAGCAGCCGCTGCTGCAGCGCCTCGGCCACGCGCAGGCTGTCCAGCGCCTGGAACTCGCTGGCGAAGCGTGCGACGTACCGGGCCTTGTTGGTCTGCAGGTGGCCGATGACCGACCAGTGCACGCCAAGGTCGGCCATTGCCTCGGCCTTGCGCTGCGCCTCCTGCACCTTGTTTTCGCCCAGTTCGTGGCAACCGGCGGCTACGGCCATGCGGATGCGTGCTTCATCGACGGTCTTGCTGACCGGCAGCAGGCGCACGCTGGCCGGATCACGACCGGCGCGGGCACAGGCGCTGGCGATGCGCTGGCGCACGGTGGCCAGGTTGGCGGCGATCTGTTCGACGGACTGGGCGACGGGCCAGTCGGCGGGGGCGAGGGACATGGGGCACCTCCGGTGCGGGGTGGCCAGGGTGGGATACACTGGCACAGGACAAGAGATAGTTTGGCATAGGACAAAATGAAAATCACCGGGAGCAGTGCCGAAGCGATCTTCGACAGCATCCGCGAGGGCATCGGTAGCGGCCATCTGGCAGCGGGCAGCGTGCTGCCGCCGGTGCGGGATCTGGCCGATCAGCTGGGGGTCAACCGCAATACAGTGGCCGCCGCCTACAAGCGGCTGGACGCGGCAGGCCTGGCCAGTACGGCAGGGCGTCGCGGCACCGTGGTGCGCGGCCTGCCGGCGACGATGGCACGCGAGGGCAGTGCACCGGGGTTGGCCCTGCATGATCTGGCCGGCGGCAATCCGGATCCGCGCTGCCTGCCCAGCCTGCGCGTAGCTGCGACGGCCTCGCGCCTGTATGGGGTGGAGACGGTCGATCCACGCATGCAGCGCCTGGCACGAGCCTCGCTGGATGCCGATTGCCCGCCGGGCTATGCGCTGGAACTGACCCATGGCGCGGTCGATGGCATCGAGCGTCTGTTGTCGGCATGGTTGCTGCCGGGGGACCGCATCGCAGTGGAGGATCCCTGTTTCCTGGGCAGCCTCAACGTACTCGGTGCGGCCGGACACGCGCCGTTGCCGGTGGCGGTGGATACGCACGGCATGCAGGTGGAATCACTGCGGCAGGCGCTGGATGCAGGCGCACGTGCGGTGCTGCTGACCCCACGCGCGCACAACCCGACCGGTGCCAGCCTGGATGCGAAGCGTGCGCGCGCGCTGCGCCAGTTGCTGGCCGGCTATCCGCAGGTGGCGGTGCTGATCGACGATCACTACGCGCTGCTCTCGCAGCAGGTCTATCACTCGGTGCTGCCGATGGACGATCGGCGTTGGGCGCTGCTGCGTTCGTTGTCCAAGGCATTGGGCCCGGACCTGCGCGTGGCCTGGTTGGCCTGCGATGGGCAGACCGCAGCGCGCCTGCGCCTGCGCTTGGCGGCCGGCACCGGCTGGGTCAGCCACCTGTTGCAGGATGCGGTCAGTGCGGTGCTGGAGTCGGCGCAGCAACGAGCGAAGGTCGCTGCGGCCGGTGAACGCTACCAGCAGCGGCTGCAGGGTCTGCAGGCGCTGTTGCAGGCGCGTGGGCTGCCGACACCCATGCCGATGGAAGGTTTGAATCTGTGGCTGCCACTGCCGGCCGACAGCACGCCACAGGTGCTGGCGCTGGCCGCGCGTGGCTGGCATGTGCGCGGGGGCGAAGTCTTTGCCGTGGCTGCACCGGCGCATGGGCTGCGCATCACCTGTGCGGCACTCGGCCCGCCGCAGCAGCGTCGGTTGGCCGATGACCTGGCGGCGGTGATGCGCTGAGCGCGCTCAGGGCGCTGCGCTGGCGCCGGGGCGCACGTAGTAGGACTGGCCGCTGTCGTCGAGGAACACCAGTTCCGGCTTGCCCTGCCAGGAACTCAGCATGGCGCCGGTGTTGTTCTGGTGCTTGACCATAAGGCTGGCGCCGCGGTCCGGGTTGGCGACCACTTTGAAGACTTCGGTGGTGCCGGTGGCATCGTCCAGGGTCAGCAGGGCTTCGCCACCCCGGTCGCTGGTGCCATAGCCGCCGCGCTCGGAGCCATCGGGACCCAGCAGGATCAGGCCGGACAGGGCGGTGGCACGCGGCCCCTGCGGGCGGCCCTGGCTGAGGGGGTCGGGGACCGGTGCGCCGAGGATCACCCGTGGCTGGCCGCTGGCATCGTGGATGATCAGGCCGCGTGCTTCGATCACGCGTTGCGGTGACTGGCTGCGATGCAGGTTCCAGGCGGTCCAGCCGGAAACGAGCAGCGCGAGTATGGCGACCACCAGGGTGGTCAGGGTCAGGGCACGAGCCATTGTGTATTCCTTCCTTGGACATGGCCGACGATAGCGGAATCCGGTTGGCCGTGACCAGTGCGTTGTGTGACGGTGTGTATCGTCAATGGAAGTCGCGGCTGTGGCTGCGCAGTCCCTGCAGCAGTTGGTCCAGGCAATGCATGCGCTGCACGATCACATGCTGCACGCCATCCACGCGTTCCAGTCGGCCGTCGATCTGCATCAGCTGCGTGTCTACCAGGATGTGGTGCTGGCGGTCGGCCAGATGTCGCCAGACCACGGCGTTGACCATGCCGGTTTCATCTTCCAGGGTAAGGAAGGTGACGCCGCTGGCGGTCTGCGGGCGCTGGCGCATGCGTACCAGGCCGGCGATGCGTACGCGCCGGCCATGGCCATGGTTGGCCAGCTGCGCGGCATCCAGGCAGCCGCGGGTTCGCAGCTGCGCGCGCAGGAACGACATCGGATGGCGGCCGAGGGTGGTGCCGATGCTGCGGTAATCGACCTGCATGTCTTCCCAGGCGCTGGGCAGGGGCAAGGCCACGCGTGCTTCGGCGGTGGCGCGTGCCTGGTCGAACAACGGCAGGCGGTTCTCCACGCCGGAGATATCCCAGCGTGCACGGTGGCGATGGCCGCTGAGGCCGCGCAGGGCGCCGGCATCGGCGAGCAGGCCCTGCTGGCGGCGATCCAGCGCGGTGCGCTGGCAGAGGTCGCTGACATCGTCGAACGGGCGCCGCGCGCGTTCGCGCATGATGGCCTGCGCGGCCGGTTCGCTGCAGCCATCGACCAGGCGCAGGCCGAGGCGGATTGCCGCCGCGCCTTTGCTGAAGTCCAGCGTGCAGTCCCAGTCGCTGTGGCGCACGTCCACCGGCAGTACCGTGATGCCATGCCGGCGCGCGTCCTGCAGCAGCTGGTCGGGGCTGTAGAAGCCCAGCGGCTGGCTGTTGATCAGGCTGGCGACGAATGCGGCCGGATGGTGGCACTTCAGCCAGCAGCTGGCATAGGTGAGCAGGGCGAAGCTGGCGGCGTGGCTTTCCGGAAATCCGTAATCGCCGAAGCCCTTGATCTGCTCGAACAGGTGCTCGCCGTATTCCAGGCTGAAACCATTCTTCAGCATGCCGGTCAGCAGCTTTTCGCGATGGGGCTCCAGGCCGCCACGACGCTTCCAGGCTGCCATCGAACGGCGCAGGGCATCGGCTTCGCCCGCGGTGTAGCCAGCTGCATCCACCGCCAGCTGCATGACCTGTTCCTGGAACAAGGGCACGCCCAGTGTGCGCGCGAATACGCGGTCGAGCTGGGGGGGATACAGCGGGTTGTCCGGGTCGTTCAACGCATCCGGGCCTTGTTCACGCAGGATCCGTCGGCGCTCCAGGTAGGGGTGCACCATGTCGCCCTGGATCGGTCCGGGGCGCACGATCGCGACTTCGATCACCAGATCGTAGAACTCGCGCGGCTGCATGCGTGGCAGCATCGCCATCTGCGCGCGCGACTCGATCTGGAACACGCCGATGGTGTCGGCGGCGCAGATCATGTCGTAGGTCGGTTTGTCTTCATCGGGGATCGCATCCATGCGCCCACTGTGAAGCCCGTGCTGGTGCAGCATGGCCAGGCATTTGCGGATGGCGGTGAGCATGCCCAGCGCCAGGCAGTCGACCTTCATCAGGCCGGTGGCATCCAGGTCATCCTTGTCCCACTGGATGACGGTGCGGTCGGCCATCGCCGCGTTCTCCACCGGCACCAGCGTCGACAGCGGGTGTTCGGAAATCACGAAGCCACCCGGATGCTGCGACAGGTGACGCGGAAAATCGATCAGCTCGGCGGTCAATGCCAGCAACCGGCGCATCAACGGTGTTTCCGGATCGAAACCGCGCTCGCGCAGGGTTTCCGGCAGTGGGATATTGCCGCCCCAATGGTCCATCGCCGCGCCCAGTTCGTTAACCTGGTCCATCGGCAGGCCCAGCGCACGGGCGACATCGCGGATCGCGCTGCGGCCACGGTAGCTGATCGCCACCGCGGTCAACGCAGCACGCTCGCGGCCATAGCGGTTGAACACGTACTGCAGCACTTCCTCGCGGCGCTCGTGCTCGAAATCGATGTCGATGTCCGGTGGTTCATCACGCTCGGCGGAGATGAAACGCTCGAACAGCAGGTTGCTGCGCGCCGGGTCGATCTCGGTCACGCCCAGTACGAAACACACCGCCGAATTGGCCGCCGAACCGCGCCCCTGGCACAGAATGTCCTTGCTGCGCGCGAAGCGCACGATGTCCTGCACGGTGAGGAAATAGGAGGCGTACTGCTTCTGCTTGATCAGCGCCAGTTCGTGCTCGATCTGCTTGCGCTGGGCTGGCTCGATACCCTTCTTCCAACGCCATGGAATGCCGCGCTCGACCAGCACGCGCAGCCAGCTGTCGGGGTCGTGGCCTTCGGGCACCAGTTCGCGTGGGTAGGTGTATTTCAGCTGGTCCAGGGTGAAGTGGCAGCGTTCGGCGATGCGCAGGGTCTCGGCCAGCAGCGCGGGGGGATACAACTGGGCCAGGGAGGTGCGCGGGCGCAGGTGACGCTCGCCGTTGGGGAACAGGCGCCAGCCGGCTTCGGCCACGCTGCAGCGGTGGCGGATCGCGGTCAGCGTGTCCTGCAGGGCGCGGCGCCGGCGCACGTGCATGTGCACGTCACCGCTGGCGACCAGTGGCAACTGGTGGCGTTCGCCGAGAGCCTGCAACTGCTGTAGCCGGCGCGTGTCGTCGTGTTCGTGGTGCAGCTCCACCGCCAGCCACAGGCGGTCGTTGAAAGCAGCGCGCAGCAGTTGCAGATGGCCTGCATCGGGTTGCCGGTCCAGCCACAGGCACAGCAGGCCGTCGGCCAGAGCATGCAGATCCTCGCGCAGGCAGCGGTATTCGCCCTTGGCCGCCCGCCGACGGCAGGTGGTGATCAGCTGGCACAGCCCGGCATAGGCGGCCTGGTCGGTGCACAGCAGGGCCAGTTTCGGCCCGTCTTCAACCTGGAATTCGGCGCCGACGATCAGCGCCACGCCGTGTGTCTTCGCCGCCTGCCAGGCCCGCACGATGCCGGCCAGCGAGCATTCGTCGGTGATCGCCAGTGCGTGATAGCCCTGTCCGGCGGCGCGTGCGAACAGCTCCTCAGCGGTGGACGCGCCGCGCTGGAAGCTGAAGGCCGACAGGCAATGCAGTTCGGCGTATCCGGGCAGGTCGGTGTGCATGGGGCTCAACCGAACCAGCCGTGCAGCATCCACGGTGCATGCGGATCATTGCGCGTGCGGAAGGCCCAGCCACGCTGGCCCTGCACGGTTTCCACCACGTAATAGTCGCGGCGCGCATCGGCCTGGTCCCACCAGCCCGATTCGATCCGCTCCGGCCCGGCGACGATGCGCAGGCGCGGATCGCGCAGTGGCTGTGGCGTATCCAGCAGCCAGCCGGGACGCAACGGCCACCAGGCGGGTGGCTTGGCCGGCGGTTGGGTGCCGCTGGCACGTTCAGGGCGGTGGTCGGCCTGCACCGCCAGTGGCTGCACGGCGTCATCGCCAAGGCGTGCACGCAGGCGCTCGCGCAGCTGCGTCCATGGCATCGCCTGCGCTGGACGCGTGTCGAACAGATCGCGCGCGGCCGGCACGAACGGCGGCAGCTGCTCGGCCTGCAGGCGCAATGCACGGCTGCCGGCGGGCAGGGCGAAGGCTTCCATGCGGTTGCGCGCGATCTCGAACAGCAGCGCCGCATCGCGTTCGGGGGCCAGCAGGCCGATGGTCAGCACGCTGGCCGGCAGCAGGTCGTGTTCGAAATGCAGGTCGAAACGCTGCACGCCGCCATCGCGCGAACACAGGAACGCGGCCAGGTCCAGCAGCAGGCGCCGCAGCGGGAACAGCAGGGCCTGGCTGGATTCGATCTCGTATTCGAATTCGATGCGCGCATCGAACCGGTCCGGCGGCTGGTAATAGCGCAGCGGCGCGTTGCCCAGGCCGCGTACGGCATCCAGTTGCTGCAGCACCTCGGGGGCGAAGCGGCGGGCCAGGCTTTCGCGTGGCAGGTCGAAGGCCGCGCCCAGCGTGCGCAGGCCGGAGCGTGCCAGCACGGTCACCGCATCAACGGGCAGGCCACTACGCGCCAGTGGCAGCTGCGCCAGTGCGGCGGGCAACTGCTGCGCGTCGATGCCAAGGCCATCGTGCACATTGGCCAGTACGCGCGCGGCATGCGGGTTGGGGGCGGCGACCAAGCGATGGCGGAAGCCCAGTTCGTGCAGGCCGTTGCGCAGGCGTTGTTCGATCGTCAGCCAATCGCCGAACAGGGCACGGCTGGCACCGATCTCCAGCACCAGTGCATGCGGAAAATCGAGGCTGACCAGCGAACTGGTGGCATACAGCCAGCTGGCCAGCAACTGCCGGGTGTGCTGTTCGGCGCTGGGATCGTAGTCGTGCAGCTGCAGGTCCTGCACCAGCACCTGCGCGGCCGACAGCAGCATGCCCGGGCGCAGCCCCGCTGCCCGCGCGGCAGGGCTGACCGCACGCAGCACACGACGCTGCGCCGGCCCCTGCAGCAGCACCAGCGGCCGCTGCGGATCCGGCTGCAGGCGCAGCACGCTGTCCAGCGCCAGCTGCGGCAACAACAGACAGGCCCAGTGCATGGCGCGGCCTCAGTGGGCGATGGCCAGCGGCAACGGCTGCGCCGGTGGCAGCCCGCCGCGGCACTTCAACACCCGCGCCTGGCCGTGGTCGAGCTGCAGGCGCAGGCTGGCCGGGGAGGGGTTGCGGGCGGCGCGGGCCTCGCGGAACACGAAACCCAGGCACTGGCCGCTGTCGGCAGCAACCTGCAGGCGACGCAGGGCGCGATCGTCAGCCTGCTGCGGCCAGCACAGCACGGCGGCGCAGGCAGCAGAGCGCAGGCACTGCTCGGTCGCCCACAGGGCCTGCTTCGGTGCGGCGTGGATGATCTGCAGCTGGGCCAGGTCGAGCCCGGCAGCGGCCCATGCCGGGGCATGCGGGCGGTAGGGCGGGGCGACCAGCACGATCGGCCGTTCGCGCTGGCTCAGTTTCGCCAGCGCCGGCCAGACCAGGGCCAGTTCGCCGACCCCGGGTGCGGCCTGCAGCACTTCGCACAGCCCGCTGGCTGGCCAGCCACCGCCAGGCAGGCGCGCGTCCAGCGCCGGGTGGCCACTGGCCAGATGGTCGCTGGCCTGCCCCTGGCGTGCCGGCCCGCGCCAGACCTGGCGGCCGTCCAGCAGGCGGTCGAGGGCGACGACGGCACCCATCAGCCGGTCCTCCGAGGGAGGCGCCGGGCTGGCAGGAAGCGGCAGGAGTGGGCGGAAACGGCAGGCATGGAGCGAGTATCGACAGGCCGGTATCAGGGGCTGAGACCGGACATGCTACTCGGCTTGTGAGTAATATTACTAATGAAATCGGAGGGTGGGGTTTCAGCTTGCTGAAGGAGGTAAGGCATCCACGCCATGCGTGGATGGGGGAAATGCGGTGCCGACCAAGGTCGGCACCCCGGACCCTGGCCCGGCGCTATCGGGTCAAGGGCGGACCGGTAGGGCCACCGGGCGCAGCGGGGCGGCGTCGCCACCGCGGATCTTCAGCGGGCCACCGATGAAGGCGAACTCGTAGACCTTGTCACGGGCCAGTTCATCCAGCGCCACCAGTTCGATGATCGGCGCGCCCTGCTGCGCCAGCAGGTAGGTGTGCAGCGGCACGTAGTCGTCGGACACTTCGGAGGGGAAGGTCTCAAAGCTGAGGTTGTCGGCGCCGACGATCATCGCGCCGCTGTCCTCGACCAGGAAACGCGCCGCATCCAGGCCCATGCCCGGCGGGTTGGCCATGTACGCCTTGGGCTGTTCGAACAGGCGCATGCGACCGGTGCGGATCAGCACGATGTCGCCCTGCTGCAACTGCACGTGCTGGCGCGCCAGCGCATCCTTCAGGTCCTGGCGGGTGACGCGGTAGCTGTCCGGCAGCATGTCCATGCCCTTGGCACCGGCCACGTCGATCAGCACGCCACGCGCAATCAGCGGCGGGAATTTCTCGATGCCGGTGACGTTCCAGCCACGGTCGCCAAGATGCTTGTCGGCCTCGAAGCCATTCCAGATCTTTCCATGGATGCCGAAGTGGTTCAGCGCATCGATGTGGGTACCGGTGTGGCTGTACATCGAGAACGCGGTGCCGGTGTAGCTGCGGGTGAGGTTCATCGTCTGGCCCACGCCCATCGGGTCGTCCATCACCGTGCCGCGCGGGGTGTGGGTCATCCAGAACTGGTAGTGCGGGTCGCCGGCATCCTGCCAGCTGGGCATGCCGACGTAATACTCGGTGGCCAGGTCATAGGCCTTGCCACCGCTGACCCGCGACAGGATCGCCGCACGCGAGGCGTCGGTGATCAGGTTGAGGCGGCCGATCTCATCCTTCGGCCCCCAGGGGCTGGTGCCGACCTGCTGGCCGGAAGGAACGCGTTCGTGTGCGGATACGGGAATGCTGACGGCGGCGCCGGCCAGCAGCAGGGCCAGGGCGGTGCCCAGGGTACGTGGGGTCATGGGAAATCTCCTTGCAGGGTGGGGGGAACGGTGCGGCTCAGGCCGCGACCAGCGGCGCCAGGGCCTGGCGCAGCTGCGGCAGCGGCAGGGTCTGCAGGCGCAGACCGTTGCCGGTGATGACGGTGGGAATGGAGCGGATGCCGAGCGCGGCAGCTTCAGCGCGGTCGGCCTGCACGCGCTGGCGCACCTCATCGCTGCGCATCCGGTCGGCGAAGACGCCACGCCGATGACCCAGGTGTTCGGCGATATCGAGCAGCACTTCGGCATCGCCGATGTTGCGGTGCTGGTGCAGGTGTGCCCATTGCACGGCATCGAACATCGCGCCGTGCGCGTCGTTGCCGCCGAGCATGCCGGCGGCCTGGCAGGCCAGCGCACCGAGCCAGCCGGACGGATACTCGAAGTCCTGTGCGCGCATGCCTCCGATGTCGATGCGCGCGCTGTCTTCATGCGCGGCGCAGTCGGCCCAGTGGCGCAGGATGATGGCCTTGGCGCGCGGCATCGAGCCGAACACCTCGATCATCTGTTCGCGCGAGTCCTGCAGCACGAAGCTGCGGTGGCGGACCTGGATGCCGAGTTCGGCCGAGACCTGCTGCAGGCGCGGGGCCAGCACGAAGCACCAGCCGCAGACCACGTCATGGAAGAAATCGACCACCGGTGCAGTGGTGGTCAGTGAAGGAGAGGCGATCATCGGCCTGCCGTCCGTGAGAGGGGAGGCGGCAGAGTAGGCAGCGCCGCCGGGCCGAAACAGCACGCGGCGGGCAGCTCAGTTTTCGCTGGCGGTTACGAATCCAGGCCGGCGCAGGTGGGCAGCTCGGCGTGCAGGAAATCGATGAAGGCGCGTACCTTCGGTTGCAGGTGGCGCGCGGTGGGGTAGACCGCGTAGACGAACCGCGGCGGATAGCGATGGTCGGGCAGCACCTGCTGCAGCTCGCCGCAGGCCAGTGCCGGTGCGGCCAGGAACGAGGGCAGCGCACCGATACCGACGCCGGCGACCAGCAGGTCACGCAGCAGCAGGCTGTTGTTGGCGGTGACCCGTGTCGGCAGGGTCACCGTGACCTGGCCGTCGGGGCCGAGCAGCGGCCAGCTGCCGGGTGAATCGGACAGGCTGTAGCCGAGCACGCTGTGCGCCTGCAGTTCCTCCACCAGCTGCGGTGCCGGATGGTGCTGCAGGTAGGACGGCGCCGCGCACAGCACCTGCTGCAGCGACGCCAGGCGGCGTGCGACCAGCCGCGAATCTTCCAGCTCGGCGCGGATGCGCAGGGAGACGTCGAAGCCTTCGCCGACCGCATCGAGCAGCCGGTCTTCCATCACCAGGTCGAGCGCAAGCTGCGGATGCTGCTGCAGGAAACGTGGCAGCAGCGGCGACAGCGTGCTCAGCGCGAACGACTGCGGTGCATTGACGCGCAGGCGTCCGCTCACTTCACCGCGCTGCTGGGCGATGCCGCGCTCCAGGGCGTCCAGCTCATCGAGCAGGCGGCAGCATTCGCGGTAATAGGCATGGCCGGTTTCGGTCAGGCTCATGCGGCGGGTGGTTCGCTGCAGCAGCACCACGCCCAGGTGCGTTTCCAGCGTGCGCAGCTGCTTGCTCAGCCCGGCTGGCGACAGGCCCAGGTCTTCGGCGGCGCGGGCCAGGCTGCCGCGTTCGACGATGCGGCGGAAGGCACGCATCAAGGTGAAGGAGTCCATGCCGGTCCCGGCCGCGATGAGGCCGCCATTGTAGATCCACGCCATGCGCGGATGGACGACGCGAGGTGTTGCGCCGTTTGTTCAAGCCGACCATCTGTACGCCCCGCCAACATGCAGGCCCCTCACTTCCCGGGTTGCCCATGAAGAATTGGATGCTCCGCCTGTATGCCCCGTTGTTTCTGCTGGGTTTTGTCACTGCCGCCATCGTATGGGTTGGTCACCATCACGGTGACCCGTTGTGGCTGCTTGCCTTGCTGGCTGTCGCCATCGCAGTCTCGTTCGCTGCCGAGCGGATGTGGCCATACGAGCCGGCGTTCAACCACGACCATGGCGACCGCCTGCGCGACGTCCTGCATGCGCTGGTCAATGAAAGCCTGAACCTGCTGTCGATCGCCACAGTGCCGCTGCTGGCGGCGATCGTGCCCTGGCACATCTGGCCGATGCAGTGGCCATTCGCGCTGCAGGTGCTGGTGGCGATCATCGCGGCTGACCTTGGCATCACCCTGGTCCACTACGCCAGCCATCGCATCGGCTGGTTGTGGCGGCTGCATGCGGTGCATCACAGCGTGACCCGCATGTACGGTTTCAATGGATTGATGAAACACCCGCTGCACCAGGCGGCCGAAGCAGTGGGCGGTGTATTGCCGCTGTTGCTGCTGGGAATGCCGATGCCGGTGGCCGCAGTGCTGGCGTTCGCCATTGCGATCCAGTTGTTGCTGCAGCATTCCAACGTGGACATGCGCCCGGGTGTGCTGGGCAGGGTGATGGCATGGGCGCCGCTGCATCGTTTCCACCACATCCGCTATGGCACTGCGGGCGACGTCAATTTCGGCTTGTTCCTGACCGTGTGGGACCAACTGCTGGGAACGGCGTTCGATGCGCCGGGCTATCGGTTGGGGCAGCTTGATCTGGGTATTGGCAGCCAGCCGGACTATCCGCAGGCGTATTCCGCACAACTGCTGGCGCCCTTCCGCGAGCTGCCGCATGGCGATGTGCCGGAGCTGCCGGAGGGGCTGCGCAGGCGCGGTTGACCGGTGCGTCAGGCCGCGTGCAGCTGCAGGCCCTGCAGTTGCGCGGCGCCGATGCCGAACATGCGGCGCAGACTGCGCGAGAGGTGGGGCAGGTCGGCGAAACCGGCGGCATGCGCGCTGTCGGTCAGGCTGTGCCCGCGCAGATGATGCGCCAGCGCGCTGCGCAGCCGTTGCCACAGCACCCAGCCGCGCAGGGTCACGGCCAGGTCGGACTGGAAGCGCCGATGCAGCTGGCTGGTCGACAGATGCGCGGCCTCGGCGATATCGGCAGCCGGCACCGGGCCGGGCAGGTGCTGGGTGATGCGGGCCAGCGCCGCCTGCACGCGACGGTCCAGGGGCTGCGGGCGGCTCAGCCGTGGCAGCCATTCGTGCAGCTGCGCGGCATTGCCTGGCAACGACTGCAGGTGCTGCTGGATCTGTTCGAGGTCGGCATGCGCCGGTTCAAGGAACACCGTGCAGCCGTCAGTGGGAGCCGACAGGATCGCGTGTGGCTGGAAGGAGGGCAGCCATAACCGCTGGCCCTGCTGCCGCGCGCCATCGATCTCGATCTGCCAGGGCGCGCCTTCGCTCAGCAGCAGTTGGTGGGCGTAGTGCGCATGCGCAGCGCTGTCACCGGCGTGGCCCTGCAGCACGGCAACGTGTGCATCCAGCAGCAGGGTGCCATTCCAGGGCAGAGCGGGGGAGGACATGGGGGAATTGTAGATCCACGCCATGCGTGGATGACGTATGTCCAAAAGGCTCATGAGAAAAACACCCACGCATGGCGTGGATCTCCGTGTCGACCAAGGTCGACACCTACCAACAGCAGCGGGGAACTGTCGAAGGCGGGGTGGGTCCGGTTGCGGGGGCGTGAGCGCCATGGATGGCGCGACCGAGGCTACATGGACGTACTTGCGCCGTCCCCCGCAACCGGACCTACCTCGCCTACCCACAGGAACCCAGCTTTTGCTTCGGCTGTTGCAGTTGCCTACGTCGTTGCCTCGGCGGGTGCCGGGCGCAGCCCGGCCGCCACCTCAGCGCCCCTGCGGATCCGGCCGATGGTGCACGTACTCGACCACGGTGCCATCGGGATGCACCGCATTGAACGCCGCACCGGTGGGCACTACCTGCAGCGGGAAGATGATCTCGGCGCCAGCGGCCACCAGCTTGTCGTGATACGGGCGAACGTCGTCGACCAGCAACGTGCCCGTGGTCGACGTGAAGGGCGCCAGTGCCTCGTCGCAGCCTTCGATCAGCAGGAACGCACCGACCATCGCCAGCCGCAGGCCTGCCTCGGGAAACGGAAAGCCGGCATCGGCGACCACACCCTGCAGCTGCTCGTAGAAGGCCACGCTGCGTTCCAGCTCGCCGGGGGCGACGAATACCCGGATCAGCACGCGCGGGCTGCGCTGGCCGGAGGTGTCACAGCGGTCGCGCCAGAGATGGTCGAAGTCGCGATGTACGGTCATGGGCTCGATTCGTCGCCGGGGAGATCCATTATCGGCAGCGTCGTGCAGCCCGTTGATGACCGCCGGTGATGGACTGATAACCATAGCGCAGGTGGCGCCTGTGACTTAGGTCCTGTTGACAGCGATGAACGCCCTCGCACACTCTTCACATGATGGGTCGCCCTGCGCGGCCCGGACAGGCAGGTTGTCACGCACGGGAGGAGGGTCCCGCGCGCAGACCGGCCCGTCCTCTGGCCTGCAAGGCGTTGCCCGGCAACGCATACGCGGCATGACGCTGCACCCTCCGGCGGCACTTTCCCTGGACCGATTGCCTTGGCAACGGAATTACGCCCGCCGATGAAAACGTTTACAAAGCCGCTCGCCCTGTCCCTGGCCCTGTCTGCCGCACTGGCCACCCCGGCCTGGGCCGACTCCGCCGCCTTCACCGTGCTGACCCTGGAGCAGGCGCCGACAGCGGACACGATGCCGGCCCTGGCTGCCCAGTTGAAGACCCTGCAGGTGGACGCGGTCAGCGTTCGCCAGGTACAGCGCGGCATCGGCCAGGTCGACCCGCTGCAGCTGCTGGCCGATGGCCTGGGCTACCAGTACCGCTTCATCGCCGCCGGCAAGGACGATGGCCAGACCCAGCAGGGCCAGGCTGTGTTGACACGCTTGCCGATCGCCGCCGAATCCGGCCCGGACCAGCCGGGCCTGAACTACCTGCGTCTGGATGATGGCCGCCATGCGGTGGCGGTCTACACCGATGCGGGCGCCGGTGCTGCGCAGTTGCCGGCGTTGGTGTCGCGTTCGCGGCTCGGCGCGCCGGCGGTGCTGCTCGGTGCGGTAGCCGGTGAATCGGCGAAGGCTGCCGGTTTCGACCCGGCACGCGTGGCTCTGGAAGCCGATGCCAGCTATTTCAGCGATGGTTTCCAGGCTGCCAGCAGTGCGCCGTTCAAGGTGGAAGGCAGCACGCTGCGTGCGACCCTGTTGACCCTGGCCTATGCCGCCGACAAGGGCGGCGAGCAGCCGTGGATGGATACCACGCTCACCGCTGATGCGCGCGCTGCGCTGCTGCTGAAGGCGATGACCGAGGACGAGAAGTTCCAGATGCTGCACAGCTACTTCGGGCTGGGCAAGGATGGCGGCAAGCTGCCGGAAGGTGCGGTGGGTTCGGCCGGTTTCGTACCGGGCGTGGCGCGCCTGGGCATTCCGTCGCAGCAGTCGGCCGACGCCGGCGTGGGCGTGACCAATCCGGGTGGCATCCGCCCGGGTGATTTCGCCACGGCGATGCCGTCGGGCCCGTCCACGGCGTCCACCTGGAACCGCGGTGTTGCCTTTGCCGGTGGCGCGACGATGGGTCGCGAAGCCTGGCAGCAGCGCTTCAACATCCTGCTGTCCGGCAGCGTGAACCTGCAGCGTGACCCGCGCAACGGCCGCAACTTCGAATACGCCGGTGAAGACCCGCTGCTGGCCGGTTCGATGGTCGGCGCGGTGATCCAGGGCGTGCAGAGCCAGCACGTCATTTCGTCGATGAAGCACTTTGCGCTGAACGACATGGAGACCCGCCGCAACTTCCACGACGTGCGCATCGGCGAACAGGCCATGCACGAGTCGGACCTGCTGGCGTTCGAGATCGCGCTGGAAGCCGGTCGTCCGGGCGTGGCGATGTGTTCCTACAACAAGATCAATGGCACCTACGGCTGCGAGAACGGCTACCTGATGAACCAGGTGCTGAAGCAGGAGTGGAAATTCCCCGGTTTCGTGATGTCCGACTGGGGTGGTGTGCACAGCGGTTCGAAGGCGGCGCTGGCCGGGCTGGACCAGCAGTCGGCCGGTGAAGTGTTCGATGCAGCGGTGTTCTTCGATGAGCCGCTGCGTCTGGCCGTGCACGGCGGCGTGGTGCCGCAGGCGCGCCTGAACGACATGGTGGCGCGCATCCTGCGCACGATGTTCCTGCACGGCAACTTCGACAACCCGCCGCAGCACCAGAAGGTCGACGCCGAGGCCGGTTTCGCCGTGGCCCAGCGCACGGTGGAAGAAGGCAGCGTGCTGCTGCGCAATGAAGGCAGCCTGCTGCCGCTGGCCGACAGTGCCAAGCGCATCGTCATCATCGGTGGCCATGCCGACAAGGGTGTGATCGGTGGCGGTGGTTCGTCGATGGTGGGCGTCACTGCCAAGGGCACCAACGCGGTGCCGGGCGTGCTGCCGACCACCTGGCCAGGCCCGGTGATCTTCCACCCGTCCTCGCCGTTGGAATCGCTGCGTGCCGCGCGTCCGGATGCCACCATCACCTATGTGGACGGCACCAATGCTGCCGCTGCGGCCAAGGCTGCCGCACAGGCGGATGTGGCCATCGTGTTTGCTACCCAGTGGGCCGCCGAATCGGTGGACCTGCCGGACATGCAGTTGCCGGACAACCAGGACGCGCTGATTTCGGCGGTGGCCAAGGCCAACCCGAAGACCGTGCTGGTGCTGGAGACCAACGGCCCGGTGCGCACGCCGTGGCTGGCGCAGGTGCCGGCGGTGCTGCAGGCCTGGTACCCGGGCATCCGCGGCGGTGAAGGCATTGCCGCACTGCTGACCGGCCAGGCCAATCCGTCCGGCCGCCTGCCGGTGACCTGGGTGGTGGACGAATCGCAGCTGCCGCGTCCGCACATCGATGGCCTCGGCTTCAAGCCGGCCAAGCCGTTCGGCGATGTGTTCGATTTCGATATCGAAGGCGCCAACGTCGGCTACAAGTGGATGGCAGCCAAGGGCCTGACCCCGACCTTCGCGTTCGGCCACGGCCTGTCCTACACCTCGTTCGCCTATGAAAACCTGAAGGTGAGCGTGGAAGGCTCGCGCCTGGTCGCCAGCGTCGACATCCGCAACACCGGCAAGCGCGCCGGTGCCGACGTGGCCCAGCTGTACCTGAAGCTGCCGGCCGGCAGCACCACGCCGATCCGCCTGATCGGCTACGACAAGGTCGAGCTGCAGCCGGGCGAACAGCGCCGCATCCGCATCGAAGCCGAGCCGAAGACCCTGGCCCATTACGATGCACAGGCCCGCCAGTGGAAGATCGATGGCGGCACCTACCAGGTGCAGCTGTCGCGCAATGCCAGCGAGCCGCTGCAGACGGTGGACGTGCAGCTGGTGGAGCAGGTGCTGCGCTGATACGGCGGGTTGTTGATGGTTGAGAGCACGGCCCCGCAAGGGGCCGTGTTTGTTTACGCGGTGCCGCTGCGCTCGCCGGGAAGGAGCCATTCCGGCACGCGACGACCCTTGAGCAGGTTGTCGTTTCTAGCACTGGAGCGTCCCTTCCTGTCAGCCAATACTGGCTGGTTTCCACACAAGGCGGCGGGAATGATCATCAGCGCATCGGAATTCAAACAGTTGTGCGAAGTCGAGTCAGATACTTCGTTCGCTTGGCAGCGGGCCGACGATCAGACGTGGCGCGAGATCCTTTCCACCTACCCTGAGCTGGCGCGCTGTGTCGCCGGGAACAAGACGATTCCCGAACCCATCATCGAACAGCTGGCCGCCAGCGATGACGTGGACGTTCGCTGGACAATCGCGTGCAAGCGCCGGCTGAGTGGTGTGCTTATGTCTCGCTTGGCACAGGATTCCGATGCAACTGTCCGGCATCGTATCGCCTGTAATCCAAAAGTGCCTGAAAAGATTCTGGAGCTGCTTTCTGTCGACCCAGATGAGATGGTGGCGGCGTCAGCCCGGAGACGGCTCCAGCGAGCCTGACGCGAAGGCTCGCTGATCTGCCTCCTCAGCCAAACCACACGCGCAGGAAATCGATCAGCTGCCGCACCTTCGGCGATGGCTGCGTGCTGTGCGGGTATACCGCGTACACGCTCTGCTGTGGAAAGCGATGCTGGCGCAGCACGGGCCGCAGGCGATCATGGGCGAGGTCGTCTTCGATCAGCCAGCGTGGCAGCACGGTGACGCCTGCACCGGCCAGGGCGAACGCACGCAGGCTGCTGGCCCCATCCACGCGTACCACCGCGTTGCCCGGGTTGGTGGCGAACAGGGCATCGCTGCCATCCGGCGCGACCACCGGCACATCGGCCAGGCGCGGATAGCCGAGGCGGGGCAGGGTGCCCAGCTGTACGGGGTCATCGACAGCATCGGCGGATGGCAGGCGAGCCAGCAAAGCGGGCGCGGCGACTGCACACAACGGATGCCGCTCCAGCTCGCTGGCATGCAGTCCCGAGTCCGGCAGGCGGCCGAGACGGATCGCCAGATCGAAGCGTTCGGGAATCAGGTCGGCCGGTGCCGGCGAGGTCGATAGATGCAGTACCAGCGCTGGATGCTGCGTGCGGAAGGCTTCCAGTGCTGGAATCAGCCGCAGCTGCGCGTACTCCGGGGTAGTGGTCAGGCGCAGCACGCCCTGCAGCTGGTGCTGGTCGCGGCGTGCGGCATCGATCGCGGCCTGCGCGGCATCCAGTGCCTGCACGCAGTGCTGCAGGAACTGTTCGCCGGCCTCGGTCAGCGCGAGGTGGCGGGTACTGCGCAAGAGCAGGGTCACGCCCAGTTCCTGCTCCAGCCGCTTCAGGTTGAAGCTGACCACCGCACGGCTCAGGCCAAGGCGCTCGGCGGCGGCGGTCAGGCTGCCGGCCTCGACCACGGCACGGAAGATATCGAAGCGATCGAGGCTGACCATGGCGGCTCATTGTCAAAACGGATTTGACAGTGTTGCAGCTGCCGTCGTGTTTTTCCAACAACGCTGGTCCGCCATGCTGGCACCTTCGTTGCTGGAGCCTGCTGATGCCTTCCCCGCGCCTGCGCCATGAGGCGATCTTCCTGCTGGTGTTCGCCCTGGACCTGGTCAACATGTTCATCGCCACGGTGGCCTATCCGGCGCTGGCGGCCGAGCTGCATGCGGACATCGGTACCCTGGCCTGGGTGGGCACCGCGTACATGCTGGGCCTGAGCGTGGTGATTCCGCTGGCGCCGTGGCTGGCCGCGCGCTGCGGTGAGCGTCGCCTGCTGCTGGTTGCCTTGTTGCTGTTCGCGGTGGCTGCAGGCCTGGCCGGCGCCGCGCCATCCATTGGCTGGTTGCTGGGCTGGCGGTTGCTGCAGGGGCTGGCCGGTGGCCTGCTGATTCCGGTGGCGCAGGCGGCGGCGTACCGGCAGTGCACGCCTGAACAACGCGGTGCGCTGACCCGGCGCATCCTGCTGGTGGCGCTGCTGGTGCCGGCACTGGCACCGGCCCTTGGCGGCCTGCTGGTGCAATGGTTGTCCTGGCGCGGCGTGCTGTGGGCCAGCCTGCCGCTGGCGGTGCTGGCGATCACCCTGGTACTGGCGTGGATGCCGGCTGATGGCCGGCGCAGCGCGCCACGCCTGCAGGGCTATGCGCTGACCACCGCGATGTCTGCGCTGGGCGCGTTGCTGCTGGCGCTGACCTGGCTGGGTGAGCCCGGCCATCGCTTCGCCGGTGCAGGCTTGCTGCTGCTGGCGACAGTGCTGGCCATCGTCCATCTGCGCCATGCGCGCCGGCAGCCGCAGCCGCTGCTGCGCTGGTCGCTGCTGTCACACAGTGGCCTGCGCATGGCGATGCTGGTGTATCTGGCGGTACCTGGGGTATTCATCGGCAGCCAGCTGGCCAGTACCCTGCAGTTGAACCACGCCGGTTACAGCGCCGCGCAGATCGGTGCCCTGATGCTGCCTTGGGCGCTGGCCTCGGCACTGGCGATCACCGGCAGCCGGCGACTGCTGGCGCGCTTCGGGCCGGGCACGGTGCTGCGGCTGGGCATGGTCCTGCAGGCCAGCGGTCTGCTGCTGATGGCGCTGCAATCACAGCCATCGTTCGTGCTGGCCGCCATGCTGTTCGCCTTGATGGGGGCGGGTGGCAGCCTGTGCAGCAGCACCGCGCAGACGCTGGCGTTCCATGGCGTGGACGCCGAGGCGCTGGGCGATGCCAGTGCGCTGTGGAACCTCAACCGCCAGCTCAGCTTCTGCCTGGGTACCGCCGCCATCGCACTGCTGCTGGCCCTGGCCATGCAGTGGTGGCCGGCGCATGCCACTGGCGTGGCGCTGGGCCTGGCGGCCGCACTCACCTTGTTGCCGCTGGCGCTGCTGCGCCGGTCGCAGCTGCATTTCCTTTCCACGACGGAGACTGCTTGATGGACATGACCGCCGAACACGAAATCCACTTTCTGCACGACAAGCTGCAGGCTTGGTTCCGCGCGGAGATCGCGGCCGATGCGCTGGACGATCTGATGACGCATTTCTGCGTGGACTTCAGCATGGTCGGCATTGCCGGACGCAGACTGGACCGGAGTGCCGTACAGGCGTTGTTCGCGGGTGGCCACGGTGCACGACCTGGGTTGCAGATCGCCATCGAGGCTGTGCAGGCGGCGGACGCCCCGTCGCCGCTGGCGGTGCTGCGCTACCGTGAGGGACATGCCGTAGGCGAGGGAGGAACCACCTGGCGGGAATCGCTGGCGGTGCTGCGGCAGGAAGACGGTCGCTGGCGCTGGCTGGCGCTGCATGAGGTAACGGTGGCGTGATGGATCCGCCGGGCATGGCCCGGCGCTACCGTGGTTGGTCGCGAACGGGTAGCGCCGGGCCATGCCCGGCGAGCGCAGTGGCAGCAGACCGCACATGTGCCATCAGTCCTGCCTGTAAACGCCGCAGAATGCAAAGCAGGCACGCGCTTTGCCGGAGGCTACGGGAGTAGGCTGGGGCCTTTCCTGCCGGGAGGTGATGTCCATGCGTGTGCGTGCCGTTGCTGTTGCCGTAGCCTTGAGCCTGTCCAGCACCGTGCTGGCCGCCGACACGCCGCCGATGACCCCGGACATCAGCGGAAAGCCCTTCGTCGCTCCCGATGTGGGCCGCGACTACGACAAGCGCGTGGTGATGGTGCCGATGCGCGATGGCACCAAGCTGTATACGGTGATCGTGGTGCCCAAGGGCGCCCACAACGCGCCGATCCTGCTGACCCGCACACCGTACGACGCCGCCGGCCGCGCCAGTCGCAGTGATTCTCCGCGCATGCGCGATCTGCTGCCGCAGGGCGATGAAGTGTTCGTCGATGGCGGCTACATCCGCGTGTTCCAGGATATCCGTGGCAAGTACGGCTCCGAAGGCGACTATGTGATGACGCGGCCGCTGCGCGGGCCGCTGAACGGTACCAAGGTCGATCATTCCACCGATGCGTGGGACACCATCGATTGGCTGGTCAAGCATGTGCCGGAAACCAACGGCAAGGTTGGCATGCTCGGTTCATCGTATGAAGGCTTCACCGTGGTGATGGCACTGACCGATCCGCACCCGGCACTGAAGGTGGCAGCGCCACAGAGCCCGATGGTCGATGGCTGGATGGGCGACGACTGGCTCAACTACGGCGCCTTCCGCCAGGTCAATTTCAACTACTTTGCGATGCAGACCGAGAAGCGCGGCAAGGGCACGCCACTGCCGTCGCTGGGCTACGACGATTACAGCACCTTCCTGCGCATCGGCTCGGCCGGTGACTACGCCCGCTTCACCGGCGTGGACCAGCTGACCTGGTGGAAGAAGCTGGTGCAGCACCCTGCATACGATGCGTTCTGGCAGGGCCAGGCGCTGGACGCGGTGATGGCGAAGACGCCGCTGAAGGTGCCGACCATGTGGCTGCAGGGCCTGTGGGACCAGGAAGACATGTGGGGTGCCAACCATGCCTACCAGGCGATGGAAGGGCGCGATACCGGCAACACCCACAACTACCTGGTGATGGGCCCGTGGCGGCACAGCCAGGTGAACTATGACGGCAGCCAGCTTGGGGCGCTGAAGTTCGATGGCGATACCGCGCTGCAGTTCCGCCGCGATGTGCTCAAGCCGTTCTTCGACCAGTACCTGGTGGACGGCGCGCCGAAGGCCGATACGCCACCGGTGCTGGTCTACAACACCGGTGAAAACCACTGGGACCGCCTGCAGGGCTGGCCGCGCAGCTGCGAGAAGGCGTGCGCGGCAAACAGCAAGCCGCTGTACCTGCGTGCCGGTGGCAAGCTGGCGTTCCAGGCGCCGGCGGCGGGCGAGGGCGACTTCGAGGAATACGTGTCCGACCCGGCCAAGCCGGTGCCGTTCGTACCGCGGCCGGTGCGTTTCGGCGACCGCGACATGTGGACCACCTGGCTGGTCAAGGACCAGCGCTTCGTCGATGGCCGGCCTGACGTGCTGACCTTCATCACCGAGCCGTTGACTGCGCCGCTGCGCATCGGTGGTACGCCGGTGGTGAACCTGCAGGCGTCCACCAGTGGCACTGACAGCGACTGGGTGGTGAAGCTGATCGACGTGTATCCGGACCAGGAGGCATCGACGCCGGAGATGGGCGGCTATGAGCTGCCGGTGTCACTGGCGATCTTCCGTGGCCGTTACCGCGAGAGCTTCAGCGATCCCAAGGCGCTGGCGGCCAACCAGGTGCTGCCGTACCGCTTCGACCTGCCCAATGCCAACCACACCTTCCAGAAGGGCCACCGGGTGATGGTGCAGGTGCAGTCCAGCCTGTTCCCGCTGTACGACCGCAACCCGCAGACCTACGTGCCCAACATCTACCTGGCCAAGCCGGGTGACTATCAGAAGGCCACGCAGCGCGTGTGGCACAGCGCCGCGCAGGCCAGCTACATCGAACTGCCGGTGTATTGAGGCGGAGAGGGTGACGCCGGGCGTGGCCGGCGTTACCTGGGGCGCGCGATGTCGGTAGCGCCGGGCCATGCCCGGCATCCGCGATGACGCGAAAGCGTGTCGACCAAGGTCGACACCTACCAGAGCAGATGACTTCAGCCGACCTTCGAAGGGCCGGTGCGCCAGCGGCTGGGCACCAGCCCGAAGCGCTTGCGGAATGCCGCGGCGAAGTTGCTGGGATGGCGATAGCCGGTTTCTGCAGCGGCCCGCTCCACGCTCCAGCCCGATTCGCGAAGGCCTTGCTCGGCATGGCGCATGCGCTGCTCGTGCAGATAGTCGAACACCGAGCAGCCATATTCCTGGACGAAGTGCCGGCGCAGCGCGCTGGGACTCATGCAGGCCAGCTGGGCCAGCTCGACCAGGCTGTGCGCATGGGCGGGATCGTCGTGCAGGAAGGTCCGCACGCGCTCGAGGCGGCTGCGCTGGCCGCTGCGCAGCATGCGTGCGCCTTCAACGTGCAGATCATCGGCCTGCAGGCCCACCGTCAGCAGCTGCAGCGCCACGCCTTCGCGCCAGAGTGCATCCAGATCGTCCTGCCAAGGGCTTTCGAACAACTGCGCGAGGGTCGGCAGCATCGCATGCGGGATGGCCCAGTGGCGGCATTCCAGCGACGCGCGCAATGCCTGTTGCAGCTGCGGTTGCTGGAACACGTCCGGATCCAGGTCGGCGGGTACCAACAGGCTGATGCCACGCAGGCGCGTATTGCCCGGATGGACGCCGACCATTGCCACATGGTCGCGGTGGCTGGTGGTCACTGCGGTGCCTGCTCGCAGGCTGAAGTCACTGCGGTTGGGAACCTGCACGTCGACCTGGCCCTGCAGCATCACGCGGATGACCAGGCCGGGCCTTTCGTGCGCTGTGGCGGTATAGGCGATGCGGTTGTGCACATCCGATGCGAGCAGGCTCATGCCCCCGCGCAGGGTCTGTTCGTGCAGGTCGCCGTGGCCGGCCCACTGTTCTTCGCGCAGGTGGCTTGGATCGGCACGGTAGTCATAGCCGTGTCGCTGGCCAAAACGGCGGTAATCGGCAAACGTGAAATATCGGGACATCGCTCGGCGCTCAACCATAGATTGATGGGTGCCGGCGACCAGTGGCCCGCACGTTCCATCGTGCACCTGCAGCGCGGATCGGTCCTGCGCTTTCAGAGGTAGAAATAGATCCCCGTCATTTTCTCCAATGCCAGCCCGAATGCGATATCCAGCGGGTCAATCGATTGGCATTTACGGCCAAGTTGAAGGTCGCGCCGCAATGCGCGTGCGTACTGCAACTGCTCGGTGCGGGTGATCGATTCGTCTTCGTAGCGGTCAAAGAGCAGGCCGAAACGGGTATTGAGGGTGGTGAGGAAGCCACTGTCGAACAGAAGATCGACCGTGGTATCGCTGAGCATCACCTCGTACAGGTCGCCGGGCAGGCAGGAATCGGTATCCAGCCGTCGTTCGGCATCGGCAGTAAGCGGAACGCAGGCTGTACGCATGGGAGTTTCTTTGCCGGGCATGCGCGCAAGTATCCCCCATGCAGCGCTTTCGTCACGAAGAAAGGCGTAGTGTCGGTTGGGTCGGACGCTTCTGTCCGCATCGATTCCCAACGCATGGAGACCACAGATGATTGATTACCAGCTCAACGGAAAAACCGCGATCGTGACCGGTGGTGTTTCCGGTATCGGCCTGGCGGTAGCAGAAACGCTCGCTGCATCCGGTGCGCGCATTTCGGTATGGGACCTGAAGAAGGAAGCGGTGGATGCAACAGTAGCCGCGCTGCGCAACCAGGGTGCTGAGGCCATCGGCATCGCACTGGATGTCACCGACGAAGCTGCCGTGGAAGCGGCGGTGCAGCGCACGGCGAAGGAACTGGGCGGCGTGCACATCGCGGTGAACAATGCGGGCATCGGCGGGCCTGCGGCAAGCAGCGGCGACTATCCGATCGATGGCTGGAAACGCGTGGTCGATGTGAACCTGACCAGCGTGTTCCTGTGCCAGCGGGCGCAGATCCAGACGATGCGTGCGGCGGGCAGCGGCGGCAGCATCATCAACATGGCCTCCATCCTGGGCCAGGTGGGTTATGCCGGCTCGACCGCCTATGCGGCGGCCAAGCACGGTGTGGTGGGCCTGACCCAGACGGCTGCATGGGAGCATGCAGCCGATGGCATCCGCATCAATGCGGTGGGCCCGGGCTTCATCAACACGCCCTTGCTTGAAAAGATGGACGCCAAGGTGCGTGCAACGCTGGAAGGGCGGCATGCGCTCAAGCGCTTGGGAACGCCGCAGGAAGTGGCCGCGCTGGTGGCCTGGCTGGCCAGCGACGATGCTTCGTTCGCGACGGGTGCCTACTACGCCATCGATGGTGGCTATCTGGCGCAGTAACCGGGTGCAACAGGGGTGCGCATGGCGGTGATCACTGGATCCACGCCATACCTGGATGAATCCGAGCGGTGAAGAGGGCGTGCCACCGCCTTCACCCCCGTCCCACGGCCGCCGCGCAACGCTCCGGGAAACTACCGGAGCCTCCCTATGGAACTCACCCAGGACATGTCCATTCTGCTGCGCGTGGCCGCCGCCATGGTCTTTGGCGGCGTGCTGGGCGTCGAGCGCGAGATGGGCAAGCACGCTGCCGGCCTGCGCACGCACATGCTGATTGCCGGTGCTGCTGCGCTGATCGTCGGGCTCGGTGACTCGGTGGCCGAACATTTTCAGCAGGAGCGCTACCGCGATCTGCTGCAGGTCGACCCAGTTCGCTTGATCGAAGCGGTGGTGGCCTGCGTCGGTTTCGTCGCCGCCGGCACCATCCTGCGTGGCAATCGCGAGGACCAGGTCAGCGGGCTCACCACGGCCAGCTCTTTGATCATGGCGGCGGCCATCGGCATTGCCGTGGGTATCGGCAAGTACGTGATCGCGCTCGGCGTCAGCGTGCTGTGCGTGCTGGTGCTCGCGCTGATCCGACGGGTGGAGAAGAAGCTGTAAATCAATAAATGGTACGACCAATAATTTCGTATAGCCCTATGGTCTAATAGGCTCCTCGCAGGATTGGCGGTTCAATTCGCGCCTGTGGTCCGGTCATTGGTCAAAGTGGTACGACCAATAATGACGGATGCGACGCCCCCACCTGGTGGGGAACCTCCTGTTCCTGTCGAGAGCCCTCATGCAGCCCTGGCAACACGTGTACGACCCCGCTGGCAACCTGTGGTTGTCGAGCCTGATCGCGCTGCTGCCGATCGCCTTCTTCTTCATTGCCCTGGCCGTGCTGCGCATGAAGGGCTGGATCGCCGGCACCATCACCGTGGCCATCGCGCTTGGCGTGGCACTGCTGTTCTATCGCATGCCCGTTGCGCAGGCGCTGGGCGCGGCCGGCTTCGGCTTCGTCTATGGCCTGTGGCCGATCGCCTGGATCATCATCGGCGCGGTGTTCCTGTACAAGGTCTCGGTCAAGACCGGCCAGTTCGACATCATCCGTGCCTCGATCCTGTCGGTCACCGAAGACCAGCGGCTACAGATGCTGATGGTCGGCTTCGCCTTCGGTGCCTTCCTGGAAGGCGCGGCCGGGTTCGGTGCGCCGGTGGCGATCACCGCCGCGCTGCTGGTCGGGCTGGGCTTCAAACCGCTGTATGCGGCCGGCCTGTGCCTGATCGTCAACACCGCGCCGGTGGCGTTCGGCGCAATGGGCATTCCGATCATCGTGGCAGGGCAGGTGACGGGCCTGGACGCCTTCGAGATCGGCCAGATGGCGGGCCGCCAGCTGCCGTTCCTGACCATCATCGTGCTGTTCTGGATCATGGCGATCATGGATGGCTGGCGCGGCATCAAGGAAACCTGGCCGGCGGTGCTGGTGGCCGGTGGTTCGTTCGCCATTGCCCAGTACCTGACCTCCAACTTCATCGGCCCGGAACTGCCGGACATCACCGCCTCCTTGGCGTCGCTGGTCTGCCTGACCCTGTTCCTGCGCCGCTGGAAGCCGGTGCGGATCTTCCGCTTCGATACCGAAACCAGCGCCGAGGCGGCCGCACAGGCACTGGAAGCGCCGCGCCATAGCGTCGGCCAGATCGCCAAGGCATGGTCGCCGTTCCTGATCCTCACCGCGATGGTCACCGTGTGGAGCATCAAGCCGTTCAAGTCGCTGTTCGCAGCGGGTGGCCCGCTTGAAGGCTGGGTGCTGAAGATTCCGGTGCCGGGCCTGGACCAGATGGTGCAGAAGATGCCGCCGATCGTCGATGCGCCGCTGAGCTATGAGGCGGTGTACAAGTTCGACTGGTTCTCGGCCACCGGTACGTCGATCATCCTCGCCGCGGTGATCGCGATCATCGCCCTGCGCATGCCGGCACGGTCGGCGCTGCAGACTTTCGGTGAAACCGTGCGCGAACTGCGCATGCCGATCTTCTCGATCGGCATGGTGCTGGCGTTCGCCTTCATCGCCAACTATTCCGGCCTGTCGGCGACGTTGGCGCTGGCACTGGCGCACACCGGCAAGGCGTTCCCGTTCTTCTCGCCGTTCCTGGGCTGGCTGGGCGTGTTCCTGACCGGTTCGGATACCTCGTCCAATGCGCTGTTCTCGGCGCTGCAGGCGACCACCGCGCAGCAGATCGGCGTGTCCGACGTGCTGCTGGTAGCGGCCAACACCACCGGCGGCGTTACCGGCAAGATGATCTCGCCGCAGTCCATTGCCATTGCCTGCGCAGCGGTCGGCCTGGCCGGCAAGGAATCGGACCTGTTCCGCTTCACCGTCAAGCACAGCCTGATCTTCACCACGATGGTCGGCCTGATCACCCTGGCCCAGGCCTACTGGTTGACCTGGATGATTCCCTGAGCATGCAGCGCAGGCCGACCAACAGCGGCGTGCTTCGGGCCACAATGGCGCCATGAGCACACAACGGGTTTCGGACAAGGTGGCCGCGCAGCTGCGTGCGCTGGTGCAGGAACGGCAGCTGCAGCCGGGCGACAGGCTGCCGGCCGAGCGCACGCTGGCGGTTCAGCTGGGGGTCTCGCGCACCGCGCTGCGCGAGGCCATCGCGCAGCTGGCCAGCCACGGTCTGCTGACCGCACGCGTGGGTGGTGGCACCTATGTGAGCGAGCCCGCCGCACGGGCACGGCAGGCGCTGGATGAGCCCCTGGTGCCATACCTGCCGCTGTTCCAGGGCGACCCGGAATACCGCTTCGACGTGCTGGAAATCCGCCACGCGCTGGAAGGCGCCACGGCCTGGCACGCGGCGCTGCGCGCTACCGACGAGGACCGTGCGCGTATCGCCCAGGCGTTCCAGACCATGATGGACGCGCATGGCAAGGATGACCCTACCGGCGAAGCCGAGGCGGATGCGGCCTTCCACCTGTCCATCGCCGAGGCGTCGCACAATCTGGTGCTGCTGCAGGTGATGCGCGGGCTGTTCGAGCTGCTGCAGACCAACATCTCGCAGAGCCGGGAGAAGCTGTACACCTCGGCCAGGACCTTCTCGCCGTTGTCCGACCAGCACCGCGAAATGATGGATGCGGTGCTGGCCGGCGATCCCGAACGTGCGCGCGCCGCCGCACATGCCCACCTCGAGTTCGTGCACACCACGCTGCGCACGCTCGACGACAACGAAGCCCGGCGTACGCGCGCCTCGCGCCTGCCTTCCCCACACGGTTGACCCCATGATCATTTCCGCCTCCACCGATTACCGTGCAGCAGCCGAGCGTCGGCTGCCGCCGTTCCTGTTCCACTACATCGATGGCGGCGCGTATGCCGAGCACACGCTGAAGCGCAACGTGTCCGACCTGTCCGACATCGCGCTGCGCCAGCGCATCCTGCGCAACATGTCCGACCTGAGCCTGGAGACCGAGCTGTTCGGCGAGAAGCTGGCGATGCCGGTGGCGCTGGCCCCGGTCGGCCTGACCGGCATGTATGCCCGCCGTGGCGAGGTACAGGCGGCGCGCGCGGCCGACAGCCGTGGCATCCCGTTCACGCTGTCCACCGTGTCGGTGTGCCCGATCGAAGAAGTCGCGCCAGCGATCCAGCGGCCGATGTGGTTCCAGCTGTACGTGCTGCGCGACCGTGGTTTCATGCGCAATGCGCTGGAGCGCGCGCAGGCGGCGGGTGTGACCACGCTGGTGTTCACGGTCGACATGCCGGTGCCGGGCGCGCGTTATCGTGACGCGCACTCGGGCATGAGTGGTCCGAATGCTGCAATGCGTCGCATCGGCCAGGCCATCACCCATCCGCGCTGGGCGTGGGACGTGGGCCTGCGCGGACGCCCGCATGACCTCGGCAACATCTCCACCTATCGCGGCAACCCGACCGGGCTGGAGGACTACATCGGCTGGCTGGGCAGCAACTTCGATCCGTCCATTTCATGGAAGGATCTGGAGTGGATCCGCGAATTCTGGAAGGGCCCGATGGTGATCAAGGGCATTCTCGACCCGGACGATGCGCGTGACGCGGTCGCCTTCGGTGCCGATGGAATCGTGGTTTCCAACCATGGCGGCCGCCAGCTGGATGGTGTGCTGTCCACCGCACGCGCCTTGCCTGCCATTGCCGATGCGGTGCAGGGCGACCTGAAGATCCTTGCCGATTCCGGCATCCGCACCGGGCTGGACGTGGTGCGCATGCTGGCGTTGGGCGCCGATACCGTGCTGCTGGGTCGCGCGTTCGTTTATGCGCTTGCCGCGCAGGGCGAGGCCGGCGTGGCCAACCTGCTGGACCTGATCGCCAAGGAAATGCGCGTGGCGATGACCCTGACCGGCGCGCATCGCATTGCCGATATCGGCCGTGATTCGCTGGTGCGCCTGCCATGAGTGATCGCGATACGGTGCTGGAACAGTTGCGTGCCGCGGTGGGGGACCGCCACGTACTGGCCGGCGACAAGGCCACCCGCCGCTTCCGTCGCGGCTATCGTTTCGGTGACGGCCCGGTATTGGCGGTAGTACGCCCGGGTACGCTGCTGCAGCTGTGGCACGTGCTGCAGGCGGCGGTGCAGGGGGGCGCGGCGATCATCCTGCAGGCAGCCAACACTGGCCTGACCGGCGGTTCCACCCCAGATGGCGATGACTACGGCCGGCCGATCGTGCTGGTCAGTACCCTGCGCCTGACCGGCATCCAGCTGTTGAACGAAGGCCGCCAGGTGCTATGCCTGCCCGGCGCGACGCTGGACCAGTTGGAGCAGACGCTGGCACCCCTCGGCCGCGAGCCGCACTCGGTGATCGGCTCGTCGTGCATCGGCGCCTCGGTGCTGGGCGGCATCTGCAACAACTCCGGTGGCGCGCTGGTGCGCCGTGGCCCTGCCTACACCGAGCTGGCGTTGTATGCGCAGGTTGATGCACAGGGCGAACTGCAGCTGGTCAACCATCTGGGCATCGCGCTGGGCGATACGCCCGAGCAGATCCTGCAGCGTCTGCAGGACGGTGACTACCGCGCTGCAGACGTCAGCAATGGGGATGGCCGTGCTGCCTCCGATCCGCGTTACGCCGAGGAAGTGCGCAAGGTCGATGCCGATACCCCTGCACGCTTCAATGCCGATCCCAGCCGTCATTTCGAGGCAGCCGGATCTGCCGGCAAGCTGGCGGTGTTCGCCGTGCGCCTGGATACCTTCGAGAAGGAGGCCGCCGAGGTCTTCTATATCGGCAGCAATCGCACCGACAGCCTGACCGCGATCCGCCGCCAGCTGCTGACCGGCTTCGAGCGCCTGCCGATCGCCGGCGAGTACATCCACCGTGATGCCTATGACATCGGTGAGCGTTACGGCAAGGACAGTTTCCTGCTGATCGACAAGCTCGGCACCGCGCGCGTACCGGCCGCATTCGCGCTGAAGAGCCGGGTCGATGGCTGGTTCGAATGGCTTGGCCTGCGCGGCATCACCGATCGGGTGATGCAGGCGCTGACCGGTCTGCTGCCTTCGCACCTGCCCAAGCGCATGGGCGAGTTCCGCCAGCGTTACGAGCATCACCTGCTGCTGAAGGTTTCCGCACAGGATGCGGCCGCCACCGAGGCGTGGCTGCGCAGCTTCTTCAACGATCATGAAGGCGGGTACTTCCACTGCACGGCGGACGAAGGACGCAAGGCGTTCCTGCATCGCTTCGCCGTGGCCGGTGCCGCCGTGCGTTATCGCGAAGTGCACCGCGGGCAGGTGCAGGACATCGTCGCGCTGGACATCGCGCTGCGCCGCGATGACGCCGACTGGTTCGAGCAGTTGCCGGCTGATATCGATGGCCGCCTGCTGCACAAGCTGTACTACGGCCACTTCCTGTGCCACGTCTTCCACCAGGACTACATCGCGCGCAAGGGTGAAGACCCGATGGCCATCGAGCATGCGATGTGGGCGTTGCTGGACCAGCGCGGTGCTGAGTACCCGGCCGAGCACAACGTCGGCCACCTGTATCCGGCCAAGCCGGCGCTGGCCGGCTTCTACCGCACGCTGGACCCGAGCAATACCTTCAACCCCGGCATCGGCCAGACGTCGAAGGCGAAAGGGTGGGGTGGCTGCGACTGCGACGGGCACTGAGCCGCGACGCGGCGCCTGCGCTACCATCGGCCCCTCGCAAGGACGTGCCGGCGCGCACAGGATGATCATGAATTCCAAGCGTATTGCTTACGCCGTGCTGTCCGCCCTGCTGCTGGCATCGTCGCTGCCGGCAGCGGCGGACGTCGCACCCGTTCAACACGATGCTGCAGGCAACCGGTTGGAGGCACTATTGCTGCAGGGCGAGCAGGGAGCGGACGACCCCGAGCGCTACTGCACTGCCGATGGCCAGTGGTGCGTGCGGGCACTGCCTGCAGCGGGCGAAGACCAGCCGGCAGCGCTGGAAGTCGCCGAGCGTGGGGGTGATGCAGCCGAACCAAGCATGCGCCACGTTCCCATCAACGTGGTTGACGATGGTGACCTGCGGGTCTGGCCCTTCATCGTGCGCCTGGCCCCCGGCGCGGGTGCAGGCCAGGCCGTGGCCGATCCGCAACAGGCGGCACTGCAGAACGTGCTCGTCGGCGGCCTGCTGGAGGCCCGCGCGATGTATTCCGGTGGCGGTGCCAGCGCATCGACCCTGCAACTGGCGCGCATCCGTCATCTCGATGATGGCGTCCAGGTGGACGCCGACGTGCTGTCCGTTGCGTGGTCGGCCAACAAGATGATCCGGGCCTGCTTCAGCGAGCGCGATTTCGATCAGCGCGCCGGTGCCTGCCACGACGAGTACAGTTTCGAGGCGGAACTTGCGCTGGAGAGCGAAGGGCAGGGCATGCCCGTACTGCGCTACCGCACCGAGGCCAGCAACTATCCGGCCGGGGTATCGCCGCAGCGGGACTCGCTGGCCAAAGGAAAGTTGAAGAAGAAGGATCTGCGCACCGAGCAGGATGCGGAGTGCAGCTACACGCGCGTCTTCCGCTTCACCTCAGGGGCTTACCAGCCGGATCAGCCACTGCCGGAGTGCTCGGGCTACACCGAGCCTTGAACCATGGAGCCGGGCAGGTGCCCGGCTCCACGCGACGACGCTGGCGCGTTTACTCGCAGCGGGTGGCGGTGATGATGTTGTCCTTGTCCACGAACACGCGCAGGCGGTCCTGGCGGATGTCCTTGGTGGTGATGGTGGCCGGACCGATGGGATTGACCATGCCGGCGCCGCTTTCGCTGGACAGGCGGCGGATGTTCGGCTCGTTGGCCGGCTGGCCGATGGCCCAGCCCAGCTGGCTGGCATCGCAGCGGCCACTGCCCTTGACCTCCGGGCCGGGAGTGCTGACACAGGCCGACAGCAACAAGGCCGAGGCGGGCAGCAACAGAGTCAGGCGGATGGTCATGCGGGCGCTCCTGCGCAGGGGATTGGCGGCACGATAGCACTGACCGCGCGAAACCCGGCAGCGTTCGGGTCATTGCCCGCGCGGCCGCCGCACTGCATAGTGGCCGGCGTTGCCGGCAGCGTGCCGGCGGGCAGACCGGGCCAGTCCGGTGCAGGTGTTGGATCGGGTATGACGGCAGGCAGTGTGCGTGGCAGGCAGAACGCAGTGAAGGTGGTGGCAGTGCTGTCCCTGCTTTGCATGGCAGTGGCAGCCATGGCCGCCGAGCCGGTCGCAGCGCCCGCTGCCGAAACCCCGGTGTTTGGTGGCTGGCGCAACCTGCAGACCGAAGCCGGTTACGAGCCGGCGCAGCGCAATCTGGCGTTCGCGATGCTGCCGCAGGCCGCAACCCGTGGTGATCGCTTCGCGATCCTCGACCGTGAAGGCAAGCGCACGGTGTGCTGCCTGCAGGTGGCCAGCGAGTCGCTGGGTGTTGCCGCGCTGCGCGAGCAGTACCACCTGCCGCAGGCCGGGGTGACCGATCTGAGCAATGGCCGCAGCCCGGCGCGCCCGTACCTGCCGCATGTCTATGCGATGCAGCGGGTGGATGAACTGGCCGACTATGGTTTCGCTGATGTTGCCGGGGCCTACAGCGATCTGGGCGGGCTGCTGCTGCCCGACGCTGCCGCGCTGGGCGCCGACGGCAGCGAGGTGCGCCTGGGCGAAGCCCATTATCGCCTGCAGTTCCATCGCCAGCCGCTGGCCGATGACGATGGCGCACTGGACCGCTATACCCTGCAGGTGCTGCCTACGGGTGCACCGGTCGTGGTTGAAGTGCCGTTCGGCACCTACTGATTGCCACATCCCACTGGCTAGAATGGCGCGCGGCGCTGCCTGTCGCGCCTGATTCCGCGAGTTGTTGCCGTGCGATTTCTGCTGCTGCCCCTGATGTTGCTGGCCGGTTGTGCCAGCGCGCCCCCCGCGCCGCCGCCGGCGCATTCGGATGCGCTGTGGCGCCTGATCGAGCGTGATTGCCAGGGCGCACAGTCGCCACGCGGCGATTGCCTGCAGGTGCGCCCTGCCGTTGACCACCGCGATGTGCTGATCAAGGATGCGCACGGCCACTATCAGTTCCTGCTGATGCCGCTGGACAAGGTCAGCGGCATCGAAAGCCCTGCACTGTACCGGCGTGGCGCACCCAATTACTTCGCCGCCGCCTGGCAGGCCCGCACGCGCACCGAACAGGCGCTGGGCCAGCCGCTGCCGCGCAGCGTCGCCAGCCTGGCATTGAATTCGCCGCATGGCCGTTCGCAGCACCAGCTGCACATCCACGTCGACTGCCTGCGCGCTGACGTGCTGCAGGCGCTGGAAGACAATCGCGCGACCCTCGGCACGCAGTGGGCACCGCTGCCGGTGCTGCTGCGCGGCCATCAGTACCAGGCGCGGCTGCTGCCCGGCGAAGCGCTGACTGCCAATCCGCTCAACCTGCTGGCCTATGGCCTGAGCGGTGTGGACAAGGTTGGCCAATGGAGTCTGCTGGTGGCGGGGCACGACGACGTGCACGGCGCGCCCGGCTTCATCCTGCTGGCCACGCAGCTGGACCCGGACAGTGGCAACGACGCCAGCGCCGAGGAGCTGCAGGACCATGCCTGCAGCGTGGTGACCGGCGCGGACGCTTCGCTGGAGCGGGTACGCTAGTTTCCCGCTGACTGCCGCTGCAGCCAGATGGGGGCAGTCAGGGCGTACAGCTGGCGGTCCTGCCAGCCCTCGGCATCCAGATGGTGGTCGCGCAGCAGGCCTTCGCGCTGGAAGCCGATCGCCTGCAGGGTAGCGACCAGTTCGCTGCCTGCATCGGGCGGCAGCAGGACGAACAAGCGACGGATCCCCACCTGTTCGAACAGGAACGTGCACAGCGCCTGCAACGAAGGGTGCAGCTGCCGCTGTCGAGGACAGCCTGCTGCATGCAGCCAGCGCAGTTCGACGCTGCGTGCATGCGCGCAATGCAGGCGCAGGTCCAGCTGGTCAAGCAGCTCACCCTCGGCGTCGAAGGTGCCGAGCAGCAGATGATCGTTGTCGTGCTGCAGCTGCGAACGCTGCACACCGCAGAGGAAGCGGGCTTCGGCATCGATGTGGGGGGGCAGGTCGCAGGCGCGTTCAACCTGCCGATAGTGGCGACGCCAGGTCACGAGGTCTGAGCGCTGCAGAGGGCGCAGCACGACAGGCCCGTGCTGTAGCAGCAGGAGGTGCCGGCGCAGCACGGGCCGAAGCGGCGGCAGGGAAGCAGGGAAATACCGGTTCATGGCGTGGGACGATGCCGCACCTGGGCGAACTGGAACAATGAAAGAAGTTGCAAACACGGTGTTGCCGACACCTGCGGTCTGATTCGGTTCAGGCATAAGGCCATCAGGCCTGGTCATTTCCGTTGCAACCATCCGTTCAGGACACTTTCGTTACGGGATCGTTATGCGCGCACCGACGCCAGCGCCCCGGACCACCCGCCCAACTCCCCCAGGAAGCCCATGTCCGCCTCTTCCCTGGCGCTGCGCCCGCGTCCGCTGGTGCTTGCCTTGTCGTCCCTGATGCTGGTCTCGTTGCCGGCCTTCGCGCAGGAAAGCGCACCCACCTCATTGCAGGAAGTGAAGGTCACCGGCTCGCGCATCCCGCGTGCCAGCGTCGAGGGGCCATCGCCGGTCACGGTGATCAGCCGCGAGCAGATCGATGCACAGGGCTACCGCAACGCATTCGATGCGTTGAGCGCGCTCACTGAAAACACCGGCAACGTGCAGGGCGAGGACTTCGGCAATACCTTCACCCCGGCGGCGAACACCATCAACCTGCGTGGCCTGGGCCCGAACCGCACGCTGGTGCTGGTCAATGGACGCCGCCAGGCCGACTATCCACTGGCCTACGAGGGCTCGGTGAACGTGGTCAACCTGGCCAACATCCCCAGTGCGTTGATCGAGCGCATCGAGGTGCTGGCCGCAGGCGCATCGGCGGTGTACGGCTCCGATGCGATCGCCGGCGTGGTCAACATCATCCTCAAGGACCGTTTCGACGGCGTGGACGTCAACGTGCGTGCCGGCGGCACCCAGCAGGGTGGTGGTGACAACCAGCGCGTGCAGGTGGTGGGCGGCAGCTCGGGCGAACGCTGGGAAGGCCTGTTCGGCTTCGAACTGGATGTGCGCAAGGCGATCCACGCGCGGCAGCGCGACTTCATGGATTCGCTGGACGATGATCCCACCGGCAAGGCGCCGCAGCCGACGGCCGTCGCCTATCGTCGCAACGCCGCCACCGGTCGCAACATCGATCCGGGCGTTGCCGGTTGCGATGCGGCCTCGGCCATCTACGGCGGCAGCGTGTTCCGCGCCAACAACCCTCGCCAGGGCGCGTACTGCGGCAGCAACGAAGCCGCTGCCAGCTACTGGACCGTGCAGACCGAGAAGCGCAACCTCAACGGCTACGGTCTGCTGACGTTCCACGTCAACGACACCACCGACCTGTTCGCCGATGTCGCCGTGGGCAGCGCACGGATCCACAACAACACGCGCGCGCCCACCTGGACCTCGTCACGCAACTATTTCTACAACCAGAATACGGGCAACCTGGAAAGCTGGTACCGCCGCTTCGCGCCAGAGGAAATCGGCGGCCTGCCACGCAACGCCAACCGTTTCCTGGAGAACTCGTGGTCGTTCAATGTCGGTGCGCGTGGCCAGTTCGGTGACAGCGGCTGGGACTACGAAGCGGTCTACAGCCGCTCGCGCTACGAGAACCGCACGCGCCGCCCGGTGCTGCTGGCCGGTATCAACGAGTACCTGCTCGGTCCGCAGCTGGGTGTACGCAACGGCGTGGAGGTCTACGCGCCGGATCCGTCGCGTCTTTTCCGGCCGCTGACACCCGATGAGTACGGTCGCCTGTCCGACTACCAGGAAAGCCGTAACGCTGCGTGGCTGCAGACCTTCAGCGCGACGGTCAATGGTCGCCTGTTTGCATTGCCGGGGGGCGATGCCGCGTTGGCCGCGGTGGTCGAAGCGGGCAGCCAGGGTTACCGCAACCGCCCGGACCCACGCCTGGGAACCGGCGAGTTCTGGAACACCAGCGCCGGCATCGGCGCCGGTGGCGAACGTGACCGCTATGCGGCGGGTGTTGAACTGCAGTTGCCGTTGCTGCAGTCGCTGACCACCACCCTGGCAGGCCGCTACGACCAGTACCGCGCCGGTGGCGAGCATCTCGGCAAGGCAACGTGGAGCTTCGGTGTCGAATTCCGTCCGATCGAAAGCCTGCTGATCCGTGGCACAGCAGCCACCAGCTTCCGTGCGCCGGACATGAACTATGTGTTCGCCACCGAGACCCGTGGCTACAACCCGGGCATGACCGACTACTGGCGTTGCCGCACCGCCGGCCAGTCGTACGACAACTGCGACTACAACGGCCTGTCGATCGACTACAGCAACCGCGCCAACCCGCAGCTGCAGCCGGAGTCGGCCAAGTCGTATGGCTTCGGCGTGGTCTGGTCGCCGCTGTCCGGGCTGGATTTCAGTGCGGACTACTACGACATCCGCATCGACAACGAGGTGACCAGCCTCGACACCAGCCGCATCCTGCGCGATGAAGCCGACTGCCGGCTGGGTCGTACCCTCGGCGGCGAAGCACGCGACATCGGCTCGCCACTGTGCCAGGACGCGCTGTCGCGGGTGATCCGCAACCCCTCCAATGCCACCGTGCAGCCGGACCAGGTGACCCGCGTGTTGATCAACCCGATCAATGCGGCATCGGAATCGGTGCGTGGCGTCGACCTGAAGGGCAACTGGCGCTTCGATGCGGGCCGCTATGGCCGCTTCACCACGCGTCTGGCCTACACCCTGGTGCTGGAGCACGAGTACAAGCAGTTTGCCGATGACGAAGTGCGCGACATCCGCAATTCGCTGGATGACTGGCAGTGGCGGAGCAAGGCCAATGGCAGCATCACCTGGAACCAGGGTGACTGGACCGCGACGATCTATGGCAACCGCTATGGCTCGTTGCCGAAGAGTGATGGCAGTGGCCGCATCGCGCCGTACATGACCTACAACGCCAGTGTGTTCCGCCAGTTCGGCGAGAACCTGACACTGGGTGTGATCGTCAACAACCTCCGCGACAGCCGGCCGCCGGCGGACAGGAATGGGGGTGGCTGGCCGTTCTATCCGGTCGGCAACTACGACCCGTATGGCCGTCAGTTCTGGGTGGAGCTGGATTACCGGTTCCGTTGATCGAAGCGCAAAACGAAAGGCCCGGCATTGCCGGGCTTTTCTCTATCTGGCACTTCGCTTCCAGCGCCATGGAGTGGCATGCTCACAAGGTCACCAGGGAGGAAACAGCGCATGGACGTTCGTCATCTGATGGTTGTGGTACTTGCCGTTGCGGGCTGTAGCAGCAAGGAAGAAGCACCTGCTGTCGCTGTCAAGGATGCCACGATGGCGCCCGCCGACCGGGTTGAGACAGCGACACCGGCACGTTCCGCTGCGACATCCGCCGGCACTGCCGCCGCTTCGCCAGGGCCTGCAGTCGTTGCTCCGGCGGCCACTCAATCGAGTGCGGCTTTCCTCTCTGGCGAAAGGAGCCTGTTGAGCGAGGGGGCGATGTCCGTCGAAAGATTCCAGGCGGTGGTCGGCTCGAACAAAGCATTCGCACAGGCGGTCGGCCAGTTCGAGCAGGACGTGGCACGCAACCCGGAAGCGCAGGATCTGACCGCGCTGTACAGGTCAGCGGTGACCGCCGCACTGGACGGAAATACGGACCTTGTCTCGTTCGCGTGCGGCTACAGCCTGTGCCTGGGCGAGATCCGCAGCCGGACCGACGACGGCTTCAGCGCTTGGGCGCGCTCCTTCGGTGACGGCAATACGCCCCCCGTCTATGCATTCGCAACGGCCGAGTACACCCTGGGCCGGAACCTGCATTCGGGCCGCTTCGTGTTCTCCGCCGATCCGGCTGCAAACGGCATCACCACCCAGTAGGCGAAGGCATGCTGGGCCGACGAAACGCTACGGCAGTGCCTGCACCAGGTACGACTCGATGACATAGCTGAAAGGCTGCTGCTGACGGTCGCGCAGCAGGGCGCGCACTTCCAGGATCACGCCATGGTCGGCTTCGCTGCGTGGCGGCCAGAAGGTCTGGTCGGTGAGGGTCTGGCGTTGGAAGCCGAGCGGGCCGACCACGCGGCCGAACGGCTCGTCGGTCGTGTCGAGCACCTGGTTCATGGCCGGGCTGAGATGGTCGGGCAGGTACCAGTTGTCGGCCTCGGACAGCACGCGGCTGCCGCAGGCCAGCTGCACGCGGCGGTAACGCAGGGGCGTGGAGGCATCGGCGCCCAAGGCCTGCAGCACGTCGGCCGGCGCGGGCTTGTCCTGTCCATGCACGCGCACGGCGCGGACCCGGGCCTGCTCGGCCAGGCCATGCTCGGCGCACCAGCTTTCCAGGGTGGCGGTGGCGCTCTGGCCGGCCAGCACGCGCTGGTGCAGCACCTCGACCAGCGCAGCCGAGGCGATCCGCTGCTGGCCCGGCGGCGCCTGCAGGGGCGCGCTGGCGCTGGCATCGGTGGCGGACAGGCTGGCGATCGGGGCGGCGGCCAACAGGGACGCGGCCTGCCAGCGGCGAAGACGATCGTGGCGGTCGGACGGGCCCATGCGGCATCACAGCGGAAACAGGCGCCCATGTTACCCGTTCAGGCGTGTATCCGGCGTCCCTGCGGCGGACGGTCGCGGACGGGATTCATCGTGCCGGTGAATGCATGGCATGCAGATATTTCGTTGGCCGATGGACGCTGCGGCGGGCAGGATGGCGCCAGTGTTGGCTTTCCGGGAGATCCAGATGACCCTGCAGTTCGTCCACGGCGGCGTCGATCGCGACGGTGCCCCGCTGTATTTCCACATCCGTGATGGCCGTTTTGTCGGCATCAATGGCGACGATGCCGCACCGGAGGGAGCCGAAAGCGTCGACCTGACCGGCTTCACTGTCCTGCCGGGCCTGGTCGACGGCCATATCCATCTGGACAAGAGCTTCGTCGGCGACCGCTGGCATCCGCATCAGCCGGTGAACAGCCTGCGCGAGCGCCTGGCAGTGGAAAAGACCGCGATTGCTGCCGCTGCACCGATGGCGGACCGTGCCGAGGCGCTGATCCGCCAGTGCAGCGGATTCGGTACGGTGGCGATGCGTTGCCACGTCGACATCGATGGCAGTACCGGCCTGCAGCATCTGCACGCCGTGCGCGAGGCGGCGCTGCGCTGTGCCGACATCATGCGCATCCAGCTGGTGGCGTTCCCGCAGGCGGGGGTGATGTCGTGCCCGGGTACGGCGGCGGTACTGGAGCAGGCGATCGCCGCAGGCGTGGAAGTACTGGGTGGCATCGACCCGAGCACGCTGGACGGGGATGCCGACGGCCAGCTTGCGTTGTTGTTCGGGCTGGCCGAGCGCTATGGCGTGCGCCTGGACATCCATCTGCACGAGCCGGGCGAGACCGGGCTGGCGCAGCTGCTGCGGATCGCTGCGCGCACGCGCGCGGCGGGCCTGCAGGGCAGGGTGGCGGTCAGTCACGCTTATGCGCTGGGCGAGGTGCCATTGGCGCGGGCGCTGCAGGTGGGTGAGGCGTTGGCTGCCGCAGGCGTGGCGATCATGAGCAACGCGCCGGGCGACCATCCGTTCCCGCCGTTGCGCGCACTGCACGACGCGGGTGTACGCGTGTTTGCCGGCAACGACAACATCCGCGACTGCTGGTGGCCCTATGGCAATGGCGACCTGCTGCAGCGGGCGATGCTGCTGGGCTATCGATCGGGCTTCTACACCGATGCGGACCTGATGCTGGCGTTGGACATGGTCACCACCCATGCGGCGGAGGTGGTCGGGTTGCCACAGTACGGCATTGCAGATGGTCTTCCGGCCACGTTCGTGGCGGTGCGTGCCGACCATGGCCCGGCGGCGGTGGCTGCAGTGCCGGGCGAGCGACGCGTGGTGGTCG